>JACCDR011587502.1_pt1 | contig 11065 bp, 7 predicted proteins | sample 7446431 | NCBI WGS metagenome assembly JACCDR01 (sample SAMN15323443, study PRJNA562643) | freshwater metagenome | isolation source: river surface water | place: USA:Blue River Watershed | collected 2017-08-17 | reverse complement strand
CAGAGCCGTATAAAGTAGAATGCCCGCCTTTTAATATTTCTACCCTTTCTATCATTTCTAAAGAAATCAGGTTCATGTCGAAAGCATTGGTCGGGCTTGAAGGGTCATATACGGGCGAGCCATTAATCAAAATCACGGTGTAGCCACCGCTTGCTCCTCGCAAATATACATCTTGGTTGTGCCCTAGGTTATTTTGCGAGCCAACAATGGTAAGACCTACTTGTTGATTGAGCAATTCTGTGAGGGTTTTTCCGCCATTTTTCTGGATAATTTCTTTAGAAATAACCGTGACAACCTTGCCCGTTTCGCTTTGTTTTTGAGGATATTTACTGGTCGAAACAACTACTTCATCAAGTAATTTCGAAGAATTGTCGGTTTGGGCCAAAGCCGTACCAATGCCAGCACTCGTCAAGATAAGTGCCAGATTTGCAACTAAATAAGATTTTTTGAACATGAATAAAGGATTTTCAATTTACTTTTGAAAATACATTTTACAAGCTTTGCTTGTTGCTATCAAAAGAAAAAGTGAAAAGATTAGCGAACGCTCAACTGTTGCCCATCCGCCGTAGGCTTCAATCAAGAATGGTCAATGGCAGGTCTCCTGACTTCACCCGTCTATCTCGAAACCTTCCCGAAGTGCCTTCAGTGGTTATGAGGGATGAGATGACTTGTGTGGGTGTTACAGTTGCGGGGACAGTTCTGGCTTGTACCAGATTCCCTTTTAAGCTTTGAGGTTTATGTGGGCATAAACATAAAGCACCATCAACTGCGAGCAAAGGTAGGAAAGAATGATGAAAAAAAAAATAGCGTACACCTAAAACGGATACGCTATCCTACATTACACCAAATATTATTATGATAACCACAGGTGTGGTTCATGAAGTCTTGTTTCTCTTTCTAAAAGCACTTTTTATGCTACAAAATTGAGTATAAATATCCATATTTAAAATAAGTATAAATACTCAAAATTGCATTTTTATTACTGCTATTTATGATATAATGTCAAATTTACACTCTTTTATCAGATAAAAAAGTGTAAGGCTTTAATTTTGTTCAAGTAATTTTAAAAAATTTTAAGTTCTTGCCTACAGCCCAATTTCTGAATACAAATCATTTCAAACTTTTATATTTTTATGTCCAATTTTCTAACTAAAAAAATGATAACCATGGGTTTGTTTCTTGCCACAAGTGTAGGAAGCATCCAAGCCCAAGAAGTAAACAAAGTGACTAATCCAGCCGACTGGGTAAATACTTTGATGGGAACAGCCTCGAAGCATAGCCTTTCTACAGGTAATACGTACCCTGCCATAGCCTTGCCTTGGGGCATGAATTTTTGGATGCCACAAACAGGCAAAATGGGCGATGGATGGGCTTATACTTATGATGCCGACAAAATCAGGGGCTTCAAACAAACCCACCAGCCTAGCCCTTGGATTAATGATTATGGGCAATTTGCTATCATGCCCGTAACAGGCAAGTTGCGTTTTCAAGAGGATGAGCGAGCCAGTTGGTTTTCGCATAAAGCCGAAATCGCCAAGCCCTATTATTATAAGGTATATTTGGCCGACCACGATGTAACAACCGAGATTACGCCGACCGAAAGAGCGGCTGCTATGCGTTTTACTTTTCCTCAAAACGATAGTTCTTTTGTTGTAATCGACGCTTTTGATAAAGGGTCGATGGTAAAAATTATACCCGAAAAAAATTGTATCATTGGTTATACCACCAAAAATAGCGGAGGCGTGCCTGCCAATTTTAAAAACTATTTTATCATCCAATTTAGCAAATCTTTTACTTATACGGCCACTTGGTCGGATAAAAAACTTTATGCTAAACAGTTGGAAATGAGCGATAATCATGCTGGTGCAGTGATTGGTTTTCGTACCAACAAAGGCGAAACCGTAACGGCAAAAGTAGCGTCTTCGTTTATCAGTGCCGAACAAGCCGAACGCAATTTGGCAGAAATCGGACAAGCCAGTTTCGACCAAGTGAAAGCCCAAGCCGCCAAGCTTTGGAACGAGTCGCTCGGACGTATCGCTGTAGAAGGCGGTAGCGTTGACCAAGTACGTACATTTTACTCGTGTTTGTACAGGGCGATGCTTTTCCCTCGCAAGTTTTATGAGCTAGATGCCCAAGGCAAGGTGATTCATTATAGCCCGTACAATGGACAAGTGTTACCAGGCTATATGTTTACGGATAATGGATTTTGGGATACCTTTAGAGCGGTGTTTCCATTCTTCAACCTGATGCACCAGCAACTGAATACGCAAATCATGGAAGGTTTGGTAAATGCTTATAAAGAAAGCGGTTTTTTACCCGAATGGGCGAGTCCGGGCCATAGAGATTGTATGATTGGGTCAAATTCGGCATCGTTGATTGCCGATGCGTATTTGAAGGGTTTGCATGGATTTGACATTCAAACCTTGTACGAAGCTTTACTCAAAAATTCGGAAAACGAAGGGCCACTCAGTTCGGTTGGAAGAAAAGGCGTAAAATATTACAACCAATTGGGTTACGTACCTTACGATGTAAAAATCAACGAAAACGCCGCCCGAACCTTAGAATATGCCTACGACGATTTTTGCTTGTATCGTTTAGCCAAAGCACTCAACCGTCCGCAAAGCGAAATAGACCGTTTCGCCAAACGCAGTCAAAACTACCGCAATGTATTCGACCCAAGCGTAAAATTGATGCGTGGACGCAACCAAGACGGTACATTTCAAACGCCTTACAGTCCGTTTAAGTGGGGCGATGCCTTTACCGAAGGCAATGCGTGGCATTATACTTGGAGTGTTTTTCACGACATCAAAGGCCTATCCAATTTGATGGGCGGTCGTCAGATGTTTGCCCAAATGCTTGATTCGGTGTTTGTTGTGCCACCAGTTTTCGATGAGTCGTATTATGGCTTTGTGATTCATGAAATCAGAGAAATGCAAATCATGAACATGGGGAATTATGCGCATGGCAACCAGCCTATTCAACATTTGCCTTATTTATACAACTATGCAGGCGAGCCTTGGAAAACCCAATATTGGGTGCGAGAAGTCATGAGCCGTATGTATCAGCCAACGCCAGACGGCTATTGTGGCGACGAAGACAACGGACAAACCTCCGCTTGGTATGTATTTTCGGCATTAGGATTTTATCCTGTGTGTCCGGGAACAGACCAATACGTACTTGGCACGCCTTTGTTTAAGAAGGTGACGTTAAGTTTAGAAAACGGCAAAAAAGTACTTATTCAAGCACCCAACAATTCAGAAAACCACAAGTATATTGGTAGCGTAAAAATAGATGGCAAAGTTTCTACCAAAAACTGGCTCAGTCACAGTGCTTTGATGAAAGGAGCAACGATTGATTTTAATATGCTTACGCAGCCCAACAAACAAAGAGGCACGCAAGAAAAAGACTTCCCTGCTTCGTTTGGGGATTTTAAGTAAAAAATTACGACAGAAAAGGAAGCTTTAGGCTTCCTTTTCTGTTGATAAAAGCCTATAAATCTAAAAAAACTTGTTTTTACCTAAGCACCACATCACCCATCAAAACCCTCACCGCTTTAAGTAGCACAAATTAGGAACTCCTACTACAGACATATAAAATATAACTATTTTAACAAAAAACAATAAATTTTATAGCTAAAAACTATCCCTTTTTCTATTTTTGTATTTATATGCTCCTACATAAGGATTTTATGGGGCTAAGTAGTGCTTTTGCTCCTGACACCTTATGCACAATTTCATACGTATCAACCATTACATTATTATGAAACAATTACTTATTGCGTTGGCGTTGCTTTTTGCCCAACAGATGTACGCACAGCAACGCCCCAATGTTATTTTTATCATCTCCGACGACCATACCAGTCAGGCTATTAGTGCCTACGGAAGTACGCTTGCCCAAACGCCCAATATCGACCGTATTGCTAAAGAAGGGGCAATTTTGTACAACAATGTGGTATCAAATTCTATTTGTGGACCCAGTCGTGCTACTTTGCTCACGGGCAAGTATAGCCATACCAATGGCTATAAGTTCAACGAAAAAGTATTTGATATTACCCAACCAGTATTTCCCGAAGAACTTCAAAAAACGGGCTATCAAACTGCTTGGGTGGGCAAAATGCACTTGGGTTCTTTGCCTCATGGCTTTGATTATCTCAATATTTTGCCTGGACATGGAAGCTACTACAATTCAGATTTTGTCAATTCCAAGAACGAAACACACCGCTACAATGGCTATGTCACCGACGTAATTACGCAACTGTCTAAAGAATGGCTCGATAAAAGAAATCCTGATAAGCCTTTTTTCTTGGTAGTTGGGCATAAAGCTACGCATCGCTCTTGGTTGCCTTCGCTGCAAGATTTGGGGGCTTACGATAACGTAACGTTTCCTGTACCAGCCACATTTTATGACGATTATGCTGGTAGAATAGCGGCACAAGACCAAGATATGAGTATCGAAAAAACCATGCTTTTAGCAGAAGATTTGAAAGTAAATGCCGATTACGAAAGTAAAAGTGCGTGGTCGTCGTACAACCGTTTTACACCCGAACAAAAAGCACAATTTAAGGCTTATTACGATAAAGTAACAGCCACATTTGAAGCCCAAAAGCCCACAGGAAAAGCCCTTGCCGAATGGAAATACCAACGCTATATGCGTGATTATATGGCCACAGCGAAATCGTTGGATAGGAATATTGGCGAATTGTTGGACTACCTCGACCAAACGGGTTTGTCGAAAAATACGGTTGTGATTTATACCTCCGACCAAGGCTTTTATTTAGGCGAACACGGCTGGTTCGACAAACGATTTATTTATGAAGAATCGTTGAAAACGCCTTTTGTCATTCGCTATCCGGGCGTTATCAAGCCCAATACCAAAGTAAACCAAGTGGTGTCGAATGTCGATTGGGCACCTACCTTGCTCAATATTATGCACACGCCTATTCCTGACAGTTTTCAAGGACAATCGTTTTTGCCTTTACTTACAGGAAAAATAAGTGGCTGGAAAAACGAGTCGTATTATCATTATTACGAATTTCCTGCACCGCATCATGTATATCCGCATTTTGGTCTGCGAACTGCACGTTATACATTGGCAAGATTTTACGGAGAAAAGAATTTTTGGGAATTGTACGACATCAAAAATGACCCTCAAAACCTCAAAAATCTCTACCAAGATAAGCGGTATGCGGGTGTAATTGCGGCATTAAAAAAGCAACTCAAAGCTCAAATTTTAAAAGTAAAAGACGAAGAAGCCCTAAAACTGATGACAGAATAAGCGATGCCTTGTGAAAGAACTTTAGCTCTCTTGCACGTTCGTCATGTAGTACATTGATTTAACTATTGATGTGGAGGTGTTAGAAAAAGGATAAAAACGAATACCGTTACGTTTGAACGATGGCATAACGGTATTCGTCCCAAACTTGGTTGTTTTTAATCAGGGCTTTACGGGCAATGCCTTCCAACTGGTAGCCATTTTTTTCTAGCACACGTTTAGACGCATGATTGTAGGCAAATACGCCTGCATATATTCTAAGGAGTTCCAATTGTTCAAATCCATACTGCGTGACTAAGGCAACAGCCTGCGAAGCAATGCCTTGTCCCCAAAAAGGCTCGCCGAGCCAATAACCTATCTCAGCGGTTTTCCGATGCACGTCTTGTTGTGATACAAGACCAATTACGCCACAAAAAGCATCGTCGGCTACTATGGCAAAAGTCTTGGTAGGTGTTTCGGTACTTGTCAAATGAATAAAAAAGGAAGCGTCATCCACATGATAGGGATAAGGAATATAATCTCTGAGGTTATCCCAGATTTTTTTGTTATTCAGTAAGCTTGCCATGGGCAAAGCATCGCTGGCACGTAAAGGGCGAATATATACAGACATGAGGCAATTGTGATGCGTAACAAATCAAGCATGTTTGATTTCGGATTTAATCTAGCTTAAAGAATATTTTTTAGCCCACTTCCGAAATCAAACATGCTGTTTTATGGTACAAATCTTTCAAAAGTAAGTACTTAATAAATCTTCATTTCCCAAAGTCCCGCAGTTCCTTTGAGAAAACGCAACCTAAGATACAAAAACTTTTGATTGGGCTTGTCAATATGTGGCGATTGTACGGCAAGGGCTTCGTGTCCGCCACATTTGACCCAACGTTTTCCATCAAGCGAGCCTTCCAATACATACGCATGACCAGCCGTTGGTTTTACAAAATAGTTTTCTACTTTTTTGATTTTTTGGGCTTGCTTCAATTTGACCGTTACAGTTGCCAACGAATCATTTGTATGTGCCATCCAACGTGTACCATTTTGAAAATCGACGATGTTTTCGGGTACATATTTTTCTACACGCTTGAGGGTAGTGTCTTTGATGGGAGGCACTTTGTAATCTGCCAAAACCGAAGAAGCTTCTATTTTTTCGACAGCTAAGGTAAGGTTTTTAACCCCAAAAGGATTTACGCCTTCGTTGGTCAATTTTACGGGCTTAATCGTACCATCTTCATTAAATTCGAGTTTATCTATCCAAGCCTGACGATTGGTACTGGCTCTTCCAAATTCTAAATACGTAAAATAATACTGCTCTCCTATCGAAAATACATTGCCGTGTCCTGGCCCATAGATGTGCGCCTCTCGGTCTGTTTTGGCAATAATGTCTTGTTCAGGAAAAATATAAGGCCCCAATGGCGACTCTTTGCTGTATTGATAAGCATACACATAATTTTCGTGACCGCTCAAAGTATAGAGGTAATAGTAAATACCTTTACGTTTGAAAAAAATAGGTCCTTCTGAATATCCTCCTCTTTTGGTTTGAATCACCTGCACATCGCCAGCCAGTCCACGCATATCGGGGGTAAGTTTACTTGCACCACGCTGTGCCCAAAACAAGTAAGGCGTGCCATCGTTATCCATAAACACCTCAGCATCAATACCTTTTGTTTTTTTAGGAGCATCCATTTTTACTAAAGGCTGAGGGGCATCATTCCCAACAAACGTATCTTTTCCATTCGCCAATACAAATGGACCAGCAGGATTATCCGCAACAGCAACGTAGATATGTGTGTTGATGGTTGGATAGAAAAAGTATTGTTTGCCAACTTTAATCGCTTTGCTTGGTGCCCAAAAAAGTTGTTTGGCAGCCGATGGGATAAAAATACCATTGAACGACCAGTTGATAAGGTCTTTTGATTGCCAAACAACGGGCGGTCCCGACGTTGCCAAGCCTTGATTATAGCCATCGGTTGTGGCATAGCAATAAAAAGTATCGCCAAATTGGATGATACTTGGGTCGGCTACCAAATCAGGAATGATGGGATTAGCAAAAGAAATAGGTCTTTGGGCATGGGCTGTAAGCATGGCTATCGTCCATGTAAAACAGGCTAAAAGGATTTTTTTCATGTAAAATGTATAAAGGAATACGAGGATAAATACGAGTGCTGAATTTTGAATTTAAAATGTTTTTTTCAGATACTTATATTAAAAAGTATAAGTATCTGAAAACCTAAACACTAATTTCACAATTGACAATTCAGCATTGATACTTAAAAGAAATCCAAAACTATACATTTTTTCTAAAAACAATATCCTGTAGAGCTATGAACGAGGGTGAGTTGCACCATACCTCACGCCTTCCTTGCTTATCTTTTGTTTGCTCGTTCTTCTTTTATTTCTATCAGTAAATCCCTTATTTCTTCTAGTGTTTCGTTCTGTAAGCCTTTGGCTTCGGTGTAGTTGGCTATACTTTTGGTTATCTTTCTGAGCGATAGCCAAATCAAAACGGTTCCTAAAAAGATAAAAAGAACGCTAACATAATTGTAAAAAGAATCTTGAAACATAAAAAATAGCATGTAAAAAATTTCAAAAAAAGTGAGCATCAGTTGCATAAGATAAAATAGATTATTCGGTTAAATTACTTTGTACATATACCATTATAAGCAATCGTACTGTTGTGGGTGTGTTGGCCAGAGGCATGAACAAAAATTACGGTATCGTTTGACTTATCACTTATATACGGCGAATGTACAAAGCATTTATAAAAAACACTATATTTTATCTTAAAAATATATAAGTTTAGTTTTCAAATATATTTTACTTCCTAATCACCTAACCAGCTTTGTAAAATGCTTTTTTGGGTATCATCGGGTTTATCAATGAAGGTAAGGGCATATTTTCGTTTACCTGTTTTGATGTCCATTTGTTCTGATAAACCTAGTCCAGCATAAGCCAAATAAGGGAAATAATCTAGTGGCTTGGTAGTATAAATCCATTCAAATTCTTTGGCTAACGACACGCCAGCTACCTTTTCGCACTCGTCCTGAAACTCGGCATCGGTGAAGCCTCTTTTTAAGTTTTTGTAATAGGTAAAATATACTTTCCGCATCACATCATCTAAAGACGCTTTGTTTTGCGTAGCCTGACGAATGGCTAAATCTAGTAAAAATCCAACAACAGGCCCTTTTTCATAATACGAAATACTCTTGGCAGGGTCTTTGCCTTGCGTACCAAAAGGGCCGTCGCTCCAAGTATTATAGCTGGCTTGCACAAGCGACTGAAAATGCCTGCCAGGGTTATTTTCGGTGGTATTGATGTTGTTGCTCAAGTTTGCGAGCAGGGTTTCTTTACTGGCAACCCCTCCCCTCTTGACCATCAGGTATTCGTAATATACGGTCAATCCTTCGCTTATCCAAAGTCCATTGGTTCGGCTTCCGTGGTCATAATTGAATGGCCCAAGTTCAAACGGACGAATACGTTTGACGTTGTAATGATGAAAATATTCGTGTGCCAAAAAGTTCAAAACCCTAGTCCAGCTTTCGGGTTTTTGCAGACCATTTCCGTCAAAGCTTACGGTTGCATTATTGAGGTGCTCGATACCGCCATTACCCGGCCCAATGGCAATAAAGGTATAAGTTTTATAAGGAATATCGCCAATGACATTGACACCTGCTTCAATCACTTTATGTAATTTTTCGATGAAAAGTTTTTTGTCAAAACTTCCCAATTGATAGCCCACAAAGCGATGTTTTATGCCTCTTATCTCGAAACTAGGCAATTCTTCCAATTCGCCCATCAAAATTGGACAATCGTACAACACATCAAAATCAGGAGCAAAAAATTCATTTATTTTACCTATTGGTTCTAAGCCTGTCGCAATCGTAAAGCTAGATTTGAGCGGTTTTACCTTGATGCTTACGGGCAAATCAAGACGGTTTTCTACATATACAAATGTCCCTGTAGGCACACAATAAGCATGAGTAGAATCGGCATAATTTTTGGCAACAAATTTGTTTTCGGTTTTTACTTCGTAGTGTACAACAAATGGCGTATGAGGTTTGAGGACAAACTGCCACGTATTACTATGCGTTTGGGTAACGTCGATGTTTTTTTCGCCTACCTTCACGGTTAGCTTTGAAACATTTTTGGCATAATTCATCAGTTGATAATACCCTGGCATCCAATTGGGCATTTTGAGGCGAATTGTATCTTGAGCCAAGCCTTTCGTTTTGAGTTCGACCTCAAAAGCATTGGAGGCCGTCTGGCTTAGGGTGTATTGTACTGTTGGGGCTATTTGAGCAATAGAAACGGAACATAGGCTAAGTAAGCCTACGGTTAAGCATAAAAAAATATTTTTCTTCATGGAATGTTGATGTGAAATTTAGCTTTATTTCGGTAAGTTAATTTCTTGCAATAATACAAAAAAACTCTTCCAGTTATGTCCTGAAAGAGTTTTTGTAAAATGGTTACTGGGCTAAAACAACCCTAAATCCTGTATCACCATCGGTGTTCTTTGGAATAAGCTGATTTCGTAAAGTTATTCTTGCTCTTGATGTATCATAACACCAGCTACCTCCTCGTGTCATTTTAGTAGAACCCGTTGCAGCTCCCAAAGGGTTGTTGGTTGGACTAGACGCATAATAATTACTTGCGTACCAATCACTACACCACTCCCACACATTGCCACTCATATCATAAATACCCAATTCGTTTGCTTCCTTGAGACCTACCTCATGCGTTTGTGCTGATGAGTTGGCAGCATACCAAGCCACTTCCGACAACGTATTACTCCCTGCATACGTGAATCCTTTGGTTAGTGTTCCTCCTTTTGCCGCAAACTCCCACTCGGCTTCGGTTGGTAAACGATACGTTTTACCTGTTTTTTTGCTTAACCAAACACAGTAGGCTGTAGCGTCATTCCATGTAATATGCACTACAGGATGTTTATACTCCGAAGATGGTCTCAATACACCTTGAGCACCATGTCGCCAATTGATGTTAGGCGTTTCATCCCATTTGAGCGTTGTAGGATTATACAATCCACTTGTACCCTTGGTTTCGGTTTCAGTGACATAATTCGTTTCGTCAACAAATGCCTTAAACTCTTCTACGGTAACTTCATATTTACCCATAGAAAAACTACTTACCGTAACCTGGTGTACAGGAGCTTCATTAGAATAGCCAGAAGCCGTCCCCATCATAAAACTTCCTCCCTGAACAAATACTGTAGATGGAACATTAGAAAAAACAACAGGCTGCGGACTTGGTGTAGCATCTTCTTTTTTACATTCAACCATCAAAAATAACAGGGAGAAGATTGCAATAGTTTTAATTTTCATTTGTTTGATATTAAGTTATGAGAACTGTGCTTCTGATAATTACGTCTTAGCAATCGCTTTCAATTGATAGGATAAAGCTGATTATTGGCGTTATTTTATCATACACAGCACAAAAATAGTATTTTATCAAACGTATTAGCTTTATTCTTTCTAGGTAATTTTAAAAAATAGCTTTATTTAATAAATATAATCGCCTAACCCCTATTTTTTGCGGTTATCTCAGATAACAAAAAGCCTCTTCTGACTTTTACATCAGAAGAGGCTTTTTGTTTGTAGAAGACTGATTGCAATTTTTGCAAATCTTCATTACAAAAGCTTACAATTCTCTAATCCAAATATTACGGAAACTTACGGCATTGCCGTGGTCTTGCAAAGAAATTGGGCCTTTTGCTCCATGTACAGGGTTGGTCGGCTGACCAATATAATTGGTTACACCTTGAATTTGGGTATGGTTTTGTACCACT
>JACCDR010294721.1_pt1 | contig 11065 bp, 12 predicted proteins | sample 7446431 | NCBI WGS metagenome assembly JACCDR01 (sample SAMN15323443, study PRJNA562643) | freshwater metagenome | isolation source: river surface water | place: USA:Blue River Watershed | collected 2017-08-17 | reverse complement strand
TCTCTTGGATGAATGGCCGTGCTTTGTGATTAGAGATTATTTCTCTCGATGTTTTAACATCATCAAGTTTGCCATTCTGAGTCAGAAAAACATTATAATAACTTTTATTATCTAATGATGATCCATTAAAAATAGCATTCATCGTTAATGTTTTAGGGTTTGTTTTTAAAACTCTATGAATAAGATCTTTATCAAAGATAACTACATTACCTTTATTAAAAGTTTCATCTTTTAAATGTTTTAAAAATGCTTGGCCAATAAAAGAAAATGACTTATTATCTGCTTCTTTCATAATACGATAGAGATCATATGGTGTATGTTTTTGATCATCATCAATCTCATATAACGCATGATCATAACCGCCCTTAATGATAAGACTCTCAAAATAATTCGGATGATTATGGATACTTTCTGGTTGAATAGCGACGCCTGTTTCCGGGTCCCAATAATTAAGACGAATCTTAGATATTCCTTTAAATAGCGGCTTTACTTCTTTATGAATAGGAATATTTATTCTTACAAATCCTGATTCATTTTTCTGACATGCTAGTCTATAGAAGTTATCTTTCAAAAATTTATTAGTATAGACGGCCATTTCTTTAAATTCTGGTTGGGATATTTTCCCTTTAGGAACCATCATTGCATTCAAAGAACCTACGCACAATAACAACAGCGCTTTTTTCATATATATCTCGTTATTTTAGGTTTATCCATTTATTAAACATGCGAAGAATAGAAGGAAGATTAGTAGGAAGCGTTTCTGGATTTTTTGTTATCCATCGTAATTCTTTAGACTCATGATTTTGATTAAGACGACCACTTCCTCGTACCCGAAGTATAAACCTAATATCGTAATGATAATGCGCAGGATCATTCTTATTTTCAGGAATAAGATGGACATCTATATCGAATATTTCTTTAGATAAGGCATACAGAGTAGTTATGCCTGATTCTTCATGTGCTTCTTTAAGAGCTACCTTTAAAACATTCGATTCGCCATCACAATGACCTCCCAATTGAAACCATCGGTTGAGCTTAGTATGATGCATCAATAATGCTTTAGAGTTGTTCTTATTAGTAACCCATGCAGAAGCAGTGATATGACCTTCCTTTAAAGATCTCTCAAAGCAATCAGGATTATTTCGTACAAAATCCAATATTTGATGCTTGAATCTTATTTCTTGGCTATCTACTGGAAAATAATCTTCAAGTAATTTAATGAGGTAAAGCCTCTTCATAATTCCCCCAAACTTTACTATAAATCTATAAAGATTGTACAATAATGCAAAATATGGTCAAGTATAACTATTGTCAACTCATCAAAGTTTTGGCTATTCTTTTAATACTTACGTACCGAGAGTCGTTACCTCGAAATCTTACGTACCGAGAGTCGTTACCTCGTCTGACGTACTGAGCCTCGTCAGCTCAAGTGTCTTTCATATTCTTATCCCTAAAAAAGGATTTATTATGGCAATAACTACAACTTCGGTTTTGCCTGCGCCAGTACAGCAAAGCTTTTCTTATAAGCTTTTGTCGGTGCCGGTACCCAATATGATTCATAAAATTCCTGCGATGAGAAAAAATATGCCGCGCAATGGTGGTCGTACGCTTCGTATGCGTAGATATAATCCATTAGCAACGGCTATGGTTCCTCTAGGAAACAGTGGCGTTACTCCTCCAGCTCAAACACTGACAGCAGTTGATATAGATGCAACAATAAGCTTCTATGGAACGTATGTTCAGCTTAATGAGCAAGTGACATTACAAAACCAGGATCCAGTGCTCAATGAATGTGCTGCTCGTCTTGGTGTAAGTCTTCGTCAAACAGAAGATCAACTTACCCGTGATATGTTGGCTTCTACCGCTTCGTTTATTAATGCTACAGGCGGTGTAAATGGTGATAATCCGACTGAAATTACTCGTTCAGATGTTGATACGGTAGTTCGTACATTGTTGAATAACAATGCTTATACGATTATGGATAACATTGAAGGGGAAGATAAATTTGGTACAGCACCAGTTCGTGATGCTTATTTTGCACTTTGCTCTACTAATTTAACCGGAAATTTAGATGCAGTTGCTGGATTCATTCAAAAGAATCAATATCCTGCACCGATGAATGCCCTTCGTTCAGAATGGGGAGCCATCGGCAATCTTCGTTTCTTGGTATCATCAATTGGTTCAGTCACTGCGAATGCATCTAACTTAGGTGCTAATGTATACAACATATTCTGTGTTGGTATGGAAGCATACGCCTGTGTTGAACAAGATGGCTACTCTGCTGCTTTTATTTATCGTCCGCCTATCTATGATGGCCCATTAGCATTGAATGCCTCGGTAGGTTATAAATTTGCGGAAGTTCCACGAATCACTAATGATTTGTGGGTTATCAATCTCCGCGTAACATTAGCTACTTAAGAGGAGAATAACATGGCTTATGATACCGTTATACAACAAGGTCGGTTTACTTCTGCAGGAACTGCAAAAACATTGCAGATTCGTTCTGATTTAGACTGGTTGAAGGTTTATAATATTACTGTTGCTGCTGCTAACCAAACGACCGCTATCGGTGTTAGTTATTATTGGCAACGTGGATTTCCAGCCGGAGCAATGTGGGAACATCTGAAATCTAATGCTGCAAATGCTGCAAATTTAGATCAGTATCTTACAACTGGTGGATTTACTTTAGTAGATTCCTCAGTTCAGACTCCAGGCGTTCTGAATGCAACTATAACTGCTATATCTACCGCTGCTATTCCAGTAGTAACCAATAGTGGTACTAACGGACTTTCCGCTGGTGATGTAGTTCGCATTATTAACGTTTCTGGTGCGCAACAACTTGGTGGATTTGATTTCACCGTTGGTTATAACACATTAACCAGTGGTACATTTAGTTTAGACTATATGTCTCAATTAGGTGGTGCTGGAACAACTGGTTCATGGAGAAAGATCAACTTTGATCCTATTTTCTATCCACGTCGTCGCTTTATCACAAAGATTACTCAAGCTGCTTCCGCAGTAGTAACTTTGAGCGTAACGCACGGCTATAAAGTCGGACAATTAGTTCGTTTTGTAGTGCCAGCTGCATACGGCATGGTTGAAATGGATGGTCTACAAGGTACCATTACGGCTATTGATACTACCACAACAACAGGTAACTCAATTACCGTAAACATTGATTCAAGTGCATTCACTGCATTTGCTTTCCCTGCAACAGCTGCAGTTCCATTTACCGCTGCTGAAGTAGTTCCAGTGGGTGAAGATACTGCCCAAGCATTAAGCTCTGGTGTTGATATCTTAACCGATGCTACACTCAATACGGGTTTCATTGGTATCACATTGGCTGCCGGTGCTAATAGCCCTGCGGGTCAAACAAATGACGTTATTTACTGGGTTGCTGGTAAATCGTTTAGTGTTGACAATCAATAAGTGAACATCTGATTGAAGGAGAGGTTGAGGGTTACTTTCTTCACAAAAATCCTCTCCTTCGATCTTTAAAAGAAGGGAATAATATGTCACAAATCCAAGAAGTAAAAAAAGAAAAAGTTAATCTTAAATATCAACGTGATAAAGATAAAGAAAAAGTACGCGGAATATTCCGTTTTTATGAAGTTCCGGGCGGCTCCATGAGCTTTGTTTATAAAGCCTATAAAGGAGATGACGTCGAGCGGTATGATATGGTAGACGGACAAGTTTATGAAGTACCCCTTGGAGTTGCCAAACATCTTAATAAAAATATGTGGTATCCCGTCCATGCATATAGTACTGATGAAAATGGCAAGCCCCATATGAGAATAGGACAAAAAGTTCATCGTTGCGGATTCCAAAGTTTAGAATTTATTGATGATGCTGATTTGAATGCAACACCTTCATTAGTGACGGTAGAAAAAGTATAGGAGTAGCTATGCCACGCTGTTACGCCAATCCAGATCCTACCTTTATGCCCGCTATGCGCCTTATTGCTTCTATTACTAATGCTAATCCTGCGGTAGTAACTACCACATTCGATCATGATTATATTAGTGGCATTATTGTGCGTATGGACGTTCCAGAAGCTGATGGAATGCAAGAGATAAATGGTAAGACGGGCACCATAACCGTAACAGGAACTGATACTTTTACTATTGATATTGATACGACTTTTTTTTCTCAATTTTCTATACCAGGTTCTCCTTCCCAGCATGAAAATATATGTGCTATGGTAGTTCCGATAGGAGAAGTAAATGAATTACTGCGTGCTGCAGTACAAAATGTATTACCTTCTGGGGAGTTACCATAATGGCTGATTCAACACTTACTGCTGTAAGAAATAAAGTACGGCGATTAACACGATCGCCATCAACTTCTCAGCTCACTGATGCTGATTTGGATCAGTATATTAATACATTTATACAATATGATTTTCCAGAACATCTAAGACAATTTGTATTACGTACTACATTTACTTTTTACGCTAATCCCTATCAGGATGTTTATCCAACGGATATTATCTCATTTGGAGGCGTAACAACTAATCCCCTGTATAATTTCCAAAATAGATATTTAACAATTCATGGCCCAGTATATATTGCTGGTTTCCAATCACTTTTTAGTCAATCTCGAGAACAGTATTTTGGGATATATCCTTTTGTTAATAGTATTGCTTCTATAGGAACTCAAGGAGATGGCGTAACGACTACTTTTACGGGTGTTGTTAATTCTCAATTTGCTTTTATACCCCCTGGGACCACTCAGAATATAGCTTTATTACAAAATCAGGTTTTATTTAGTTCTCTCGATAGTAATAATGCTGGTTTGTCGTTAATAGATGTTCCCGTTCTTAATACAACAACAGGAAATCCAAGTACAATAGGAAATCTTTATGTTCCCGGAAATACCCCCGCGACTCCGCCAACCGTTGTGGACCCTACTAATAATATTAACTATGTCACTGGTGTTTTTACTATTACCTTCCCGAGTGCGCCTGGCGCTAGCCAAGATATCAATAGCCAGACAGTACCGCAGGTGGTAGGACTTCCGCAGGCATTACTATATTACGATAATAAATTTACATTACGTCCGGTTCCTGATCAGCCATATCGTGTTAACTTTGAGGCATATATTAGACCAACTGAACTTTTAGCAAATAATCAAAGTCCTCAATTAGAAGAGTGGTGGCAATATATATCGTATGGCAGCGCAAAAAAAATATTCGAAGATCGTATGGACACAGAAAGTGTTTCCCAAATAATGCCTGAGTTTAAGAAACAAGAAGCGCTATGTCTACGCAGAACTATTGTTCAATATACCAACGAGCGCACCGCAACCATTTACACTGAGCAGACGCAATTTGGTCCTGGTGGATGGGGCTGGGGTTGGGGCGGTGGCCCATTCTAATGAGCATATAAAAATTAAGGAAGTAGTATGGCATATGATCAAACAATTCCAAAGGCAACTGATAGATTAAAAGATTCGCAGCCACAATTATTAGCTAATTTTGCGGCTATAAAAACATTGGTTGATATTAACCATGTTACCTTTGATGATCCTTCGGGAGATCAAGGTAAGCATAAGTGGGTCTCATTTCCCTCACAGGGATCAGCGCCTGTATTTTTAGCGGGAGAAGAGGGACTTTATAATCTTGTTTATGCTACTACGGTTAAGAATGAACTATTTGTTCATCGACAAACGGGTGCAACTACCGCAGAGACACCATTAACAGCGTCTCTTTTGAGTACAAGTTCTGCACCAGCAGCACAGACTGATGGTTGGAGTTGGTTACCTTCAGGACTTTTAATTAAATGGGGTAGAAGCAGTGGAACTGGTGCCGTAACCGTTACCTATCCGGTTTCAGCGACTATTCCTGTATTTACCCAAGTACTTAATGTCCAAGTAACTACATTAAGCTCTCTAGGATCCGATAGTGATACCTTTGCACGCTTACGATCAGATGCAAGTAATCTTTCATTTACCGTATGGTGTTCTCCCCGAACAACAACTGGGTCTGCTGCAGTTAATTTCACCTATCTTGCAATAGGATATTAATATGCCAACGGATCGTTTCTTAATTGCACCATATGATAGTAATTCTGGTCTTCAAACAGATGTCCGACCATGGATAATTCCTGATGAAGCATTTAGCAGACTTGATAATGCATATGTCTTTAGAGGACGCGTTAGAAAACGTTTTGGTGGTACATTACTTAATGGGTCAGTAGATGCCTCGGTTGCTCAGCTTTATTCTCGTCTTAGGATCAATATTGACACTACAGATGGTGCGGGTAACGCTGCTGGTAATGTACCCGGAGCAATATTTAAAATAGGACAATTATTTTCTGTTGGTAATGAAATTTTTACGGTATTTCAAAATGGCGCAATGCTCTCAACGGGAAGTGGCACCGGTACTTATAATACAGCTACGGGTGCTTATACAATAACCGGTGCAGATCCGCTTACTGCTGTATTTTTTTATCCTGCAGAGCCGGTAATGGGATTTATTACGTATGAAACGGCTCCTATTAATGATGAACCGGTATATGCATTCGATACACAATTTGCTTACTTTTTTGATAATGTAACTATGGGATGGGATAGATTAGGAACTGCAATTTGGACCGGCGGCGACGCTAATTTCTTTTGGGGATCTACATGGCGTGGCGTAGAGAACTTCGATAAAATTCTTTATGTAACTAATTTTAATATTCCTGATGGTATTCAATACTGGGATGGAACTACCTGGGCTACGCTCAATCCGGTAATAGATAATGCAGGTAATACACTACTCACCGCGCGCATTATTGTCCCTTTTAAAGATAGATTATTAGCACTTAATACTATTGAAGATTTTAATTTAGCGACTATAGAATCATTTCCTAATAGATGTCGCTATTCTCAAAATGGATCTCCTTTAGCAGTTAATGCATGGAATCAAGATATTCCAGGTGGAGGATCCTTTATAGAAGCACCAACTTCAGAAGCTATTATTACGGTAGAATTTATAAAAGACCGTTTGATTGTATTCTTTGAGAGATCTACCTGGGAATTGGTATATACCGGAAATCAAATATTACCGTTTGTATGGCAACAAATTAATACGGAACTTGGTGCCGAATCCACTTTCTCTATAGTACCATTTGATAAAGTGGCGCTGGGTGTAGGAAATGTAGGAATTCATGCATGTAATGGTTCAAACGTAGAACGTATTGATGATAAAATACCTAACTCTGTTTTTGAGGTTACTAATGATAATTTTGGTGTTGAGCGTGTTTATGGTATTCGTGATTATTTTACTGAATTAGTCTATTGGACATTTCCATCAGCATTAAATGCTACTTTTCCACGCCGGGTATTAGTTTATAACTATAAAACAGGAACCTGGTCATTTAATGATGATTCTATAACCGCATTTGGTTATTTTCAGAATCCTATAAGTGCTACATGGCAATCTTCGAGTCAGACTTGGGAACAAGGTATAGAATCGTGGAGTTCTGGTCCATTAATTGCCAAATTTCGACAAATAATAGCAGGAAATCAAGAAGGATTTACCTTCTTAGTTGATTCCGATGAACCTCGTAATGCCCCGGCACTCCAGATAACAAATATAACATTTCCCGCAGGAGTTATTACGTTATCAGTCATTGATCATAATTTAATTAGCGATGATTATATTATCATAGAGAATGCACAGGGAAGCGGCGATATTCCTGATCTTAATGGGAATATCTATCAAATAGAAGTTATTGATGATGATACATTTACTATTATTGATCCTGCAGTTACTACGGGAACTTATACCGGTGGTGGCACCGTAGCGCGAGTAAGCCAAATAAATATATTTACCAAGCAATATAACTTTTATGTTAAACAAAATCGTAATGTTAATGTGAATAAAGTAGATTTCCAAATTGATAGTACTACCAATGGACAAATCACGGTTGATTTTTATCCATCAGCAGGTAATTTGCCGGTAGATACTAAAGTTCTTGATATGTTTCCCTATGGCGCACTCTATCCATATGAGTCACAACAAACGAGATTGTGGCATCCGATATATCCATCATCCGAAGGTGAATTCGTTCAACTGAACATATATTTGAGTGATTCTCAAATGAGAGATCCATTAATAGCATTCTCCGACTTTGAAATGCACGCGATTTCTTTTTATACGAACCCTACAAGCTCTAGGATGCAATAATGGCTGGCAGTATAGCAGATCAATCTAACTTTGGTGCTTTTGTTTCTACTACCCAAGTATGGGATGTTGCACGTCTTTATGAAATAGATATACAAAGTCCTGAGTTTAAGGAACTTCTTGTTCGTCTTTATCAAAACATTAATAATATTGCTACGGTACTAAATCTTAAAGATACGGGATATTATGCCCTTACTGAATTTATTAATGGACAGCTTTATTTTAATGATCCGGCTATTCCCTTAACAAGCGTATCTAATCCTGCCTTTAGGCAAGTATTTAGAAAAGTAATAGATTTTGGTGCATTACCAAATGCAGGAACTAAATCAGTTGCTCATGGCCTTACTATAACGAGTGGCTTTAGATTTACTCGTATCTATGCTACTGCATCTGATCCTATTGGTATGAACTATATTCCAATTCCCTATGCAAGTCCTACTGATGCGAATAACATAGAATTAAATGTAGATGCTACTAATGTTAATATTATAACCGGTAGCAATAGAACTGCTTTTACCACCACGTATGTAGTACTGGAATATGTAAAGCAGATATAAAGGAGATAGTATGCCAATATCAAATATTTTATCCCAAGTAGGTCAAGGTATTCTTGGTGGTGGCGCTACGGGCGCTGCTATAGGTGGATTGCCAGGTGCTGCTATCGGAGCTGGACTTGGAGCATTGACTAATATAGCGTCAGGAATAGCAAATCAACCTGCTAGGCCACGACATCGCCATCGTCATAGAGCACCAGCAACTTCGGGAGCTACCCCTGCTACTCCTATGGGAGTTACTCCAGTTCCTTCACAACCGGGACAACCAACAGGCGATATATTGAGTGGATATAATTATCCAGGATATAGCCAACAATTACCTCGTTTTAGTCCTATTCAAGAAGCAGCATTACATTTATTACTACAACAAGGATTATCTGCTAGTCCTGAGGCATTAACACAAAAAGCGCGAACCCAATTTTTTCAACAAACGGTACCTACTTTAGCGGAACGATTTACTTCTATGGGTGCAGGAGCTCAGAGTTCTCCCGCATTTGCCCAGCAGTTGGGACAAGCCGGTGCAAATTTAGAAGAAGGACTTGCGGCATTACGAGCACAATATGGATTAGCACAATTAGGACTAGGATTATCACCTCTTTTTGAGAATATTTATATTCCAGGTTATCAAACCCAGGGTATTGGTGCACCATTAGCTGCTGGTTTAGGTCAAGCAGCGGCTTCTTCAATACCATCATATCTACAAGTTTTGCAAGATTTTTTTAAAAATAGGCCTCAAACACCGATTACACCAGCAACTTCAACGCCTATTTCGTCATCTTCGGCACCTACAACGACACCATTTACTCCACCCGTAACAATGCCTAATATATGGCAACAAACATCAGCTACGACTCCACAAGCATTTGCTAATCTTTATCCACAGCAACAGATATTAAATCCTATACAAAATAGACCGAAGCCTAATATTTGGCAGCTCACCCAACAAGCAAGTAATCCATCTTCATTAGGTCAATTATTAGCATAGGAGAAAAAATGGCTCAAATAGTATATCCACAACGTGCGCAAACATGGCAAGAAGCGTTAGGTACAGGACTTGGTACTGGTCTAGGACAGGCTTTACAAGGACTTGCCTTTAATAAAATGCAGGAAATGCAACAACGTAATCAAGCGCGTGGCTTAGAAGCGCTCGGATTCTCTCCCGAAGAATCATCCGCTTTAGTTGTTCAGGATCCTAATCTTCAGAAAGAATTTGTTAAACAAAGATTGGCAGCTCCTTCTCAAGAATCATATGCTCGTGCTTTAGGATTAGAAATGGGACAACCGGCACCTACTCAAGAATCTCAATTAGCAATGGCGCCACGCCTTAACGAAAGACAAGCAACTGAAATAGCTAAGTTACGACAAAAAGAACGTACTGAAGCTTTTAAGATGACCAAACCAGAACGTAAAGAAATAATTGATAGAGCTAGAACTGCTCGACAAAATCTTCAGGATCTTGAACGTATGGAAGATCTTGAAAAAGAAGGAAAACTAGATACGCCTGGTTATACCGAATTTCTTAAAAGATCTGGTTTTGATATTCCAGCCTTACTTAATCCTGGATCTGAAGAATTTAATAAGATAGCAGCTAATTTTGTTAGAGATGCCAAATCTATATACGGTTCAAGGGTTTCTAATTTTGAGATCGAGCAATTTCTTAAAACGATCCCATCGTTGAGTATGAGCCCTGAAGGTCGTAAAAGAGTTATCGCTAATCTCAAGAATATAGCTCGTGGCCATCTCGCCTATAATAATGCTCTCAAAGAGATTATTGCAGAAAATAAAGGGATCCCACCGCTTGATCTTAATGAAAAAATAGATGACCGTATCGAAAAGACCCTGGATACTTTATCTAAGAAATTTAAAGATGATTTAGTAAAACCAGTTCCTAAAGGTCAAAATAAGCTCATAACTGCCTTACAAACAGCAGCTGGAAGTGCTGCCGGTGGATTAGGTGGCTTAGGAAAATCTCTAGTTAGTCCCGTTAATATTCTTAAGGGATTGCTCTAAAATCAATTAATTAAAAGAGCAAAAGAAAAAAGAAGCATCATTACAATAAAAGATGCTAAAAGAAATAATAGTTTTATTGCTACCAATATTCCTAAACCCATACAAAATATGGACAAGGGTCCCATTTCATCAAGATTAAACATTTTTACCCCCATTTTTTTGAGTATCTATATTCATGATCATATAAGTACATGCAAACCACACAAAAGTAATGATTGGCATAACAAAAAGAAAAAATGCAAATGCTACTTTATGAAATGATTTATCACACATCTTTAAACAAGTTAAACAAGGCATTGGATTATTATTTTTTGCCATGATTTCCCCCCGG
>JACCDR011159765.1_pt1 | contig 11070 bp, 5 predicted proteins | sample 7446431 | NCBI WGS metagenome assembly JACCDR01 (sample SAMN15323443, study PRJNA562643) | freshwater metagenome | isolation source: river surface water | place: USA:Blue River Watershed | collected 2017-08-17 | reverse complement strand
GAGGGCTGGCTGCACGTGGCCCTGGCCGAGGTGCGCACCGGCCCGGAGGGCGCGGCCGACGAGCCCCTGGGCCGCGCCCGCGAGGCCTTCGAGGCCCTGGGCGACGCCACCGGCCTGGCCTGGTGCGACGAGGTGCGCGCGATCGCCCTGCGCCGCGCCGGCGACTACGCCGCCTCGGCGCATCTGCAGGCCGAGATCGACGGCCGCAGCGGCGTCGACCGCGACGCGATGTACCGCTTCGTGGCCCACAACTCGCGGGCCATCACGCACAAGGTGAACGGACACGTCGACGACGCGCTGCGCCACTTCTACGCCGCCCACGAGGCCGCCGTGGCCACGGGCCTGGACGGGCCGCGCGTCACCGCCACCGGCAACCTGGGCGGCTACCACCAGGACCTGTTCAACCTGGACGACGCCCGCCACCTGAGCGAGCAGACGCTGGCCGACGCGCGGCGCCTGGGCATGCGGCAGGTGTGCACGGTGTCGGCCGCCAACCTCGTGCTCATCCTGCACGCCATGGGTGACGCGGAAGCGGCCCTGGCGATGAGCCGCTACATGCTCGAGCACCCGCAGGAGATGCTGCCCGACCTGCCGCGCCGCTACCCGCTGCCGCTGGCGCTGGGCTTCCTGGCCGGCGGCGACGTGCCGCAGGCGCTGCGCTTCCTGGAGGCCGGCGCGGTGACCGGCATCGCCGACGGCGACGGCCTGTGCGACTGGGCCTGGATCAAGGCGCGCTGCCTGCTGGCGCAGGACAACCCCGTGGGTGCGCGCGAGCTGGTGGAGCGCACGCTGGCGCAGCGCGCCGAGCGGCAGCTGGCCGAGCAGCCCTACCCCTCGATGCAGCTGCGGCAGGCGCTGGCCGAAGCCTGCGAGCGCCTGGGCGACCACCGCGCCGCGCTCGACTGGCAGCGCCAGGCCCATCAGCGCTACATGCACCTGGTGGGCCGCAGCGCCAGGGCGCGCTACATCGCGCTGCAGGTGCAGCACGAGCTGGCCGCGGCGCAGCGCGAGCGCGACCGCGCCGTGCTGGGCCACCGCGAGGCCGACGACGACCGCCGCCGCCTGGTGGAGTTGAACGCGCAGCTGCAGGCCAAGGTGGCCGAGACGGAACAACTGCACCAGGCCCTGCGCGAGCAGGCGCTGCGCGACCCGCTGACCGGCCTGCACAACCGCCGCTACCTGTTCGAGGCCGGACCCGGGCTGCTGGAGCTGGCGCACCGCAACCGCCGTGTCGTCTGCGTGGCGCTGCTCGACCTGGACCACTTCAAGCTGCTGAACGACACCTACGGCCACCAGGCCGGGGACCAGGTGCTGCGCCGCTTCGCCGCGCTGCTGAAGGAGACGCTGCGCAAGAGCGACATCCTCTGCCGCTACGGCGGCGAGGAATTCGTGGCGGTGATGCCCGACCTCGAGGCCGACCAGGCGCAGGACGTGCTGGCCCGCGTGCTGGAGACGCTGCGCCAGCTGCCGCCCGAGCCGGGCCGGCGCCGGGTGCCCAACGGCAGCTTCTCGGCCGGCATCTCGATGTTCCCGCGCCACGGCCACACGCTGGAGCGGCTGCTCAGCCGCGCCGACAAGGCGCTGTACCAGGCCAAGCACCAGGGCCGCGCACGCATCGAGCAGGTGCCGGTCACGGGATTCGGCACGCTCTCCTGAAGCCGCCGCGCGCGGCGGCCGCGGGCGGGCCTGCGGCAGATCGGCGGCGGGTCAACGGCTCCTGGCCGGCCGCGTCAGCACCGTCGGGAAGCTCACCGGCAGCGCATCGGGGAAATCGCGGCTGTAGTGCAGGCCGCGGCTTTCGTGCCGGCGCAGCGCACTGCGCACGATGAGCTCGGCGCAGACGACCAGGTTGCGCAGCTCCAGCAGGTCGCGGTTGACGCGGAAGTTGGCGTAGTAGTCCTCGATCTCGTCGCGCAGCAGCTTGATGCGGTGCAGTGCCCGTTCCAGCCGCTTGGTGGTGCGCACGATGCCGACGTAGTTCCACATCAGCAGGCGCAGCTCGTCCCAGTTGTGCGCGATCACCACCTGCTCGTCGGCGTCTTCCACCTGGCTCTCGTCCCAGGGCGGCGGCTCGGGCGTGGTGGCCGCCGGCAGCGCGGCGATGGCCGCGGCGCAGCTCCGGCCCAGCACCACGCACTCCAGCAGCGAGTTGCTGGCCAGCCGGTTGGCGCCGTGCAGGCCGGTGTAGGTGGTCTCGCCCACCGCGAACAGGTGCGGCAGGTCGGTGCGGCCGTCGAGGTCCGTCACCACGCCGCCGCAGGTGTAGTGGGCCGCGGGCACCACCGGGATGGGCTCGCGCGCGATGTCGATGCCCAGCTGCCCGCAGCGCGCGTGGATGGTCGGGAAGTGCTCCTTCAGGAAGGCCTCGCCCTTGGCGGCGACGATGGGGCGCGCGTCGAGCCAGACATGGTCGAGGCCGTGCTTCTTCATCTCGAAGTCGATGGCGCGGGCCACGATGTCGCGCGGCGCCAGCTCGGCCCGCTCGTCGTGGGCCGGCATGAAGCGCCGGTCCTGCGGAGACTGGCCTTCCTCGCCCGGGCCGGTGGAGGGCAGCGTCAGGATCGCGCCCTCGCCGCGCAGCGCCTCGGTGATGAGGAAGCTGCGCTCCTGCGGGTGGTACAGGCAGGTCGGGTGGAACTGGATGAACTCCATGTTGCCCACCCGGCAGCCGGCGCGCCAGGCCATCGCGATGCCGTCGCCGGTGGCGGTGTCGGGGTTGCTGGTGTAGCGGTAGACCTTGCCGACGCCGCCGGTGGCCAGCACCACGGCGTCTGCGGCCAGCGTCTCGACGCGGCCGCGGTCCATGTCGAGCGCGTACACGCCGTGGCATCGCGGCGGCCCGCCCTTGGGCCGGAAGTGGCGCGCGGTGATCAGGTCCACCGCCACCCAGCGCTCGCGCAGCGTGATGCGCGGGTGCGCCCGCGCGCGCGCCAGCAGCGCCTCGTGGATGGCGCGGCCGGTGGCATCGGCCGCGTGCGCGATGCGGCGCACCGCATGCCCGCCTTCGCGCGTGAGGTGCAGGCCCAGCGGGCCCTCGGGATCGGCCGAGAAGTTCACGCCCTGCTCCACCAGCCACTGCACCGCGGCGGCACTGTGCTCGGCGATGAAGCGCGCCGTGTGCTCGTCGACGATGCCGGCGCCGGCCTCCTGGGTGTCGCGCACGTGGCTCTCGACGCTGTCGTCCGAGCCCAGCACGCCCACGATGCCGCCCTGCGCCCAGGCGGTGGCGCTCTCCGACAGCGAACGCTTGGCCAGCACCACCACCGGCCGCGTGCGCGCCAGTTCCAGCGCCACCGTCAGGCCGGCCAGGCCGGCGCCGACGACGACGACCGGTCGAGAGGAGGAGTTGTCGCTCATCGGCCTACAGGTTCAGCAGCGGGGCGCCGATTCTAGGGAGCCCGCCGGGGCCCGGGGGCACCCGCCTATCATCCCCGCCACACCTCGAACAGATTCAGCGGAGACCCACCCCATGGCCGCCACGCGCGAACCGAACCCCTGGCCCGACACCCAGCGCGTGGCCCGCACGCCCGCGCAGCACGACCTCGCGGCGCCGGCCACGCAGATCGTCGGCGACCGCGAGGCCTACCTCGGCCAGGCCAGCGGCGACGTGGGACGCCGCATCTCCGAAGACCAGGTGGAACTGTTCGTCTCGGGCGACGCGGCGATGTCGCTGCAGGCCGAGTTCCAGCGCCTGGGGCCGGAGTTCATCGCGCTGCACGACCTCGGACTGGCGGCCTCGGTGCGGCTGCTCGGCAGCATGGCCGGACCGGCCGGCGTGCGGGTGCAACGGCTGTGCGTCCGCCGCCAGGGCCAGGGCGTGGCGCTGGCGGTGGTGCCGTTCGTGGAGGTCACGCTGGCCGATGGCAGCCCGGTGCGCGTGTACAGCACCGACGTGCAGGCCGACGGCCCCACGCGTGCCGCGATGGCGCGCGTGCTGCTGGGGCACAGCCGGCTGGGCGTCCTGATGGTCGGCGAACTGCCCCCGCACGCGCTGACCGCGCAGCTCACGCCGCTGCACCAGGCCATGCAGAGCCCGAACTGGCCCAACCGCGATCTGCTGCTGGTGCCGCTGGGCTCCAGCATCGGCCTGGCTGCGCCCAGCGCACAGCTCGGCCATCACACCCCGGTGGCCGTCCACGTGACGCCACACGCCGCCAAGCCCAAGCACGTGTGGACTTTCGTCGGCGGCGCCTGGAACCGCCTGCACGGCATGCCCGGCGGCGAGCGCGCGCTGCCCACCGAGCTGTCGCTGGCCGTGCCCAAGCCGCCGGTGCCCACCACCGAGGCCACCACCGAGCCGATGCCGCTGGACCTGCCCAAGGCGGGCGGCGCGCCCGCCGCCGGCGTGACGCCGATGCCGGTGCCCGGCGCATCGGGCTGGGCAGCCTACGTGCAGCGCTGCGCGCTGATCAAGGACGTGCAGACCTGCTGCGTGTTCGACATGCACTCGATGGCCGTGATGGCTGCCACCGGCGAGCACCCGGCGCCCGAGCGGCTGGCGCGGCAGGGCGCGGCCCTGCTGGCCACCATGCTGGATGCCTCGCGCGCACTGGGCCTGGGCGCGCAGCAGCCCGAGGCCAGCATCAGCACCACGCAGCACCACCTGCTGCTGCGCCCGGTGCCAGGGCACCCCGGCGTGGCGCTGGCGCTCGTGCTGCAGGCCCATGGCGCCAACCTGACCCTGGCGCGCATGCAGCTCGAACGCATCGCGGCGCCCGACTGAAGGCCCCGCCCGTGCCCCGCGACGCCCGGCTCCGCAAGGACCGGGCGTCCTGTTTTAGGCGGCCTTCGGCGTGCACGCCCGTGACGACGGACACATTACGCACGCCGCGTCCGACGTAATTCGACATTACCCCGAAGTGCTTATCGGCAGTTCGTCGCCGAACTTGAGCAGCACCGGCCGGGCCTGAGACTTGTTGCCGAACGGATCTCGCAAGTCATTGATTCAAAAAGCGACAAGTGGCGGCGTGCGCGGGCCGGACAGCCCGCGCGGGCGCTTTAGCGGCGTAATGAACCGTAAATGTGGCGTTTATCTCGGAGCACGTCGGCGCGTGAATGCACGACCTGCAACGGAATGCAATTGAGATCTACAGTTCTGCATCCCCCCGGTCCGAGGGGGTGACCCGAGCAACCACCATCACCGAGACCGCCCGATGAAGCAACCCATCCGCGATCTGTTCAGGCGCCTGACGGCCAGCCTCGTCGCCGCCTCGCTGCTCGCCGGCCCGGCCTACGCCCGCCCGACGGCCGGCCTGCCGGCCGGCAGCGCCGCGCAGGCTCCTGCGGCCCCCGCGCAGCCCTGGCAGGCATGGGCCACCCAGGGAGGCCACAAGAAGGCCAAGGAACGCAACCGCGTGGCCGACGACCTGGCCGAGGAAGTCGACGACAACCCGCAACCGCGCCTGACCAAGCGCGAGAAGCGCAAGTGGGCGCGCGAGCACCGTGGCCAGCGCCAGGTGCAGGTGGTGATCACCAGCGACGCCGACGACAACGCGATGACCGACCTGCGGGCCCGCGTGGTGGAACTCGGCGGCGAGGTGCAGGCCGTCTACTCGGGCATCAAGGCGCTGACGGTGATCGTGCCCAAGCGCGCCGTGCGCCGCCTGGCCCGGCACCCCGACGTGGTGAGCATCGCCCCGAACCGCGAGACGCGGAGCACGTCCAGCCAACTGGAGGCCATCACCGGCGCCATGAACTCGGGCGTGCGCAGCTACAGCAGCACCACCAACTACACCGGCCTGGACGGCACCGGCGTCGGCATCGCCATCCTCGATTCCGGCGTGATGCGCTCGCACCGCAACTTCCGCAACCGGGCCGACACGGCCTCGCGCGTGGTCCGCAGCGTGTCGATGCTGAAGGCCAACATCGACAGCTGGAATGCCAGCTACTCGCTGTCTGGCGGCCTGCCGAACCCGCTGGGCACCGACGCCGCCGCGATGCTGAGCGCGCTGTCCTCGGCGTCCGACGCCGACCAGGACCCGCACGGCCACGGCACGCACGTGGCCTCGGTGGCCGCCGGCCTGGGCTACTACCAGAACCGGGACTCCACTGGCGTGGCGCCCGGCGCCAACATCTTCGACGTGCGCGTCACCAAGGCCGACGGCACCGGCACCATCGCCGACGCGCTGATGGGCATCAACTGGGTGGTCTACCACGCGCGGGCGATGAACATCCGCGTGATGAACATCAGCCTGGCGGCCTCGTCCACCGACCCCTGGGACTACGACCCGCTGTGCGCCGCCGTGCGCGCCGCCACCGCCGCCGGCGTGACGGTGGTGGTGGCCGCCGGCAACTACGGCCAGGCCCCGGGTGGCAAGCACCACTACGGCAGCATCGCCGCGCCGGCCAACGACCCCACGGTCATCACCGTCGGTGCGGTCAACTTCAAGGGCACCAACGGCCGCGGCGACGACAGCGTCACCAACTTCAGCTCGCGCGGCCCGACGCGCGGCTACCTGACGGTGGGCACGACGAAGTGGCACGACCACGTCATCAAGCCCGACCTGGTGGCACCCGGCAACAAGATCATCGGCGCCAGTTCCGCCAGCACCACCGGCACCAAGCAGAGCTCGCTGGCCACCAACAACCCCGCGCTGATGGTGGTGGGCGCCTCGACGTCCCCCGGCGAGCGCCTGATCACGCTCAGCGGCACCTCGGTGGCCGCCCCGGTGGTGGCCGGTGCCGCCGCCGTGCTGCTGCAGGCCAACCCCGGCCTGACGCCGCCGCTGGTGAAGGCCATCCTGCAGTACACGGCCCAGCCGCTGCCCAACCATTCGCTGGTGGAACAGGGCGCCGGGCAGCTGAACCTGGACGGCGCCGTGAGGCTGGCCCAGTCGCTGCGCACCGACATCCGCAGCGCGCTGGACGCCGGCACCCTCGTCACGGGCAGCACCAACCTGCTGGCCGCCGGCAAGCTGCTCCCGGCGCGCAGCACCAGCATCGCCGGCACCAGCTTCAACTGGTCGCGCATCGTCACCGTCGGCGGCAGCCGCGTCGCCACCGGCGACCGCCTGTTCACCACCTGGCAGCCGATCTGGGATCCGCGGCTGGCCTGGGCTTCGGGCTTCGCGGTGTGGACGCAACCGGTGTGGTGGAGCGGCACGGGCATCCCGGTCAACACCTACCCGCGGCACTTCACCAGCACCTACCTGACCACCGGCGCGCTGCTGAGCTCGGGCGTGCAGCTGGCCGACGGCCTGGCCGGCACGACCTCCTTCATCGGCAAGACCGGCTTCTTCATCCCCACCAGCACGCTGAGCGGCTGGGTCGTCTCCGGCAGCGGCCAGGTGCTGAGCAACGGCCTCGTGATGAGCGAGGGCCTGGTGATGAGCGAAGGCCTGGTGATGAGCGAGGGCCTCGTGATGAGCGAAGGCCTGGTGATGAGCGAGGGCCTCGTGATGAGCGAAGGCCTGGTGATGAGCGAAGGCCTCGTGATGAGCGAGATCCTGAAGCTGCTGCAAGGGGAGTGAGCGCATGGACACGCCCACGCTGCCCGGCACCGCCTGCCCCCACGCCGTTCAAACGATCACCAGGAACACCGCCATGACGAACACCCTGCGCACCAAGACCCGCTCCCTGCTGCCGATCGGCTTCACCGTGCTGATCGAGCGCCTGGCCCAGCTGCTGGGCCGGCCGACCCGGCTGGCCTGACACCGGCAGGCCCGGAACGACCGAGGCCCGCACGCCGCCAGGCGTGCGGGCCTCGGTGCCTTCCGGCGGCCGCGGCCGCCGGCGGGCTCAGTGCACCACGCGCTCGAAGCTGAAGCCGCCGTCGGCCACGTCCACCGGGATCACGTCCTTCGGGCCGAAGCGGCCCTGCAGGATCAACTTGCTCACCGGGTTCTCGATGCGCTGCTGGATGGCGCGCTTCAGGGGCCGCGCGCCGAACACCGGGTCGAAGCCCACCTTGGCCAGCTCGGCCAGCGCGGCCGGGCTCACCTCGAGCTTCATCTCGAGCTTTTCCAGCCGCGCCTGCAGCTGCGCGAGCTGGATCTTCGCGATGTTCTCGATGTGCGCCTGGTCGAGCGCGTGGAACACCACGGTCTCGTCGATGCGGTTCAGGAACTCGGGCCGGAAGTGCGCCTTGACCTCGCCCCAGACGGCGTCCTTGATCTCGTCGGCCGGCCGGCCGGCCATCTGCATGATCATCTGCGAGCCCAGGTTGCTGGTCATCACGATCACGGTGTTCTTGAAGTCCACCGTGCGGCCCTGGCCGTCGGTCAGCCGCCCGTCGTCCAGCACCTGCAGCAGCACGTTGAACACGTCGGGGTGGGCCTTCTCCACCTCGTCGAGCAGCAGCACGCTGTAGGGCTTGCGGCGCACGGCCTCGGTGAGCGCACCGCCCTCGTCGTAGCCCACGTAGCCCGGCGGCGCGCCGATGAGGCGGCTCACCGAGTGCTTCTCCATGTACTCGCTCATGTCGACGCGGATCAGGTGGTCCACGCTGTCGAACAGGAAGCCCGCCAGCGCCTTGCACAGCTCGGTCTTGCCCACGCCCGTGGGGCCCAGGAACAGGAAGCTGCCCAGCGGGCGGTTGGGGTCGCTCAGGCCCGCGCGCGAGCGGCGGATGGCATCGGCCACGGCCACGATGGCCTCGTCCTGGCCGACCACGCGCTCGTGCAGCCTGGCCTCCATCTGCAGCAGCTTGTCGCGCTCGCCCTGCATGAGCTTGCTCACCGGGATGCCCGTGGCGCGGCTCACGACCTCGGCGATCTCTTCCGCGCCCACCATGGTGCGCAGCAGCTGCGGCTTGCTGCCGCCCTTCTTGCCAGTCTCCTTGGCCTGCGCCTCCTTCAGGCGCTTCTCGAGCTCGGGCAGCCGGCCGTACTGCAGCTCGGCCACCTTGTCGAAGTTGCCCTTGCGCTTGAGCTCCTCGATCTGGCCGCGCGTGCGGTCGATCTCTTCCTTCACCTGCGCGCTGCCCTGGGCGGTGGCCTTCTCGCTCTTCCAGATCTCGTCGAGATCGGCCGCCTCGCGCTCGAGCTTGGCGATCTCGTCCTCGATCAGGCCCAGGCGCTTGATCGAGGCCTCGTCCTTCTCCTTGCGCACGGCCTCGCGCTCGATCTTCAGCTGGATGAGCCGGCGGTCGAGCTTGTCCATCGCCTCGGGCTTGGAGTCGATCTCGATCTTGATCTTGGCCGCGGCCTCGTCGATCAGGTCGATGGCCTTGTCGGGCAGGAAGCGGTCGGTGATGTAGCGGTGCGAAAGCTCGGCCGCGGCCACGATGGCCGGGTCGGTGATCTCCACGCCGTGGTGCACCTCGTACTTCTCCTGCAGGCCGCGGAGGATGGCCACCGTGGCCTCCACCGTGGGCTCTTCCACCAGCACCTTCTGGAAGCGGCGTTCCAGGGCCGCGTCCTTCTCGACGTGCTTGCGGTACTCATCCAGCGTGGTGGCGCCGATGCAGTGCAGCTCGCCACGCGCCAGCGCGGGCTTGAGCATGTTGCCGGCGTCCATGGCGCCCTCGGCCTTGCCGGCGCCCACCATGGTGTGGATCTCGTCGATGAACAGGATGATGCGGCCTTCGTCGGCGGCCACCTCCTTGAGCACGGCCTTCAGCCGCTCCTCGAACTCGCCGCGGAACTTGGCGCCGGCCAGCAGCCCGGCCATGTCGAGCACGAGCACGCGCTTGTCCTTCAGGCTCTCGGGCACCTCGCCGTTGACGATGCGCTGCGCCAGGCCCTCGACGATGGCCGTCTTGCCGACACCCGGCTCGCCGATGAGCACCGGGTTGTTCTTGCTGCGCCGCTGCAGCACCTGGATGGCGCGGCGGATCTCGTCGTCGCGGCCGATCACGGGGTCGAGCTTGCCCTGGCGGGCGCGCTCGGTCAGGTCGAGCGTGTACTTCTTGAGCGCCTCGCGCTGGCCCTCGGCGTCGGCCGAGTCGACCTTGGCGCCGCCGCGCACGGCGGTGATGGCCGCCTCGAGCGCCTTGCGCGTGAGGCCGTGGCCGCGCACCACGCCGCCGAAGTCGCTCTTGGCATCGGCGGCGGCCAGCAGGAACATCTCGCTGGCGATGAACTGGTCGCCGCGCTTGCCGGCTTCCTTGTCGGCGGCCTGCAGCAGCACGGCCAGGTCGCGCCCGGGCTGCACCGGCTGACCGCCGCCCTGCACCTGCGGCAGCGCCGCGATGGTGGTGTCCATGGCCGTGGCCAGCCCGCCGACATTGGCGCCGGCGCGCTCCAGCAGCGCGCGCGGGCCGTCGGGCTGGGCGAGCATCGCGGCCAGCAGGTGCGCGGGCTCGATGTACGGGTTGTCGCGCGCCACGGCGGCGCTGCTGGCGTCCTGCAGGGCCTGCTGGAAGGCGGTGGTGAGCTTGTCGAATCGCATGGGCGTGAACCTCCGGTCTGACTCGGATGTGAGGCCGTGGCGGGCGGGTTCAAGCGGGTCCACGGGCCCTTCGATGCGGCTTAGACTGATCTTGATGCAGCGCAAGTCGCCCACGCCCCCGAGTCACGGAGACGCCGCCTGAGCATGGCGGCCGAACCCACCGCAGCAGCCTTCCTGCGTCGAGTCCTGGCCGGCGCCGTGGGCGGCGCCACCACCCTGGCGATCATCATCACGCTCGGCGCGCTGGCCCTGGCGCCGATGGGCGCGGTCGCGGCCGGCGTCACGGCCGGCTTCGTCTGCGTCACGGCGTCGGCCACCGTCTACGCACTGCTGGCGCGCAGCGTGTTGCCGGCCGGGGGGCCCACCTCGGCCACCACGGTGCTGGTGGCGTCGATGGTGGCGCAACTGGCCGGCAGCCCGGTCCGGCCGGGAGAACCCGCCCTCGCGCTGGCCGCCGTGCTGGTGGCGCTGGGCGGCGCGGTGATGCTGATGGGCCTGCTGCAGATCGCGATGGCCGGGCTGCGCCTGGGCCGCATGGCCCGGTTGGTGCCGCAGCCGGTGCTGGCGGGATTCATGAACGGCGTCGCGCTGCTCATCGCGCTGGGTCAGGTGCCGGCGCTGCTGGCCTTGGCGCCCGGGGCCTGGGCCACGCAGGGGCTGGAGGCGCTGCAAGCCGCCAAGCCCGGCGCCCTGGCGCTCGGCCTGGGCGCCGCGGCGCTGGCGGCGGGCCTGGCCGCCGCG
>JACCDR011068089.1_pt1 | contig 11070 bp, 9 predicted proteins | sample 7446431 | NCBI WGS metagenome assembly JACCDR01 (sample SAMN15323443, study PRJNA562643) | freshwater metagenome | isolation source: river surface water | place: USA:Blue River Watershed | collected 2017-08-17 | reverse complement strand
CAGAGCTTGTGCAGCTCCACGGCCAGGGTGCCCGCGCAGAGGGAGACGCCGATCGTCACAGGCTTGCCTCGCCGTTGAGGCGCCGGATTTCGCGGTCGATGGCCGCGTCGTGCGCGTGGGTCCAGTCTGCCATGTCGGCAACCTTCATGGTGACGCTGTGCCGCTCGTACTTGACGACTCGCCGTAGCGCCTGGAGCTCATCGACCGTCTCGGCCTTGGCCCAGGCAGCCTCGAAGCCGAGCGCCGCATACAGGCGCAGGACGTGTCCCGCCTTAGTGGTATAGAGAGACAGTCGGTCGGGCAGCGCCGTGATCTCGATGGCGTGCAGCGCCGAGTTGGCCTCGTCGCGGTAGGCGTCCTCGGTCGCGGCGATGTGCTGCATCATCGTGGTCAACCACCGTACATGGTCGGCGGTGACGGACGGCCTCCCACCCGCGGACTGATTTTTCATCTCGCAAGCCAGCCTCGCCAACTTGCCGTAGGGGTTGAGCGTTCCGGGGACCGTCTCGACGTCAAGCACGGCCTGCCGAATCAGAAGCGGGTCGTAGGGGTCCGTGCAGGTCTCACAGACCAGACCCAGCGCGTATTTGAACGCTGGCGTGAGCTGGTAGTTTGGGTGTTGCCGCAGCGCGGGCCGCGGACAGTCGATCGGTTTCATGGGGGGTTCTCCGCCGCGGGTGCGGCCTGCACAGTGGTGTGGTCGAACTCATCGACGACATCGAAAAGTTCGACCGGCGGGAAACGACGGCTATTCGTCCTCGACCGCTGCCGGGGGCAGCGTGTCAATGCGGCCCTCGTCGCCCGCCCACTTAACGCCGCTGTCGAGACGCACGAGGCCGTAGCGCGAGGCGCGGAAGGCGGCGGCGCGCTGTTCGTTTGCCCGCTCTCTGGGGGAGAGGTGCCGGTCACTGTCCTCGTCGAGCACTTCTTCGGGCTCCCGCTGCGGGGTCGGGTCATCGTTGCCTGGGTCGGTGTCGTCGCCCAGGAGCGCCGCGACGAGCTGCTCCCGAGTTGGGGTTGGCGGCGGCGACGGCGCGGGACGGCGCCCGTCCAAGCCGATGGCCAGCCTCGGCACGTCGCGCAGCCGAGGGGGCGTCCTGGCGCCCGGGATGTCGGTGCGCGGCGCCTGCTCGACGACGGCGCCGATCGTCACAAGGTCAGCGAACACGGGCTTGTTCTGCGCGGGGTCAGAGTGCGGCGGCGGCGCGGGCGGCGCGGGCTCCAGCCCCGAGCCCCGCCGAGGCGGCACCCACAGCCAGGCCACCGTGACGAGGCCGAGTCCCATCGCCGCCACGAGGAACAGGTCGGTGCTCATGACTGCCCGCCTTCCGGCGCCGAGGCCGGGGTAGTCGTCGTGGCGCCCGCCAGGGCGGCGTGGGTTTCGGCCCGGCCTCGCTCCATCGCGCGCTCGGCGCGACGAGCCATGAGCTCGCCGTCCAGCAGTCGCGCGTGGGCGCCTACCTGCCGACGCAGGTGGGCGACTTCGCCCTCCAGCAGCCGAATGCGCGAGGGCGCCTCCAGCATCGTCATCACGAACCCGAACAGGCTTCTCATGGCGTCTCGTCTCCTTGGGGTTGGGGGGCGGGGAACGGTGAGGCGGCTCACCGCTTGTGGTGCGAGCCGCCCGTGGCGGCGAAGATCCTCGCGCAGCCGGGCTCCATTTGAATCGAGGGCGCGCGCTCCGAGGCGAGCGCGATCCTTGGGCCCTCGACCGGCGTGGGGCGCAGCAGCCAGCCGCGCCGGGTGTGGGCGGCCTGCTCCGGGGTGAGCCCGCTCACCCCGGGAGGAATGAGCTGCACGGGGCACGTCGCCGAGCTGAGCGCGGCTTCGATCTCCCGACCGTGGGCGCGCTTGTCGCGACGCAGCGTCTTAGGCGCCATACACACTCCATAGAGGTGAGGCCGCCGACCGTTTGCGGTCGGGCGGCTCGGTTGACGATCATAACCGATCGGCGCGCGGGGCGCCGACCGAAGTGTCGGATTAACCGCCCCAGGCGACGGGCGCGGCCTCGCTCTCGGTGCCGAACCCGCGGATCACCGTCAGGGTCGGCCCCTCGGCCCCGACCGTGGCGCCCGTGGGGTCGTAGCCGATCGCGCGCCCGTCGCTCAGCCGCGCGGGCTCGGCGTTGCTGGCGAAGAAGATCGACCTCACCGCCTCGTCGCAGGCGAACGAGGTCATCGAGCAGACCCCTCGCTCGCTGATGACGTAGCTGGTCTGGCGGCGCTTGGGGAACCGCCCCGACGCCGCGTCGGCGAGGTAGACCACCGCCTCCGGCGCCGCGGCCTGCTGCCCGGGCCGCACCTCGTAGATGTGCCAGCCGCCCTTCACCGTCTTCCCGCCGCGGGCGTGGACCAAGTACCAGCGCGGGTCGATCTCGCTGGCCTCAAAGGTGGCCTCGACGCGGGCCAAGTCGTCGAGGACGCGCCCTACGCCCTCGTCGATGCCGATCATCACGGTCGATCTCGCCGTCGCGGCGACGAGCCGCGGGAAGTTCTTCTCTGGGTGGCGCCCGTAGGCACACATGGCGTTGCGGACGAACAGGCTACCGACCCCCCGGGCCTTGAGGCTGGCCTCCAGGCGGCGGCGCGCTGCTTGGGCCGCAGGGCTCACCCAGGCCCACAGCCGCGTCCCGTGGACCGTCCTGTAGCGCGCGTAGCCCGCGTCAGCGTCGCTGACGACGATGGGCAAGTGGTCAACGCCCTCGGGGGGCGACCACTGCGGGAAGAATGGACGCGGCGCGCGCCCGGCGCACCACTCGCTCTCGCACAGCAGCAGCACCGGGCCGCCGTTCCCCTTGCCCGGCACCCGGACGACGTAGCCGTCGCCGTGGCGGTCGAGCAGAACGCGGGCCGCCCGCTTGGCGAGCGGCACATCACCATCGGGCGCCTCGGCCCACGCGCCGACGAGCGCGGCGAGGCGCGCGTCCGGCCATGCGAGCAAGGTCAGCTCGGGCACCTCAATGGCGCCCTTGAGCAGTCGGCGCCACGCATCTTGGGCGCACCAGTCGCGGGTGGCAGCCAACTCCACGATATGCCGAGGGCTCATCACCTCGGCGAGCAGCCGAGTCGCCACGTTGACCGTTTCGGTGACGCCTTGGTTTCTCCACTCGGCCTCCCAGCCGAGGACGGCGCGGATCGTCGCTGCGCCGTCGCCCAGGTCGTCCTGGCGGAGCCGCACCATCAGGACGAACAATGCCTTCTCGCTCTCCTCCGTCGCCACCTTGACCCGCTGCGCCTCGGCGGCAGCGTGCTCCAGGCGCTCTTGCTGCTCGCGCGCCCGGCGGCGCGCCTCTTGGCGCTCGCGGCGCGCGTGGATCTGGTTCCACGCCGCGGAGTCAACCGTCTGCCCGCCGAGGGCCAGCCGCACGTCCTCGACCGTCTGGTCCGCGGCCCAGGCCGCACACCGATCCAAGTAGTCCGCCTCGCCCTCCTCGGGCTGTAGGTCGGGCAGCCGCAGGCGCGCCTGCGCCTCGGCGGAACGTTTGAGGTAGGCGACCGCCCACCCGCCCGTGAGGGCCGCTTCCACGTCGCGTGCCGCCGCGTCGTGGCTGGGAACCCCTTTCGAGGTCAAGCGCGCGGTGGGGCGGTCGCCCCCGTTCAGGCGGGTCAGCTCACCGTCGAGGTCGCGCGTCTTCACGCGGCCCAACACTCCCTCGACCACGTCCTGCCACGCTCCCCGCGTGGCGTGGGTGCCCTTGCCCGCGGCGATCAGCCGCCGGGCGATGTCCGCTGCGGCGGCCTGGGGCTTCCCAGCGGCGGCCCCTCCGAGTTGGGCAGCTCGCACGAGCACGGCGGCGAAGCGCACCGCGCCTTCAGGCGGCGGCTCGGGCTGGGTGTCGCCCGCGGCGGCCGTCGTCGGCTCGCCGTCGAGCCAGTCCGTCTCCTCCACGTCGGCTGTGAGGGTGAACAGGTTCACCCGGTACGCTGCGCCGCCGAACTTTTTGGTGAGTTTCACCGAGGCCATCTTCACTCCGGGCTGGGCGGGGGCTACCTCGCCTCACCCCATTAGTATAACCGGATATCGTGCGGGCGCACGTTGAATGCGCGATTTTTGCGCCCGGCGATCGGTGGCGGATCAGGAGGTCTCCTGGCTCATCTCGGCGATGGCCGCCTTCACGAGCTGGGCGGCGGCGGCGATGGCCGCCTGGAGGCTGCCCGCGGCGGCGACGGTCGAGGGGTCGATCGAGGCGGTGGCCTCGCCGTTGCGGTAGCCAGTGGTGAGGTCGAGGCCGCCGCCCTCGACCTGGCCGTGGTCGCTCACCCGAAGGTCCACACCGCCGATGAGGTAGTAGGCCGAGCTCATGTTGAGCTTGGCCTTCACGACCGGGGCGCCCACCAGGGCGGCCACGGCGGCGGCGATCTCGCCACGGGTCATCGAGGACATCTCAACCTCGGCGGCGGCGATGGCCGCCGCGCGGCGGTCGGCGGCCTCGTAGGCGGCGAGGCGCGCGTCACGCACCGCGGCTTCACGCGCCGTCGCCATCTCCCGCTCCATGTGCGCTGCGTCGGCGTAGCCAGCGGTGCGGGCCTCCGCCTCGCGCGCGGGCACCCGAACGAGGTCATGGTACGCCTTGCTGGCGACCTTCTTGTCCTTGCTGCTCAGCGCCGACCACGCGGCCTTGCCCTCATCGCTGTCCTTGGCGGCGAAGACGTTGGCGAGGTCTTGAAGGTGGCTGGACACTGTGGACTCCGGGGCGGGGGGCAAGAGCACCATCTCTTGCTCACCCCATTAGTATAACCGGATATCGTGTGGGCGCACGATGAAAACGACACGACGATCGCGTAATGATCGTCGTGTCGTTCGTGTCGCCGAGCTGCCAGCGGGCCGCTCAGCAGACGGCGCAGAGCTGGGTGTTGCCGATGGCCCAGCCCAATAGGAAGGCGAGGCCGACAAGCAGGAGCAGCCCGAGGTTGCGCGCGATGTTCTGGGTGGTCAAGGGACGATCTCCTCGTTGGGCGGGTGAAGCACAAGGCCGCGGACGTGCGCCTGGGGGATGTGGCTGCCGAGGAGCAGTGGGACTTGGCTGGCGGCGATCTGAAGGCTGAGCCAGTCCGGGGGCGCTCCGGCGCCGTCCCAAATGACGGCGGAAAGGCGCGCCTTGGAGATGTCGCTGGACTGCTTGGCCCAATGCGGGTCTACCGGGCCGTAGCTGGAGCTGCCCGCGCCGCACAGGGGGCACGACTCAAACTCAAGCTCCTCGTCGTGCTCTTCCTCTGGCTCATCTTCGGGTCCGTCGTAGCCATAGTCGGCGACGGCGAGTTCGGGCCCCGTCCAGTTGCTCACGACCTCGCCGTCTGGGCCGGTTTCCCAGCGCAGCGTGCCGCGAGGAGTCTCAGCCCAGAACCAGCCCAAGCAGTCGTCGCACGAGGCGTCGCCGATGAGCTGGCCGAGGTCCATCGGCTCGGTGGCGTCGTCGATAACGGCGAACCGCCACGACGCGGGCAGGCGCTCGTTGGCGCGGCCGTGTACGCCGATGAGAGCGTCGATGAGCGCCGTGAGCTGCGCGGCCGTCGTGAGCCGGAAGCTCAGCCCCAGGAGGTCGGGCCAGAGCGCAAAGATCGGCGCCGCCCGCTTCAGGGCCTCGACGGTCAGCTCGACGATCACGACGCTTTGGAAGGTTGGGATCCAGCCCCCCGGGAGCGAGACGCTGGGCTCGTAGACCGGATGGGCGCCGAGGCTGCGTGTGTCCTTCCACATGAGCTCATCCGCCGGGCGCTCGTCGGGCGGCAGGAACCGGGGGTCAAGGGGCCGTGGCCGGTGCGTCTTGAACCAAGCCGCGTCGTAGCACGAGCGCCATGTCTCGCGCCATCGACCGCCCTCGCCGAGCTCCTTCTTGATCTCCTCCCGCCGCTCGCCCATGTTGCGTCCGTCGAGGTTGCCCAGCACGAGGCCGTGGGGAGCGAGGGGCTGCGCGAGCGTGAGCACGGGCTGATCTCCAAGCTCCCAGGGAGTCACGAGCGGGTTCCAGGCGTAGTACAGCAGTTCGGGCAGGCGGTAGACGAACCTGCTGAGGCGGTCGCGCGCCTCGCCCCGCACGTCTGCCTTGCGCCGCAGATCTTCGGCGCGCTGCTCAACGCTGCCGTCTTGCGCGCTGTAGGCGGCGTCGAGGGCGCGTTCGGCGGCCTCGGCAGCATCCTTGAGCCAGCCCCCCAGGCACAGGTCGCTCAGCCAGTCCGGCTTGTTGGGGCAAACCCCGCGCCACAACTCGACGACATGGCGCGGCGCATGGCTTCCCCACTCTTCGGCTTCGCGCTGGTCACCCGGGAGCAGGTAGGCCGCGCTCTCGTAGTCGTCGAGCGCCTGGAACACGTCATAGCTTTGGACCTTGCGCGGCTGGACGGGCAGGGTCAAAAACTCGCGCTCCATGCCGTCGTCGGTGACGTAGGCGATGTGGCGACCCTCGCCCGGCAACGCCTGGCCTGCGGCGCGGTTGATCTCCAGCGCGGCGGTGATGCCGACTGGCGGAAGCCCGTGCGCGATGACCACTCGCGCGTCGTCGCCAGCGCGGCCCATGCTCGCCAGCCGCTCGATGCCGATGGACTGGTCTTCCGGCTCGTCGGTGGCCAAAGGCGCCGCGGGCGCGGGCGGGGTCGCCTGGGTCGCCTGGGTCGCCTGGGGCGGCGCGGCGTGCTTCGGCACCCCGGCCTGCTCGATGGCGTCGGCGAGCACGCGGAGGCTTCCGGCCGCTTGCTCGTCGGCGAGACGGAACACCTCGTCAAGCACGAGGAGCAGGGCCTCGTGCTGGGGGTCCAGCGTCATCACCTGGGCGCCGTCGATCTCGATGTGCAGCTTCTTGCGAAGCGCGGCGAGCTGCGCGGCGCGGGCCTCGACAAAGCGTTGCTCCGTCCAACCCTCCTTGAGGAGCTTCGCGCAGTCGGCTCGCTCGTGCTCGATGGAGGGCAGCACCTTGTCGAGCAGATGGACGAGCTCGGCGGCCATGCCGTTCCCGGCCTCGTAGGCGCTCACGAGGTCGGTGAGCACATGCCCGCTGGTGGGCGCGGCGGCGGTCATCTCCTCGCGGATGGCGCGGATGGCCTCGGCCTCCTTCGCCGCCTTGGCCTCGCGCATCTCCGGGCTGAGGCCGCCCAGCGTCGGAACGTCGCCGGTCTTCATCTCGGGGAGGTCGTGGACCAGCGCGTAGACCACGGCCTTGCCGATGGTGCCCCACGACGCGCCGGAGCTCGCCAGGAGCACCGTCACCGACAAGGCCAGGCGCAGGGTATGCAGCGCCACCGTCTCGGGCTGATCGTCGTTGTCGGCGTTGGGCGTGAACCGCTGAACCCGGTCGAGCCGACCGGCGTAGTGAGACACCAGCCGGAGCTGCGCGAGCAACTCGTGGGCGGGCGGAGGGCGTTGTGGGGGAAGATGGGACATCAGGGCTCCTGGGCGGTGGGGAACAAGGTCGCGAAGTCGTCGCTGCTCGGCTCGACGAGCGACGAGGCGGGGATGATCTCACCGGAGTCGCTGTCGAAGGACTTCCAGTGGCAGCCGAACACCCTAACCCCGCCGGGCTGGAAGCTCATGCAGGCGATGACGGTGGCGAGCTTGCCAGCGAGCGCCCCGGCCTCCCCTTTCGTCTTGCTGCCGAACAAGAGCGTGTCCGACGTGGAGGCGAAGGTCTCGGCGTGCGCGCGCGCGTACTCGATGCGCCGGTCTGGGCTCCAGTTCCGCACGTCCAGCATCGCGACCTCGACCATGCCGGGCAGCACGATGGGCAGCGGGTGATTTTTGAAGAACTCGTCCTCGGTCATTGTGTGTCGTCCTTGGTGGGCTCGGGCGCCGGTCGCTCATTCTCCGGGCCGTCGCCGCGGGCATCGGCGGCGGCGCGGTGGTCGAGGCGCTTACATTGGTGGCAGCCGTAGTGACCGTCGCCCGCGCAGTCCGCGACGACGGCCTCCAGGGCGAAGTGCTCGCAGTGGTCGCCCTCCGTGGGGTTGACGTACAGGTCCGCGCGGTTGGTGATCGTCGTGCCGCGGACGGCCGCCAACTCCGCGTCGGACAGGTCGATGTCGCACTCGACATCGGGCCCACTCCGGTCCCGCGCGGGGAGGCCCAGCGCGTGCTCGGCGTTGTCGATGCCGGGCCGCTGTTCGGCCAGCCACTCCTTGACCCGGGCGCGGACAGGCGGGCCCACGTCCTCGGGCAGATGCGCCAGCCACCCACGGGGCAGCCGCGTCTCGCCCTGCTTGGCGCAGAGCACGAGCTGGTTGATGAGGAGCAGGCGCACCCGCTCGGCGGTGGCCGTGTTGGGCACGTCGGCGTAGGCGACGCGCACGTCGTCGACGAGCACGGTGAAGCGCGTGCGCGCCCACCGGTCGACGTCCGAGCGACTTCGCTCGATACGTCCGCGAGGGGCAGCAGGCGCGGCCTCGGGCGGGGGCGCCGACGCCGACGACTTGGCGGCGCTCTTGGCGGCGCGGTGGCCTTTCAACACTCGCCGCTGATGGTCGGTGAGGCGTGGCACCTCAACGCCGAACGAGGGCAGCACGAGATGCCGCAGCAGATCGCCGCAGCAGTGGTTGCGCGCGCCCCCGGCGACTCCAGCGACGAGCAGCGTGAGCAGCTGCACGTCGTCGATGTCAAACAAGGTGCGCCAGGGCACCTTGAACAAGTCGGTAAGACGGCGCACGAGCTCTACCCGCGGCTGGACGATGCCCTGCTCAATAGACGGCAGCATCGTCGAGTGAATGCGCAGCGCGACGGCCAACTCGATCTGCGTGATCCCGTAGATGGCGCGCTGGCGGCGCACGCCGCGCCCGAAGATCACGCCCAAGTCGCTGGCCTTGGGCGTTCCGGTCGTGTGGAGGTTACGTCCCTTATGACTCAGAAGGTCGGGGAGCAGTTTGCTGTTCACACCATGACGACGCATCCAGTTTGACAGGGTTGACTTGGGCAACGATAGCTCATCGTTCCATTGATTGACCGTGTTCAATCCTTGAGCGATCGTATCGAGGCCACCCTGCCATACGGCCTCGGGCACGCCCGCGTAGGGCGGGCAGCTACGCAGCTTGTCGAGGTTGTCGTCCACCTCCTTCTTGCGCGCCCCCAGGTCGATCGGTCGCACGCGGGCGCGCTGCAAGGCCTGCATTCTCAAGGTGGTCGTGCGCTGGTGATGCTGGCTCCAGCCAGCCTTCTTGGTGTCGAGCTTGGCGTGCAGCTCATCGTCGGCCTGCTCGCCCGTCCACAGGTAGCCGTCTGCGATGGGCGTCGTTCCGAGCTTGGTCAGCGCGCACCAGCGCGCGGCCTCGTTGAGCAGCGCCGCCACCTCTGGCCCTACACGCTGCTGGACCTTCGGCGGCACGAGCATGGTCAGGTCGGGGGGCGGGTTGGGCTGGCCGCCTCGGCGCCGCGCCGCTGGCGCTGGCGAGGCCGAGGTCTTGGGCGTCGCGGCTGCGCTGACCTTGACGCGCCGTGGGGGCCGCGCGACCGGCGGCGTTGGCACGGGAGCCGGGGCGACCGCCGCCGGGCGAGGCGGCGTGGGGGGCTTCGTGAGCTTGGGGGTCTTGGCTGGCGCTGGCGCGGCCGCGGTCTTGGCGGGCTTCGTGGGCTGCATCGGCGCGCTGGGGGGGCTTGCGGCCACGGGCTGCGCGGGCTTGCGCGCGCGCTTCATCGGCTTCTTCACCACCTCGGTCTGCGCCGAGGCCGCCATCGTCTGGGTGGTGCGCCCGCGCGCGACTGGAAGTGACGGTGCAGAAGCGCCCACGTCGTGCGGGGGCTCCTCGGCGCGCAGCACCTCAAACAGCGTCGCTTGTCGCGCATGGTCTTCCTGGGCCGCCCGCACCGTGTCCCCGTTGTGCATCTGCTCCCAGAGCTCCTCAACGCCGCGCTGCATCGCCTCCAGTTCCTCGGCGGTCGGTACGCGCGTCGCGACGATCGACGCCTCACTGTCCTGCAGGACAGCCAGCGGGGCGCCGTCGGACTGCATCGGCGTCGCGGCCTCGACCTCGCCTGCCCCTTGGCACGTCGGGAACATCACCGTGTCACGGCGCGGCGCGTCGGGCTGCTTCGTCGCAGCCGCTTCAATCTGCGCCCGCAGCGCGTCGGCCTCGACGGTGAACCCCGCGGCTCGCAGCGCCTTTACCGGGTCGGCGCCCTCCTGCTCGGCGACGGTGCGAATTGCTGCGGGCCCCGGCTTTAGCCGCAGGGCCTCTCGCCAAGGGGCCGCCGGGGGTTCGGGCGGCGGCGCGTCCGCCTCGACCTCGGCGGCGCGGGTCACCAGCGCCCGGCCCTTGAGCCGGTCGGTGCTCGGGTTGGCCGTCGTGTCTACGGATAGGCCCAGGCGCCGCTTGTCGGTCCACTCGATGTCGGCCTCGGAGAGCTTGCCGATGCAGGCGAGGGGCGAGACCGGCGGCGCGGTCGGGCGCTCCGGCGGCGGGCGTCCGACGCGGGCGCAGTCGGCCAGGCGCGCGCGCAGCGCGACCACCTTGGGCCCGAGTATGGAAGGCCCGCCGGGCACGTCGAGGCGACGGCAGACCGTCGCGATGTCGGCGCCGTCGATGACCTCGTAGCAGGCGTATCGGTAGTCGTAGTCGGCGATGGCCGCCTGGGTGTTCGCGCTGGGGCGGCGGTCGGGAATGGCGCGGCCGCTGCGCGCGCCGAGCTGGTCGAGGGTGTTGGTCATGAGTCTCCTGGGGGTTGTGCAGGCGTAGCTCAACCCACCTGTGCTCCGCGGCGAGCGGGCACAGGCAGGCAGGTAGGGTGAGAGCGGAGGACCAGCGGGTGAGGCCGTGCGGCTCGGTCCTCGTCGAGCCGCACGGCGCCTGCCCCCGGAGCAGGGGCTCGGCGCAGCTCCCCCGCGCGCTCTCACTCGCGAGGGGGAAGACGAGGGGTAGTGTATCTCAACTTCACGCGACGATCGGCGGAATCTCGATGAACAAATGGCCGGTGTCGCGGTTGATGTCGTAGGGTCGGGTGTCGGGCTCCGCGCCGTCTTTGGCATCGGGCGGGAGAGGCATCGTCCGAGACTCCCAATGCGACGCTGCCACTGAGGTGACGTTCCAGCAGGCGCCGATCACGCTCTCGTCATGTGCGTGCTTGCGCAGCCACGCCGCTTGGTCGGCGAAGGTCGTG
>JACCDR011788945.1_pt1 | contig 11072 bp, 9 predicted proteins | sample 7446431 | NCBI WGS metagenome assembly JACCDR01 (sample SAMN15323443, study PRJNA562643) | freshwater metagenome | isolation source: river surface water | place: USA:Blue River Watershed | collected 2017-08-17 | reverse complement strand
TGTAGCTGCGGTTAAAGTCTCCGATAGCTTAGTAGACGATGTGCAACGCTTGGTTCATTTTACCCGTACCTCAAATGATATTTTAGTGGGGCTTTCGCCCCGTGGTGCTATGGCGTTAATCAGAGCCACAAAAACCTGGGCATTTATGCACGAACGCGCTTATGTGGTGCCAGAAGACGTGCACTATTTATTTGCTCCCGTCGTTGCGCACCGCATTATTGTAAAAGGAGCGGCACATCAGTCGGAACAAGATGTTCTCGTACGCAAAATTTTAACCTCGGTACCGGTCATCGCAAGCTAAATACTCCCTAAACTCTACTAAACTTTACACTTGTCTTATTGGCTTTTTGCAATTTTTGAGCCTACATTTATTTTTGTACTCTGTCTGCTTTGTAATGGACTCTTAACAAATTTGTTGAGCGTTTTTTCGTGCGCGAGGAAAGCCAAACTTCTTTGTTGAACTTTTAGGGTGTCACAAGTCTTCATGGTTTGACAGTGAGATACCTTCTTTCAATAAATAGTAATGAAAACTTGGGAGTTTCATGATGGTAAAAAAACTGCTTTGTTCCGCAGTGTTGATTACCGCACTTGGACTAGCGGAAAATCTGGTGTGGGCCTCTGGTTCTGATGCGGTACGTGAGGCTAGTACTGTTGAGGCCCGACTTTATAACACGGGAAAAAAGGTTTTTAAGGAGAAATTTGCCTGTGCAAAATGCAGTATGGCCAATAAAACCTTAAATAAAGCCTTGGCCCAAAAAATATTGCAAAGTAAGGAAATTACTGAGCTATCTGAGCAAGAAATTGAAGCCCTACAGGTCTTTTTAGGGCATGTAACCCAGTAAGGTTTTCTGGGTTGAGTTTTGAAACTAAGAGGTTGATAGGTTTAGCTATACCAAATCTTAATAAGGTAACGACAATGAAATTTCGCACAATATGGTTCCTTTCTTTCGTTGTGACTGCTGCGCCGGCCTTAGCAGAAGGGGACTACCCTTGGCTTGCCATTCCTGGAAAATTTTCGGTTGGAGTTTCCTACACCAATCAGTCTGGTGATAAGTTTTACGCAGGTTCTAAAGAAATGTCCTTCATGAAGCCCTTCGAGCTAAAGACCACTATAGTACACGCTAGTTATGGTTGGAGTGATTTTCTAGCGGCTGATGTTATATTGGGTACATCCAGCTCGAAAGTTGTGTTGCCAGACGCTATGCTTGCGGAGAGTAGTGGAAGGACTGATACTCTTGTTGGCGTAAAATGGCGCATCATAGATGAGTTTATGGCTGAATCCTCACCGACCATTACACTTCGTGCTGCCGCAATACTCAAAGGGGATTACGAAGCGGAAATTCCTGCAGGCATAGGCAAAGGTGCTAATGGTTTTGAGTTGGCAGTTACAACGGGTAAGCAATTTGGACCTGCATTGTCTTTGAGCGCAGAGTTGGGTGCGCAAAAACGTTCAAATGACGTACCTAACGCCATATTCTTTGGTGCAACTGCCGATTGGATGTTCGCAAAAAGCTGGAGCGTTTATGCGGGATTAACTCGCAAAAGTTACTCAGGAGGTTTGGATATAATGGGGCCAGGATTTTCGCCTTCACGTTTTGATGAGGTTGCTGAGGAGCGCACCTTGGTTAAGTCGGGTTTAACGTATTTCCTTCAGGATAATCAATCGTTGTCATTGCATTTCAGTAAATTGCAGGCAGGTAGGAATACCGTCGCCGATGACTCCATTCTCAGTTTTTCTTATAACATATCTTTTTAAATTTTTAATCGCAACGGGTTTAATTCCCTGCTCTTTGGGGTGACAAAAATCTGTTGAGCTGAAGCGAACGAATGCAGTCAATACCCCGTCCGCTTGCGGCGGGGATCTTTATTTTATGCTCGCATCATATTAGGCTGCGTTTATTCCACGCGAAAGCTAGCCCAAACTGGGCAGTGATCAGACGAACGTTCCATGCCACGAATATCATAATCTATGCCCGTCTGAAGACATTTTTCATGTAAAGGTAGCGTCGCCAGAATTAAATCGATCCTTAAACCGCGTTTAGGATTATCTTCAAAACCACCACTGCGATAATCAAACCAACTAAAACGATCATTGACGTCTGGATTTAATTCGCGAAAGGTATCTTTAAAACCCCAGCTAAGTAAGTCGTTCAACCACACTCGTTCCTCTGGTAAAAAGCTGCATTTGCCGGTGCGCAACCAACGTTTGCGGTTCACTTCGCCAATACCAATGTCACAGTCTTGGTGGGAAATGTTCATGTCACCCATTAAAATAATTTGTTGTTCTGGGGTGTGGTGAGTCTTGAGGTAGTCTAGTAAATCTGCATAAAATTTTGCTTTTGCGGGAAATTTTATTGGGTGATCGCGGCTTTCGCCTTGAGGAAAATATCCATTGAGCACCGTTACTTCGCCGGTGGGTGTGTCAAAAGTGCCACCGATGAAACGTCGTTGTGCGGTTTCGTCGCTGCTGGGGAATCCCTTGCAAGATTGTTTAAAAGGATATTTTGAAAGTAGGGCGACACCGTAATGCGTTTTTTGGCCATGAAAAATAAAGTGATAGCCCAATTTTTCTATCTCTGCGATCGGAAAGTCGGGATCGTTCACCTTAGTTTCTTGAATGCCGATAAAATCAGGCGCGTGGGTATCGATAAGAGCATTAAGTTGATGCATGCGCTGGCGAATACTGTTGGCATTGAAAGAAATAGCTTTCATGGTCGTGTTCCTAGTCAGTGTTCTAGAGTTGTGCGAGTTGATTGATTTTGCTCATTGTCCTAAAAGCCACAATTAACATCTTTAGCGCCTGAGGTGACCTCGTGGCGATTTCAATGACAGCTTTCAGGTGTAAGTAAGGCAGGGCTCAGTAACCGCGAGATATAAAAAACCCGAGCTTAGCTCGGGTTATCTTTTGCTTGCAAGTAAAATTATTGATTAGCGACTTTAGCTACAGATTGCTTTTTCATTTGCGCAATATAATCGCTGAGAATTTTGCCTGTCTCAACCAAGTAAGGATCTTTCTCTGGCTCTAACTCTTTTTTGCGCGTGTCGGCTAGGGTTTCATCTTCGTCCTTTTTGAGTTCTTTGGCTTTATAGTCCGCGTAGTTTGCGTACACTGGCAAACCTTTCGCCTTGCGCTTTTGATTTTCCATGTCTAAGGTGCGTTGCTCAATTTGCTTTTGCTCCTGCTGGCGCGTAGAGAGTTTAAGTGACACTACTTTTTTATTGTTAAGCTCTTCAAATAACGCGCTTTGTTGTTTCAAAAAAATAAACTCGGGGTCATTTTTCAGGCGCTCTTGGTGCGCGGGATTGAGTAGAGGGATAAGGCTGCTTATATTGTTGTAAACATCATGTGGCGCTGGTTTAATTTGATCCCAGGGTAAAGCATTGTCGTAACTGCTTTCACCAATTTCTTTCGAGTTTAACAGGGTTGGAAATTCCAAATCAGGAATGACACCTCTGTGTTGAGTGCTGTCACCAGATATGCGATAGAATTTTGCTTGCGTGATTTTTAAATCGCCCGCAGCCTTTTCCAAAGGCAGCATAGTTTGAACGGAGCCTTTGCCAAAGGTCGTAGAGCCTACGATGAGACCACGACCATAATCTTGGATGGCACCCGCGAAAATTTCAGAGGCGGATGCACTCAGTCGATTGGTTAAGACAATGAGCGGGCCGCGATAAACGGCAGGCTGGTTTGCACGATAGTCTCGCGAAATACTATCGTTACTTTGACGAATTTGTACCACAGGGCCTGGGTTGACAAATAGGTTGGTCAACATCGCAGCCTCTGGCAATGAACCGCCACCATTCTCGCGTAAATCGACAATCACTCCATCAACATTTTCTTTGTGTAATTCTTCCAATAATTTTGCAACATCGCGCGTGGTGCTTTTGTAGTTCGGGTCACGACGGTTGTAGGCATCAAAGTCCATATAGAAAGTTGGGATGTCGATAACACCTATTTTTAAAGTTTCTTGGCCTTGAGTAACACTAAATACGGCCTTTTTAGCCGCTTGATCTTCTAATTTTACAGTTTCGCGTTTGATGGTAATAATTTTATGCGCGGTTGCTGCGGGGTTTGCTGGAATAACTTCTAAGCGAACTATAGTATCTTTTTCTCCGCGAATTTTTTTAACAACTTCATCGAGCCTCCAACCCACAACATCCTCAAATTCACCTGTGAGGCCTTGAGCAATTGAAATTATCTTGTCATTAGGTTTGAGTTGACCTTCTTTGTCTGCAGGGCCACCGGGAACCAAGCTGGCGACTTTAGTGTAGTCGTCGTCACTTTGGAGCACGGCGCCAATGCCCTGTAACGACAATGAAATGCTGACATTGAAGTTTTCAGAGGTGTCGGGCGACATGTAATTAGTGTGTGGATCGTAGAGCATAGTCAGCGAGTTCATCATAATGCTGAAGGCTTCTTCAGCAGTTTGTTGTTTTACTCGGCGCAACTGGTTAGCGTAGCGTTTACGCAAAGTGGTCTTACTTTCTTCCAAACTTTTGCCATTCAGCATAGAGCCTAATAAGTTGGCTTTAATGTGCTGCAGCCACAGTTTGTCTGCTGCTTCTTTGGTGGCTGGCCAGCTTTCATTTTTACGATCCAGCATAACGCTCTCATCCACATCGAAATTAAACTCCATTTTTTTGTCGTCGAGCATAGCGATAACACTGTTGATGCGAGCGATAAATCTTTCGGTGAAACGGTTGTAGATAAAAAAGCTATTGTTGAGTTTTCCCGATTTAAAATCATCATCGAATGTTTTGCGATATTTATCAAATTCAGCAATGTCGGCAGCGATAAAGAAATTTTTTGAACCATCGAGCGTTTTCAAATAGTCGTCTAAAAAACGAGAGCTCAAACTGTCATTGAGTTCCTGTTGTCTGTAGTGATGCTTGCTTAATTGGTTCACGATTTCCACGGCAGTTTTCGCTTGAATGTCAGCAGGCTTTAATTTTTCATAGGGTGCTGAGTCAAGCGCGTAGCCGGTGATGCTAAAAAGGAATGTGGTGGAAAGCAGCGTGGCGCGGAAAATGCGTGAAAACAAGGGTTGCATAAACAAATCTCAGATAGTGGACTGCGGCTAGGCTCTGTACGATGGACAGGTTTACTATAGCTTAGTCATGACATTCAAGCCATTGTTTGGTTGGCATAATCAGTCAGGATTGGCATAGTTGGAATTTCTGCTCTCTTCTTACTTCATCTTATTTATAAACTAGCCGCTAACCGAAATGGCCGCTGGCAATAGTGCTGAAGTTACCAAGAGATTGCCTAGGTTGGACAGGAAAGGTGTAAAAGGGTTCCGCTTTATCATCAAGCCTAATCGTTCGGGATGGCTAGGCTTGATGATGCTGATCATTTCTGCCGATTGGCCAAGTGATCTTTTAATGCATTGCGCATTTTGCGGACTGCTTTTTCGGTGGTCTCCCAATCGATACAGGCATCGGTTACTGACACGCCGTATTTCAAGTCGCAAAGATTAGCGGGAATGTTTTGGTTACCAGCACCAAGGTTACTTTCAACCATCAGGCCAATGATAGATTGATTGCCATCCAAAATTTGCTCAGTGACATTGTCCATTACCAGCGTTTGCAGCTCGTGATTTTTATTGGAGTTGGCATGGCTGCAATCGACCATGATGTTTTTGGCGACTTTTGCTTTCGTCAGTTCGTGTTCACAGGCCGCAACGCTAACGGAATCATAGTTGGGCTTGCCATTGCCGCCGCGTAAAACTACGTGCCCATAAGCATTGCCACGGGTGTGGATAATTGCCACTTGACCTTCCGTATTAATTCCCAGGAAGCGATGAGGTTTCGATACAGACTGCAGTGCATTAATTGCAACTGTAAGCCCGCCATCGGTGCCATTTTTAAAGCCGACCGCAGAGGAGAGGCCGCTGGCCATTTCGCGATGCGTTTGGGATTCTGTGGTGCGCGCACCAATTGCAGACCAGCTGATCAAATCATGTAAGTATTGAGGCGATATAGGGTCCAAGGCTTCGGTGGCGGCTGGCAACCCAATCTCGGCTATATCTAACAACAGCTTACGGCCAATATGTAAGCCTTCTTGTATTTTGAATGAATCGTTTAAGTAGGGGTCGTTGATCAGGCCTTTCCAGCCCACGGTGGTTCTGGGCTTTTCGAAATAGACGCGCATGACGATGTAGAGGGTATCGCTCACCTCATCTGCCAATTTTTTTAGGCGTTGCGCATAGTCTTTTGCCGCGTCCACATCGTGAATAGAGCAGGGGCCAATTACGATAAAAATGCGGTGATCGTTACGATCCAAAATGTTGCGAATAATGGCTCGACCTTGGGTCACGACATCGCGGGCGGCGTCCGTTAAAGGCAATGAGACTTTTAAGTCGTCTGGAGATATCAGCAGTTCTTGGGATACAACATTGAGGTCATCTACAAGAATATCGTTCATTAAGATTTTTCCTTCGTTTACGGCTTTTAGGAGGCTATTCTACTTAATAAAAATCATTTTTGTAGATATATTTTCTCAATTTTCGCAATTAATTGAGCTAATTTCTGGTTTTAGACCGGTTTTTCGGTAGCCTATTATACGAAGTGGATAATTATCCTCAAAAAAATCCAAAAATGATATAAATTATCTCAACGATAGGCCACTGGCGATCCATCTGGCCGGCGCATGACGATTAAGTCGCTACGTGTGGCACCTTGGGTGACTTCGCGGCAAAGGGTGAGGAATTTTCCAATCCCAGCAGTGATGAACTTTTGCTTATGCAGTACAAAATTAAACTGGCGTTTGAGGTCCAAGCCTGGGATTTCAAGGGGAACTAAGCTGCCGCGGCGAAATGCGTCTTTTAATGCAAGGCGAGAGATGCAACCTATTCCAAGCCCAGATTCCACTGCGCGCTTAATGGCTTCGGTGTGTTCCAACTCTAAGAGCACCTTAAGGTTGGTAAGTTGATGGCGCAAGGCCGCGTCGAACACTTGCCGCGTGCCCGAGCCTTGCTCCCGCAAAATCCAGCTTTCGTTGGCTAAATCCTGCAGTCTCAGTTTTTCATGCTGAGCAAGTGGATGATCCGGCGCTGCAAAAATCACCAGTTCATCGTCTACCCAGGGTGTGATTTCTAGGTCGGGATGGTGGCTATCGCCTTCGATTAGGCCGAGATCAAGCTTAAAGTGAGCGACTTGGTCGATGATGGTGGAGGTATTTTGCACTGCTAACGCCACTCGGCTTCCAGGATTCTGTTGCATGTAGTGGCCAATCAGCAAGGTCGCCAAGTAATTACCAATAGTCAAGGTCGCACCTATACACAGCGAACCCGCACCGGCTTTGCCTTCCAAAAGGGTTTGTAGTTCTTGAGCGCGATCGAGGAGGTCCATGGCTCGCGGTAATAATTCGCGGCCTTCAGCATTTAACTGTAATCGTTTGCCTTGGCGATCAAACAGCCGCGTGTTGAATTGCTTTTCAAGTTCTGCAAGGGCCATGCTGGTGGCCGATTGGGTCATAGACAACTCTTCAGCAGCTCGGGATACGCTGCTTTCGCGGCCAATGGCCACTAGGACCTCCAGTTGGCGGAAGGTGAATTTCATAGGGCGAATCCAGCTTGTGATGTATATCAGTATTATTGATGATTCTTATCAACATAATCAAATGTACAGATGAACCCTAGCTATTTATACTGCCGCTCGGTTTGCGTTGAATCCTCCTGGAGTTATTAATTGGAGGTTGTTAATTGAGGGCGGTGAAGCAATGAAAGTACTGGTAGCAATTAAACGCGTTGTGGATCACAACGTGCGGGTACGCGCTAAAGCGGATGGCAGTGGTGCTGATATCGCCAGCGCGAAAATGAGCATCAATCCGTTTGATGAGCACGCGGTGGAAGAAGCCGTTCGCTTGAAAGAAGCGGGTATAGCCACAGAGATTGTAGTGGTTACCGCAGGTGCAGCTAATGCGCAAGATGTATTGCGCCATGCCTTGGCTTTGGGTGCCGACCGCGCTATTTTGGTCGAGACTGCAGATCATTTAAATTCCCTAGCGACGGCGAAAGTATTGCGCGAAATCGTCAAACGCGAGAATCCCCAACTCATATTGATTGGTAAGCAAGCTATCGATGATGACGCTGCCGAAGTAGGGCAGATGCTCGCCGCCTTGTTGGATATTGCCCAGGGCACGTTTGCATCAGAATTAAAAATTACTGAAGGAGCTGTTCAAGTCACTCGGGAAATTGATGGCGGCCAAGAAACCCTTGAGTTGCAATTGCCGGCCGTGATTACTGCTGATCTTCGCTTGAATGAACCTCGCTACATTAAACTCCCCAATTTAATGCTCGCCAAAAAGAAACCTTTAGCGACGATTCCTCTCGCAGAATTAGGCATAAGCAGTGCCACCAAGGTCGTTACCTTGAATGTCGCTGAGCCGCCCAAACGTGCTGCAGGGAAACAATTAAATAGTGTGAGCGAGTTGGTTGAGCTACTGCGCACGCAGTTGAAGGGGAATTAAGATGCCGATTTTATTAATTGCAGAGTTTGATCAACAGTCTTTAAAAGCAGCGTCCAAAAGTGCGTTAACTGCAGCAATTGAACTGGGTGGCGATATTCATCTGCTCGTCATAGGTAGCGGTGTCGACGCAATTGCACAAGAAGCTGCGCAATTGACAGGCGTTAGCCGAGTGTTAGTTGCGGATGCCTCAGTTTACGCTAAACCATTGGCAGAAAATTTTGCGCCATTGATAGTCGCTCTAGCAAAAAATTATTCTCATATTATTTCTGCTGCAACCAGTTTTGGTAAAAATCTATTGCCTCGCGTTGCTGCGCTTTTAGATGTAGATATGGTTTCAGAAGTGACAAAAATCATCGATGCCGAAACCTATCTTCGCCCTCTTTACGCGGGCAACTTAAATGCAACGGTGAAATCTTCAGAATCTATAAAGATTTTAACCGTTCGTCCCACTGGATTTGCTGCTGCAGAAGCAGGGGTGACAGCGGCGCCCATTGAATCTGTGAGTGTTCCGGGTGATAAACAATTGTCGCGTTTCATCAGTGAACAAATTCAACAAAGCGAACGCCCTGAATTAAGCACTGCGAAAATTATCGTCACCGGTGGTCGCTCGTTAGGCAGCGCCGAAAAATTTGATGCGGTGATGACGCCGCTCGCCAGTAAATTAAATGCGGCTATAGGTGCAACGCGTGCTGCGGTGGACGCTGGTTTTGCACCCAACGAATGGCAAGTAGGCCAAACAGGTACTGTGGTGGCGCCTGATGTGTATATCGCCATTGGCGTTTCAGGTGCAGCACAACACATAGCCGGCATGAAAGAAAGTCGCATGATTATCGCTATTAATCACGACCCAGATGCGCAAATTTTTCAATGGGCGGATTATGGTTTAGTGGCAGATCTATTTGAAGCAACAGCGGAAATTACAGCGGCGCTTTAACGGTTTTTAAATCCTCAGAGCAATTTAGTTTATTCAAGGTAAGAGCAGCAATGGCAGCGGTAACGACAGAAAAAGTATTAAGTGTGCATCACTGGAATGATTCACTGTTTAGCTTCACGACAACACGCCCAGACGCATTGCGTTTTGAAAGTGGTCAATTTGTGATGATCGGTTTAGAAGTAGAAGGGCGTCCTTTGTTGCGTGCTTACTCCATTGCCAGCGCAAGTTATGACGAGCACTTGGAATTTTTTAGCATCAAGGTTCCCAATGGCCCTTTAACCTCGCGCCTGCAACATTTAAAAGTGGGTGATGATTTGTTAGTAGGCAAAAAACCTACTGGTTCCTTGTTGGTCGACGATTTAAAACCGGGTAAACATTTGTACTATCTCAGTACTGGTACCGGCTTGGCGCCTTTTTTAAGTTTGATTCGCGATCCTTCTGTCTATGAAAAATTTGAAAAAGTGATTCTATTTCACGGCGTTCGCACTGTAAGCGAATTAGCCTACGAAGATTTCATCACCAACGAATTACCCAATAACGAATTTTTCGGTGAAGAAGTTCGCGATAAATTAATTTACTATCCCACCGTCACTCGCGAAGCTTATCGCAACCAAGGCCGCTTAACGGATTTGGTTGAAAGTGGAAAATTATTCACGGATATAGGCTTGCCGCCGTTCAATCCAGAAACCGATCGCGCCATGCTCTGTGGCAGCCCTGAAATGTTGAAAAGCACCTGCGAACTCTTGGATGCACGCGGTTTCAAAATTTCTCCGCGTATCGGTGAGCAGGGCGATTATGTTATTGAACGTGCGTTTGTTGAAAAATAATAATCAACCCTAGGCTTGTTGTGCAACCTAGTTGAATTCTCCTAAGCATCTGTAGCGGTCTTTAAGGGCCGCTAAATTCATTCTGTAAATATCTGCGTTTTTCAAGCTTCGTTTTGTGTACTTCAGTAAGTGTTTCTAAATGTCATCAGTCGTTACGATTCTAAACAAGCATTGAGTCTTTACAGTTCACAAGATTGAGCAAATAACTACAATACTATAACCTTATGGTCGTGATGGCTTTTTCTGCCTGCACGCTAATAATACACATATTGCCAAATAATCATAATTAAGGCCCTTTTCTATGAAACTTCATGTATTCGTACTTCTGTTGTTCAGCTTGGTTTCAGCCTTTTCTAAAGCGGAGCTAGTTACTTACAATCACAATCTTCCTGATGCTAATTTACTTGCCTCAACCTATTATGAGGTGACGGTGAGCCAAGGCACTAAAACCGAAAACTTGATGGTTTATATGTCGCAATCCAATGGCAGTGTGGAAGGGGCGCGAAATCAAGCTGTCTACAACGCGAGCATTTCATGGTCTTATTTTTCGTTTAGTGAGCCAGTAGTTGTTCGTGTCAAAATCAAATCAGATCAGACCAAGGTTCTTTATGACACACCACGCATTTTACCAAGTAGGCAGGGTGTAGCCGTAAAAAAAATTGCCGACAACACTGTGGAATTTACATTAAAAAAACCAGGGCAATATAGTGTTGAATTTGGTGAAAAGAGCTTTATTAATGGATTGCTCATTTTTGCTGATCCGTTAGAAACAGATATTCCATCCACCACCGCTGCAGGCACCCACTATTGTAATCCCTGTGACGCTGCAATGCTGAATGCA
>JACCDR010058065.1_pt1 | contig 11072 bp, 12 predicted proteins | sample 7446431 | NCBI WGS metagenome assembly JACCDR01 (sample SAMN15323443, study PRJNA562643) | freshwater metagenome | isolation source: river surface water | place: USA:Blue River Watershed | collected 2017-08-17 | reverse complement strand
CTGGAGGCCGTGGACACCTCCAACCGGGTGATCGACCACCCGTTGCTGCGTCAGATCGACCCGAACGTGGCGAACATCGTCATGATCGCGCAGACGCTGGAAGACCTGCTCTTTGACGCGGTGGCCTGGTGGGAAGTCACCGAGTTCGCCTACGGGCGGCCGGCCAGCGCTGTGCGGCACGAGGACCGGCAGGTCAGTCAGCAGCCGCCGCCCGGCTACAACAAGGGGTGGCTGCCGAGCGGCGGGCCGACCGAGGGTCAGCTGTTCATGAACGGCAAGCCGGTCCCGTTCTCGCGGATCATCCGGTTTGATTCGCCGCTTCCTCCGCTGCTCAAGGACGCTGAGCGGGTGATCAAGCGAGCGATCTCGCTCTACCTGGCCGCAGAGATGTACGCCAACGAGCCACGGCCGATGGACTACTTCGCCCCTGCTGACCCGTTCTCCGACCCGTTCGCCGGCCAGGACGGCAGTACGGACACCGAGAAGGTGGACGCGCTGCTGGACGCGTGGGGCGCGGCGCGGCGGCGGCGGCGCACGGCGTACGTCCCGGCCGGACTGACCTACAACGAGGTGCAGCAGCCGACTCCGGCCGACCTCCAGCTGGTGCAGCTCCAGGAGCAGGTCGCGAAGGATCTCGCCAACCTGATCGGGCTCGACCCCGAGGACGTGGGCGTGAGCACCACTTCGCGCACGTATCAGAATCAGGTGGACCGGCGCAAGGATCGGATCAATGACCTGTTCAGCCCGTTCATGCAAGCGATCACGCAGCGCCTCTCGATGCCGGACGTGACGGCGAGCAACGTGCGGGTGCGGTTCAACCTGGACGACTACCTGCGTGCCGACCCGCGTACCCGCGCCGAGGTGCAGCAGATTTACCTGCAAGAGGGTGTGCTGTCCCGCAAGTGGGTGAGCAACGCGGAAGGCTATCCGCCCGAGGCGCTCGGTGAGGCTCCGGCCGAGACTCCGGTGCCGGTCAGCCCGGCCACCGTGAGCGAGATCAACAGCGCTGCCGAGGGAGTGGACGCGTGACCAGGCATTTCATCGAGTTCGAGCAGGGTGACGCGGCTGCGCCCACGCGCGCCGAGTTCAGCGTGGACGCCGAGCGGCGCACCGTCACCGGCCTGATGGTCCCGTGGGGGCAGAGCGCCCGGAACCACGGGAAGCGCTGGCGCTTCGCGCGGGGCGGCATCAAGTGGGGCCACCTCAACCGGGTCAAGCTGCTGCGCGATCACAACAACGCGAGCGCCATCGGCAAGGCCATCTCGATCGAGGACACCGACGCGGGCCTGGTGGGCACGTTCAAGGTGGCGTCCGGCTCGGCCGGGGATGAGTTCCTGGCCCTGGCCGCCGAAGGAATCGTGGACGGGCTGAGCATCGGCGTGGAGTGGCGCGAGGGCGACTACGGCCCGGACCCGCTCGACCCTGGTGGCTACCTCGTGCACCAGAGCGCACTACGCGAGTGCAGCGCCACGGCGATGCCCGCATTCGAGGACTCTCGCCTGACATCGGTCCGGGCGAGTGACGATCAACGAGAGGACGCCGGCATGCCGGAGAAGGAGAAGGACGGCCAGGGTGCCCCGGCAGAGTCGGTGACCCCCGAGCCGCAGAAGACCAGCGAGGGCAGTGTGACGCCGGCCGCGTCCGGCCCGGCCACGCCGAGCCCCGAGGACGTGGCGGCGCGCCAGCAGGACGGTGAGGGCAAGTTCTCGGTGGGCGACTTCGAGCGCATGCTGGCCGCGTTCAGCCGCGCCCACGGCGGTGAGCCGGTCCCGGCCGGTATCGCGGCGGCGATCGAGCCGCGCCCCACCGTCAACCCCACGGCGCACGCCACGCCGGCGCAGCAGCAGGCGCAGGTGACCGAGGCCGCGCCGTACCGGTTCTCCTACGACAACGGGCGTTTCCTGTTCTCGTCCGAGACCGAGCACCAGCTGTCCGGGGACATTTTCTCGGTGGTGCAGAGTCGGGGCACGGATCGGGCGGCCGAGGACCGGCTGAACGCGTTCATCAAGGCGCAGTTCGACGTGGACACCACGGACGCGGCCGGGGTGATCCCCAAGGTGCAGCGCCCGGACCTGTGGGTGCCGCAGATGGACTACGCGACCCCGCTGTGGGACCTGATCAACGCGGGCACCACCGACGGCACGCCGTTCGAGGTGCCGAAGTTCAACACCTCCAGCGGTCTGGTCAGCGCGGCCACCGAGGGCACCGAGCCCGCGCCGGGCGCGTTCACCGTGACCACGCAGACGATCACCCCGACGCAGCTGTGGGGCAAGGTGGAGATCACCCGCCAGCTGATGCGGCGCGGTGGCCGGCCGGAGATCAGCGGCATCATCTGGGATCAGATGCTGCGCGAGTACTACGAGGACCGCGAGGCGGCCATCGCCACCTTCCTCAACACGTTGACGGCGGCGGCGGACATCACGATCACGGCCGGTGCGGGCACCAACGCCTCGGACATCATCTCGGCGAACGACCTGGAGGCGGCCATCGCCGTGCTTCAGTTTGCCCGGGGCGGTAACCGGTTCTCCGGCTTCGCGGTGCACGTGGACCTGTACAAGACGCTCGCGCGTGTCCAGGACACCACGGGCCGCAAGCTGTACCCGCAGATCAATCCGGTCAACTCGAACGGGCGCAGCGCCTCGCTGTTCGCGTACCTGGACGTGGCGGGCACGCGGGCCGTGCCGGCCTACGCGCTCGGCGCGACCGGCACGGCGGCGGCGAACTCGTGGCTGTTCGACCCGAGCCGCGTGCTCGGCTGGGCCTCGCCGCCGGAGCGGCTGGAGTGGAACTTCGGTGCCACGGTCCAGACGGCGAACATTCCCCAGCTGGCTCAGGTGACAATGGGAATCTATGGAGACATCGCGCTGGCGAACCTGGACATCAACGCCGTGCGTCAGGTCATCTACGATCCCGTAGCTTGACAGACCGCTTTCATGTAAGATCTTTTACATGGGAGCAGCGAGAAAAACGAGAAAGATTTGTTCAGTGCCGGTGTGCGAGCGCGAGACCTGGAAGGCGGACGATATGTGCAATGCGCATATGCAGCGACGCCAGAAGGGTCTCGCGCTTGATACACCAATCCGGCCGCGATTCAAGGCAAGGGCGGACGGAAGGTGCGCGGTCGATACATGTGATCGTCTGCGTACAAAGAATCGGACTCTGTGTATCGGCCACAATGAACGAAAGCGGCATTGGGGTGATGTTCGTCCCGATATCCCGCTTCGTGACCCCCACGGGCGCATAGAGGGGGACACCTGCCGGGTTGAGGGATGTGATCGGCCTCGGGCTGTCCAGCGAGGTGGTCGCTGGACATTGTGTGTCGGCCATCGTGCACGCGTTGTGCGGACGGGGGACGTGATCGCAGATAGGCCAATTCGCGGTCATATTCCTCATTACAATTCAACTCGCGTCGGTGTTCATGGCGAGCCGATTTCTTACATTTCTGCACATTCTAGAATTAGATCCAGGCGCGGCAAGGCTCGTGATTACATCTGTGCCTGCGGTGATCCCGCCCTTGAGTGGGGGTATCGGGGCGATGCTGAGCATGAATTTTCTGGCGATGAGCGTGGGTACATTCTCTATTGGTCCGGCAACCCGGCCGATTACGACCCGATGTGCATTCGCTGTCATCGCAAGCACGACACGCTGCTGAGCCACCTGCGGTGGCTGGCAGAGGTCGCACCCGACATGATCGACGAGGTCAAGCGCCGGATGGGAGTAGCGGCATGACGTACCCGGCCAGTGAGTGGGTGCCCGCCGAGGAACGTCTCTCGGCGGCGCTCACTCGCATCGCAGAGCTGGAGGCGCTCAACACGGCGCTGTCCAGCAAGGTGGCCGAGCTGGAGGCGGGCGCGGTCACGCCGGCCAGCGCGGCGCGGATCGACCGCACGCGGCGTAGCGGACGTGGAGGGCAGTAGGTATGGCGGACAGGGCGGCAACCGATGTCAGCGGGCGCGCGGGCGCGGCACTGACCGAGTTCACCGGGGCGAGCTCGGGTGACACCGTCCCGGCCGGCTCGCTGTGCATCTGGCGCAACACGGGTGCGGGCAGCCACACGGTGACGATCACGACCAACAACACCTCGGACGGCCTGCCGATCGACGATCAGGTTTACACGATCCCGGCCTCGGGCGTGTGGGCCGGCCGGATCAAGTCGGAGTGGGGCGACGCGAACGGGCGTTGCGCCGTGGCGATCAACGGCACGGCCACCGAGGTCAAGTACTACGTGCAGGCGTAGTCCAAGATCCACAGAGGGGAGGGGTGATGGGCATCGTTGTGCAGGCCGGATCGAGCGTGCAGCTCACGATCGGCCAGCAGTGGCGCATGAAGTTCCGCGTGAGCGGCCAGGCGGACGAGTGGACATCCGAAGTGCCCGTGGTGACCATCACCCTTCCCGACTCCTCCACCGTCCTGCCCGAGGTGGAGAGCTACGCATGGGATGTCTACTCGGGCATCTACGAGGTGTTCTACATCCCGCTCGTGGCGGGCCGGTTCACCGCTCGCGCAACCACTGCGTACGGGGTGGTTGATCTCCTGGCCGTGGTCAGCGCCGCCGCCACCTTCCCGGTGCGCGCCGACCTGGACGCGTACCTCGGCGGGCCGGGTGAGCATGCCTGGACGGATGCCGAGCTGGATCAAGCCCTGGCCGCCGAGACCAGCGCGCAGATGGACGTGTGCGCCGTGCCCGCATCCTTCCCGGCCGCACTGCGTGAGGCGTTGCTACGGCGCGCGTCGCGCAACCTCGCGATGCGCCGCCAGCTCACCGCCGAGCCGCGCAGCGAGGGAGACGTGGACCTGCCCGCCGTCCTGCCGTCCGCGCGTGATCCCGAGGTGCGCCGGTTGGAAGGTCCATACCGCAAGCTGCCGATCGGATAGGGGAAGGTCATGACCACGCGAGTTTCGACGGCAGTGCGTAACGCGATGCTGGACGCGGCCAGGGGGTTGCTGGACGCCGGCGCGGGTGCGGGCAAGCTGCGCATCTACACCGGCAGTCAGCCGGGCGGCGGGCCGAGCGCCAGCGCCACCGGGACCTTGCTGGTGGAGATCGCGCTGAACGATCCGGCGTTCGACGCGGCGGCTAGCGGGGCGGCGGCGGCCGATGTCAGCCCGGCGCTGAGCGCGCTCGCCACGGCCACCGGTACGGCCGGATGGGCGCGGCTGCTCGACTCCAACAACGTCGCGATCGTGGACGGCTCGGTGACCGGCTCGGGCGGCGGGGGCAACCTGATCATCGACAACACGGCCGTGGTGAGCGGGGCAGCGGTGAGCATCACCAGCCTCGGTCTGGCCGTGGCATCGAGTGCGTGATGCGCACGCATGCGCACGCGCGCGCCTGAGCAGATGAGCACGCACGGGCACCTGGAGGGGGTGAGCACGCATGAGTGAGGCGCTGGCCTTCCCGTACCCGCCCACCTCCACCGACCTCGATGACGGCGGCCAGTCCTACGGCATGGGGTGCGTGTTCACCGTCTCCGAGTCTCAGCCGTGCACAGGCATCCGCTGGCGGGTGCCGGACAACGTGAGCAGTCCACCGGGCGGCACGCACGTGGCCGCCCTGTTCGTGGACGGCACCCGTCAGCGGTTCGCCAACTTCACCCCGGTGCCGGGCGGCGATCAGGACATCCCGTTCGCGTCATCGCTCACCGTCAACCCCGGCGAGACGCTGGTGGCCGCCGTGTTCACCGTGCACTACACGTTCCGGGCCGGGGCCGCCGTGTTCCCGGTGAGCACGCCGTCCGGCAAGGCCACGGCCACCGGCTCGCGGCTCACCAGCACCAGTACCTCCAGTGACCTGCCTGACGTGGCCGGCACGGCGATTTTCTACGTCAGTCCACTGCTGGGTGAGGACGCGGTTACGTTCGCGCTCACGGGCACGCTGGACCTGCCGCCGCTCACCCTGGCCGGCGAGCTGAGCAACGTCGTGCCGGGCGTGAGCGGCTCGCTCACGCTGCCGCCGCTCACCCTGGCCGGCGAGCTCGCCAACGCGTCCGAGGCCGAGGAGACCGGCGATGCGCACGGCTTCCCGCTGCGCGCCGTGCTGGCCGATCTGCTCAGCACCGTGGACGGCATGCGCGGGTTCGAGAAGAAACCGAGCGCGGCCAAGGTGGGCGATGCGTGGCCGCGCATCCGTGGCCTGGAGCATGTAGCGCCGGGCGCGTGGGAGACGGACTGGACGATCACGATCCTGCTGCCTGTCGATGACATGGCGCAAGATGAGTGGATCATCGCAAGATTCGACGCGATCACCGAGGCGCTGGCACCGGCGCTGTGGCTCGTGAGCATGGAGATAGGCGTGTCGGGCGATCGTCCCGCATTGATGATCACAGGTAGGGAGTAGAGCAATGGCAGCAATGAGCGGGCAGATCGGCGTGATGAAGAACAGTCTCGTCTCGGTGGAGGCGACCGACTACGCCAACCAGCTCACCCGGGCCCGGCTGGTGCCGGACACCCCGAGCCAGACGACTCGGACGCTGGTGCCGGACGGCGCGATCACGGATGTGGACTCGCCGGCCTGGACGTTCGAGATCGCGGGTCTGCAGAAGCAGGCCACGGGCGGGCTCGCCTCGCTGCTCAACAGCAGCACGCCGGGCGATCTGCTCGACATCATCTTTGAGCCGAGCAAGTCGATCAGCGGTCAGCCGCACTACGTGTTCCAGGTGGTGGCCAAGCCGGTGCCGGTGGGCGGCGACCAGGGCGCGCAGTCCACGTTCGAGGTGGTGCTGGAGGTCATCGGCCAGCCGGTCAAGACAGCGATTGCGTAGCGTCTGCGTCAATCGAAAAGATCATCTCTTGGAAGGGGATGCGACATGGGGAAGATCAACAGGATGAGCCTGGAGGTCCACCTGGACGGCCGGGATCAGCCGATCTTGGTTGAGGTGGACCAGCGGGACTACGCGGCGTGGGAAGCGCACCCACTGGCCGACCTCGCGCCGCCCGTCACGAAGATCCGTTACCTCGCTTTCTCGGCGGGCCGGCGCTCGGGCGCGATCGGCAAGGGTGTCTCGTGGGACGAGTTCAACACCATGATGTGCGTCCAGGCGCTCGTGCCGGACAGCGACCTGCCCGACGAGGACGCGGACGGCGGCGCGGAAGACGAGGAGGGTGAGCAGGGCCTCAACCCTGGCCGGTAGGGAGCCACCGCGAGCTCGCCGTGGTATTCGCCCGGCGTACCGGTCAGTCGCTCATGGACGTGATGGAGCGGTGGCACCCAAGAGACTTGGACACGTGGATCGCACTGGACACCCAAGACGCGGAAGATGCTCGGTTCGCTGAGCTGAGACGTGAGCACAACGAGCAGATGGGGAGGTGAGGAAAGGTGGGTGTCAGTTTCGCCGCGTTCGCCGCCGAGCTGCGCGCGTTCGACAACCGGCGTGAGGTGGTCAACCAGATCCGGCGCGACCTGCGCAAGTCGATGCCGTCCTTCCGCACCGATGTCCGGGCCAGCGCGCTCGGCGTGCTGCCGTCCACGGGCGGGCTGAATCAGTGGGTGGCCTCCTCGCGCATCACGGTCAATTTCCGGGACTCGGGCCGCCGAGCCGGAGTCAAGATCAAAATGGGGCGCAACTCCGGTTCGGGCCGCGCGGACCTCGATCGGCTGGACCGGCTCGGCGTGATCCGGCACCCGCTCTACGGCAACCGCGCGTATTGGTTCCCGCAGAACGTGCCGTCCGGTTTCTTCACCGACGTGTTCGAGGAGACCGACTGGCGCGGCATCGCGGATCAGGCGTTCGATCGTGCCCTCGATCAGATTCGCAAGGGGTGAGCCGTGGCGCGTGACATCGAGGCTGATGCGGTCATCAATGACAAGTCGAGTGAGGGTCTGCGCAAGTTCGAGGAGAACGTGCGCAAGTCCGGCAAGAAGGTCGAGAAGGATTATGACCGGCTCGGCAAGGGGCTCGGCGAGTCGATCCTCGGCGGCATCGGCGCTGTCTCGCCCAAGCTCGCCGCCTCGCTTGCCAATTCGTTCGGTGACGCGGCCAGGCTCGGCGCGCCCCTGCTGTTGGCCGGGGTTGCTGCCGCTGCCCCGCTGATCGGTGGGCTGATCGGCGCTGCGGTGACCGGTGGCGCGGCCGGGGCGGGCATCGTGGGCGGCGTGCTGGTGGCGGCCAAGGACGCTCGCGTCCAGGCGGCCGGCAAGGCGCTCGGGGCGAATCTGCTGGCCGGTCTCCAGGATCGCGCCGGCAGCTTTGTCGCACCCGTGCTCAAGAGCATCGACCTGATTCAAGCTCAGTTCACGAAGTCCGGGGACAAGATCCGGGGATTCTTCGAGAACACGGCCAGGTTCGTCGAGCCGCTCACCGTCTCGGTGGGCAAGCTCGGGGACTCGCTGATCTCGGGGCTGGAGAAGGCCAGCGGCCGGGCCGGGCCGGTCATGCGCGAGATCAACGCGGGCATCGAGGGTACCGGCCGCGCGATCGAGTCGTTCCTGGACAACGTGAGCGCCAGCCAGGAGGGCAACGCGGCGGCGCTGCGCGATACATTCGACGCGATCAACGGGACGATCATCGCGGCGGGCGGGCTGGTGCGGGCGCTGTCCGAGGTGTACGGCGTGCTCAGCCAGCTCGGGCTCACCTCGGGCCTGGTGCAGCAACTCGCGCACGCGTTCGACGACACCGAGGACGCGGCGCGGCGCGGCGGCGGCGGATCGTTCGCGGCCGGCAACGCGATGCAGATCGCCGGCGACCAGGCCGAGGCGGCGGCCAAGGACACGCAACTGTTCGAGCGGGCGCTGCGGGAGAACGCGCAGGCGGCGGAGCAGGCGGCCAGGGCACAGTCCAGCCTGTTTGACGACACGACGCGGGTGGGTGCGGCCATGGACGATGCCGCCGCCGCCGCCCGCCGCAACGGCAAGACGCTGGACGCCAACACGGCCAAGGGCCGCGCCAACCGTTCGGCGCTGAGCGCGCTCGCCAGCGCGCAGAATACGTACCGGAACAACCTGGAGACCAGCGGCGCGAGCGCGGCCAAGGTCAACGGCGTGATGAGCCAGCAGCGGGCCGCCCTGATCCGGGTGGCCGGGCAGATGGGTGTGACCGGCCGCAAGGCGCAGCAACTCGCGGATCAGTTGCTCGGCATCCCGGCCAAGCGGGAGACGAAAACGAACCTGCTCAACGACGCGGCCACCAAACGCGAGGCACGGCAGGTAAAAGCCGCCGTCGAGTCGATCCCGCGCAACTACTCGGTCAACATCTCGGTGATCACGCGCGGCCTGACGCAGGCGCGCGAGGCGGCGAACCTGCGGCGAGAGATGCTGCTCAACTCGACCGGGGCCACGTTCGGGCTCACCGTGCCCGGTGACGCGTCGCGCATCGGCGGACCCTCGCCCGTGCACGCCACGATCAGTAACGCGATCTACCTGGACGGTCAGCCGTTCCGGGACTGGACGGACAACCGGATCAGGGCGTACGACGCGCGTCAACGGCACTGGCGCAAGTACGGGGGGAAGCACTGATGGCGCTCGGCATCCCGGTTATCGGCGGCATCGCCACTGGCGTCAACGCCAGCGTCAGCCCCACACTGCCGCCCTCACCGGCCGTGGGGGACCTGCTACTGCTGGCCGCGTCCATCCGCAACGCAGGGGCGGGCTCACCGGACACCCCGGCCGGCTGGACCGTGCTGCTGGACGGCGGCAACGTCAAGTTGTTCGGCAAGTACATGGAAGCGAGCACGGTCGCGCCGACCGTCACCTTCACGGGTGGAGTGGCGAACGCGGACACCCAAGCCGGGATCATGAAGGTGCCGGGCGCGGCGATGAACCAGCTGGCCGAGTTCACGGCCACCGCCGTGCAGAGCAACGCCAGCGCGCAGAACATCGCGTACCCGGCGCTCGACGTGCCCGGTCCCGGCCAGCTGGTGCTCATCGTGTCCTGGAAGCAGGACGACGCGACCACGATCGCCGCCCCGGCCGGATTCACGGGCGTGCTCAACTCGCTGGTGACGGCCGGCGATGACGCCTCGCTGCGCGTGGTGTATCAGCTCCAGTCGCCCAACGTGGCGGACGCCGATGTGGCGGCCGGTTCGCTGGTGGTGACGGGCGGCGCGAGCGCGATCAGCAAGGCAGCGGTCATCGCGTTTATGCCCGCCGCTACGTTCCAGGTGACGATCCAGGATGCGCAGTACCCGCCGCGCGCCGCGCTGGCCGTGAGCGGCCTGGCGGGCTCGGAGTTCATCGACCTGTACCGCGTGGCCGGTGGCGTGCGCACGGCGGTGCGAGGCGGGCAGATCACGGCGGGCCTGGCCGACACGGCATTCGTGCGGATCGACGCGGAGCTCCCCTTCGGCGTGCCGGTCCGGTGGGAAGCTGACATCAACGGCGCGACCTACGTCAGCCAGACCGAGACCATCACCCTGCCGGGTGGCAAGGTGGCGCTGACCGATGCGATCTCGGGACTGGCGGCTGAGGCGGTGATCGTCACCTGGCCGGAGAAGACGCTGGAGCGCCGCGTGTCGGTCTTCCAGCTCGCCAGCGGCGCAACGAAGACGATCTCCGGCCCACCCGCCCAATTCACCGGGCGGCTGGAGATGTTCACCGAGACGGATACTGACCGCGAGCAACTGAAAGAGCTGCTGGACAACGCGACCAGCAACATCATTCTGATCCGCCAGCCGGGCGGGTACTCCGATGTGGACAGTTACGTCTCGGTGATCGACTTCGCTATCCGGCGCTACTCGCAGGACGGCACCGACCAGCGCCGGATCTTCGCGCTGAACGTGGCCGAGGTGAACGGGTGGGCCAGCACGTTCGAGGCGGCGGGCTACACCTACGCCGATCTCGCCGCCCTGTACGCCGGTCTGACCTACGCCGACCTGGCTGGAGACTTCGCCACCTACCTGGCGCTCGCTGTTAGTGAGCTGGAGTGAGCCGATGATCGCTACCAGCGCCACCTCCATCGCCGTGCAGATGAAACCGTCCGGCGGGCTGTCCTGGCGCATCCGCGTGGAGAGCTGGTATGCGGGTGCGCTGCTGGCCGAGGACGTGCCGGTCACCGATGCCACCGAGATCAGCGACCGCACCAGCACCGTCCCCGAACGGCTGAGTCTCACCGTGCCACGCGTGGTGGACGGATTCGACT
>JACCDR010419986.1_pt1 | contig 11076 bp, 4 predicted proteins | sample 7446431 | NCBI WGS metagenome assembly JACCDR01 (sample SAMN15323443, study PRJNA562643) | freshwater metagenome | isolation source: river surface water | place: USA:Blue River Watershed | collected 2017-08-17 | reverse complement strand
AGAGCTGACTACGGTTAAGAGTTCAGTAATAAGTAGCACTTTTACAAGTTGTTTGGGTTGGCAAAACTTAAGAACATTTGTAGAAGTGCTTTTAGTTTAGCTAACTCAGAATTTGGCGCACATATTGGAACAGAACATGATTTTTTTATTTTTGTGACATGTCTATTACTGCCAGCATATTGCTTTCTACGTATTTCTCTTTTTTGCGCAGTGCCTGTGCTAATATTCCATAGTGGGTCTATAATCTTCAGACCCAGTGGAATAGAATATACTGGGGCATGCTGTCTAATTTTTCTTTTGTTTTCTTTTACCTATCTATATAGTATGAAAAAAGTCTGTGTTTTTGGCATGGGCAAAGTAGGTTCACTGGTTGGAACCTTGCTTTCCCAGACATTTGAAGTAACCGGGGTTGACCAGAGTAAGCCTTCGGAAACGGTTGATTTTCCGGTAGTTACAGGTAGTGTCACCGATGCCGCTTTCCTGAAGACAGTAATTCAGGGGCAAGATGCGGTAGTTTCATGTTTGCCCTATTACCTGAATCTAGCGGTAGCCAAGGCTGCCTATGCCGCTGGGGCACACTACTTTGACCTCACTGAAGACGTTCCTACTACCCAAGCTATTCGTGAAATGGCCAAAACATCCAAAGGTGTCATGGCTCCGCAATGTGGACTGGCTCCAGGTTTTATTGGCATTATTGGGTCACATCTGGCCAAACGTTTTACAAAAATCCGTGACATTGAGCTGCGTGTAGGGGCTTTGCCTCGCTATCCCAATGGTCTGCTAGGCTATTCATTTACTTGGTCACCAGCAGGGGTCATCAACGAGTACCTCAACGATTCGGAAGTGATTCACAATGGAGCACGGAAAATGGTTCCTTCGCTGGACGGTATCGAAACCATTAATATTGAAGGCCAGGAATTTGAAGCTTTTAGCACCAGCGGAGGCTTGGGTACTATGTGCGAAACCTACGAAGGAAAAGTAGATACCCTTAACTATAAAACCATCCGTTATCCAGGGCATGCCCGTCTGATGCGGTTCTTCTTGTATGAACTAATTATGAAAGAAGACCGTACCCTAGCCGAAAAAATTCTGACTGAAGCCAAACCTCCAGTTCAACAGGATGTAGTATATGTATATGCCGTCGTAGAAGGCTGGAAAGGTGAAGAACTTTCGCGGGAAGAATTCTACCACGCCTATTTTCCGATCACGATTCAGAAAAAACACTGGCGAGCTATATCCTGGACTACTGCTGCTTCTGTGGCTGCGGTAGTAGAGATGGTGGCTACCGGACTGCTACCCCAACAAGGCTTCATCAAACAGGAGGATATTTCCTACGATGCCTTCTGCCTGACCCGCAACGGCATGTTGTATACCCAGCAGGATAAAAAGGCGTAATATCTAGTTCACTGGCTGATTGTTGAATGGTTTATAGCCGATCTCAACCATTCAATAGTCAGCCTCTGAACCCTTCTACCATTCACCTTCTATTGCTAACTTCTAAACTTCTTTGCTATGGAAACAGTATCATATGTATTGGCTGGGTTAATGGGTCGTTACCAGGAACGGGTGCCGGATGTGAAAAAGATTCTGGATGCTTTGGTGGCTCATGGTATAATTTCACATCCAGAAGCTATTGAAAATGACCATATTGCCTTTCGTACGCTAGGTGTGCCTCAACTAGGCATTCAGTCGTTTGAAAAGATTTTTCTGCACTACGGCTACCGAAAGCAGGACAATTATTTCTTTCCAGAAAAAAAACTTAATGCCTACTGGTATGCACCACCTATAGACACGATGCCGCGTATTTTTGTCAGCGAACTGATGATTGAAAAATTGTCAGACACTGCTCAGCAGATTATTCGATCCTATACCAACGAAGTAAAAACAGACCCCGCCGACAGCCTGAATCTGGACGATGGCGCAGCTGTGGACGATTTCCTGCATAAAGCCTTGTGGCGGCTTCCTTCTTGGAATGACTACCAGGCCCTACTGGCCGAAAGTGAATATGCGGCTTGGGTAATTTATAATCGGTATTACCTGAACCATTATACCATCAGTGTACACAACCTGCCCAACGGCTATGATACACTGGATGCTTTCAATCCCTTTCTGGAGAGTATTGGCATCCGGCTCAACACTGCTGGCGGGAAAATCAAGCAAAGCCCTGATGGATTGTTACTTCAAAGTGCCACAGTCGCAGAAGTAAAAGAGGCCGTCTTTGCTGAAGGTGATGCACATCCTATTGCCGGAAGTTATGTCGAATTTGCTGAACGTCGTGTACTGCCGCAATTTGCTCAACTGCCTAAAGCAGCTCTCACACGCCAGCATCGGCGGGAAGGTTTTGAAGCAGGCAATGCGGATAAGATTTTTGAAAGTACCTATACCCACCAAACAAAAAAAACTATGTAGACGTGCGTTGAATGGTTGGTTGTTAAATGGTTGAATGGTTAACAAGATTGTACTTAGTTCAAACGTAGGCATAGACAGTTGGATGTTTTCTATCATTCAACAATCAGCCAGTTAACCATTCTACCATTCAACTTGCATTATCAATCAAGGTTCGTACTTTATTGAGCCAGGTTGTATTGCAGACGGAAGCCGAAGCGGGTATCCGAACGAGGAAACGATGTACTGACCATTGGCTTACTCACGTTTCGCTCAATGTATATAGTCACGTTTGTCCGTTGGTTGACAGAATACTGAACAGTTGGCTTAAACGAAAACTGGAAATTTCCAGCTACAGGCGTGTTAATACCCTGAAAACGACGTTGAATCGTTTTGGATTCCTGAACCCGGACATCGCATCGGAACTGTACATCGTTTTTAAGTACCCGTTGTTCTCCTCCGAAACGGATCGGTAACCGCAGGTTATTTTTGGTATATCCAATACTCATCGTCACATCCTGGTTATTGGTTTCACTCACCTGCCGATTGGTTGTAATTAGACTTACGGTGCGTTCCTTATTGTAGGCAATCCGTGCTGTGAATCGGCTTTGTGTACGTAGGTCTATGCCAATCAGTGGAGAAAATCGTTCACTGATGGTCACTCGGTCTGTCACAAACAACGGAACATAGAGGTTATCTTGGTTGCGTACTGTAGGCAGCAGATCATCAGAACTACGCAGTCCAATCAAGTCTGGATTGGCGTATTCCTGTGGTGTACGGTAGCTACCCATTGAGTAAGTAGACGAATAGCTATGTGTAATATTAATAGAAGAGAAAATGCTTTTCAGTGCTTCTACCTTAGATAAACCGTTATAAGTAAGCGTCCAGTTGGGCAAAGGAATCCGTGGAAAAGAAGTCCAACGGCTCTTCTCCATAGGCTTGCCTGTATATGCTGCAATAAATGCCGGAATTAATATATCCTGAGATGTGGTATCATACCCCCCCCCACGACGTTCGTTCAGTTGACTTTGAAGCTGAATAGCATTTTTTTCAAACTGCTCGAACACCGCCGATACATTGTTTTTGTCTCGGACAAAGAACGTTTTCAGGCTAATGAATGAAATGGTATACGAACCTGACCGTACCGGATTATTGCTTTTGTATGCTTGTATAGTATCGTTGTACCGATAGAATTCACTGTATTCAACCGTTTTTGTTTTCTTGACATTAACCCGTATCTTGAAATCCTGGAATGGTTCTAAATCGGCTTGTGCTGAGAAGTTTTCTGCCCAGGTTTGCATAAATGGCATGTTGAGTTGTGTACTTTTACTGAGTAGTCCACTGGCTGCAACGTCTTTTCGTATATTCGCATTCTGGCTACCAAACATGGTAAAGCCCAACCCTCCAGGAGAGGACAGTGAACTATCCAGACCCAAAAACTTCGGACTTGACAGCAGACCTGGCAAAATAGTTGTTTCATCAATGGAATAGCTGAAATTAACATTCCGGGCTGTCATTAATGTACGTACCAAACCTTTGAGCAAACGGAACTGTGGTGCTTTCTTCACTGTATCTTTTTGAGCTATGGTTGGTTGTGTGCCAGGTGCCGGACGTTCCGTGGGGCGTGTGGTAGGTCGGCGGGTGGGTTCGTTGATTTTCTTCAAGAACGAAACCTTATTGTACAAACGTATCAAGTCTACTTGTCCATTGATAGCCCGCTGGCGGCTGTTATCTGCAAAGTTACCGAAAAGTATACCAGAGGTATCTGTTACACCCAGGGCAGCCGCACGCCAGTTATAAGCAGCGCCATATCGTACATCTGCGCCAAGCCAGTCTACAATCGGAAATTTGTCTAGCGGCAACCGATAAGTAAAATTGGTCGTTTGCTGGAAGTTTTTCATCCGTCCCAGCCGTTTCAGGTTATAATCTACCGAATCCCGTTTGCTAAAGCCTGGGCGTAGTTCTGTATCGTCAATTTCGCCACTCGGTTCGTCAATGACGGCATTGGAAATGGCTGAATAGCTAAACGAAAGGCTACGTGTCAGGTTCCATTGTAGATCGTAGGTTCGGTTAAAGGTAAAATACTTTTCGTAGAATGGCCGAATGCCTAGGGTAGTCAGTTTGGTACCAAAGGCAGATGGATCTGAATTGCGAAGCTGTGTTTTGGTAAACATCCGATCCAGGTCTCCACGAATAGATATGCTGGACGGAGCCAGACTGAAATTGAATTCTTTCAACCATTTCCAGGCAGATTTATCCAGAAATCCTATGTTCTTGAATGGCTCAATGTATTTAGGTGCCGTACTGAAGGTATATCCTGCGCCTCCCCGGATATTTTTCTGGTAATACTCTGCCGTGGTAATGTTGGTGCGGGTTATGTCACTGTACGAATAATTGAAAGTAAAGTTAGATAAATCCCATAGGTGAGCTTTGGCCTGCGGATTCAGTTTTATTTTCTGTACGTTCGTAAAGTTAATGCTTCGCCGGGTAGTATTGTCTTCTACAATCTTCCGGTATTCATTTTCCTCTTCTTTAGAACTGTTGGCAAAACGGGACTCAATAGACTGATCCAGTTTCACATCCGGATCCAGCGGGTTAAACCGTGGCTTGATGCGTTCACGTTCGTAGCCTATAAACATTGGGATTTTAATACCTACCCATTTCGGAAGCAGTTTTTCCACATTTACATTGGCTCCTACGCTATACTGCATGGTATTCTGGCGGGCACGTTCGGAGATGCGTTGCTGAATACTCCCAAACCCAAATGTTTCAATATTTCCGGCAGCTGTAATGGTCGCAAAATCAGCTAGTTTAATGTTCAGCCGTCCGGTAGCCGCATAGCCACCTTCCTGATCAAAACCTTCGCAACGCAATTCGTTTACCCATAGACAGGCTTTTTTGGTGCGTTGTCCACCAGCGTTGTTTCGCATACCAATCATAATGGTTTGTATGGCACTATAGTCAGGATTACCAGTTACTGTAATCTCGTATTCACGCCTGATGCCATCCGCTCCATCTACAAACACTTTTTCAGTGTAGGCTACTAGTGGACTGATACCTTTGCGGTTCCGGTTAGACTTCACATCTACCAATAACGTAAAAGGAATGTCTATTTCATTTTCCAGCGGCCAGATATTGGCACTGGAGGTATCACCATCTACAGAGAATTTGGGTTTTAACTGGATTTCATAATAGTTTTCTACAAAGTCAGTTCCCAGCCGGACAAAGGCTCGTAGTGTATCGGGGGCTGTTTTAGTCTCCTGATCGGCTGTTTCAGCGTGTATAAACATCCGTAGCCGCTTGTAGTTGATAAAGTCAAAATTGACATTTTTGAAAATAGCTCGTGCGTCACGATCCTTCAGATCATCAACACATAGCCGCAACGACTGCTCGTTCAGGAAACGGTTATTGACGGTTGTGATGTCACGATCACGAGGTAGATTGGGTGGAATTTTGTACGGAAACTGGGTAATTACATTGTCAGGTGTGCTGTTTTCTTCTATATTGACAGTTCCTAGTGAAAATCCTGCATTATAGGATTCTGAAGGCAGTTGGAAGTCTTTGTCTGATAAACTTCTCTCATAGATCCGCCATTGATTGGCAACCAGCTGGAAGTTTACCAGTCGCAGCACATGGGGTTGATCAAAATTGGTCAAAAACATCCGCATAAACCGGATGGATTTAAAATCCTGAATGTTGCCAAATTTCTGCTCATATTCTCGGATTGGAATACGGAACTGGTACCATTTTACATTTTCGCCACTTTGATTAGACTCCTGTACATTGACAATATAGTTCTTTCCAACCTGCATTTGTTCGCGACGCAGTTGGATTTTATACTGATAATAATCTTCCAGGTCACTAATGGTCTGGTCGTTGTTCAGGTCTTCATTGTCAGGAATGGTGGTGGCAGTAGTAGAAAAATTGGCTCCTGTTGATTCCTGTGAGTTGTCTTGGTAACCATTGAAGTCCTTGTAGCGGGTAAGCAGGTTTGACTCGTTGTCGAATTTGGGATCTAGTGGATGTGCAAAATTATCACCAGAAGGGTCGGGCCGTGAGGAGTTGAAGATTCGTTGCTCTTCATCATCCCTGACACCATCCAGACCTACGTCTTGCTGTTGGCGAGAGCCAGAGTTATTGTCAAAGGCATTGTTGAGCCATGGACTCCCCGGCGACTTACCCCATACGTTTTCTACAGCTTTAGGAGTATTCTGATCGTCATTGATGGGTAGGCCATTTTCAAAGTCATGTCGGTTGTTTTTCATGACATCTTCTGACACATTACCTAGGTTAAAATACACATCACCACCAGTTCGCTGGCTACCTGTGTATTGGAGTCCACCGTCTTGGACTACACCCCGGTCGCCATTGATAAAAGGATCCATCATCCAGAATTCGATGTATTGGATATTGGCATTGTCAAAGTCAATATCATAGGTAATACCCCTGGAGATAGAAGCCCAGTTTTGACGGGCATCATTTTTCAACAATCCGTTGGCATCCAGATTGGTATTGTAGTTATACATACCTGGCTGTTTCGGATAATACGCCAAATCCATGGTGGACATATTCGTAATGACCTGTTGCTGCCCTTGTGCTGGGAAGATTTCTTGGGGTACAACTGACCGGACATAATGATTTTGTAAGTCTCGTTCGGTTACACCAGAAGGCGGATTGTCTCGGTAGAAGGTATTATCAATGGAATACCAGGCAAGCTTTGCTCGGCGAAAGGCATACTGGAGGGTTTTACCAACGGCTGTATCTTGGGCTTCCAAAAAGGTAGAAGGAGTAGAGCCTAAACGCCAGCGTTGCTGCGGTAGGCGGGTCATGTCGAAAGGGGTTTCTGCGCCTTCAAAATCATCTATATACGAGTTTCCTGCTACCAGCGGAGCTACCCCCGGAAACAACTTGGCAAACTCTCCATTGAAGGTAATGGTAGAAATCTCTTTGGTAGAAAGGAATGGCAGCTTGTCTAGCATCCGAGTCAGGAAACGAGAGTCTTTTTTCAGGTTGACATCAAAGCCTATAATGGTATTGTTGGTAGGTTCATTGCCCAGCGACACCCGACGCAGTAACGGCCTTTCCCGCATACGCATGATGGTAGATCCAATGGAGAAATCCTTATCAAATTGATATTCCAGACGGGCTCCCGTTAGGGTACGTACCTGGTTTTGAAACAGATCTGGTTGTTCGGAACGGACATCTATCTGTTGTCCAGACTGGAGTATACCTTCGTTCAGGATGGTTACCTGTCCATTTTCAATGATATAATCTACGCCTTGTACCAGTGGCCTGCCGCCAACACTTACCACTACTGAGTTTGGATCTACACCAATCAACCCCAGTGGCACCTGATTAGATGAGCCGCTGGTCTGGTAACTTCCTTTGATGAAAAATTTATTCTTCTCAGCGGCCTGTTGGGCTTCCTGCTTGGTAGATTTATACAGGGTCGAAAAGACGTATTTATTGATCAGGTCGGGTTCGGTCAGCCATGGGGGCAGGTTGGTGCGGCCCTGGCGGCGGCGATTGGTCAGGTTGGAACCAAACGGCTCCAGTACCGGGAAAATGATACGTCCTTGGCGGCTGTCAATAGTGACACCTTCTACCCAGTCAAAGTTTCCATCAGGCTGAAAATCTCCCTGCGGATTTAGTTTATCTAGGTTTACAACTTCTAGCAGAGGCACATCTTTGGTGTTGGCTCCTTCTTGTAAGCTGGGGTTATCTACGCCTGTCAAGTCATCTTTGTAAATGACACGAAGCTGGAATCCATCTTTATTGACTTGGCCAGTACCTAGTGAGTAGATGTTTTTCATCATCAGATCCCAAGTAGGCAAATCCCGCTGAATGGTAGATGGCCGCAGCATTTTCAGGAAAAGAACCTGATTCTGGTCCAGACTATTGGTGTTTTCGGGCAATTCTCCTACTTTATAGGCTTTTCCGTTATAGGTATATTCAAAGGCAACAGCTAGAATTTCGTCATTACGTAGGGGTGTGTTCAGCGACACATAGCCGAGTTGGTTATTGTAGGTAAAGTCACTAGCCGACAATCTTCTGGCTCCCCGTAGAATTTCAAAATCCCGCCCTTTTTTCAGCCCGATTCCAGCTAATCCATCGCTTACATTGTCTGCACTACGGAATGCCTGACTGGCTGTAAGTTTTTCAAATAAATTATTGGCATCATTTGTAAGTATAGGAGAGAGTAACTTAGGCGTAATGACTTTGCTAAAGGGTGTAGATTCTCCCAAATCCAGAAAAGCTACCAGGTTTCGCAGGGTTTCGGTAGTATTATTCCGGTTGGTGACGTATAATTCTAGACGGGTGATGTTGATACCAGAGTTGACAATCGGCAAACTTTGTAGAGACGTTTCGTAGGTGTTTCGGAAAAATTGCCCCAGAAAGAAGTGTCTGTTGTCTTCATATTCAGATGCTTTAAACTCAAACTTTTGTCGTTGTACCCCACTCTGAACACTGGTTTCCGTGATGCGGGAACGTTGGTTGGCCAGAATACCTGATACGTTCAGTTTACCGAACCGCAACTGAGTCTTCAGACCAAACAGGTTTTGCACTCCCTGAATCAGGGTACTATTCAGGGGCATGCTCACATTACCTGCTTCTATTTTCTGAATAATGTCGTGTTCAAAGCCCGTGTATTCAAGTTTCAGGTTTTGTTCAAACTGAAAACTAGACTTGGTATCAAAGGCACCCGTCATTTTCAGCTTTTCCCCTACTTTACCTGTAAAGTTCAGGTTGATTTGCTGATCAAAGTTCAGCGGCAGGAAAAACCGTTGTTGACGAATAGGCAAGTTGGGGTTTTTAACCCGCTGCCACTGGGCACCAAAGTCCAGTGTAACAAATCCATTGGTTTGAAAATCAATGTAGTTGCCTCCAAACAATCGGTCAAAGGCAGGGCTGATGTATATCTTGGGGATGAGTTTTCGACCTGTCACTTCACTTTTACCTGCGGCTACTTCTGTTTTCGACCGCCAGTAATCACGGGACGCTTTCTGCTCATTGTAGTCAGCAAACTCCTGGTAGGTGAGTGTGGTAGGAGGACGGTAGTTGAAGTCGCCTATTTTTTCCTGAATGGTCACATTTCCCCCAGTGTCTACCGCTATTTCGGTTTTGACATTGCTGGGGTCTTTCAATAACAAAGGCGAACGCATGAGCTGATCGGTATATGGATCTCCATAACGGTCACGTTTGTAAAAAGAAAGACGTTTCTGGGCCTGTTTCAGGCTATCTTTACGTGTGGTGTCTGGTGGCGCAGGCAGCAGACGTGGGTAACCTGTATAGTTACGTTTTTCCGGCTCAGCGTCTGAGAGCCAGGTTGCAAACGAGACAAGCATGCTACCCAAAAACAGAATGTAATTGGTACCCTTCAAGATTACTAAGGAAATGAAATGGATAATTTTTTATTGCTCACAAGAAAAGAAGACGTTACACTGATTTATAAAGAATTTTGTAAAACTGAATTTCACCAGCCACAGCCATCCAGAAAGTTTTCACTTTTCTGTATACCACAGACCAGAGACTTCACAAAAGTCCAATAGCTACTTCTCTCTCTCATGCATACACGCAGTTGTAGGCGAATATTCGTAAAAATTTCTTTCGATAGCGTCGTATGTATATATGGCACAAAATTATCTGTATAGAGGAACTTTTTATATAGTATGTCGGTTTGAACGAAGGCTCAAAAGTAGAACGCCTACACGAAAATAGCAAGCTGTTTGCCATTTACTATTTCATGTTTTTTTCTAAAAAACATTTTAAACCCATTTTTAGAAAAATTGTAGGGTTCTACAACCCAAATAACTACCGGTTTCATGATACAGTGCATTGTTTGTACAAGCCATTTTACATACAAGCCTTTTCTGCTACCTAATGTGATACGGACAATCAGCTTACTTTCAATGCCATTTTGATCAGTTTTTCTAAGGTAACAGCATTTCCTTCCTGCTTAATAACTGCATCTATGCTTTTTTCTGCAACCGGACGCGGAATTCCCAATGTAGTCAATGCTGATAACGCCTCATTACGTATGGTATTGTTTGAAGGTATCAATAAGGTCGGAGAGTCGGATGTCAGATATAGATCTTTTTTGACCTTATCCTTGAGTTCCAGAATAACCCGCTGGGCAGTTTTGGCACCAATACCCTTCACACTCTGAATGGTACGTACATCTTCTGACACAATAGCCTGCTGAATCTCACCCGACGACAGCGAAGAAAGCATCATCAAGGCTGTGTTAGGGCCAATACCTGATACGCTAGTCAGATCCAGAAACACCTTTTTCTCGGCTCTGTCCCCAAATCCGTACAGGATCTGGGCATCTTCCCTGACATGAAAATGGGTATATAAGCGACACTTTTCTCCTTCTGGCAATAAACTATAGGTTTGCAGCGAAATGCGTATCTCATAGCCAATGCCATGCGCTTCAATAATAACATAGGCAGGTTCTTTATGGGTAAGTCTGCCTTCTACGTATGCAATCATAAATGAGTAAGTGGGTAAATGAATAAGTGAGCAAATGAGTAAATGAGGGCAACAGAGTTGTCTAATGCTGTCCAATGCTGTTCCAGATTTGCAATCTGGAACGAATCTGTGGTGGATTTGCAATCCACCAAATGCGATAGCATTTGCCAAAGCCGTTTGATCCAAACACCTTGTGAGTCTCAAACACAAACAGATCTT
>JACCDR012152314.1_pt1 | contig 11077 bp, 12 predicted proteins | sample 7446431 | NCBI WGS metagenome assembly JACCDR01 (sample SAMN15323443, study PRJNA562643) | freshwater metagenome | isolation source: river surface water | place: USA:Blue River Watershed | collected 2017-08-17 | reverse complement strand
CTCGGGTCCCTGAAGACGAACCACATCGCGCACTACAAGGAGGACCGTCGCCGACGCGGCCGGGGTGGCGTTCGAGCCAACCGTGAGGTGGCTGTTCTCTCGGCGGCGTTCGAGCTCGGCTTACGCGAGATGGTCGTTGATATAAACCCGTGCCGAGGCAGTGTGCGCAACCGTGAAACGCCAAAGCGACGGGTGGTGACGGACGAGGAATTTCTGGACGTGTTTAAACGCTCCAACGAGCCCTTCCAGGACCTGATCGCGGCTGCCTACCTCTCAGGTGCCCGGCAGACCGATGTCATCGCCTGGAGGCGCTCAGAGCACCTGACGCCCAAGGGTATCGACTACGTCGAGAGCAAGACCGGCAAGCCGCACCTGAAGGAGTGGTCGAAGGCGCTGCACTTCTTCGTGGAACGGGCCGCGGTTCGATTCCCGGATGCGGACCCCATCCTTACCAACACTCGAGGTGAGCCAAGGACAACGGCGGGTATCGCGAGCCAGCTCAAGCGACTGAAGGCCCCGTGGTGCTTCAAGGATCTCAGGGCGAAGGCGCAGACGGACGCCAAGCATTCGGTGCTGGGTCATAACGCGGTGATGGAGGCAATCTACCGCAAGAAACTGATCACGCAACCGGTTCGATAATAGAGAGTACAGTTGTTTCTTAGAGGAAACGTGGTAGATTCATCGGTAATTAGAGGCGGAAGCGTTGGACTGTTAATCCGTTGGTCGCTGGTTCGAGTCCGGCCCGGGGAGCCAGCCTTTCAGGCTTCTGTCTCTAAGACACCCAGTCATTTCCGACTGAAATACGTCGGAAAACAACAACAGTCTTAGAGGGAGCTATGGGGTCATCCATCAAGCAATTGGACCTACCCAGCCTCGACTCCCTGATGGAAGCCATGCCGGCTAGATGGCGGTATCGGTGGTGCAAGCCTGCGCAATCTGGCTGCGGCTGTTTGGGGTGCGCCAACTTTTCCGGTCAGGTGGCCATACATGGCTATACCGAGGCCGAGTGGCAACAGTGGAAAGAGTCGCATGCGCGAACAGCCCCTCAGGAGCCAGCTGAGTGAATGCGGCAGACGCACACCGATTCCAAGAGGTAAGCTCCCATCCGTCGTGGGGGCGAACCGGGACGCCGGTTGTGAGCCGGCGTCGTTTTCAGCTTGCTGACTGAATCGCTGCTACTAGCCGATCGCGAGCATGGTCATCCTGATCAAAAGCGGCCTGCAATTCCTCACGGGTCAGGGCCCGCCCTTCGGCCTGAGCCTGCCGAATAGCTGCCGATACCGGGCCGGCGGCGTTCAGCACCTGGAGAAACAACTCAATCATGGCAGATGTGGTTCTCTCAGCGCTCATGCTCGGCTCCTCAAGAAATTCTGCAGCTCAATCAAGATTGCCGTGGCCAACTGCAGTCGACCTTCTGCGGTGGTCACGTCCCCGGCACCAGATGCAACCTTGGCTGCATCAAGCGCCGTCCTGACCTCATCGGTGATCTTCAACACGCGCTGAGCATCCTCAAGCGCGATCTCTTGGCGCTCCAACGAGACTGCCGCAGCGGTTCGTACAGCGGCGTTCTGGCTCACGGCATAGGCCAGGCGCTCATCGAAGGATGACGCCGGCGCGAGCCCGAACTGGGCGCACGCGGTGAGCAGGAACAGTAGTGGGATGATTGCAAACTTACGCACTGGGACCTCCTCTAGATCCATTTGTGAAACCACGCTTGACAGTCGCGCCGCCGAGTAATGCGTTCGCGAACAGCCAGTACTTCATGTGAGCATCAGGAATCAGTCCGTCGATCAGCAGCGCCGTAGCGACGAACGTCGCGGCGGTACCAAGAATTTTCGTTCCGTGCTGTGTCCAGAATTCAGCTAACCCATTCATTGCCATTCTCCAGTGCGCATGATCTGCGCCATGAGTTCACATCGTTGCGGGGTCTGTGCGCGCCAGGAGCTTGAGAGCATCTCCGCAGCTGCCGTCTCATAGTCCTTTCGAGCCAGCGCATCGAGCATCTTCCGGAAACCAGCCACGCCGCGGGCGCCAAGCTGGTGAAGCATGCAGATCAAGACGCCCTGCCTCTGCCAATCAAGATCAGCGAACCAATCCCACTGCCCAGCGATAGCAACCCATTTGCGGATGTCGTTGGCCAGCAGATAACGCGACTCCTCGGTAGTAATCCCGCCGCCTTTACGCTGGTCGATCAAGCGACCAACGCCGATCGTCAAGAAGCCCATGTGATCTGGATAGGCGTGGAGAATCTCGCCTTCATCTGTCACGAGGCGATCTATGATCCGTTCAATCGCAATCATTGACGCAGATACTTCCACAGGATGCGCAGGACTCGAACGGCATCAGTCCAGGAGCACCCAGCATCGCTGCGAACTGCGATCTGCGACAGTTCCGAACGGTCTTCAGCGCCGATCTCTTCGATCTGCGCCATGCGCCTGATGATTATGTGGCCGCCACCCGCCATGGTTACTTCTCCTTCTTGCAACCGGTAATTATCAAGAGAGAGTCGTGCGCGTCGACCTTCGCCTTGAGCGGCGAGAATTCGTTACGCACGAAGAAATCTAGGTCGTACCGCTTCAGATCCTCTGTCTGCTCGGCACGAGAGAAGCGCCAGGCGGCGAACAGATTGCCGCTGATGCTGAGTGCGAGCACCAGCCCGATGACCCAATCCCGCAGCGATCCGCTGATCGTGATACTGCTGGACGCACTCGGGCTGTTGGTGCGTGTCTCGTGTGCATCCGTGCGCGTCTGGGTGCTCACTTTCGAGCCTCCAGCTTCGCCTTGATCTCCCCGACGCCAGAACTGATCGTCGCCAGCTGGTTGGAAATCACTGCAATCTTCACATCCTGCTCGGCGTCTTTCTCAGCCTTCGCCTCAAGCTTCGTCACGCGCTGCTCGGTGTTAGCTTGTCGCTCATCAAACCGTCCAGCCATCCAGGCAAATCCGCCGATGTTGACCAATGCAGTCAAGGCGATACCTGCCCAGGCAATTGGGTCCCTTCCTTCGGAAATGCGCATATCACCTCTGCCGTAAGGATCAAAGTCATCTGGCGGCTGCTCGTCCATCAATTGGGCACGTCCACGCCAGTCTGTCCGATCTGCACCCAGTTCGATGTATCCCAATAGAAATCAATCGACCGATTGAAGCTGTTCGCCGGATTGGTCCATGCGGACATCTTGAAAACCGCGTTCCAGGTAATGACACCCATGGCACCACCGGATGCATTGCGGATCTGGATCGTCAGGCGCTGGTTGGCCGCTGGGTTGGTAGGGGCATTGATCGTGAAGGCGCTTGTATTGGAAACTGAAATGATTCCGAGATTGCCTTGCGCTGCATTCGGGGTCACGCTCGCGCTATAGGCGATGTTGAACGCCTTTTGGATCATTGCTGCCGCAGGCTTGAATACGGTTCCATCGAACCGTGCAGCCTCCGTCGCCGCAAATGTCGATCCAGGCGTCAGTCCGGTATTCAGATAGAGAACCAGCCCACCGCTGGCGTTCTGAATGATAGATGCCTGCGTGTGCAACGCAGTGAAATTGGTGCCGTTGTAATAGCACCCCAAACAAATGCCGAAGTTCGGCGTGCCCGTCGAGAGGCCGCCCGCATTGAAGAAATACGAATATCCGCTGAGGTATGACGCCAGTCCATCCTGCATCGGACCTTCAGCATCGGTCGCGATGTCGCAGAGCTTTTCAAGCACGATCTGAGCGTACTTGTCATTTCCATTGTCGTTCGGGTGCAGATTGTCCTGCGTGAACACGGTCGTCGATGTCAGCCAGTCCCAATCGTTCAGGGTCAAGAATGGAACGCGCATCGAGTCGCAAGCGAACTTGGCTGCGGCAGCATACGAATCGTAGCTGGACCCGCTGACGGTGGCCCGGCCAGGCTCGAAGGGACAAATGTAGATGACCGCTCCGGCCTCTCTGAGCATGGAGAAAATATAGATCAGGTCGAACAGGAACTGATTCGGCGTGGTCTGGTTCGTTACGTTATAAGCATTGTTCGTACCGAGAGCGACGATGTAGAGCGCCTGCTTGGTGGTGAACGACGCTGGTGCTGAGCTCGCGCCGACGATCTTGATGGATGCGAGCCGCGTTGCATTGGCGAACTGCGTCGTCGAATAACCAGCCCTCGCGATTCGACAGAATCGAATTTGGTTCGGTCCAGACGCGTACCCACTCGCATTCAGTCGCTGAAGCCCGGTTATTTCTATGCTTGCGCCGGTCGCCGTGATCCTGTGAGTGCCGAACGCCGAGGATGGAGTGGGTGTCGTGGCCGCCACCTGTGTCGTGTTGTAATCGTTCTGTGCGGCGCCCGCGGCACTGACGGTGCGATAGGCAGCGCCTCCGTTGTAGGTGTACGAGAACGACCCCGCACCGACAGCCCGCTGAAAGAAGAATTCGATGTTCGTATACGAACCAGTGAACTCAACATACCCACCGGCAGCAAGAATCAGCGACCGACCCAAGGGACCGGCAGTTCCGTATGAGAACGATCCGCCCAGCGTCACGGTTGGGATATATGGATCGTCGAAGTTCGTCGTTGTATCGAAATCGCTGCTGCTTTGAAAGAAGTTGACATTGTCTCGAAGGATAGAGAACCAGCTCTTGTTCTCACTCGAAACATAGTAGTAGTCGCCGATACTATCGGCGATCAGCGTGACTTGCTGGAAGCTGCCTCGGAGCCGAGAAAGCTTCTCCATCAGCCTCGGCACAGGCGGTGTCTGCTCGCGATTCAGCGGCAAGTAGATGCGCTGCGTGTTGATGCTCAGTTCGCCTGGTCCGTACCATCCATCAATTCCACCGAATGAGGTCAGCAGGTAGCGACCTTCGGGCGCGAATTTCGGTGTGTACGAGTACGCCAGCGCATCCTGACTGAATGCTCCGTTGTCGTTTGTAACCCCATCGCCCTTGGCACCGTACCGCCGAACGTCTCGAGGGAAATAGGTGTATGCAGTTGGCACCACGGACTGCGCAATCTCTTGCGCGGTGCGCATTTGGGACGACTCGATGGCCGGCCCCTGCAGCTGGAACTGCACACCATCGTAGATGGCTTGATAAATCCCACCCTGTTGGATGGTGCCGGCATCGAGGCCGCCGATGTTCTGCCACGTCAGATTCTTCGGAACGTTTCCGTTGAGCGTGATCGTGACCGGTCCGGTGTTCGTGGCCGCAGCTTTGAACACGAGGCGCAGAAATGGCACGAGCGCCGTGATGCCTGGAATGCTGAGCACCACATTGTTGGCCGAACCCGTATCGTCAGCAGCGTTGTCGAAGGATGGCGCCGACACAGTGATGTCATCCACCGTCCAGATCGGCGCGGCGGGTGGGTCCGTGTCAGTTGCAGGAGACAAGACAAACTTATAGGACTGTTGAGGGTCGAGCCATAGCCGGCACTCACCTCGAAAGTCGAGAGTGATCGGGTTGGTATTGAGATTTCCCGGCCCACCCGCTGCCGTCTTCCATGTGTTGGTCTTGGTGTTTGTCCCCGCCAAATACGTGAAAAGCAGCCCCCCGACGAGCGGGCGGCCATTGTTGTCGAAAAACTTCTGAATTGGCAGCGGCGAGAGATTCATAGTTCAGAAGAGCGGATAAGAAATTTTCCAACCACTACTGAGACCTTTCGTCCCGGCGGCGGTGAATGTAGCGAGCGGATTCGCCAGAACACTGAAGCTAACCACACCCGCGCTTGAGATGAACCCGGCGGCGCCTACTCCTACTCCGTTGTCGAAGACGCCAGAGCAAATTGCCGATGTCGTGAACTTTGGGCGTATCTCCGCAGGCAATCCTGTGAGCGTCATTGCTGTCGTATTCGACGTGCCCGTCAGCGCCGCGCTGCCACCGGATCTCGACAGCCATACCGTGCCACCAGGATCGACGATGTAATCGATCTGCCCGGTGGTCGAAGCCGTCATTCCAGTCAATGTGCCAGTGAACGATCCGCTTAGCCGGTTGTAACTCGGTGTGATCTGTTGCCAGATGTTCGTGCCGATTTTGGTGATGGCGGTCGGTTTGGAGACCTCAAACGGCGCCGCATCCCCACTCCATGGGTTGAGCGTCACACCAGCCGCCGCCGCAAGCGTGATCGATGCGGGTGCTGTAATGAGATTGATGGTTGTGCCGATTGGGAAAGCGACGGTGGCATTTGCTGGCACCGTCCAAGTGTGAGGTAACGCGTCGTTGGCTAAGACGATGTTATTTGCATCGCCGATCGCAAACTGATAGTTGGCATTCTGCGTGTTGATCGTCGGCAGCAGTCCGAAGTCGATCAGGTTGAAGCCCGTTCCCTTATAGATGATCAGTGAGAACTGATTCGCCTGCAGCTGACCAAGGTAGAGCGGCGAACCGTTCTGATTGATGATCGGCACAGGCCCCAAACCGTTGACATTGATCGTGCTTGGTCCCGTATTCGTGTTGGACGGAATCCAGAAGATCGCGATGCCGTCCGCATAAGCCGTAAAATTCGAGACGAAGTTCAGAACGTAGGCATTCGCAATGCCGGTATCGACGCCCCCGTAGAGCGTCACCAACTGCGAATCGACAATGTCATCGACTGTCCAGATGGGCGCGGTGGGCGGATCCGTGTCGTTCGGCGGAGAGAAAACGAACTTATAGGGGACGTTCGGCGGGATCCACACATCCGCCTCGCCCCTGAAATTCAGGGTGATCGGATTCGGATTTGGCGTGCCCGTGTTAGCATTGGGGAAGGTGTTTGCCTTCGTGTTCGTCCCCGCTTGGTACGTGAACAGCTTGTAGCCGGCCGCCGGACGGCCGTTGTTGTCGAAGAATTTGGCCTTTGCAACGGGCGCCAGCAGGTTAGCCATTGAAAGACTCCCCCGCGAATCGAATGATGGTGATCACCGCTGTAGTCATCGTGGTGCGCCAGTTCCTAGTCCCGCTCTTTCTCGCGCTGCTCGCCCGCGGCCGCCGCGCCTACGCCGCGCGTAAGCAGGCTGCTGAGCGTCGAAGTCGTCGGTTGTTGCGGCTTCGGTAGCGCGGTAGTGGTGACGCCGGGGTTCACCGCTTGCTGAACCGCCTGCGTTTGTTTCACTTCGTCTCCCGCTCTGGAGACCATCCGCCCAAGCCCGGTCATCCAGTTCGGTAGCAAAGATGTGATCGCCTCTCCGGCCTCGCTCTTGGCCACGTCTCGCACGATGTTTGCCGTATTGGCTGCCGTGTTCGAGGTATTTACCCGGCTCGCCGCGGGCGGCCGGATGAGGTTCTCTGACACGCGGCCCAGCCGATATAGCTGATCGAGCGTCTTGGTGTTGTCGGCGAACAGCTCCTGAATCCGAGGGGCGCGGACGGGGTCCTGCAGAATGCTGTTGTAGGCAGCTTGGCTGAAGGAGCCGGCCTCATCGCTCGCCCTGTTGAGGGCCTTGCTCTTCATCTGGCCTACGAACGTGTTCTGTAACATCCGCATGTTGTCGGGGCCGAGCAGGTTCCGCAGTCCCTTCAGCTCACTGACGTTCGCGCCCTCGACATACTTCTGAAAGAACTTGTCTGGCTCGACGCCCTCCGTCACGGCTTTGTAGGCCGGGTTGGACTCGATGAGACCGAAGCGTTGAGCCGCGAGCTTCTTGGCCGCGTTGTAGGCCTGCATCGACTCGGCGCCGAGCGCATCTGCGACGGACGTTTTGTTAAGTGATTCGCGCAGCTTTCCGATGGCGGCCTTGGTCGTCGCATCGACATTGCCGCGGGCCACTCCACCCCACGCTCGATCCAAAAACTGGACGGTGTCGACGGTCAGCGGCAGTTTGCCGGTGATGATGTCGTTGTAGGTCTTGGAGATCTGTGGGGGCAGGTAATCGGCCAGGCTCGTCAGGCTTGCCAGGTCCGGCCGCCCATCGGTCAGTGCGTTCTTCGAGAGGGATGCGAATTCCTCATTGCTCACGCGCGCAGGCCGGCCGGCAGAGTCCTTCACCAACTTGTATGCATCGCTGACCTGCTGCGAGAGCCGATCGTCCACGCTTTGGATATGCCGAATGACGTTCTCAGATGCCTGATAGGTCGACGGAGCACCGCGGGCGCCAAGGGCGTTGATGTTCTCGATCAGCGCGCGGTTCTGGCCGGACAGCAACTCGGATAACGGCTCGCCCACACCCTCCTGCCCTGACACACGATGTTCCCATGCCCACGCCATGGGATCGCGACTGAGCTGACCTCGAGTCATGTGGACAGGAATGGGGAGCGCGCCAGCATCGGCTCGCCGTGCAATGATCTCTGCCGACGGTTCGACCCCAGCCTTCATCGCATCGGCCACTTCCTGCCGAATGGCCGAGTCGCGATCGGGGTTGATCTGCGCATCGCCTACCGCAGTTTTCGTCACGTTGCGCGTGATCTGGTCCGCGGCAAGGTCAATAGCTTCATCCGAGCTAGACTTGCCGAGGAACTGGCGCATCGTATTGGCGCCGAACTGGATGGCAGGTTCAAGCAACTTGAGAGCGCCGCCGAGGGTGCCGCCGGCTGTGGCACCCAGGGCGGCCTGCATGCTCTTGTCCCAGAGAAAGTTTCCTTCGCTGGTCACTGGCTGCAGTAGCGACTGGAATGCGCCGATCTTGGCGCCCGCCTTGATGCCTTGGACGAGTGTGTTGGCCTTGCTCGAGGGCGACATCCAGCTGACAGGGTTCGTGAGCGCGCCGCCAACGCGCCACCAATCCATCCCCTCCCTGCCGGCCTCTTTCCTAGCGCCCTGGTATTCGCGCTCTCGCTCGCGAACAATCTGATTGAACTCTTCGGTGGAACGCGGCCGCGCAATGTCTTCGATCGTCTCAGTCGAGATCCCTGGGATCGCACCAGCAATGCTCGCCCCCGCCTTACGCGCGACGTTCATCACGCTATCTGGAAGGATGTTCTGCATCAGCTGGCCGGCACCGACCTGCGGGTCTCCCGCGCCCTGCCTGACGGCTTGCGTCCACCATGGACCCTTGGGCGCGGCCGGCTGAGCATTGGTGTTCGGCACATCGCCATCGGATAGCAGCGTATCCAGCGACGCCTTCTGAGGCGCTTCCTCGGACAGCAGATCGTCTAGGGAGGCCATTACTTCATGGCTCCCAAGTCGCGCAGCTGCTGCAGCTTCTGCTTCAGCTGTGCCCGGCGCTCAGCCGAGAGACCTTTGACCTTCTCTCTCTGTTTCGCCTCCGGGAGCGCTTCCAGCTGGAACAGCAACGGGTCATAGGCTTGCCGCCACTTCGTTTCGAACTCATGCTGACCCGTGATCTTGTTGCCATCCTGCTTGAGCCACTTTTCCTGGGCATCACCCTTTGCCGACATGGCCATCGTCTGGGCCTTGGCGTACTCGAGCACGGACTGAATCGCATCCTTGGTGTATCCGGTTGATGCGTTTTGTCGTGCAATGGATTCGCGGGCCGCGTCTGTCGAGGCATTGGCGCCGAGCACACGCGCACTATCCGCGGCGATGCGCTCGAGGTACTTGTCGAGCATCTGCAGCTTCGTGGCATCGTCGGAGGCGCTGTCGATGCCGGGGACGATGGCAGCGATGGCGCTCTCGAGATTGGCGCGCTTGCGGGCGAACTCGGAGCCACCGCCTGAGCTCACGCCCTCGCTGATCGCGAGGGCCTTGCTGATCTGGTCGAGCTGTTGTGGCGCGAGAGATGCGGCGATTCGGTTCGCTTCGACATTACGGAAGTTGGATTCTGCTTGCTGCTCAAGTGACTGAACCTCGCCTGGACCGTATGTCGGCATTCCGGCCAGTGGCCGTACTCCCTCTATGTTCCCGCGGGGATCACGGCGCTGCTCAAACGGCGTACCGACCTGATCGGTGACGACCTGAGATTGCTGTCCTGGCGCGATGGTCAGATCAATCTTCTCTGGCGATTGCCCAGGCTGGGCGTATGGGTTGATCTGCTGAAGCGATCCACCCGTCGACGTGTACTGCGGCGCTTGCCTGCTCGCCTGATCGCTCGCGGACGTTGCCTGTAACTGAATGTTCTGCAGTACCTGCCCGACCTTGCCAGGCGGTGCGTTCATCAGGGGCGCGGCATATGCCTTGACCACGTTCTCAACATCGGGACCATACATCGTGACGTACTGCCCAAGAGCCTGATTCAGCTTCTGCTTCCCCTCCGGACTGCCATTGACCACATCCGGATCCGAGCGCAACGCGCCGACCATCTCAGCGAAGGAATTGCGCTGTTCGTTGGTCACGCCAATCAACGACTGTTTCGCCGCAAGCTGACCCTGACGAATCGCAATCGCCTGTTGCATGGCCTCGGGGAATTGATCGCCCGCAGCCTCGCGTAGACCGCTGGTCATGATCTTATTGAGATCGATCGTGCCATCGTCGCCGGACAGCTTCGACCAATCAAACTTCGCAAGCGCCTCGCGCTGACCTTGAGACTGCTCAGCCGAGCGCAGAGCGACCTTGTCCGATTGCACGGCGAGCGCCTGCCGCTGCATGTTGGTCAGCTCGGACAGGCGTCCAAACGTGTCGGGACGTTTGCCCTGAAGCGGAATTGACGCGTCGATGGGCATGGACTAGCCACCCCCCGCCGATGGTTGCCCCGCCCGGTTCTGTGCGTACCACGCGCCGTAAGCGCCTAAATCGCTCAGCGCGCCACCCCATGCATTGGCGGCGCCAATCTGACCGGCAGCCGCCGCGTTGGCGCCTCCAACGATGTTTGCTCCGATGTTGCCGCCTGTCGTAATGGCGTTGCTTCCGACGCCCGCAGCCGCGTTCTGGCCGGTCTGCGCCATGGACGTGAGGCGCTGGAAGATGTTTCCTTGCTGCGTGTTGAAACGATCGAACGCCGCGCCGAACTCCTGCGAGGCCATGCCCTGATTCGCCTGCATGAGCGCGCGTAGTGCCGGCCCGGACAGCGAGCCGGAGCCCGCGGCTGCAGTATTCATGACGCCCTGAGCACCCTGCTGTTGGCGCCACTGGTAGCCCGGGTCCATACCGGCCTTGAAGGCTTCTGGCGTGAACAGCTGGGTCAGAAAGCCCGTTGGCAAGCCGGTGCTGCCAGATGTCGGGAGTCCGCTGCCGACGCCAGCGCCCTGAGTCGGCTCACCGCTCGCATTCGTGCCGGTCCCGGCCAATTGCGCAGGCGTCGGCATGG
>JACCDR010072155.1_pt1 | contig 11078 bp, 14 predicted proteins | sample 7446431 | NCBI WGS metagenome assembly JACCDR01 (sample SAMN15323443, study PRJNA562643) | freshwater metagenome | isolation source: river surface water | place: USA:Blue River Watershed | collected 2017-08-17 | reverse complement strand
CCAGCTCGCAGATTGCGGCTCTGAGCCGCGCAATTACACCAACCCATCAAGCCTTTCGTGAATTTTCGGAACGGATGACGGCTGTGGCAATTCACCTGGCAAGGATGTATGAGACCGCATTCAGGGCAAACAATGAGGGCGCAGCTGCGGAGGAGACGTTATCGAGAGTTTTGCCGGATTAGGAAAAGACGGATGCGCAGAATTGAGCTTGAAACAAGCTCAATTCTGCGCTCTTTTTTTTTTCAATTTGGGTCTTTACGGCATTTTGATTTTGAGAGATAATACGTGAAGTTGGCGTGCTTGTGGTTGATACCGCTCCTCCGCACCACGCTGGCTTTTCAGGAGACCGGAGCGGCTAGCTATCCGTGTCGCTTGCCGCTCCGGCGCCGCTCAAGCGGTGAAAGATGTTCTCACGGAAACAAGATTCATACCTCAACGATTCTCCGCCCATCAACTCTTATGGTAACACGAGTAGCAATTGGGCAAATCTTTCCTCTGCTGCAGATGCTAGCAATATCGAGGCTCCGGCTCTCGTTGCCATTTTTTTCGAGAGTGTTTTCGCATTAGCATTCAAGGCTCTCTTTTTCCTCTCACTGGCAATTGCAGCGGGAGGAATCGCACTGGGGCAGCCTTTTGAGCGGATTGGGCAAGCCGTCTTATGGGGGGTTGTGGTTGTGACTGGGGTGGTTGGTTCTGCATTTCTCCTCCAAGCCTTGACATTGAATCTAAAACAGCTCTTCAGCATTCGTCTCGCCTTACAAGAATTGACGGCACGGCGCGATTTGAATGGGGACGGTGTAATTGGAATGCCGCTTGCAGATGCCTCCGCTCCGGAGGGCGATGGCAAGGGGATAGTGGAGCGAGTCATAGACCTCATCCCAAGCAATCGCGGCAAGATTAAAGAGACGATTGAGAGCGGAGCGGTAAAGATTGACCGCAGAGATTTTCTCGCATTTCTCCACCGGGCATGGGAGACGAATGGTGAGGCAGACAAAGGACTGGCGCGCGTGTATTGGGTGGGAGGGCAGAGCCGTTCTAATCCAAACGGCTCTCCGCGATTTGATTTCATCAGAGCCGATGGAACGAAACAAGGCTGCACGCGGGAATTGTATGATGCGATTATGCGCAAGCTCGATAGTCTAGGGGAGATTGAGGGGCGCGGGAATGGCTGGAGCGGTAAATTAAAGCGAGACCCAAAAGAATGGCTTGTAGGAGCAACGTATCTATGAATCTAAATCCGGAGCCGCTATACTTTGAATTGACCTCGCAGCAGTATAATCAAGCAATGGATTATATGGCGCAGCTCCCTCTCCCTCGTTTCATCGGAGACCTGCGATTTGTCAATCTCCCAGGGACAAGGCTCATCCTGCAATATCGAGGGATGCAGATGTTACGGCTCCTCTCCGCGAAAAAGGAATTCGAGCCGCAAGTATTCCCTAATCCGGATGCGGAATTTAACAAGATGGGTCTCGAAAGAATACTGCGTTGGGTCTTTGATGGGGCGATTCTACCATTGGAGCCGGAGGAGTTGGGAAAGGCGGAGCGGCTCAAAGGAGGTCTGGCATCTTGACAATTTTCCTATTGGCGTTTGTCTTTTTGGCAGGGATGGTTGCCGGTGCTTGCGCAACTCTTTTCATATGGCTGCGAGCGGGAGACCTCGAAAATAGGGCGAGGCTTGCGAGGGAGGCGAGGCGAGGAGGGCGAGGCGCGCAGACCTCGCTGATTGTAAATAGAGAGCCGCTCGTGGGGGAGGGGAGTGGGGGCGTTGTCATCATTGCACCAGGCACCTCTGCCTATGATGTTTTTACGGAGCGGCTCCGCTCCGGCTCTGGTATTGGGGAAAAGGAATGGCGGTGAATGGTATGTTGCATTCAAAACAGGTCTCCCCTCCTCCGCTCGAATTCGAGCGCAAGGAGCGGGAGACCGTCTTGCAAGTTGTCACGGAAACGTTGCAGAATGCAGAATCGGAACGGCAAGGCGGCATTCGGATTTTGGCTCTTGCCACGGCAGTGCTTTTACTAGTAATTGTGATTGCGTTACTGAATCTCTCGCTGACGCTCCTCCGCCCATAGGCGGAACGGAGGAGAGGGAAAGGGAGCGGCAAGAATTCTCCGTTGCTCCCTTTCGCGCGTCAATCGCGGAAACGATTGCGCCCTGCGAGCATAGACAGGCGGAAATATCTGAATATGGGAGGGCGAGCCGCGCTTGGCGCGCTTTTCCCGCGCGTTCATTCTATCGGAATTATTCGAGGAGGCTTTGTGCAACCCACCAAACTCTATACTACGGATGGGCAATATCTCGCCATAGGGCAGATTGTTTTGCCGGAGGAGGGCGAGCCGCTCCCTAAACTTTTGCAATGGGGTGCGCGCTATTTCGCATTCGATGAGACCTCGCAAAAATATCAGGAAGTGCCAGGAACAATCGTGACCACAAAGGACATTCCGGTCACGAGTATTTATGAGGTGGTGCCGGCTCCTGGTAGTGAGGGGATGTAGGAGGAGAAATGCCGACAAGTAAAAAGACTGCGCCAGCTATCAAGCGTGCGAAAAATAAAGTGGCTGGGAGCAAGCGCATCGACAACAAGGGGATTGAGGGAGCGGGACAAGGCGGCATCCTCCCTCCGGTGGAGCATCGTTTCAAGCCTGGGCAATCCGGCAATCCGTCTGGGAGACCCAAGCTGTTAAGTCAATCGTATAAAGATTGGTTGAGCGCGCAAGCGGATGGTTATCAAAATGGCACAACCAATTCCTATTTGGTTGCCCAAGCCATCGGTGCGCAAGCCAAGTTGGGCGATGTGCCATCTGCTCGTGAAATCCGGAGCGCAACAGAGGGCGATTTGTTAAAAGTATTTCAGGGGATGGATGATGCTGAGCTTGACGCATTTATCGCGGAAAGACAAAGAGTTGCTAGCATTGGCGATGACGGAACGGGAGAGACGCCAAGCGAGCAAACGTCAGTCTCCGGATAGCCGTGGCATAGAATATGAATTCAGGGGCAACAACGAATTGGCTCAACGCATCGAGGAGCCGATTTGGTTTTTGTCCGGAGCCGCAGAGACCGGCAAGACAGTTGCTGGTTTGACGCGGCTGAATAAGTTGGCTTGGGAGAATGACGGTGCGCAACTCGTGATTGCGCGCAAGCGGCATGTAGACCTGGCATCAACGGTCTTGCAGACCTATGAGAAAAAGATTTTGGGAGCAACTCGAATTATGGGGGAGCTAATTGGCACCCCTGTTAAAGCCTATGGTGGCGAGCGAGTGGAATTCTACGAATATCCTAACGGCTCCCGCATATGGACTGCTGGGCTTGACAATCCTGGCAAGAGCCTTTCATCGGAGCGAGATGGCATCTATATCAACCAGGCGGAGGAGACCGATATTGATGACTTGGAAACGTTATCCACGCGCACAACTGGGCGCGCCGGAGTGATACCGAATGCGATGTTATTCGGAGACCTCAACCCAATGGGGCAGAATCACTACCTGCTAAAGAAATCGAATGACGGAGCCGTGAAACTCCTCCCCACCTACCATACAGATAATCCCTCTCTCTACAAGCCGGATGGCGAATTGACGGAACAAGGCGAGCGGTCTATGGCGCGGCTCTCCGCACTGACCGGGCATCGTCGCAAGCGATTGTTTCTTGGGCTCTGGGCGTCTCCGGAGGGCTTGGTGTATGAGGAGTTTGGTGAGGAGAATATTTTTGGGGATAGAGATTTTGACCCCAATCTGCCGATTGAGATAGCAGTGGACGATGGCTACATAGACCCACGTGCCATTCTCTTTATCCAACGCAATGGTGCGGAGATATTGGTGCTGGATGAGCTGTATCATTCTAAACATCTTGCGGAGGTTTGCGTCAATGAGGCAGTGGAGAAAAGCGGAACGTATTTAGGATGGCGTTATCTCGATAAGGAGACCGGAGAGCCGATTGCGGAGACACCGGAGGCGGAGGTGCGATATACGGAGGAGGAGCGCAAGGAATTCAAGCGGCTCCCGCTCTCCGCTCCGGAGATAGCAATTGGTTCGGTGGAGGCAAAGGAATTGCAGGGGCGATTTCGCAAAGCAAATATTCCCTATCGAGGAGGCACGCATAGACCTTTAACGGCTGGCATTGAAATAGTCCGGCGATTGATTTGCGACGCCAACAACTATCGCGCACTCAAGGTGCATAGGCGATGTAAAAATTTTATCAACGAATTGCAAGAGGGATACATGTATCCCTCCGGCTCGAATCGTTCTAACGATGAAGTGCCCAACGACGATTTTAATCACGCTTGCGATGCTATCCGATATTGGTGTTGGATACGCGCAAGACGATAGGAGGAAAAATGGCTGCAGGCAACGGACATACTCAAACAGGAACAGACAGTAACACGCAGACCGCACCGGAGCCAGCCGCTCCGTTGGGGCGAGTTGACAGGTCACGGCTCCTCGTGAATTTCTTGGACATCGGCTCCGCCAATTTCTCGTTTCATCCGGAGAATGTCAACCCAATGCAGATGTTGGCACTTGCGGCATGGCTCGAATGGCAAGGCAAGCTCCAACTCGAATTAGGCGAAATCGAGCGGCAGGTGCGAGCTGGGGCAGTGTCTCCTAAAATCGCAATTGCTACGGCGAATGGCGGCGAGCGAGTATGAGGCGGAGCGGAGCCGGAACAGCAGAACAAGGGTTGACAATTGTGGTTGCTGTCCTCCCGCTTGTGATTGGCTTTATTATCGGAGCCGTAGTATGGACATGCCGAATTGCCGTTGCGGCATTCCTTATTGGTTTTGAGAGAGCGATGCAAAATGAGTCCAAGTGAGAGAAATGGTTGCGCGAGCTGCGCCGTGCTCGTGGGCGGCTCCCTATTCCTTTGGGCTATTATTATTTCCACCAGCTATCTTTTGCTACAGGCGGCAGGAGTGATAAAGTGAGATGAATATTGTTCAAGAAATTATCATGCGTGCCTCCTCCCTCTCGTTGAGCGGCTCGCAAAAGAGTATGGCAGACCTCCATCCGGATTTGATGGAGCGAGAGCACGTTGTCTCAATCCGCTCCGATGCGGTGATGGCAGCTGCGCCCTATTCCTATCTTTCCGCATTGGGAGATTATCAGACCCATGTTTGGGTGCGAAAGGCTATCAATGTGATAGCGAATTCGATTGCGCCGCTCCCGCTCAAAATTCTCCGCAAGGATACGGAGCTGACCACGCATCCTTTCCTAGACCTCCTCAACTACGTCAATCCGATTATGTCACCAGCAGACCTTTGGGGGCAGTGGGTTGTGGACATGATGCTGGGAGGAGAGGAGGGCTGGGAGTTTACAAAAACAGGAGCCGGAAAGTTTGGAGAAATTTTCCCGCGCCAGCCGCATACCATTTCTATCGTTCCGGAGAGAGGCAGGGAGCGATATTATCAGGTATCCGGCTATCGGATTGATGACGGCTCCGGACAAAATGTCTATGAGCTGCCTCCCTCTGAATTTCTCCTCTTCAAATTCTACAATCCTCGCAACCCATGGCGAGGGCTTGCGCCTATCTCCGCCATTCGTATGGCAATTGCAATTGACCAATTTGCGCAAGCATGGTCACGGCTCTTTTTCTCGAAAGGCGCGAGACCGGATTATGCCGTTATCACTCCGGAGGGTGTCACTGAATCGGAGCGGGAGGAGCTGGAAAAGAAATTGGCAACGAAATTTGGCGGAGCCGAAAATTGGTTCAAGCCTGTTGTCCTTGAACAAGGTGTGACCGATATCAAGCCGCTCGATTTCAAGCCACGAGACCTCGAATGGGTTGCGCAACGCGAATTGAGCCGCGATGAAATCGGAGCCATCTTTGGGGTGCCAGATGAAATCATGGGCTATGGGCGCGACACCTATGAGAATTTCGAGACTGCGCACTGGGTCTTATGGTCTCTCACAATTCTCCCGCTTTGTGGAATGCGAGATGTTACCTTAACGCGCTGGGCGCAAGGGAATGGCTTGCTGGCGGAGGGCGAGACCGTAGCAACAGACATCTCGCAAGTGGTTGCGTTGAAAAAGAATCTCAAGGATTTGATAGGGATTGTAAAAGAGATTTGGATGATGGGCGGAACGTTCAATGAGGCGAGTGCGGCAGTGGGATTGGGGATAACGATTGAGGGCGGAGATGTAGCGTATCTGCCATCCGGCATTCAGCTTGCGGAGACCGTCATCAATCCTCCGCCTCCCCCACCGCAATTGGCTCCCGCTCCCGTTGCAGAGGACAACATTGACGTTCCGGAGCCGGAGGATGAAGAGGCGGATGCGCCAACTCCGGAGGAGCAAGCGGAGGAAAAGCCCAAACGCTCTCGCAAAGGTATCCCCTATGGCTCTCCGGCGCACGGCATCGCATTCGCCAAGCATGAAGAGAAATTGACAGAGCATGAAAGGCGATTGGGGCGCGTAGTTGCGCGGCTCCTCCGCGAACAGCAAACGGAGGTCTTGGAGGATTTGAAACAATCCAAGACATTCGGAGAAATTCCCGTCATCGGAGGAGTTTGGGGTAAGTCTCCGCAATCAGTTGCGAACAATCCATTCGATATGGATAAATGGATGCAGACGTTCCGCGAGACGGTGCGCCCTATTCTCCTCGATGTAATTGTGGATGCGGGCACGGCTGCTCTCATCGATGTAGCTGGGGATGTTGCGTTTGATGTGGACAATCCCACCGTGACGGAATTCCTTGCGCTCCGCAATCAGCGTTTTGCCCAGCGTGTCAATGAGACAACCTGGAATCAACTTAAAGCCTCTCTCACGGAGGCTCTCAATAACGGCGAGAGCCTTTTGCAGATGCAAGAGCGAGTTGATAATGTAATGGGAGACCGCATCCGCTCCTCGAAAGAGACAATTGCTCGCACAGAGGTCAACGGAGCCTTGAACGGAGGGACAATTGAGGGCTGGCGGCAATCGGATGTGGTGGAGGAAAAGGAATGGCTGTCCACGCTCGATGACCGCACGCGCGGCAATGACCCAAGAGATACATTTGACCATGTCGCGGCGCACGGCGAGCGAGTTGGGCTTGAGGAATTCTTTGTCCAGACCGGAGAGCCGCTCGAATTCCCAGGGGCGGATGGTAGTGCCGCAAACGTTATCAACTGCCGTTGTTCCATGACAGCTGTCATCGATGTAAAGCGGAGGAAAGAAAAGTATGGAGATGTTAAGAGCCGTAGTAATGGACATGCAGTCTCAATTACAGGCAAGGGGCGGAACGGCTCTTTGTAAACGGCTCCGGAGCGAATGGTGGAGATTGTATTCTGCGAGGCTTGACCTCCTCGCAGAATCGCCTCTCTGGGAAAATACATTCCACTACCAGAGATTATATTTTGCAGAGAGCATTGCGCTGATGAAATATACTATTGTGGAGGCAATCGTTGGATATAATCAAAGAGGAGTTTGAGACCTTAATGGAGCAAGCGGCAACTCCGGCTCCGCTCCGCAAGCATACGATTCTTTGCGGCTGTTGCGGTCTCCCTATCGGCTATATCATCGGAGGGCATTTGATTATTCGGAGCCGTCATCACGGCGAGCCGCATACAAATATCGTTCCGCTCTCCGGTCTCGCCTCCGCACTGAACGGTGCGCAGACTATAAACATATCGCCTTTTCCTGACTTATTTGAGCCGTTAGCTCTGCCAGAGCCGGAACGGTATGACCCAGTTGCGGAGGTCTCCATTAAGACTTTACGGCATTTTAGATTTGCTGTATAATATTCGCCAATTCAATACGTTGCGCCTTTTGTGCGCCCAAACTATTCCGCAAGGAATTTTTGGGCGCACTTTTCATATTAAGGAGGTCTGCCGTGGATGGGAAAAAGCGGCTCAAGCAATTCAATATCGAGGTGGCAGAGCGGAGGAAAGATGGCGGCACCATTGTCATCAATACCGGCTCTCTTGACCGTGACCATGACCGCGTCATGCCTGGTGGCGCACGCACGGAAAATTATTTCAAGAATCCAGTGGTGCAGTGGGGGCATAACTATCGTGACCCATGGGCAACGATAGGGCGAGCGAACAAGCTGACCGTGACACCGGAAACTATCACGGCTGACTTTACTTTGCGCCCCTCCGCCAACGAGCAAGACCCAATGACCGTTGTGCAGCTCCTCTGGGATGGCGAATGGATACGCACCTCCAGCATTGGCTTTATTCCGAAACAAGGACAAGCCAACGCGGAGGGCGGATTTGATTTCACCGAATGGGAGTTGCTCGAATTCTCCCTTGTCCCAATTCCCGCCAACCAAGATGCGCTCCGGCTCGCAATCAAATCTATCGAGAACAACAACCTGTTCCGCGAGCGCGAGGTTTGGGACGCGATGCACCAGGCTCCGGAGGTTGTGAAATTTTTCAGCGGATTTTCGCTGGAACAAAAAGAGCCGGAGCCGGAGCCGGAGCCGGATGGCTCTGACATTGTTTGGGTGCGCCAAATGGAAGTGGAATCGAACATGGGCATTCAAAAGTTGTTCGCAGTCTATCGCAACTATCAAATTGTCGTTCCGAAAGATGCGACGAAATTGATGAGCGATGAAGACAACGGAATGTATCCGGCTCCGCATCCGCACGCTGGCAAAACGCTCCCGCAAAAAGAGGTGGTGTTTGTTCCGCCGATTGAATTTGAATCGGAGTTTGGCAAGGATGCGATTTTCTCCCGCTCTGCCGTGGAATCGAGCGATGAAGATATGGCGAAAGGCGGAGGCAACAAATATGAGGTGCTAGACCTCTCCCCTGTCCTCCTCCGCATTCCTGCTGGAACAAAGGCTTGGGCACGCTGGGTTAAAGCCAGCATGGATGTCTGTGAATTGAAATTATCTGACGTCTCCCGCGTGAAACAGATTTTCAGTAAGCGTGGTCGCGTCATCTCCGCAAAGAATGAGGCAACGTTGAAATCCGCTCGTGAGGATGTTGCCTCTGCGGACAAAAAATTATCCGATGTCCTCTCGCAGCTAAGTCAAGCGGAGGAGGAGGATGAGCCAACCAAGGGATTGAACGGGGCGGAGTTGACTGCTCCGATTAAAAATCAGGGAGCCAATTTGGCAGAGGTGGACAATTCCGCTCCAACTGCTGAAGAGGAACAAGCGGCTCTCGAAATTCTAGACCTCATGCGAGGTCTCAAGGAGGTAGTGAAATGAGTGCAGCTTTTGAAAAGCTGGCGAGCGAGATTGCTCAACTCCGCACCACTATCGAGGAGCACAAAGCCTCCGGCGATATGGCAACAGTTGATACCAAAGCCATCGCGATGGAGTTGGAGAGCCTCGTGCAAGCGCAGGTGCGAGAGCAACAGGCAAAGGCGGAGGCAGCGCGCCCAATCCGCCGTGGTGAGGTGATTGGCCCAGTTGGGTTTGAACACGTCACTTTGGGCATCGTGCCGGATGGAAAGTTTGCCGGCAAGCACGTTGATGATTTGGTTTTCACGTATTGGCTCCTCGAAAAAGCTGCCAGCAAGAAATCCGATTCAGTCAAACGTCCAACGAAAGAATTGAGTGCCGCTCTCGAAAGGAATATGGATGGTGCGGCATTCAAGGCTCTCTCCGCAACAGGCTCCGGAACGGGCGATGAATACGTTCCAACGGGCATGGCGGCAACGCTTTGGAATGATATGTTCCTTGCCTCGAAAATCGTTCCCACCATCGGCTCCGTTCCGATGCCCAATGACCCCTTTGACCTCCCGTTGGGCTGGGGGCAGCTGACGTGGCGCAAGGGCACAAGCAATACGGCGACAACGGCGACTGACCCAACCACGGCAAAGACCACGCTCACGTCCACCGAACAAGTTGCAGAGGTGGACTGGTCGTATGACCTCGATGAAGATTCCATCATTGCGGTCTTGCCAACGCTCCGCTCCGATGTTTCGCGCGATGCAGCGGAACAAATGGACAGGTTTGTCCTCAATGCGGATGCTACCGATGCGGGCACTGGCAACATCAATCTCGATGACGCCAATCCGGCGGATGATTCCTATTATCTCTCGAATGGACAAGACGGTCTCCGCCATCTTGTCATCGTGGATAATACGGCACAATCCACAGACATCAATACCGCTCTGACCGATGCCTTGATGCGAGCCGGAATTTCGCGGCTTGGACGCTATGCGGCGGATGTGGGGCGGCTCGCAATGGTTATGGATGCGGAGACCTATGTCAACGGAATGCTGGGCTTGACAAACGTCTCCACCGTGGACAAATACGGAACGCAAGCCACGGTCTTGACCGGAGAGCTGGGCAAGTATTCCGGCATCCCCATCATTCCCTCCTCCGCGATGTTGGAGGCGGAGGATGACGGGAAACAATCCACCACAGGGAGCAACAATGACGAGGGACAAATCGTCATTTTCCATCGCGACATGTGGCGCGTTGGTTTCCGGCGTCAACTCCTTATCGAGCTTGACCGTGATGTGAAAAAGCGACAGTTTGTCATGGTCGTGTCTTTCCGAATTGCGGTGGCGGCTCGTGGGACACGCTCCACGGCAACTCATACCTCCGGTGTTCACGGCATCGTGCGTGCCTAATTGAATCGAGGCGGAGCGGAGACTGCGATGTTACGGCTCCGCCTCTTTTCTAATCCTCAAGGAGAAATGAATCATGGGGCAACTTTTTGACCCAATCCACGGAAATATTGTCGCCATCGGCGCATTCACCGTGGCAAATCTTGATACGGCGTTGACAAATACAGACCTCGTGTATGGGCAATCCGGAAATACACTTGCACCGGGCATGCCATCGGCTGGCTCCGTTGTTGGTCTCTCCGTTGTTGCCAATGCGGCTCCCTCCGCTGGCACGGCAGCTTTCAGAATTCATAGCAACGGCACGGAGCTGACAGGCTCTCCCGTTGCGACGATTGACTCTGCCACCAACACAACAGAATCGAGCGGCTTGGCTACCTCCGCGCGCGAGCATACTTTTGCGAAAGGTGCGCGGCTGGGCGTCTCCGCAACCACCTCAACCAATCTCGCGGCAACCACTGTCGAATACACGGCTATCATCTACGTGCGATTCGATGCGCATGGAGCCGCTCTCGCATAATCGAATATCGAAAGGCAAGCATCCAAACAGGAGGGTGGGGAGACAATCTCCGCCTGGTTGTCTCT
>JACCDR012426295.1_pt1 | contig 11079 bp, 8 predicted proteins | sample 7446431 | NCBI WGS metagenome assembly JACCDR01 (sample SAMN15323443, study PRJNA562643) | freshwater metagenome | isolation source: river surface water | place: USA:Blue River Watershed | collected 2017-08-17 | reverse complement strand
TGCCGGCGCCCACCATGTACAGGCCGGGGATGTCTTCGCTGCGGTTGTGCGGGCGGAACCAGGCGCTTTGGGTCATCACCGGCTCCAGGCCGAAGCCCGCGCCCTTGTAGGACCAGAGCCGGTCGTGAAAATCCTGCGGCGTGGTGACCTTGGACGTGACGATGGACTGTCGCAGGCCGGGCAGCACGCTGCGCTCCAGCACCTCGGCAATGGCCGCGCGATAGGTCTCGGCGTGGCGGGCCCAGTCGGTGCCGCTGTCCAGATGGGGCACGGGTGACAGGGCGTAGAAGGTATCGCAGCCGACCGGCGCCATGGACGGGTCGGTGGCCGTTGGACGGTGCAGGTAGAGGCTGAAATCCTCGGCCAGCTTGTGGCGCTTGAAGATGTCGGTCAGCAGCGCCTTGTAGCGCGGCCCCAGCACCATCATGTGGTGGGGCACATCGGTGTACTGGCGCGAGGTGCCGAAATACCAGACGAAGAGGCCCATGGAGTACTTGCCCCGTTCGATGCGGGCGTCGGTCCAGTGGCGGCGGTGCTCGCGCGCCACCAGGTGCTTGTAGGTCCAGGCGGTGTCGGCATTGCTGACCACGATGTCGGCCGCGATGAACTCGCCGCTGTCGAGCTCGACGCCGCAGGCGCGGCCGTTCTCGATACGGATCTGCGTGACGGGCGTGTTGCAGCGCAGTTGCACCCCTCGTCCCTGCAACAGGCCCACCAGGCCTTGCACGATGGCCCCGGTGCCGCCCATGGCCGAATGCACCCCCCAGGTGCGCTCGAGCGAGTTGATGAGCGCGTAGGCCGAGGTCACCGAGAAGGGGTTGCCGCCGATCAGCAGCGGGTGAAAGCTCATCACCACGCGCAGCTTCTCGTTCTTCATGTACTTGGCCACGAGACTGTGGATGCTCCGCCAGGCCCGCATCTTCACGAAAAAGGGGATGGCCTTGAGCAGATCGGTCGGCTTGTCAAAGGCCTGGGAGCCCAGGCCCTGGAAACCCAGGTCCCGGCAATAGTCGGCGTCTTTCACGAATTTTCGGTAGCCCGCCACGTCGGCGGGCGAGAACCGCGCCACCTCGGCTTCCATCCGCGCGTCGTCGCCGCTGTAGTCGAACCACGTGCCGTCGTCGAAACGGATGCGGTAGAAGGGGTCCATGGGCACCAGGGTCACGTCGTCGGCAAAGCGCTTGCCACACATCGTCCACAGCTCTTCGAGCAGGAACGGGGCAGTGATGATGGTGGGGCCGGCGTCGAAGGTGAAACCGTCCTGGCGGTGTACATAGGCTCGCCCCCCGGGTGCGTCCAGCTTCTCCAGCACCTTCACCTGGTAGCCCATCACGCTCAGACGGATGGCCGCCGCGAGGCCGCCGAAGCCGCTGCCGATGACCACGGCCATGGGGCGGTCCGACCTGCTGCCGGATGACCCGCCGGACCGGCGATCGATCAGACCCGGGCTGCCAAAACCGTCAGAGTTGTATGCGTTCATGGTGTACCTTGGGCGCTGGTTGCGCCAGCGCCGGGACCAGTGGCCGGTTCATGGCCCAGCCCCACAGGCGTTCCAGCGGCCAAGGGAAGATCATGATCACGTGTTCCACGATGGCCAGACCCAGCAGCGTGGCCAGCATGACCCAGCCGGTGGTGATGGCCACCGCGCCCTGCTGTGCCAGCCACACCAGCCAGACCCAGGTGCCGATGGCGACACTGAGGGAGAGGACAAACCAGGGCGTCAAGCTGCGCTGGCGAAAGTAGCTGCCGAGATACGCCAGATGCGCGGGCAGGTACTGGGCGCCGGTCTGCGGCACACCAAAAAATAGATTGAGCTTGGCCGACAGGCGCATGAACCACAGCAAGGCATAGGTGCAGATGGCCACATGGTTGGGCTGCTGCCCCTGCATCCACCACAGGAAGGCGAAATTGGCGATCAGCGCGAGCTCGTGGTACAGCATGACCTGCACCGACTCCACAAAGCGCGACCAGCCCGTGGCGCCAGGCGTCAGCGCGATCTTGCGCGGGCCGGTGATCCAGCCCGTCAGAAAGGCCAGCTCGTGCCAGCCCCACATGAGGATGACACTGCCAAAGGCGAGGTAGGCGTGGGCCACGCTGACCTCGCGCATGCTCCAGGCCACGCCGGCAAAGCTCAGGGCCAGCAGCAGCGTCCAGACCGCCAGGCTCAGGCGGAAGGTCTGCGGCGGGCGGCGGTCCAGCCAGAGGATCACGCCCGTGCCGAACCACCAGCACAGGGCTGTGAACAGGCAGGCCCAGACGACTTCAGTTACCACGCGGGCTCCATGCGAACCTGGGGCGAGATCTCCTGCTCGATGACCGGCAGGAAATACAGGCCGGCAAAGGCGACCAGGGCCTGGCCTGCGCACAGGCCCTGCTGCAGCTTGCCGACCAGACCACCCCGGGTCTTGGCTTTGTCCATGGCCTGCGAGATCGCGAACAGACGCTCCAGGCCGCGGCGGAATTTCGGATTGTCCGTGTCCAGCGCCAGCGGGAAGACCTGCCGCGTGATGGCGGTGGTGATGCGGAAGACCTCGTAGTCGTACTCGCTGGACTCCAGGCCCATGGCTTCATGCAGCATGGGGCGCGTATGGTCGCGCACGTACATGGTGGCGTAGACGGCCAGCAGGAAGAAGCGGATCCACAGCTTGTTGGCGCCGCGCAGCAGCTGCGGGTTGGCCCGCATGATGAGCGCAAAGGACTCGCCGTGGCGGAATTCGTCATTGCACCAGCGCTCGAACCAGCGGAAGATGGGGTGGAAGCGCTTCTCCGGATGCTTCTCGAGCTGGCGGAAGATGCTGATGTAGCGGGCGTAGCCGATCTTCTCGGAGAGGTAGGTCGCGTAGTAGATGTACTTGGGCTTGAAGAAGGTGACCTTCTTGGTACGCTTGAGATTGCCCAGGTCGATGCCCAGGTCGAAGTCACGCAGCGACTGGTTGATGAAGCCGGCGTGGCGCGATTCGTCACGCGTCAGGTAGGTCATCAGCTGCTTGATGTCGGGGTTGCTGACATTCTTGCGGATCTCGTTGTAGAGCACGCAGCCTGAGAATTCGGAGGTCAGCGAGCTGACCAGGAAGTCCAGGAATTCCTGCCGCATCTCGGGCGACAGGCTGGCCATGCCTGCGCGCATCTCGCCCGCAAAGGCCTCGTCACGCTGGAAGTGGTCGTGGTTGTTGTCACCCTCGTACTCGGCCATCATCTTGTCCCACTCGGCACGCACCGGCTCGACATTGATGCGGTCCATGGCTGCGAAGTCGGTGGTATAGAAGCGTGGGCTGATCATGTCGCTGTGCACGGCCTTGCGGTTGGCGTCTTCAGCGCTCTGGATCGACGTTGCGGTGCTTGCATTCATGGTGGTCTTCCTGGGCGTCAAGGGGAGAAGGTTCAGATACCGGCCTGACGGAGGCTGGCAAAGACGGCCGCATTGCTGGGGCCGAAAGCTTCAAGATCGATGCGCTGGCCGGTGGAAGGATCCACCAGCGTGAGCCGGCCGTCGCTGCGGCCGATCAGTTGCAGGGGCGCCTGCGGGCCGATGCCTTCGCGCTTGCGCTCGCGCACCAGGGCGCGCAAGGTGCTGCGCAGAAAGCCCTGCTCGCCCTGGAAGCTGGCGATCTGCGCACCAGTGCCCGCATCGATCGCCACGACCTCGCCCGCCGGACCGTCCCGGAACAGGAGTTCGCGTCGCCACAGGGTCTGGGCGTCCGGCTGCTGTACCGCGACGCCCTGCCAACGCGCCCAGCCCACCAGCAACAGCACCAGCAAGAGCAGGCTGCCCAGCAACTTGACCGCGGCCGGCAGGGCCGATGCGGGTGCGCTGGCCTGGGAGGCGGCGGTGTTCATGCCAGCACTCCGCCGGTGTGCAGCGAGGGCTCGCTCTCGCGCTGGCCTGCAGTCACGATCTGCTCGCCCGTATGGCTGTCACGCCAGACCTTGAGCAACAGTTCGCCCACGGCCTGGCCGTCGGGCAGGCAACGCAGCGTCGGTTGCGGATGCCGCAGGTGCCAGGCGCGCTGATGCGGCCACAGATGGAGCCAGCCGATGTGATCGTCCGGGTAGAGCTGCAGCGCGATGTCGGTGCTGTCCTTGCCGTAGTGCCGGCTGGAAGCACCCGCGATGCGGCGGAACGGCAGGTTGAAAGTCACGGTCAGCACGATGCCGATGCGCATGACCACCCGCTTGCTGGTGATGGTGTAGAGCGCCGTGCGTGCGGCGAACCAGGCGCACAGGGCCAGCAGCCCCAGGGCCAGCGTGGCCAGCGCGCCGCTGACGACCAGGGGCCGCCAGAGATCACCACCGCTCTGGCCGGTGCTGATCAGCTGGGCGAGTTGCACCGTCATCATGAGGGCGAAGTACACGCCCACCTTGCGCAGATGGAAGGCATGGATCGCAAGCTGGCGCCAGTCCGGTGAACCCTGCCAAAGCAGGGTTTCACCGGGCGGCAGAGCAGCGGGCAGGCCGGGCGCGGCCTCCCACTCATGCTCGTGGGTCGCCTGGATGGTGGTGGCTTTCACAGCAGCGGCTCCTGCCGATCCGGCGTCGCGTACAGCGTACCGGCACCGTAGTAGGCGGTGATCTTCTCCTCTTCGAGCAGGGTGATCTGCTCGGGCGACCGGGTCCTGGGCACATCCGCGAACTGGCTCGCCAGCAGGGCGTGGACATGGACACCGTCACGCTTGACGCGCGAGAAGGTCATGGGCAGCAGCACGCGCTGGCCGGATGTCAGTTCGACTTCCAGGTAGCGGAACAGCATTTCCATGCGGTCGATCCAGAGATCGACCACCTTGCCAGCCACCTCGCCGTCAGCGCCGATCACCGACAGGTTACGCGGATCGACATCCTGGCGGGCCACGCCATGGCCCTCGGCCTTGCGCAGCGGGACGATCTTGGGCTGGCCATGGAGATCGGCGTCGGGCACATCCGCGCGTGCGGCCCAGGCCCCGGGCCCGACACCGGCGAGCAGCGGATTGCCGACCGGCTCCAGCGGTGCGCCGTTCCAGCCGTGCACCGGTGTGCCCTGGTACTGGCCGTCGGCGCGGTTGGGATCAGGTGCGATGTGCACATGACCGTCGGCCGTCTTGAAGGTGGCGGGCGTGGACGGCACCGGCCAGCCCTCTGTCTTCGGGCCGTTGGGTCGACCCGGATCCATGGGGTAGCCCTCGCGGTGGTTCTCGCGCACGAGGTAATAGATCAGCCCAGCGAAGAACACCCAGAACATGTACAGGACGATCTGGGCGACGTCCACGTACTGGGTTACAGCTCCTGTTTCCATAGGTCAGCTCCTTGAAAAATGCACCACACCAATCAACCCGGCAGCTCGGCCAGGCCGAGTTTGCGCATGGGCTGGACTTGCTCGTCGCGACTGCTGCGCAGCAGCGGTCCCAGGGCAATCAACACCACAAACAGGAGATAGATCTCCAGGTGGTAGACAAAGCTGTAACCCGTGATGGGCGTGTTCAATACCTCGCCCAGCCGGCCGGACAAGGCCAGACCGGACACCGCATCACGTAAGGCACCGCCCAGGGCCATGGCGACCCCGGTGGCTGTGGCCTGCACGGCCCCCCAGGCACCGAGCACCAGGCCGCTCAGGCGGCTGTTGGAAAAGGACATGGCCGTCACCAGCATGCCCACCGAAAACAGCCCGGAACCGAAACCGATCAGGAACACGCCGCTGCGGAACAGCGCGATGGACCCCAGCGGGGCCGCAAAGATCACCATCGCAAAGGCCGGCAGGCCCAGCAGGACCCCCAGGCTGGCCAGGCGGCAGGCATGCCAACCCGAAGCCAGCCAGCGCGAGGACAGGGCGAAGGCCAGCAGCGAGCCGCCGGCCCCGAGAGCAGTGAGGCTGCTGGTAGCACCGACCCCCAGGCCGAGGATCTCGGCGCCATAGGGCTCGAGCACGATGTCCTGCATGCTGAAGGCCAGCGAGCCCAGGGCCACCGTCCACAGAAAACGCCGCATCTTGGGCAGCGCCATCAGCTCTTTCCAGCTGCTGCTGAAACCACCGGCAGCACGCGCCCCGCGCTTGCCCTGCCGTGCCTCCTGCTTCCACATCGAGACCAGGTTGACCAGCGCGACGAACACCGCCGCGCCCTGGATCACCTGGATCAGACGCTTGGGGCTGAAGTCGGCCAGCAGCAGACCGAAAACCACGCTGCTTCCGATCATGCCCAGCAGCAGCATGCTGTAGAGCAAGGCCACCACACGCGGGCGCCTGTCTTCGGTGGCCAGGTCGTTGGCCAGGGCAATGCCGGCCGTCTGCGTGACTTGCAGACCGGCGCCGATGAGCACAAAGGCCAGGCCCGCGCCCAGCTGGCCGGCCCACACCGTCTTCTCGGCAGCTTCGGACAGGAGCAGCAGCGCGAACGGCATCACGGCCAGACCGCCGAACAGCAGCAGCGTCCCCGTCCAGAGGTAGGGAATGCGGCGCAGGCCCAGCGCGGAGGGGTGCGTGTCGCTGCGGTAGCCGATCAGGGCTCGCAGCGGCGCGAACACCATCGGAATGGCCACCGCCAGCGCGACCCACCAGGTCGGTACCTGCAACTCCACGATCATGACCCGGTTGAGCGTGCCCACCATCAGCGCCACCACCATGCCGATCACCACCTGGAACAGCGACAGGCGCAGCAGGCGCCCCATCGGCAGCTCGGGCGAGGCCGCGTCGGCAAACGGCATGAAGCGTGTGCCGTAGGCCGTCAGCCAGCGGGGCATGGGCAGGCGCAGTTTCATGAGCGGCTCCACTCCCAGGCTTGTGAGGTGTAGAAACCGCTGGCCACGCGCTGCATGCGCCCGTCCCGCCAGCCTCGCAGGCCCGCGTGGGACCGTAGCCGCTGCTGCAGATCGGCGTGGGCGACGGGGGAGAGCGAGGGCGAGCGGTCGCTGCGCGGGAACAGGCGTCCCGCGCTGTGCATCAGGGCCAGCAGCGGGGTGCGCGGCGCGAAGGTGAAAACCATGGAGCCACGCACGCGCGGTGCCAGGCCGGCCAGGGCTTCGGTGATCTGGGCGCAGTCGTAATGAATCAGGGAGTCCATGCACACCACGTGATCGAAGTGGCCGAGATCCGCGCTGAGCATGTCACCCGCGAGAAAGCTCACCGAACCGGGCAGCGAGGGATGCTCGGCCGCCATGCGCTCGGCGGCCAGCTTGACCAGGGTGGGCGAGAGATCAATGGCCACGACCTCGGCGCCGCGCAGCGCGGCCTGCAGGGCCAGCGCGCCGGTGCCGCAACCGGCATCCAGCAGGCGCAGGCCGCGCATGTCCTGCGGCAGCCAGGACAGGAGGGTGTTGCGCATGGTGTCGCGGCCGGCGCGGACCGTGGCGCGGATGCGACCCACCGGCTCGTTGGAGGTCAGGCGCGCCCAGGCGTCGGCCGCCGTGCGATCGAAGTAGTGCTCGATCTCGCTGCGGCGCTGTTCGTAGGCGGTGGTGTTCATGGCGGGCGTGCTTTCAATCGAAACCGAGCAGATCGAAGATGTCGCGGTCCTTCATGGGGACGGCCGGCAGCGGGTCGGAACCCAGCCACAGGGCCGCCGCGAGGCGCATGTACTCGTCCTGCACCGCCTGGACCGCCGGGGTCGGGTCGAGCTCGAACAGGGTACATTTCTTCAGGCGGCTCTTGCGGATCTCGTCGAGCATGGGGAAATGCGCCATGGTCTTGAGGCCGACAGCCGTGTTGAACTTGTCGACCTGGTCGGTGTCGTCGCTGCGGTTCACGATCACGCCGCCCAGGCGCACGTTGTAGTTCTTGGCCTTGGCGCCGATGGCCTGCACGATGCGGTTCATGGCGAAGATGGAATCGAAATCGTTGGCCGTGACGATGAGCGCGCGGTCGGCGTGCTGCAGCGGCGCGGCAAAGCCGCCGCACACCACATCCCCCAGCACGTCGAAGATCACCACATCCGTGTCTTCGAGCAGGTGATGTTCCTTGAGCAGCTTGACGGTCTGGCCCACGACATAACCGCCGCAGCCTGTGCCGGCGGGCGGGCCGCCAGCCTCCACGCACATCACGCCGTTGTAGCCCTTGAAGACGAAGTCGTCCAGGCGCAGCTCTTCGGCATGGAAATCCACCGTCTCGAGCGCGTCGATCACGGTGGGCATGAGCTTCTTGGTCAGGGTGAAGGTCGAGTCGTGCTTGGGATCGCAGCCGATCTGCAGCACACGCTTGCCCATCTTGCTGAAGGCAACCGACAGGTTGGAGGAGGTGGTGCTCTTGCCGATGCCGCCCTTGCCGTAGACCGCGAACACCTTGGCGGTGCCGATCTTGACGCTGGGGTCCATCTGGAACTGCACACTGCCCTCCCCGTCGCCCTTGGGCGCCCGGCGGATCTCCTGGACCGGGATGCTGGTAGTTTCAATCATGCGGGGAGTCCTTCCTGTATGCCTTCAAGGCGGTCTTCAAGTTCTTCGCCGGCACGGACCAGGGCGGTCAGGGTGGCGGCGTCGGGCTTCCAGTACTGGCGGCGATTGGCCTCCAGCAGACGGTTGGCGACCTTGGCCGAGGCGGTGGGATTGAGCTGGGCCATGCGCTCGCGCATGGCCGGGTCGAGGACAAAGGTCTGGGCCAGCTGTTGGTAGACCCAGGGCTGGACCTGGCCGGTGGTGGCCGACCAGCCCATGGTGTTGGTCAGGTGGGCCTCGATCTGGCGCACGCCTTCGTAGCCGTGCTGCAGCATGCTCTCGTGCCACTTGGGGTTGAGCATGCGGCTGCGGGTTTCCAGCGCCACCTGCTCGGTCAGGGTACGGACCACGCCATCGCCCTGCGTCTGGTCGCCGATGAAGACCGGTGGCGCTTCGGCGGCATTGCCGTCGCGCTGGTGCTTGGCCTGCAGCACGGCGCGGCTGATGCCGCCCAGGGTGTCGAAGTAGGTGTCGATGCTGGTCACACCCAGCTCGACCGAATCCAGGTTCTGGTAGGTCAGCGAGACGCTGGCCAGGGCACTTTGCAGCACGGCGGTGTTGCGCATCGGGCGACCTTCACGGCCATAAGCAAAGCCCTTGCGCTGCGTGAAGGCGTCGCCGAGCTCGTCTTCGTTTTCCCAGCAGCTGCCGTCGATCAGGTGGTTGATGTTGGCACCGTAGGCGCCTTCGGTGTTGCCGAAGACGCGTAGCGAGGCACATTCCAGATCACTACCCGGGTGCTCGGCCAGGAAGGCCAGCGCATGCTTGCGGATGTAGTTCTGTTCGGGGGGCTCGTCGGCACTGGCGGCCAGGAAAGCCGCTTCGGCCAGCAGGCGGATCTGCGTGGGCAGCAGGTCGCGGAAGATGCCCGAGAGGGAGAGCACGACGTCGATGCGTGCACGGCCCAACTGCTCCAGCGGCAGCAGGCTGGCGCCGGCGAGCCGGCCGTAGCTGTCAAAGCGCGGGGTGGCCCCCATGAGCGCCAGGGCCTGGGCCAGCGGGCCGCCTTCAGTCTTGAGGTTGTCGGTCCCCCACAGCACCATGGCTACGGTTTCCGGCAGGGCCTGCTGGTCCTGCGCATAACGTTGCAGCAGTTTGTCCGCCTGGCGCCTGCCATCGAGCACGGCAAAGGCCGAGGGCATGCGGAAGGGATCGAGTCCGTGCAGATTGCGGCCCGTGGGCAGCACCGCCGGGTTGCGGATCAGATCGCCGCCCGGCGCGGGCGGCAGGTAACGACCGTCGAGCGCACGCATCAGGCCCTGCAGCTCGTGGTCCTCACCGAGCAGGCGGTTGGTGCGCACCAGCTGGCGCAGCGATTCGCTGTGAGCGGCGTCCTGCGGACCGGCCTTCTTGCTGAGCGCGGCCTCGGAATCCCCATCGACCAGGGCTTCCATCAGGCCGCTGTGGTTCAGGCCCATGGCGTCGGCCATGACCTGCAGGGTCTGCAGGCGCTGCTCGCGGGTGGGAACCTGGCCGATGATGTGCAGGCCTTCGGGGATCAGCGCGTACTCGAGTTCCAGCAGCTGGTTCTGCAGCTGCTCGATCCAGGCCGTCGGATCGGCGGGCAGGGTTTCCGGCACGGTCAGAGCTATGCCGTGCGCCTGGGCATGGATCATCTCCACCAGGTCGGCACGCTCGCTGGCCTGGTCCGGGCCCATCTGCTGCCAGCGTTCGATGGTCTGCTGCAGCTGCACCAGTTCCTTGTACAGACCCGAATGCGTCAGCGAGGGCGTGAGGTAGCTCACCAGCGTGGCGGCGCCGCGGCGCTTGGCCAGTGCCCCCTCGGAGGGGTTGTTGGCGGCGTAGAGGTAGATGTTGGGCAGGGCACCGATCAGGCGGTCCGGCCAGCACTGGCCCGACAGGCCGGTCTGCTTGCCCGGCATGAACTCCAGCGCACCGTGGGTGCCGAAGTGCAGCACGGCGTCGGCGGCATAGTCCTCGCGCAGGTAGCGGTAGAAGGCGCTGAAAGCGTGGGTCGGGGCGCAACCGGTCTCGAACAGCAGACGCATCGGGTCGCCCTCGTAACCGAAGCCTGGCTGCACGGTCACGATGACCTGGCCGAAAGCCGCGCCCAGAATGAAAATGGACTCGCCGTTGCTCAGCTGCTTGCCCGGGGCCGGGCCCCATTGCGCCTCGATCTCCGGCAGCCAGCGTTCGTCGCGCACATGCTGGGCGGTGGCGATGGTGTGCAGCACATTGGCCTGCGCGCCGTAGGTGGCGGCATTTCCTTGCAGCAGGCGGCTGCGCAGATCGTCCACGCTGTCGGGCAGCTCGACCGCGTAGCCCTCCTGTGCCAAGCGTTGCAGGGTATTGAACAGCGACTGGAACACCGAGAGGTAGGCCGCGGTGCCCACGCTGCCGGCGTTCGGCGGGAAGTTGAACAGCACGATGGCCAGCTTGCGTTCGCTGCGGGCCTTGGTGCGCAGGCGCACCAGGCGCTCCACGCGTGCGCTGAGCATCTCGGTGCGTTCGCTGCAGGTGAACATCTGCTGGTTGCGCGTGCCTTCGGGGAAAGTGCAGTGCTTCTCGCAGCCCGAGCGGGTCTGGCCGGCCGCGCCGGGGCGCCCGCCATAGACCATGGGCAGGATGGAGCCGTCGAGTTCGGGGATGGCGACCATGATGGTGCTCTCCACCGGCAGCAGGCCGCGCTCGCCCTGGCCCCATTCGCCCAGGTTCTGGAATTCGAGC
>JACCDR012668861.1_pt1 | contig 11081 bp, 18 predicted proteins | sample 7446431 | NCBI WGS metagenome assembly JACCDR01 (sample SAMN15323443, study PRJNA562643) | freshwater metagenome | isolation source: river surface water | place: USA:Blue River Watershed | collected 2017-08-17 | reverse complement strand
CTAGGCAAGCATCGGTATGGCTTACACGGGGGTAGGGAAGACGGGGATAGTGATCTCTCATATATGCAGGGATAAGAGCCCTCTCCCCTAGGTACCCCATCAATAGCTCTCCCCTAGCTGCCCTACAGGGGCTTAGAGCCCTATGGGGGCCGCTACCGGCTCTACTGCCATTGAGCTAGTGCTTTGTCCATCCCACCTGTGCGTATGGGGGCTCATCCCTACATGGGGGTGTGCCCTGTCAGGACTGTCCAGGGTGTACACGCTAGGTGTCCTCTGTGTTCACATGGGGGTCCAGCGCGGAAGGGAAAACATTTATCTACTTAGGGTTGGGCGCATTCTCTTTGATTTCCCGCCCCGTGGGCCAGCGCAAGGGGGGCCTTGTAAGGGGGGAGGCCCGCTAGGGGTTCTGAGAGCGCCGTAGAGCGACGAAAATCCGGGGGACCTAGGATCGGGTCAGGGTCCGGGGCTTCCCGGGGCGCCAGCGGGCCTGGGGGCGGGCAGCAAGGGGGTCCGCCCGGCGGACCCCCTAGGGCTGGCGGGATCTCTTCGAATTCCCGCCCCGGCGCTCACCAGGGCGACGGCGTTATGAGACAACTCCGCCAGCCCGGGAAAACAGCAAAGAGCCCCGGAATTGCTTCCGGGGCTCTAGGGCGATTCCTTTTTGAATTTGTCGGTCGGGCTTGCCCGCTAGGCGTACGTCGGCTTGCCGTAGATAGCGCACTCCAAAACGAGTAGAGCGCCGACCACGTCGTAATCGCCTTCGTCGCCGTTGGTGCGATCGGCCAGGAGCAACTCTTTGACCCAATCCGAAATGCCTTCCGGGCGTTTCGCAAGCTTCCGCACGATACCCAACCCTTTCGCAATCAGATCGATGTCGACCCGATGGCGGGGAAGAGTGGCCTCATTCTCGGCAGAATCGTCAAGGTCGTAGCGGTCATAAATGACGGCATACGATCCGGCAGGATTGCCATCGGGCTCGGGCTCGTATTCGACAGCTTGCGAGAAACCGTACCCGCCGTGCTCAATTGCGGTAATGAGAAGATCGGACAGGAATTCCTCACGCTCTTTTGAACGGTTCGTCATTTCGATTCAGCCCTTCACAAGGTTGGCAGCGGCAGCGGACCACGATTCGACGTATTCGATTCCCTGATAAATGGTGTCGATTACCTCGCCCTGGCGGTTTAGCAGTTCCGTACGGCCGTGTGAGCCGTGGCGGACGTCCCATGCAAATGTTGGGTGATATCCCCTGCGATAGACGATGTGCCCATCGGCCGTATCCGGCATTACCTCATCCTGGGCAGGGGCGACCATGACATATGACGGATTCTCTGCCGGATTCATAGCGAAAGAGTATTGGTCGCGAACGAGCATGGTCGGAGTCATCGGCGATTCATCTTTGATGCCGAGCGTACGCCCAAATGCGCTGCTCACGTAATACGACCGCGTGTGAATGGCGTGCACAGTGTATTTTCCGATCCGGGCAGTCTGCCCGGCAATAACCGGGTCGTGAAACTCATTGACCCATTCGACGCGATAGGCGCCCGGCTGAATCTCAAACAGATCGTAATTGCTGGCCGTTTCCGCGTAGCGCTGCCATTCATACGGTTCCGTTACTACGTAGTCGATTACCGGCATTTTCGCGGACGGCATAAGAATCACGCCCGGCAGACGCTCTTCCGACCCGACGGAAATAAGGTGTTGCAGGCCATCGGCAGTGGTCGTGGCGACGATCTTCGTGGGGTCGCCGTAAGAATGGGCCGCCGAGAGGTAAGCGAATCGGCGCTGTCCCTCAATCGTGATGATGGCGTTTGCTACTGCTGCCATAGGGTGCCCTGCCTTTCGAGAGCTCTACGCGAAACCTACTAGAGCCGACCCTAGCACGATTTGGCTATAGACAGGTAGCCCGCTACCTCGCCCTAGGGTCGGCCCTACCTAGCCGCATGACTAGTCCGGGTCGGGTTAGCCGACCCCTGGCTGTCGCCAGATCGGGGGCGGTTTTCGCAACATCCTAAGTGGATCTGGCCGTGGCATTCGGACGTTATGGCGCAAACTCCCGCCGCCGTTCGGCCCCATGTCCGATTTCCCGCCAGGGTGGGGGTCGGGGCTCACGCACAGGGCTCATTTAAGGGGTCTAGCGGCCCCGTAGAGGCGACAGAATGCGTGGCAGGGGGATTGCCTAGGGTCCGCCGCGTAGGGGCCGTACGCGCGGCTGTCATAATATGTCGTGGTTAGCCTCTGGACTGACAGTCATTACGCGTCTGCCCGATTCCCCGTGTCCGGGGGCCGGGCGCCCGCCCCGGGCTCGGGGGCGCGAAACCGGGTCACCCATATCCTACCCGCAAGGTATGAATTGCCCCGGCCGGCCTGGCCATATCCTACCTCGCAAGTAGGAGTTAGCCTCCCCGGTACTGGCGGCCCCGGGCTGCTGCCGGGGGTCGGTTCCGCTACCTGGTCGGTCCGCCGGTCCGGCAGAGAGAGGGCAAAGGCAATTGCCGGGCGGGACGCACAAAAAAGCACACACAAAAAAAGCGGTCCGGCGGATATCCGCCGGACCGCTCTATTCGATTGACGCTAATTACGCGGTAACCAGTTCTTTTCCGAGAATGCCGCCGAGCGTTACGAGGGTCGCGCGGTCGGCCGTGCCGATTTCATCTTTCACGGCTCGCAACATTGCGCGCTCCTCACGCGAGGTACCCCGCACAATAGAAAGGTGCTGGTTATAGGTGTTGACCGCTTGCACTACTCCCCATGCCGTACCTGCCCACGGGGCGACACGGATATCCGTGCGGTAGAGCCCGGAAAGGGCTGCCCGCTTGTTTTCCGCCATGCTGACCGCGCGGGTCGACGCGGCATCGGCGACGGGCGCGTGCGCCTCTACGAATTTCTGCCACGCGAGATCGGTCACGTCGATTTCGCACAGACGCGTGATTTCCTGTGCCGTTTGCTCGGCAATCAGGTGCAACGTGTTCAACGCAGATGCGGCCGTGAGCGCATCGAATTTCGAGTTTTTTGTGTGCTTGACCCGATAGGTCTCGCCCTGCTCCCGCATGAACATGCCATACGTGTTGTCACATACGACGTTGGTAAAGCCGGTTTTGTACGTGGTCGCTATGCTGCCGTCGAATGAGGTGGTCGCCAGCAGGAACGGCCGGATGGTCACTCCGCCGCCGACGTCGACGCTGTCGGGCGTTTCGATCTGAACATAGGCCACGGCACCTTTGTTCAGCAGCCCGACGTTCGCCACGTCGGCGGACCCGCCGACCAGGGTGAATACGTTCGAAACGAGCCAATCACGGTAACCGTGACCGTTGTACTTCTCCGAGTGCACGCCCAGCACGCGACCCGTGTCCTCCCGCAGCCATGCCCGCTTGTTGGGAACTTCGATGAGCCCGCCATCGTGCTCTACGTAGAGCGGACGGTCGATCACGTCGAAACCGAGGTGGGATTCAACGTCCGCAAGCGGAATTGCGCCATCGTAAAGGTTGGCGTCCATTCCCTGCCCGGCGACGAACCACCAAGGGGTCCCCCGCTTGCCGACGAAACCAGCCTTGACCGCACCGCTCTGAATGTCGCTCAGTTGCTTGCTCATGCCCTGTACTCCCCTAGAGCTCCTGTCGGCCGGTCGATCCGGCCAGGTCCCAAAGGTAGCAACGCAACTTAGCTATAGCAAGGTCTAACCCAAACTTTTTTGACAGCCCTGTAGTCCAGACACGGCAGAGGGGCAACGGTCACCGGCCGTTGCCCCTCACGTGCAAGAGCTCTAGATGTTGCCCCCGTGTCAGGGCAGCGCCATGCCGAGCGCATCGGCAGCTGCCCGGTACCGTTCCGCTAGCTCAACATCGTTTTGCACGCGGTCACTCATATCCAGCCGAAATGCCACTGCGTCCCCTAATGCGTTATGAAGCGTGGCCCAGTGCTCGCGGAGCAATGTGACTAGCACATCGTTTGGCACATTGCCGCTTTCATCGTCCATCTCTATAACCGGCTTTCGCGTGGCGGGAGTAACGAATTCGGGGCCGAGCCCGAGCATGTAATCGAATCGGATCATGACCGCTGCCCTACCCGTTGTTGCCCCGCCGGGGCGGCTTGACCGGCCAGCGCTTGCGACGCGCGGGAGCGGCTGGCGCTTTCCGACTGGCGCGGCTTGACATGCGCGACATCTATTCGCCCTTCGAATCTGTCGGCCGGTACGGCTTCGATACGGCTGCGAGAATGTAATTGATCATCCGTTGCTTACGGGCGCGGCTGAACATTTCGGCGGGAACCAGCTTTCGTTTAGGGGCGGAAGAAAGTTATCAGGAGCATTAGTGCCAATAGCGTTGCCGCCACTAGCTGCCCTAGCCGGTACACAACACGCAATTGCACTCGAATGCGATGTGCTCGCACGTGCCGCTTTCTTCCGCGCGCTGGCAGGGTCGGCCGTTATCATTCTCGCAAACCGCCTCATAACCGTGAGAGAGATCGGTTCGGTCGCTGCATTCAATCGGCGCGTCGCCATTGCTGGCCTCATACGCACCCTGGTTATCGCCGCAGTCGCGCAGGATGAATTCAGCTCCACATGTCATGCACGATTCGTACGCGTGACGGAAATCGTCATCGGCATATTCGCCGGTATTCATGAAACGGTGCCCGTAGCTGGACCACACGGAAAGAATCACGTCGGGTCACCTGTTCTCGTTCAATTCGTGGCAATTGCCCCGCGAAATCAATTCCTGGACAGTCAGCACGTAGCTTTGCAATGCCGCACCATCGACCCGGCGATGCCGCTGGTCGGAGCGATCCATTGCAAGCCGGAAATTGCGCACGTGGATCTCATCGATTTTCAGGATCTCGACGTGCCGCAACAGGAATCCGCTGAAATCGTCGTCAGCCAGATAGCCTTTTTCGGCATTGAGTTTGCTGATACCGCGCTCGACTTTGCCGAGCGTGGAGGCCATCGCACGGGCGTGATCGGCCCCATCGATGGCGTGAACGTTGCGGTATCCGGACGTGCATCCCCAGATACGGTGACCGGCGGACGTGCCAGCGGCGTAATCCGTGTCGCCTACGTAGCAGGACACGCGGAAACTGTCCAGCGTGGCGATTGCCTTCTCCTGGCGGCGGAAGGGACCCTCATAGCGAACGGTGTGCAACTCACCGTTGCTCTGCGGCAGAACGATTTCGCCGACCAATTGGCGAATCCCGTGCACGTACTGCGGGTAGACGTAGATACCCGTGACTGTCTTCGGCATGCGCTGCTCCCCTGAACTGCTTGAGGTGGTGGTTGGTACGAGATAGACACTACACCTTGCGATAGCTAAGCCGCCATCATACTTTCGGCTGAGCCTCTGGCAAATTCTGCGAGGCAAGCTCGGCAGCGACCACTCGTAGGTAGGGGTCGTCAACACTCGCGCCGATACCGCTCAACGAATCCATGGGCTTCGGCTCGGCTGAATCCATGACGGAGTACAGGGTGGCAATCCATACCGGACCGTCCCACTCAACGTCACCATCCCACGGTTCCGAATCCGGAGTGAAATCGACGAAGTACGGGCCAGCGTTCAGCAGTTGCTCCGCGTGCGCAAGTTCCCTTGCACTGCGAATCCGTCCCTGCTCCTGGGTCTCAATCTTCCGGTCGAAACTGTAGTTGGCATTCTCATAGAAGAACTTCTCTGAATCGGTCAGCTGCTCGACTGTGGTGTCCATGCGCTCATCTCCAGTTGGTTTGCTGTTGAGCTCAGACGCTAGCACGCCAACTTGGCTATCGCCAGATGCCGTCTCTACTTTTCAGGGGAGCAAACGGCAGAGGCACCCGTCTACCCTGATCGCGGTGGACGGGTGCCTCTTGATTGAGGTGAGGATTGAAGAGATGAAACATACCTGGCGATAAGCAGGTTGGTCAACGATCTTTCTCGCTCAGTCGCCATAGGCGGTGAACCGCGTACCACAAACCGTTGTGCCAGTCCGCGCCCGGCGCTTGTGCCTCAACACCTTCCAGGATCGGGAAGAATGTTGCGCTCCAATCCGAACTAAGGCTCACGTAGCCCGTCTTTCGACGGCTTGACATGCCCTTGCCGTCAGCTTTCGGTCCGTAGTAGAGGAACTCTACGCAAGCGCCCGATTTCGTGATGATCAACTGCGCCCAGTCCAACCGCCACGCAGGGTTGAACATGGGACCGTTAGTGGTTCGCAGTGACGCCAACCAGACCAAGTCGCCGATCTGGTGGGTGAATCGGAACTGGCCAGCGAGGTCTCGTGTGCGCGGTGTGTCAGTCATTGTCAGGCTTGAAACCGTCGCGACCGTGGTGCGCGCACGCCCGGCGGGAGCGCGGGCGCACGTTCAAGCGATTCGGTGGAGACGTGAATCCATTGCCCGCTGCTCAGGAACTGCACGCGGTGCAAGCCACAACTCTGCCTGACCTGATTGTCCTCACCCGTTGGGTTACCGAATCCGTCGGCTGGTGTGAGCGTGTAGCGGTCTACCGCGTTTCGCGGACAGCGGCGGGTATTTCCGTCGCAGCGGCGACCCCTGGCGTCGAGCTTGTCCAATCGGTCTTGAAGCGTGCCGTTCCATGTCTGAGACATCGTGCGCATTTCCTTCCCGGAAGAGCTGGAGAGTGGTGAATCCGTTAGAGCTGGTCGTGGATGGTGATGGTCGGGTCCGCGCGCATCTCGTCGATCACATCGGCCAGCACGGGGTGGACCTGAATGACTCCGTGCGAGCCGACCGGCTTACTGCGTGCCTGCGCGACCAGCGACATCAATCGGTGCAGACGCATCTGGCGTTGCGTGTAGACGGTGCTCTCCCAGCCAATCGCGCTGGGTGTGCCCGGGTGCATCGTGGCGAACACCGTCCGGGCGAAATCGTCAATGACCTGAATCGGTGTGGATGCCTCGCCACGGCGGTCCGCACTGTCGCCCATCATAATCACCGTTCCGGGGGCCGAATCGAGCCCGAGCGGCCCGAGGTACGCCTCAGCGTAGGGATTCGGCACGAATGGCTGGTGCTCCCACTCTTCTTGCAGGTAGACGTGAAAGTTCGGAAACCGTACCCCTGCCAGATACCCGCCCACGATGTCCTGGAGCTCGAAGAGCAAAGCCCGCTCGCTTCCGGACACCCCTATCTCTTGAATCCGGAAGCTGCGGGGTTCGCTGATCAGGATTGACAGGCTCACGCGTGAATCCGTTTCACCGGGTGCTCTCTTTCGGCAGTGGGTAGAGGCTGGCGTGCCCGACCCGGCGGGCGCAGGCGTTGCAGATCGGCATCCTGACCGCCCGCGCCACAGCAGCTGGGTCGGGCGTGATGTGGCCGCCGTGCTCGTCCACGTCGGGCGGCCGGTTGGTCTGCGGGTCGATCGGCACGCTGATAACCGTCTCGGGGTTGAACCCGAACACTTGGCCGTCGGTGAAGCACGGCGCAAACGCCAGCATGTGTTCGGCGTCCCAGTCTCCGCTTGGCAGGCTCACGCGTGAATCCGTTTCATGTCTCAGAGGGCCGATGAAGACACCGAGCTTAGCTGTCGTCAGATTCGACCCGTATCCTCCGTTCGCGCAATGCTGCGAGATGTTTGAGGTGCCCCGCGTCGGCCTGCGCGCGGGTGTCGTACTGCTCCAACTCGCTGACGATGCGGCGCCCCGTCCGTCCGTGCGACGTCAGGGCCGTGCCGAACAAGCGTGCATTGCAGCTGAGATCGACGAATCCGTGGTAGACGGTGATGATGCCGAGCGTGGTGCCGTCTGCCTGTTCGACCGTGTCTTGGTGGATGGTGCGCTCGGGGACCTCACCACGCTGAATCCATTGCTCGAACGTGATCGGCTTGCCGTCCTCGGCGTAGTAGTGGTGTGTCGGGTCGAATCGGTTGACCGGCTCGCCCCCGACGATCTTGCCCTTCACCTCGTGGCCGGGGCCGGACCAGCCGAATCCGGCTGTCGCGGGCTGGTCGGGCTGGCCCATCGTGTTGTTGAATCCGCACCGGCGTTCAGCGGCAACGAAGGCTGCCTTGCTGACCTCGGTCCACGGCTCATTGTCGATCTTGAGCCAGTAGCGCATCTCGTCTGTTGTACCCACGGCATGCACGGTAGACGAGCGACCGGCCCCGAGGGCACGTAGGTGGCCCAAACGAACGTGTACCCGACGGGACTCGAACCCGCGACCCCCGGCTCTTTTAAGGAGCCTGCTCTGCCAACTGAGCTACGGGCACATTGATCTTGAATCCGTCCAACGATCCTTGCTGGTTTCTCGTTACCACTATGCCGGGTGATCCGTCCTGAGTGGTCAACCGATCGGCCCCGCGCGATTGTCCGAAAATGCCGCATCGCCCGGGTACGGCGTGGCGTTGAGCTTATCGAACGCGGCGCAATCGGTTGCCGCACTTGAGACACCCGTTGAAGGAATCACCGTGACTCAGCACTACAGCAGCAAGTGGGCCAACCTGCCGGAGACCACCGACGATCTGGCCCCGGTGACGGCTCCTGCGGCGCCGAAGAACAAGCGCAAGCGCAAGATCGCCATCGCGGCCGTCGCAGCGCTCGCGGTCGGCGTTCCGGCCACCGCGTGGGCGGCGGTCAACTTCTTCGGCTTCGGCTCGTTCGAGCAGGGTCCGGCGGCAGCTGGCACCATCGCGATCACGAACGGCGCGCTGGCGAACACGCTGGCGCCGGGTCAGACCGTGGGCGTGAAGGGCAACGTCAAGAACACCAACGACTACCCCATCACGGTCAAGAGCCTGTACATCAAGAAGTCCAGCATGGCGCTGCTGCCCGCCGGTGCCGCGCAGGCCGATTGCAAGATCACGCCGATGCCGGGTGCCGACGTCGCGTTCCCGAAGCCGGACGGCACCGACGAGGGGCCGAACACGGGCATCAAGTACAACCTGGCCACGCCGGTCGTCATTCAGCCCGGTTTCACGACCACGGTCACGGTGCCCAACGTGATCAAGCAGGACGCTTCCGCCACCAAGATGTGTGGCGTCAAGGCGGACTACGCCGTGGAGTTCGCGGCCGGTAGCTGATGCGGTGCCAGTGCGGTCATGCTCTCTCCGCCCATGAGCATTACCGCAAAGGAACTGATTGCGCTCTGTGCGACTGCCCAGAGTTCGCGCCTGTAGCGCAATCGGGGTAGAAGCTCTGTAGCCCGTCTCGGTTACCGCCGGGACGGGCTGCTGGCGTCTTAGCAGGTTGCATCTCAGCTTATTATCGAAAGGCTAGTCGATATCAGCCGTTCGGCCGATGTTGGGCTCTCTTGGCGTTAGGCAGACTAGTCCCCATGAGCGATCCCACTACCGACCGCGACGACGAGCCCGCCATGACCTTCACGGTCGCGCAGAGCCGCGAGCTGCTGAGGGCGTTGCAGAGCGTGCCCATCGTGGGCCTGCACAATCAGCACGTTGGCGCCGTCGACGATCCGGAACGCGTCATCGACCACGTGCGTGCCTTCGGCCCCGCTCTGAGCCAGGCGCTGGCCGACAACGAGCGGATGTGGGTCGAGGCTGCCGCGACCGCGAGCGACCTGCGCGCCGTCGGCCGCCTGTTCGCCCGCATCTCGCAGGCTCAGCAGTGACGGCGATGTCCGCTCGTCGATTTCGCGGCGAGAGCCGGTTGCGCGAGCTGATCGCCGAGGCGGTCGGGAACGGCCCGGACCCGCTGGCCCGGCTGATGTCGGCCCAGCGCCGTCACTACTTCGACGTGGTCGAGAAGGCGGCGAAGGAGGCCACCGCGATCTCCGACAAAGCCGGTGTTCCCGAGTGGGAAGCATCTTTCCGGGAGCGGTACGCGCACGTGGAGGCCGCGACGGTGCTCTACACCATCCTGGTCGAGCGTGGGCAGAAGACCCACGACGTTGCTGCCGCAGTCGAAGACATTCTCCTCGGGCAGGCCGCCCGGGTGCACAACTACGACGGGATGTTCCACGCGGCCGAAGAGGTGGAGCTGCGCAAGCGGCTGTTCGCCATAACCTCGGCGGCGACCACCATGTTCATCACCGGCATCCACACCCTGAACGTCAACCAGGACCAGGCCGCAAAGCTCGCGGGGGAGCTGACCGATGACTGACGCAATTACCGTGCGGGAATCACGCCGGGAAGTCATCTTGATGTTCGCGGTGAAGAACGCGCCCATCATGGTCGTCCCGAACACACAAGAGCCGAAGCGCATTTCGCCGACCGAGGTTCAGTTCCAGATCCGTGACGGCAGGCTGGATGTCGTCTGGGTCCACGGCTTGTTGATCGGCAAGGCCGGGACGCCGACGAAGCGGAACTTCTCCATGCCAGTTCCCATTGACGAGCCGAAGGACATCGCAGACGTGGAGCTACCCGCCTGGCTCACGCAACTGCTGCGCTCGGTGTTCGGCGATCGCACACTCTGGAACAAGGGAGCGACAACATGAAGATGATCAACGGTGTCGAGCACACCTGGGACATCATGGAGAACGCCTACGTTCCGCTGGAGGCGTGGAACGAGATCGAGGCCGAGCGGCTGCGGCAGGAGCATGAGCAGCGGGCGCGGGTCCACGCCGAGGATCGTGCGCGGCGAAAGCTGCTCGCCGGTGGCTGACATGATCCCGCAGACGATGAACGCCCTGGCAAGAGTGGTCGGGATGTTCGGCGGCATGCTGCACGGTGATGACGCTCGCGGGGTCGTTGACGTGCAGTTCGACGACATCGCGACGGCGGCGAGCTTCGCCCAAACCTGGCGTGACGGGACCGGAGTCCTGGCGACGTTGCGTGACCCCGTGTTGAGCTTCGATCAGCCTGTCGTGGTGCAGGTCAGCCTGGGGCTAGACGTGGAACCAAGTGGGTGAATTTACGGTAGCGGACGGGCTGGCCTGGCTCGGCATCGAGATGACCGACTACCTCAAATCGGCAGAGCTGCTCAAGGGTCGGCACGGCAATCCGATTCAGTCGGCGCTGCTGGACGCACGCCGGGCGCAGGGCACGGACGTCACGGCGGATCAGGTGCTCGCTCGCTACGGCATCGATCCGGAGGATCCGCTGGCTGCGGTGCGCGACTACGACCAGCGTCGCGCTCGCTACGACACCTAGAAGAGAGCCGTGCTCGACCGCGCCGACGCCGTGCGTGGTGACTACCCCGGCAACTGGTGGGCG
>JACCDR011594218.1_pt1 | contig 11081 bp, 11 predicted proteins | sample 7446431 | NCBI WGS metagenome assembly JACCDR01 (sample SAMN15323443, study PRJNA562643) | freshwater metagenome | isolation source: river surface water | place: USA:Blue River Watershed | collected 2017-08-17 | reverse complement strand
TCGAGCAGCTTCCGAGATCGACCTTGCCCGACGTGATCGTGAAAGACGTGCACTGGAACGAGCTGCTGCCGGACTTCGTGAATCCGTAGGCGGCGCTGCCGCTCTGCCCCGCGAACGTGGTCGACGTGAAATTCGCGGCCGAGATCCAGCCCGAGGAGCCGGTCCCGCTGCCCGTGAACGAGAACGCCGCCGTGACCATCGCGACGTTCTGCGTGATCTGCCCGGTGTAAGCGGCCGCGACCGTGACCGTCCCGCCGCTCCACGTGCCGAGCGCGTCTACGGTGCAGTCCAGCACCGACGTCGCGTCGAACGTGATCGAGTCCGTCGTCGCCGGGACCGTCCCCCCGTTCCAGTTGGCCCCCGTGGACCACTTGGCGTCCGCGCCGACGCGAGACCAGGTCTTAGCCGCCACAGGCCGCCTCCTGGGGAGGCGCAGCCTGCTCTTCCTTCGGCGGCGCCCACCCGAGCGTGCGGATCGAAAGACTTGCGCCCACGAACTCCCGCTGGGCTTTCTCCATGGCCTTCATGAAGGGGAGGTTGTAGATCCTTTTCTGGACGAGGGGCCCAAGGATCTTCGGCCGGCCGGGCGGCCAGGACGTCGCCGTCACCTCGACCGTCTTGGTCTTCTCGGTGATGTTTCGGTCCCGGTGGATCTGCAGAAGCTCCCGCTCCTCGTACCTTTTGGCAACGGGATTCCAGACCTCGACGGTGAGCTTCTTGAGGGACATGTTACGGGAAGACCTCGATCGTGATGTTCGCGCCCGGAATGGTGCTTCCGATCTGCGTGACGTCCGGAACGATGAATTCGGTCGGAGCCAGGCCTCGGTCCGCCAGGGCGATCGTGGCGGTCGCCGTGAAGGCGCCGATCGCAATGGTCGCGGTCCCGAGGGTCGCGCCGATCGCGCCGGTGGCGACCGTGCCGCGCTTCAGACTCACGATGAGGGTTGCGCCGGTGGGGGCGGTCTCGATGGTGACCTTGATGAGGCGCACCATCGTCGCGACCTGAGGAGAGGGTCTCGCCCAGGCGGCGTCGTCGGTCGTGGATTGGTCGCCCGACTTCACCCAGCTGAAGATGGGCAGGTCCGTGATCACGGACGACGCGCCGATGATGTCGGAGGTGTTGAGGATGCTGTTGTAGGTGTTGCTGTCGGACGAGCCCGTCTCGACCACGAGCGCGTTGACGTTGCCGCCGACCCGGCAGCTGCTCGAGCTTGCCAGGGTGACGGTCGTGCTGTTGCCCGTGAAGATGCAGTCCTTGATCTGGTGCCCGTTCAGGCTCGTCGAAGAGAAGGTCGTAAGCGTGCAGCCGACCATGGTGACGCTTGCGCCAGCGGCGGTTACGGCTCCTGCGGTGCAGCCGGTGTAGATGGAGGAGGCGCCGGCGGAGAGCGTGGACGACATCGAGACATTCGTGAACTGGCAGCTGCTGCCGGCGACCACTGCGCCGGTGACCGCGCTACTTGAGACCTTGGCGCTTGAGTTGAGGGTAAGCGTGGAGGAGAAGATGCACCCCGTGAACTTCTGCCCGTTTCCGGAAGCCGTGACGGCTCCATTGAACGTGCAGCCCACGTAGACGGAGGAATCTCCAGCCGAGAGCGTGGAAGACATCGTCACGGCCTTGAACACGCAGGTGTCGCCGGCCGTCACCGCCCCGGAGACCGTGCAGTCCGAAACGAAGGACGAGGTGCCGAAGGTGGTGGCTCCGAGGAATGTGCAGCTTTGAGCCAGCGTTCCCGCGAGGATCGAGATCGTGCCGCTGAACATGCAGCCGTGAAGAGGGATGCCTCTCGACTCGATGGTCGTCGCGGAGAAGGTGCAGTTGCGTGCGCCGTTGAAGTAGGTGGCAGCGGGAAGCGAGATCGTCCCGCCCGTGCAGGTGACGGCGCACATGTCCGCCGAAAAGGAGCAGTTGTTTCCGTTTGCGATGAAAGACGTGGCGAGGTCGAACTGGCAGTCAAGCAGCTTGATGACCGAGCTCCAGCTGGAACCGGAGCAGTCCAGGAACGTCGCAAGCTCCGTCCCGCCAAATCCGGCGGTTACGCCGATCCTGCAGTTCTGCAGGTCGATGACGCTGCCGGCGGCGGTGAGGAGGATGAGCTTCTGGGTGGCATTTCCTACGACCTGAACGTCCCGCATGAGGAACTGGAAAGCGCCCAGGTTGAAAGCCGTGATCCCGTTGGCCAGCGAGAGAATCGTGGTCCCACGGCCGGCACCGATGAGCTTGATGTTCTTCCCGGTCACGATCGATCCGGCCGTGATCGTGAGGGTGCCCTCGCCGAGATAGATGTAACCGCCTTCGGCTGGAAGGTCCGCGATGGCGTCGATCAGACCCTGCTCGGTAAGCGGGAAGTCCGCCCGTTCGCTGGCTACAACGAGGCTGGCGGGAACAACCGATGCCCCGCCGCCGCCTCCGCCGCCTGTATATCCGGCCATGGGGCCCCCTTATGCCTGCTCGACGACGGTTTCGACGCCCTCGAGGGCCACGACCGCGTCCACCCAGACGAGGTTCGCATTCGAAACGTAGAGGATGATGGCCTGACCGGCGGCCAGGCTGGTCCGCTTCGTGGGGTCCTCGGCGTCGAGTTTGGACGGCCCGACATAGACGAGTTCCGTATTGTCCGACTTCGCTTTGACGACGATGCCGAGACCTACCGGGGCCACGAGCGCATCGCACTGTACCGCCGTGCCCGGCGTCGGAACCGTCTTGACCCGATTGATCCAGGAGCCCGTCTGGTAGACGGGCGCATTCCCGCTCGGGTCGACGTTGGTGACCGGCTGGACGTACCCGTTGATTGCGATGGCCATAGGCTACCTCGAGTTCCAGTCCTTGTAGGACCCGTCCTGGGTGACGGTCTCCGCGGGGATCACGAACCCCTGCAGACGCGCCAGGGCGCTGACGGCCGTCGCGCCGCCCGTGGCGGTGACGGCGATCACGTCCTTCCCTTTGAGGGTGATGGGCTTAGGGAACTTGGTCGGCTGGACCAGGTTGCCGCGCTGCTGCAGGAAGGCGCTGTATGTCCTCACCGGCCTGTTGTTGACCAGGATGTTCCAGGAGACGGTTCCCCACTGCGAAACATCCGTGAGCAGATGCCCGAAGGTCTGGAAGGCCGCGATGCAGCGGTCGGGGACCTCGTAGGTGATGACGGTGACCGGCGATCCGTTGGAGAGGGCGACCGGGCTTTCGCTGACGAGATCCTCCATCTCCGCCGTGATGGGCGGCTCCGTCCAGTTGGGCCCCTTCACCATGAAGCGACCGCGCTGCAGGAGGACGAAGAAGTCCTGCAGCACCTGCCACATCCGGGGAAGCTCGTGCTCTTCGAAGGCCTTCTGGAAGAGCTCCATGCTCTGGATGCGAGGAGGCGTCCACTGGGGACTGACGACCCATCCGCGACGGGGGAGGGAGACTTGGCCGCGGGTGATCTGGTAGAGCCGCTCCATCGGCTCCATGCTGCCCGCAGGGATGTCGCCCAGACCCTTGAGGGGGCCCGAGCCCGCGCCGTTGTTTTCCACGATCTAGTCCCTCCCCGGGGAGGTCCCCGGCCGAATGAGTTCGACTTCCCTGGGGTCGAGCTTGATCTTGCGGCAGCCCAGCGTGATCCAGATCGTGTTCGTCCCGTTGGACGTGTCCGTGAGCTCCAGAGTCAGCCGGTAGTTGGGCTCGAAAAGCATATGCTCCCAGTTGAGCATCGGAAGCTGGCCCGACCCGAAGACCAGGGAGTTGAGCACGGGCAGCTCCATGAGCCGCTTGCCCGTCGAGGTCTCGACGATTCTGACGGTGAAAGCGCCGGTGGAGACCGCCATGCCCTTCGACCACTCCGTGTAGGCGTCGTCGCCCATACGGATCTGGTAGCTGGCGCTGCCGAGCGCGGAGAGCGAAACGTATTGATCGGTGGTCAGGAAGTACGGGAAGGTTCTCGCGCTGTCGCGGAAGATCTCGTCCATCCGGTTGGCGATGGGGTACGGCGCCTCGAGGTGGTACCAGCGCCGGCCCGAGAGCGCGAAGCGGATGATGTTCGAGGAGGCGGAGAGGTTGCGGAACCTCACCATGAGGGTGCCGCTGCCCTCCACGACGTTCAGGAACATGCTCTGCGGCCACCGGAAGGGCCGGCCGGCGGCCGTCGCGGCCGTCAGCGTCCCGGAGAGGGGCAGGGAGGTGGTTCCGCCGGAGGCGATCGTTCCGACGTGGATCTCGCGGTTGGAGAGGATCGGGCGGTCCTGGCCCACGTTGCCGGGATCCATGAACTCGACCGTGAACCCTTCTGTCCGCTGCGAGACGTAGAAGGCGTCGAAGATCTCGAAGTGCCCCTTGCCGTCCATGGTCATGGGGTACCAGTCGGAGACTTCGTTGGCCGCCAGGGTGATGGGGTTCGTGTCGGGCGTCAGCGTGAACGGCTTGACGTACTTCTTGAGCTCGTTGACGACGATGATGCCCGACTTCGGGTCCCTGACCCACGTCGGGATCGGCTGGCCCGGGATGTAGTCGTGCGTGGTGAAGTCCCGGAGGGCGCCGGGCGTGTTCTTCGCCCGCGCCCAGAGGGACGGATCCGCGTAGTCCATCTTCACGTTCGGCCTCCTACGGGATCAGCTGCAGCCGGCGGGCCGCCATGGTCATGTAGATGTAGTTCGTCGAGCCCGACAGGTCCGTCACGTCCACGATCAGCTGCTTCTGGCGCTCGAGGAGGTAGGTGTCGGGGAAGATGTACGGGAACTCGGCGTTGCCCCAGCCGTTCTGGGAGTGGATGTTGCCGTTGATCGGCATGAGCAGCCGATTGGTGTCGCGCTCCCGGATCGTGAAGGTGAAAGCGCCCGTCGAGGAGGCCATCAGCTTCTTGATCTCGGTGTCGGCGGAGGCGTCGGACTCGAAGGTGAACCGGCCCGTGCCGTTGCCGCTTACGGCGACCACGGTGCCGTCGTCCCTCGTTTCGTTGGGCGTGAGGAAGTAGGCGTAGGTGCGGCTTCCCTGGCCGAAGTGCTTCTGCAGGTCGAGGGCGACGTCGGGCGGGGCTTCCTTGTGGTAGATCCGCCGGCCCACGAGGTTGAGGCGGACCAGGTTTTCTGCTCCGGAGAGATCGCGCAGCACGGCCTGGATCACGCGCTGGGAGTCCCCCACATTCAAGAAGTAGGGCTCCGGAAGCAGGAACTGCCGCGCGGCCACGCCTACGATCGTGCTTGAATGAACGGGCTTGTTCTGCAGGAAGCGATTCGTCGAGGGGTCGAAGAACTCGATCGAGAAGGCTCCCGCGCTCACGCCGACGATCGACGACCAGTCGAAGTGACCCTGGGAGTCCACCAGGAAGTCGAGGCGACCCTTCGCGCCGGCCACGTTTGCGCCGGCCGAAGCCGCCAGGGTGATCGAGGCCTGGTTGGGGTCGACCATCCAGTAGCCGCGGACGTGCGGCTTGACCGGGTTGATCGCGAGGCCTTCGACCGGACGGCCGTCGGGGCCGAAGATGGGGTTCCCCATCTGGTCGCGCTTGGGAACGCGGACGAAAGAGGCGAACGACATGTCGCTATCCTCCTGCTCTGACTGCAGTGAGGCCTCCCGGAATGCGCCGGGCCGCCACTTAAGGGCTCCTGAAGGGACTGCGAGGTTTCCCTCGCAGTCCGAACTGAAGTCCTCGCGGACCAGCGGCTCTAGATGTTGCTGTAGAGCACGCCGATCATGTAGGTGAACCACTTCCGCCCCGCCGCCGTGATCGACAGCGCGGAGCAGGGGCACACCTCGTTGCGGAACTGCTCGACGCTGTCGATGCGCCGGGCCTTCCGGTCGGGCGTGGTGAAGTTGTAGAACGCGTTCACCACGGGCATGCCCTGGGTGATGATCGTGCCCGACGAGTTGAAGCCGGTCGGGCCGATCCCCTGCGGGATCTTCTTCAGCGTCGTCCGGGCGAAGATCGTGTTCTGCCCGAAGATCCAGGTGAAGGTGGACTTGTTGTAGACGTCGTTGAAGTCCGCCTGGCTCACGCCGTACTCGAGCTCGCCCGTGAAGCCGACGAGGTCGAAGAGGTTCGGCGACCCCAGCTGACCGTTCAGGGTCATGTTGGTGTCGCAGAGCGACTTCTTCGTCGCGTCGGAGAAGCTCCGGGCGTCCGTGAAGAGCGACCGGCAGCCCGTCTGGGCGTTGGCCAGCTCTTCGCAGTCGTACAGCGGGTAACGCAAGGGCCGCAGGACCGCCTGGCCCTGGGGGGTGGCGACGACGTACTCGACGCCCGTGCCCGGCATGCCGTCCGCCGAGGCGGCGGTCATGCCCAGATTTCCGACACCGTGCATGGTTTCCTCCAACCCGTAAGGGGTGATCCCTTCCCGGGGTTTCCGCCCGTATTACATCGCGTCCAGCAGTAGCGGGCGGTCCCGCTGGCGCGTACTCCGGCGAACACCGCCGGAGGATCTCCTACAGGTGCCCTCCCCGGTTTCCCGAGGAGGGCACGAATTGGAGCTCCTAGATGACCGGGTCCTGGTTGGTCACGTCGTAGTCCCGCAGGCCGCCGGGGGCCGGGGAATACGAGGGCTGCATCCGCAGCGCCTGCTCCGTGACGTACTCGCCGACGCCGACCCGGGACGGCAGGAGGTTCGTGGTGCGGAGGTACGAACCCATGCCGTTCAGGTTGCCCTGCACGCGGGCGGCGATCGCTTCCTTCATGCGCTGGGCGAGGTCGTCGCCCAGGCCGTCGAGACCGATCTTCCGCGCGATCTCCGTGCCGCCGAACAGCTGCTTGAGCACGGCGTGCGCGACGTTGACGACCGTCCCCAGCCAGACGCTGTCGCCGGCGTTCTTGCCGACGAAACGGCCGACCAGGTACGAGAGGCCGGCGCCGCCCAGGGCGTCGGCGACGATCTTCAGGTAGGGCTGCGCCACCGCCGGGACCTGCGCCGCGATGCCGACCTTGTTCAGGCCTTCCATCACGAAGCCGCCCGCCAGCTTGGAGCCGAAGTAGCCGGCCGCCGCGGGGACGCCGGTCTCGGTCCAGAAGCGCACGTCGACGAAGGACTTCAGCTTGCCCAGGATCTGGCCGGGGGCCCCGCCCGCCAGCTTGATCGGGTTCCAGCTGATGGGCAGCACCGGGTTGCGCCGGTAGCTGCGCCGACGGCGGGGGTTGTTGTGCCAGACGCGCGGGGCGTGCCGGCGCATCCGCAGCCGACGGTAGCCCTTGTGCTTCCGGGCCGAGAAGCCCTTCCGCGACAGGAACAGCGGGTTCCGACGCGCCCGACGACGGGTGCTCCGGCGCTTCCGCCGGCGCGGGTTCCACGAGATCGGCAGAACCGGGTTGCGACGGGTGCGCCGGGTGCGCCGGCGGCTGCCCCCGCGGGAACGGCGGCTCACGAACCGGCCGCCCCGGCCGCGCGAGAGCCGACGACGACGAGTCTTTCTCGCCATCTTGGACCTCCTTGACGAAGCTCTGCGCGACCGGCCCCGGAGGCTCCTCCGAGACACGACCGATCGACGCGTCCGAATTTTCGAGCGACGGCGCTTGCGGCGCTTGGTCGCGTTCATCAGCACCTTGGCGCCGCCCGACGTGAGGGCGGTCGTGAGGAACGGGTTCCGACGCGTGCGGCGACGGCCGCCGCTGCGGCGCTTCTTGCCCTTGCCGAGCTTCTTGCGAAGCTTGAGCGCCTGCATGACGCCGCCGGCCTTCTTGACCATGCGCTGCCAGGCCGAGAGCTTGCGTCGACGTCCGCCCTTACGCCGCCGGGAGCTCTTCCCGGGGTTCAACGTGGCCAGCCAGAAACCCATCGCTCACCTCGCTACTTGTGGTAGAAGTCCGTGATCTTGCTCTTGCCGCGAAGCTTGTTGATCGTGATCCCCGCCTCGGGGTCGTGCTTGATGTCGGGCATCGTGTCCCAGGGGTGCTTCCACGCGCCCTTGCGCGGGGAGCCCTTGGGCATGATGTAGGTCGACTCCGGCGCCTTGCCGGCGTCGTAGGTGATCCAGAGGCCGTGCATCCCCGGAACGTCCTGCCACTCGAGGGTGACCTTCCGGCTCTTGGCGCCGTGGGTCCACTTCTCGTAGCCGCGGAACTTCTTCAGGAAGGCCTTCCACATGGCCGGGTTGCGCTGCTTCTTGACCCACTGCGCGAAACGCTCGATCGTCATGGTGATCTTGCGCTTGCCCTTGGGGCCGGGGTTGGTGCGGTAGCCGAAGTGATCCTTCACCCGATCGACCTCGACGGACGAGTGCGGCTGGGTGAACTGGCGAGGAAGCCCCTCCGCCCTCGTGTGCGCCTTCCGGAGAGCGCCCTGAAGGGTCCTGGCCCTCACGGTCTCCTCGCGCATCTCCATGGAGGGCGAGAAGTAGCGGGCGCGGTAGCTGGGGTTGTTGGAGACGCCCCAAACCATCTTGTCGTAGTTGCCGAGCTCCGCCTCCGACTCGAAGGAGTCGCGCAGAGCCTTGGCCACTTCCCAGCGGGTGGCCAGGTTGAAGATCCGGACGCCCGGCGTGCCGAACTCCTGGTAGTACTTCTTCGCGCCGGCGTCGGCCAGGTAGAGGAAGAGCTTCGCGGCCTTCTCGTGGTTGTAGGTGCCGCTAGCCCGGCGCTTCATGAGGTTCCGGACGATGGGCACGAACTGCTGGTGGTACAGCTGCGAGTCGTTCTCGATGTACAGCTGAAGCTCCCTCGCGCCGCGCTCGTCCACCTGCCCGCGGCCGGGGTTGGAGAGCATGTGGGTGACGGCTGCGCCGGCGAGACCGCCGGCCAGGGCCGCTCCGAGCGAGGGGTTCTTCTGGATCTCGTTCGAGAACTGCATGCCGCAGTTGCGGCACTGAAAGTGAGCGCGGTTCCCCAGGTGCCCGAGGTACATGACGGGCCCACCGCACATCTGGCAGCCCATATCCTCAGCGTCGAAATCGTCCACGTCGACCTTGCGACGACGGACGAAGCGATGGCGACCCGGGTTCGCCCCGACGACGGTCATGAGCAGGGGGTTCTTCTTGTAGATCGTCATCGCTTGCTCCACCACGCGAAGGCGAAGGCGGCGGCCACGACGGCCACGATGGCCCCGACGCCGAGGCCCGACCCCAGGGCGCTGGCCCGGCGCTCGAGCTCCTGCTTGAAGGTCTCGACGCCGACCTCCGCAGGGCTGCGGAGGGACATGGCGTTGACGGCCGCCCGCTGGCGATCGCCCTCGTCCTGCACCTGCAGAGCGATCTCCGGGAGGATGCTCTTGGCGTACTCGACCATGGCGCGGTACAGCTTGATGCGGCTCTCCGCCGTGGCGATCTGCTGATCGCTGGGCGTCTGGCTCTTCGTGATGAGCAGCAACTTCGCCTGCTCGAGGAGATCGTCCTGGGTCCAGTTGAAGTCGGTGAACCGGTCCACCGGGACGTAGGCGCCTGCCTGGATGGCCCCGGCGATGCGGCCCTGCATCTCGTTCCAGAGCGTGCTGCCGATGGCGTTGACTTCCGCCAGGAGGGCGGAGATCTCCGCCTGGTCGCGACCGATGCGGTCGTACCAGGCCTGGGGCTTCCCGAAGAGGTCGCTCATCCAGTCGCCGAGCCCCGACAGCTGCTCGACGGTGAACTCGCTCTCCCCTCCGGAGGCCACCGGCATCATCGTTCCGCACCAGGACGTCGGGCACTTCGCCGTCGTCACGAGTACCTCCGCCGGCGGGTGCCCATGAAGGTGCGGCGCGAAACCCAGACGCCCAGGAGGACCGCGAGACCGGCCATGCCGCCCACGATCGAGGCGATCGAAGGGGTCCAGTCCCGCAGCACCTCGTACATCGCGGGCTTCACCGCGTCGATCGCCTGCTGCGTGGCCGGCGCGACGAGGGAGGCGAACTCCTGCTTCGCCGAGGGCATGATGAAGTCCAGGATCCCGTCCATGTAGGCGCCCATGTAGGCGTCGACTTCGTCCATGGACTTAAGCTCCCCGAGGCGGACCATCTCTAGCGCCCCGACCGCTCCGTCGGTGGCCGCGTCTGCGAGAAGGCCCGCGAGGCTCATGGCTTAGAGGGTGCTCCAGTCGCCCGTGATGGGCTGGCTCGAACCTTCGTTCGTCGCGACGGAGCCCGAAGGCGTGAAGAGCTTCGAGACCTCGGAGATGATCGAGGGGGCGGCGGCGATCGCCGCGGCCTTGATCTGGTCGCTCGTGCTCGGGGCCTTCACCGTCGAGGCGATCGGCGAGATGGCCTTCGGGAGAAGGGCCGCGCCGGGCTTGAGCAGCAGCTGGTAGGCCGCGAAGCCGCCGCCGCCGATGAGCAGCAGCGTCTTGAGGTCCAGGCCGCCGCCGCGCCGCCCGCCGCGCCGGCTGGGACGGTACCGGTAGCTCCGGCCGCGCCGGGGGTTGGAGCGGAAGACGCGGCTCCCGCGGGCGCCCCCGGACATCGCCAGGGCGGCGAGGCCCAGGAGGGCGATCATCCCGATGGGGATCGCGCTCTTGGCGACGTTCGCGACCGCCGTGGCCCGCGTCTCGGCCGTCGACTGCTTGGGTTCTGACCCGGTGACCTGGGCGACCGCCTGGTTGATCGCCTGATCGGCGGAGACGTTGCCCGTCGAGATCTGCGCCGACACGCTCTTGGCGATGTCGTCGATGAAGTCGCCCAGGCCGTTGAGGTGGCCGCCGCGGAAGGCCCGCGCGAGGCGGTTCTGCGGGCCGGGGACGAGGTAGCGCCGCTCGGCGGCGTGCGCCGGCTGGTGCTGCAGGCGGCCTTTCGCCTTGTTGGCGATGCCGCGCTTCTTGCCGGCGACCTGCCTCACCTTCGAGCGGATCTTGCCGAGGTCGCCGAAGCCGTGGAAGCCCTCGAGCGCCATCTCCTCGATCACGCCGTCGAGGACGTCGCCGAGCTCGTCGGCGCCGATCTCGCCCATCTGCACCGCGCGGGAGATCTCGTCGCCCGCTCGAGCGATGGCCGAGGCGGGAGCCGAAAGGACGTCCTTGAGGTAGTTGGCCATGGTGCCCTCCGAGCCGGGATACATGCGGTTGAAGTTCTCCCTGGCCGTGGGCGCCGCGCCCCACCGGGCCTTGTCGGGGTTGAGGACTTTGGGGATGAGGTTGCGCTCGACGAGATACCAGAGCTCTTCCGGCGTCGGCATCGACTTGATCGGAAGAGCCGGGTTGTACACCCCGCCGCCGGGCCGTGGATTC
>JACCDR010014094.1_pt1 | contig 11081 bp, 16 predicted proteins | sample 7446431 | NCBI WGS metagenome assembly JACCDR01 (sample SAMN15323443, study PRJNA562643) | freshwater metagenome | isolation source: river surface water | place: USA:Blue River Watershed | collected 2017-08-17 | reverse complement strand
ATAGGTTTTTCCGCCTGACCAACAATATCAATAATTTTATTCATCTTATCAACTAATAATTTTTGAATAAAATCATTATTAGATAAATTATTTATTAATAAATCTAATTTTTGTTCTATTGATAATAGAACATCTGACGCTTTACGTGGCTCACTCATTTAAAAAAATTCCCGCTTTTATTTTAATTCTTTTAAAGATAAAAATATTATTAATATCTACTAATGGCGTATCATTTTCTCCAAATGCTAATTTAGAGATCCAATTTTCAACATCTTCTTTATTTCCTACAAAGAAAACTTCATTATCAATCATAATAACATATTCATCTATTTTAATATCTGAAAAGAAAAACAATTCATTTGTATTTTTTTCTTCTTCAAAAGAAGATCCCATAGATTTTTGAACCTCTTCCGATACAAATTCATTATTATCAATAAAATTATTATCGTCAAAAACTTCCATATCATTAATAGACCAGGTGTGTTCCATATGATTTCCTATATTTAGGATATTATTCTGGCTCACACCCGATCTATTTTCTTGACCAACTTCATTATTATTCGCCATTCTAACTTTAGCATCAATTTTTTGATTTGGAAAATTTTCCGGAATAATATCCTTAGATAAATATTCTGGAGTTGGTTTCTCAAAACTTTCTGTTTTCAATCTATCAGGATGGCGAATAATTTTATCAATCATTTATTTTTCCAATTTTGGATTTTAAATTCTTGTTCTTTAGCTTTTCTAATACTTTCATTACGTTTACGTCGTTTGCGCACCGAAGGTTTTTCAAAACTTTGTTTTTCTTTAAACAAAGAAAGAATTCTATCTTTTTGCACAATTGCTCTAAAAGCTTTAAAAGCTCTTTCAAAATTACCACTATATACTCTTACTTCTAATGGTCTAAATTCTTCTGAATAGTTCAAATCACCCCCTTTCAAATGTGATTTATTTTCTGAATTATTTTTCTGTTTCGACATAATTACACCAATTTTAACCTTACTTTTGCAAGTATTTATCTGCATTTATTGATCTATTAATAGAATTTTTATCTTTAATAACTTCTTGAATTGATTTATTCAAATCTTTTATTGAAGGTTTTTTTCTATTATTAGAAAGCGCTTCATACATTGAAGTTATGTATAACTCTTTAAGATAAGCATAACTAAATTTATTCTGCACTGAAAGTTTAGAAATATTTTTTAACTTTTCTTCTGGAAAGAAATCTCCGAACCATCGCTTTAGATATATCAACGACATTTTCTCATCTGGCAGCGGAATTTCAAATTTTCTATCAAATCTTGAAGGTCGATTAATAATATTTGATTTAAATTTATTAATATTATTAGCTGTTGCTACAACAAATAATCCATTTTTGGCAGATACACCATCCAATAAATTTAAAAATGTTGAAGTATTTATACTTCTTTCTAACATAGAGTCCAAATCTTCAAAATAAAGAAGTGATGGTGATTGTTCTTCAGCATAGGAAAAAGCTTCTCTTATGCTTGCATCATTTGCTTCTGGAACAACAGTAATTGGTTTGAAATCATATTCTGACATTAAAGTTTTAATTAAACTTGATTTTCCATTACCAGGTTCACCATATAATAACATTCCCTTTTTCCAAGGAATTTTATTTTTAATATAAAAATCTTTAGATAGAAGAAAATTTTCTACTATAGATCGAATTTCATTTTTTAAATTATTTGGAAAAAATAAATCTTCCCAAGAATAATCTTTTGTATATGGAAAATCTTCACCTTCAATTACTTTAACGAAAAGATTGCTACGATCTCTCTCTTGAATCCAAGCATCAAATGCATTTCTAAAATTTACATATTCTTGATAATTCTTTTGTGATACTAATACGAAAAATGATACTTCACTATCATGGTTCATTCCTTCATGGAATAATGCACAATGAATAAATTCAAAATTTTTACCTTGAATTAAAAATACACCTTGAATAAAATATTTTTCGAAATTATTATTAGTCTTCCAAGAAATAATACTATCTTTATAAAGACATGTTATTTTTGTATTATTTTGTTTTGTGAATTCAATAAACTGACCATCGATTGTTATTCGATTGTGTACATATTTAGTAATATTTACTTGATCTTTTAATTCGTCTTTAAAAGAATTTTCCGCCCAATTCATTAATTCATAAAAATTTGATAGTGGTCTTTCAAATTCCGAAGTTGTAAATTTTGGAATAGAATATTTCTGTAAAATATCTTCTGATAATGTTTCTTGTTTCTCTAACTCTATTGGTGTTAATTTTAAATTATTAAATTTTGAATTTGCCATATAAAAATATATTAATTCCTTACTACGATTTTAATCGGTTTTGTTGATTTACAATTTGGAAACCCGCTACACGCTAAAAATTTGGTTCCATCTTTTTTGTTTGTTTTAATTAACATTACTGAATTGCACTTATCACATTTTGTTTTATTTTCATCTCCTCCATAATTACTATAAGCCTTATCAAGTTCTAACTTAAAATTCTTATAAAAAAGATTTAACATATCAATTTTATTGATTTTACCATGCTCAATTTCATCTAATTGATCTTCTAGTTTTGAAGTATAATCATAATTCATAAAAGTAAAATAATCAGCTAACACATTAGTTATTTTTTTACCCAATTCTGTTGGATAATATACATTACCTTTTTTTTCAACATATTGTCTCGAAGTTATAGTCCCTAAAAGGGCAGAATATGTTGCAGGGCGCCCAATACCTTTAGTTTCTAATTCTTTAATTAATTTATCTTCCGAATACCGTGGGGGAGGTTGAGTTTGTTTTTTCTCCATTTTAACAGGATTTTTTCCAAAAAGAAAACACACATCACCATTTTTTAATGGTGGAATATCAATTTGATAATTATGATTAGTTCCTAAAATTTTTAAGAAACCTTCCTGTTTTAAAGCTTTTCCGGAAGATTTTACTTCACATTCTGGATGATTTTTAACTTTAGCTGTAATTTTTAATGTATCAAAGACGGCAGGTGCCATTTGGCTGGCGACAAAAAATTTCCAAATAGTTTCATAAACTTGCTTCTCATCCGATCCTACACGAATATCATTCGGTGTTAATAACAAATCTGAAGGTCTAATACACTCATGCGCATCTTGCGCTGAATTTTTATTTTTAAAAACATTTACTTTTTTAAAGACCGGATAACCATTTTCTTCTAAATATTTTTTTAATTCTTTAATTGCTTCATCTGAAGCGCGTGTGGAATCAGTCCTAATATAAGTACAATATCCATTTTCATATAATGATTGAGCAGCTTTCATAGTTCTATCTGACGACATATTATATGTTTTAGACATAAATCTTTGTAAAGAAGAAGTAATCATTGGGGGTGGGGGTGATACTTTTTCTTCATCCGAAAGAACTTCTGAAATTATATATTCATTATTATTTTTTAAAATATCATAAACTGATTGGGCAGTTGATAAGTCGGTTGGTCTTCCAGCATATTTAGTTGTAAAACTTGTTGCATTATCTTTTGATAATTCAACATTTAAAGTCCAATAATCTTCTGGAAGAAAAACATCTATTTCTTTTTCTCTATCAACTACCAATCTTGTTAAAACGGATTGGACACGACCAGCACTAAGTTTTGGTCCAAAATTATTCATTAAAAATGGGGATGCCATAAAACCAACAATTCTATCTAAAACGCGCCGAGCCTCTTGTGATTGAAATAAATTCATATCAATATCACCAGCATCTTTAACAGCTTTTAAAAGTTTATCTTTTTTAATTTCATTAAAAATCATTCGTTTCATTGGTTTGCCTAAATCTTTTAGACGTTCTCGTAAGTGCCAACAAATTGCTGTCCCTTCACGATCTGGATCGCCGGCTAATAAAATTAAATCACATTTTTTGGCGGCTGCCATCAAAGAATCAAGTGTTGACACTTTATCTTCCAATAAAACATATTTAGTTTTAAAATCATTATTTAAATCTATTCCAAGATTAAATTTACCACCTTTAGCTAAATCTGTAATATGACCTTTACTGGACATAACTATAAAATCTGAACCCAAATATTCTTGGATTTTAGTAGCTTTAGTGGGACTTTCTACAATAACGAGTGTTTTTAATTTAGGCATAATAAAATATATTTTAGTGATTTTGAATAATTTTGATCAATTATTTCAATTAGTTGTGCAAAATTTAGATTGCCGCTCTGATACACAGTCATATATCAGCGGAATTTTTACTAAATTTAAATCGAAAAATGAAAATTTAGCAGGAAACAGTTTAACATTATATTTTGCTGACGCAAGAAAAAATCATGATTTTTATCAATTTCAAAAATTAGGTGATTGGATTTTCTTTTGTGGATCTATTTTCCCAGAACATTTAAAATGTGCTTCTTCAGAATATTATGATGCAATTGCTCAAAATTCTTTTTATAGCTGTTTTAAACTAATTAATAAAAAATGGATTTTATTTGAAGAATTAGCTGATAATTTCCATAATTTAAAATTACAAACGCAATCTAATTTTAATAAACAAATTTCCTTGGAAAATAATCGCGGGCTTGTTTTTGTTTAATATCTGGTCTGTTATTATATGATTTATAAACAAAAGACCATACAGTCCTCAAACATTCACAAGTTAAGCATTCATAAATTATGATATTTTTGCATTTTTTTAAATTGTTATTAACAGTAATTCCTTTAAATTTTGTATTAAAAAATAAATCATAAGACATTTGATCTAAACAATTTGTTGGGCATGTCGGGGGGATTTCTGAATTTTTAAACGATATAAAGTTATCATTAATAGAAATATTTTTAATATTATTAAGCGTTGTAAAACACTTACCACTTTTTTGAAAATAAAAATTAGGACCTTGCCCACAATATTTGCAAACGCTTTGAATATTTAAAGGTTGTGATTTTTTTACTTGAATAAATATTTTTTCTTTATTTTTTATTTTTTTCTTCGCCATATAATTCCATTAAAGCATCATTAACTATTTTTTTTCTTGTTCTGTTAAGGTGTGCCATAGCTCCACTTTGTAAGTGCGGATCTACTTTTAAATGTGAAACTAAAACTTTTGTAAAAGGTAAAATATTTTTGGTATAAATTTTAGTAAATGAATAATCAATAATTTTATCCATAGAAATATTTTTTTCTGGTAAAGTCATCATATTAACAATTTTACCAATATAAAATTTTTTAGGATTATTATACATTTTATAATCAAGTGTATTATTTTTTATAATACCTTTTTCATCAACAATTCCAATAAATTCACTAATACCATTAAATAAATGAATTTTATTGTCGGTAATAGAATTAATTGTGATATATTTATTTTTTAATTTTACACTAAGAGGTAAATTATTTTCTATAATTGAAACATACTCTTTAAATAATTTTGATTGAAAACCGTATCTATGGTAATTTAATAGATAATTTTTCATTTCGTCGGGATGTTTTTTTAATAAATTATCTATACTTTGTAGTGACCAAAGTTGATATGGGATACTTTTATTTTGCCATACCAATTTATTTTTATATTTATCTATAATTTTATTAATTATTTTTATTTCTTCCAATATTCATAAACCTCTTCTGGTGTAATATAAGCTATTTGTAATCTTTCCAAATTTCTTGTATGATCTTTTAATAAACCATCACCCTTTCCTAATAAGTTTTCGGCGCCCTTACTGTCTAATATAACTCGACTATCAATATGACTACTAACTCTACAAGCAATCCTGGCTGGAAAATTTGCTTTAATTGTTCCGTTAATAACATCAACAGAAGGTCTTTGAGTTGCTAAAACGATGTTAATTTTCGCTGCACGGCATTTTTGAACAAGTTGGCATAATAATGTGTAAAATACATTATCTTTATCTTGCATAATTAAATCTGCAAACTCATCAATCATTAAAATAACATACTTCATATTATTTTTACCAGCTCTAATATTTTCATATCTTATATTCATAAGTTGATAAATATTTTCTAACATTAATAAGCATTCTTGATATGTATGCGCAACTGTTGTATTTGGTAAATCTTTATATAAAGAAAATTCAATATTTTTAGGATCCATTAAAAATAAATTAACATTATTATAATTAAATAAATTAGCTATAATATTATGCATTAAACCACTTTTTCCTGATCCTGTTGTTCCAGCAATAAGTAAATGTGGGTTTTGAGCTAAATCCATCCATACTTTAGATCCATCCATTCCCTGACCCAATAAACATGGTAATTGATATTTTGGTATATTTTCATTTGAAAAATAGTCCAATAAATCTAATCTTTTAGATCTATTTTCAGCAAATTCTAAACGAATTAAACCTTTAGAATGTAATGTTTTAATAATTGGTAAAGCTGGCGCTTTTAATGACAAAGTTATTTCTGGAACATATTTTATTAAATTTTTAATTGTTCCATTATTTACTAATTTAAGATCATAAAAAAAATAATTATCTATTCTTTTATAATTAGTACAAACCGCACCGATTTTATACGAAGATAAAATAGTATTAAAATTTATAATTTGTTTTTCCATTTAAAATCAAAAAAGCTCGGCTGAATGCCCGACTTTAATACCTAAATCATTAACTGTACCATAAGGTAATTCAATTACTAAATCACTAAATTCATTTTTTCCAATAATTTCAGTAGAAAAAGGTTTTCCATAACAAATTTGTGAAATTTTATTATTTATGCAAAAAACTATATCTAAAGGTGATGGTGTCTTATGCATCCAAAATTTATTTATTTTTGGTTTATTATAAACAAAAGACATAATTGGAGGTGGAAAAGGCTGAAACATAAGACCGCGTTCTTGTTCAGCTTCCGAAATGGCTAATAAAGTTGGAAACACATTATTACTTATGCAAATAAAACCGCTCTTCATTTTTTACCAAAATTATTGGAAAATTCTCTAAATTGTCGAGCCCTAAAAGATCTATCTAAATGTTCACGTTCCTTCGGCGATAATGAATGATTTATAATATCTTTATCTTCTAACAGTGAAAGATAACTTCTATCTAGTAATCTATTTTTTATCGATATTTCTAAAGGTTTAATGAGTGTTTTAATATTATTTAATTTTGTATATAAAGATTTCATTAATATATTAATATCAACTAAATTTAATTCTTTTTCTAAATTATTCATTAAATCATTTAATAAATCGCGCATATCTTCCGAATTCTTAGAAATATCTAATCTTAGTGGAGAAGTTTTATCAAATGGATTAATTTTATGTTTTGTTTTTCCAAACCATCTTGAAACTACATTAGATGCAATTATATCTAAATTTGAATTATTTTTAAAAAATTCTTCAAATGTTTTAGCTGATGTATTATGTTCTTTATTTAATTTTGTTAAAATTCCATTATAAAGTTTAATAATTTCTATTGCCATTTCATTTTTTTTAACAAAATCTTGCATAACGACAAAATCTGCAACGAGACTAGAAATATCTTTAAAATAAAGAGGATCTACATTTGATTGCAATAATTGATCGCTATATTTTCTAAAATCATTTAAAGCATCAACTGCTTCTTTAATTTTATTTTCTTCTTTTATAGAAGAGTTTTCTTTCTGTTCTGTATTATATGTTTTATATGCTTCTAACACGCCATTCAAATATGATAAATTATTTTCAACTTGAATTAACATCTTTGATGCTTGAAAAATACTATCCGCTGATGATTCAAGTATAATCCCTTCAAAATCTTCTAATTCTTTATCTAATTTTGCGGCAGCTCTTAACATGGATAATCTATATGTTCTTTTACGATTATACGAAGAATCGCCAAACCATGGTCCTTTTAATCTTGATAAAAATCTTGAAACAGGGTTAGAACCTTCAGAAATAAGATTTTCACTTTGATGTGTTGCTGCCATGTTAAGTTGTTGTTCCAAGTTCGATGGGACTGCAACATTTTTGGGACCTTTTTTTCTTCTTTTTTCTGAATATTCTAATTGTTCTTGAACAATTCTTGACCCTTTTGATGCTATTTCTTGAAAATCAGAAGCAAGTACGCCTAAAATTGTTGCTGGATCAGCTGGAAGGGCATCTTTTATCGATGATTTTTCATTATGAAATTTGGATGGATGACCATTCATTAATCTTTTTAAATCAATAATATCACTAATAAAAGATGAAACTTCTTTATTCCAAGCATCTTTTGCTTGTCTCAATTTCTCTTGAATTGGATCTGAAGATGGTTTTCGAGCTATTTTTTTCACACAATAATATGAAAATATTGATATTTACATCAATGGTTTTAATTTATTAAATTTTTCATACATTTCTTGAGAAGTAATTTCTGGAACATATTTATCATTAATAAACCATTTTCTTTTAATTTTTCCATTTGCGTTTATATAATCTTTATGTGATACTAACATATTGGATTTACCTTCATACCATTCTTCTAAATATTTTATATTATTTTTATAATAAATAATTGAAGAAATATATGTTTTACCGTTACCAAAATGTACAAAATTAATTAATTTATCTTGGTCTTCACCAATAAGTTGACCATCGACATATTTTTTAATTTCTACTTTATCTCCAGGCTTTATCATAAAATATGATCCACAATTCCATATTTGATAGCTTCTTTGGCTGTCATAAACATGTCTTTTTTACAATCTTCTCTAACTTTTTTTACAGGTTGGCTTGTATGTTTCGCCAACATTTTAACAATTGCATCATTATTTACTTTTAAAAAGTCTAAATAATTTTCACAATTAATTGTATCTGATCCTGGTAATGGGAAAGCGCATTGAATTCCATGAATCATAACTTCTGCATTGGGCGCTATATATCTTTCACCTTTAGTTCCTGCCGCTAATAAAACAGCGGCCGCACTATACGCTTTACCTAAACAAATTGTTCTAACAGGAGCTCTAACCATATTCATAACATCATACATTGATGTACATCCCGCTAAATCACCACCATTTGAATGAATATATAATGTGATAATATCATTAGAATCAACATTATCATAATATAAAAGCATTGAGCTAAATTCATTAGCAACTTCTTTTGAGACATCTTCGCTTAGAAAAATAATTCTAGATTTTGCTAATTTTATATATGTTTCTGCATATCCATGTGAAGATTGCGGTTTACTATGTTTGTGTTTATTTTTATTTACTTGGTTTAAGTATTCTGTCGATAATTCCATAATTTAAAGCCTCTTTTGAGTTAAGAAATTTTCTAATTTTTAAATCTTCTACAATTTCCTGTGTCTTTTTTCCGCAACGCTCAGCTAAAATAGACATCATTTTTTTATTATCACGCTGTAATTGTTTCATAGACACATCAGCATCAACTAAATTTGAAAACATAACATGATGCGCATCAACTTGTCCGATAGCAATGGCAGAATTTTTGGTCGCCGTTCTCATTCCTTTCGTTCCAGCCGCTAAAATAAGCGCGGCTTCATCCATTGCTGAGCCGGTGCATACTGTTTGAATTGGTGATTCTAATAAATTCATCGTATCATAAATCATTAAAGCACTTCTAATATCACCACCTTCCGAATTAATAAATAATGTAATTGGATGAACTTTTTCAAAATCTTTTAATAAAAGAGTAGCTGAAAGATCACTGGCTAATTTATCATCAATCATATCATTTAAAAATAAAACACGATCTCCGGCTAAACGTTGATAAACATCAACAGGAACTTCGCCATGTTCCGTATTTTCTAATATAATTGTATTCATGAACTTCTCCTTTGCTTTGCTGCCATTTCTTTATCTTCAGCGCAAGAAATACAAATTAAAAAATGCGGATTATTTAATAAACGCTTTTCCGAAATATCTTCTCCACAATCTTCACAAGATCCATAATTACCATCATTTATTTTTTTAAGAGCATCTTCAATTTTCGTTAATTTTTCTTCATTACGTTGAACCAATTGATTGGAAATATTTATTAATAATTTTCCTTGAATTTCATCAACTTCATCGCCATCCAAATCTACATCTGATTGTATTTTTGATGCTTGATTACAAATATTTTCTTTCTCCATAAGAAGTTGTTTTTTCATACTATCTAAAAATTTTTTATTCATATTTTCTAAATTTCCTTTGCTTCAAATATTGAAATTATATTTTCAATTGGTTTATTTAAATTTTTATCAATTTGTTCTTGTGGCATTATCCAGTAAGTATTTTCTGGAAATTTTAATATACATGCATTACAAATCCACCCATGATATTCTATTTTTTTCCAAATATTGGAAAAAACTACATTTTTGTCTGAAATTTTTTCTTTTATTTTTTTCTTATAAAATGGTCTTAATATTTTAAAAGGTTCAATATCAAATTTTTTCTTAAATTTTTGTGAGGCTCTTATGATATTTTTTGATAATATTTCTTCCATTAAAATTTGATCATTTTTAATTCCAGAAGCTACAAAATAAATCGAACGTCTGCGCTTTTTAGGAATCCTTATCATCATGCCCTCTTGGAAACGTCTTGTCAACATCCAAACGCGCAAGTAAAAATTTTTTTACATTAGTTGCGAGATTGAAAAACAATAATTTTTTACCCGGTGAAACAATAACCTTTTTATGTATAATTGACCAGTGCTTTCTTGGAATTCTTGGTCTCAAATATAAATTTCCAAAATTTTTAATTTCAATATTTTTTCCAGATATTAAATCTTTTTTGATTTCATCAAGTAAAATAAACAAAACTGCCCGCACATCATGATATTTTATTAAACCTTCAACTTTTTTGAAAACGGCGGCGTAAAATTTATTACGATTAAAAGATATATTCATATTTCAAAACATTTTTCATATATTTATGATAATTTTTTCCTGGTCCAACAATTCCGTTTTTTGATAATTTTATAATTTTTAAATTAATTAATTGATTAAAAATCAAATCATTATAAACAAAACATGATTTATTATTCATAATATTTAAACAAATTTCTTGAGCATGATGATGATTTGATACCATCCATAATTCTATATCTTTTGGTATTTTTTTACCTTCTTTAAATGTTTCTAAGACATCTTCCAAACCTGATTTCATTT
>JACCDR012584204.1_pt1 | contig 11084 bp, 13 predicted proteins | sample 7446431 | NCBI WGS metagenome assembly JACCDR01 (sample SAMN15323443, study PRJNA562643) | freshwater metagenome | isolation source: river surface water | place: USA:Blue River Watershed | collected 2017-08-17 | reverse complement strand
TAGGTGTATGGTTTCAGATCTATTTCACTCCCCTCTCCGGGGTTCTTTTCACCTTTCCCTCACGGTACTTGTTCACTATCGGTCTCCAAGAATATTTAGCCTTACCAGTTAGTGCTGGTAGATTCATCCGAGCTATTCATGTCTCGAACTACTCAGGAACGGAATCAGAAGAGTTGTATGCATTTCGAATACAGGACTATTACCTACTGGGGTCGCTCTTTCCAAAGCGTTTTCCTATACATACATTTTGTAACTCTTTGTGAACTAAATCACAAACTCCGCCCTACAACCCCATCCATATAAATACGGATGGTTTGGGCTGATCCCGTTTCGCTCGCCGCTACTAAGGGAATCGCAAGAAACTTCTTCCTGAACATAATGGCGCTTACGCACCAGTGTTCAGGAATAAATCCCTGAACATGATGCAAAGCATCTGTTCAGAAAGAAATTTCCGTATATTGCTTTCTTTTCCTCCAGCTACTGAGATGTTTCACTTCGCTGGGTGCGCATCTGCATAAACACAGATTCCTGCCGATGACAGGAGGGTTTCCCCATTCAGAAATTTCCGGATCGAAGGTTATTTGGCACCTCCCCGAAACTTATCGCAGCCATATCACGTCTTTCATCGCTTCTTGAAGCCTAGGCATCCACCATACACCCTTACATTCCTGCAAGGAATGCTGTACACCGCTGTACAATTTTATTCGGTCCGTTAGAAGTATTTTCATACTTCTAACGGACCTCGTATTGTGAGCTCCGTAGAGGAAGCGAGCTATGCGGAAAAATTGCATACTCGCTCCTTGATGAGTCTTATTCTTGTCGCCAATAAAGCGCGACCTCAGAATTAATGAACTTAATGAATACTTTCGTCAGGCAGCCATGACTAGGCTTTTGCTCTTGGAGTCTCCGCGCGGACTAGCTCCATTTGCTTATCTTACAAGAGACCTGACTAAGTGACGACGTGCTCTAAGCGCGCCATCAGTTCGTAAACTCTTTAGAGGTTACCCTCTACGGAGCTCACAATACTTTGAGTGTTGTTTATGTTGTCCGGCCCTGTTAGGGTCGGACGGGTCTGTTGGGGACGAAAAGACCCGCGCGCTCAGCTACGAGACACGACTGTGGATCTAACCCAACAGACTACCTGTGTTCCTCGTATGTATGTCGCTTACCGCAACTACGAGGAACCTGCCAATGTGCGTCGAACACATTGGACTTTTCGACACACCCCTTATCAAGGTGTGTCTTAGAATATGCAGTTTTCAAGTTACTGCGTACCCCCTTGAGTGAAGTTTTAAAAATCCGCGTTCCCGCGGCAGTCATTCAAAAATGATTGATGCGCGGTGCGTAATCTCTAAACCAAAATCATAAGTACGTGCCCGCTATCTTATACGAATTAAAAATAAAGTCAACCCCGCCCTGTTAGTCTGAACGTCGACTTCTCTGAATTCGCTCCTTAAGGTGTTTTTTAGTCCCACCATAACTCTTGATAGCCTGTTCTCGCTCTCTAGCATCAGTCTCGTTCTGATAAGCTTCGTAGTATATAAGAACCCAATTATGGCCTTTGGTAGCAATACTTTTACCAGATTGATGCTCGGCTAGTCGACGTTTCAAATTATTTGTACTGCCGAAATACAGCTCATGATTTTCATTTTCAATTACATAAACATAGTACATATACTACCCATACTTTCAGACTAAATAAGGGCTGGGTCAAGCGACTATTCTGGATAGTTATACAGACCTTTATCCCCAGCCAAATCCACTACAAGAAACATCCCCTAAAAATATGAAAATACTTGCTTTTTTAGCAAAATTATGCTATAATAATATGCGGTAAAGTAACCTTGCTCTTTGAATAAATAAAAGAGCATAGAGATGGAGACGGAAAGAAATGTGGAAACTTATTGTCATGATCGCTCGCGCCCCTGGCGACATCTCTCCGGCGATTCTGATCTACGCGGCCGCCTTGGCTGCTCTATTGATCGCCCCGCCGGCGCACTCGGCCACGCCCGACTTCTGCCTCAATAAGTATATCGTCCAGTACAACATGGAGGTGACCAAAAGTGTCACCTTTACGGGCAAGACCATGGTAGAGGGTGATTGGAAAGTACCCTATGACACCATCGTCGTGAACTTCGAGGGCGACGCCGCCAAGGTGTGGAATCCCTACACCGTAGCGGTCGAGCGAAAAGTCGCTCTCATGGACTGGATCGAAAGCGCCCTCAACTACCAGATGAAGAACGGATTCCATCCGTTCGCTGCTCGAAACTATGAAGGGGAGGTCTGGCTCGTCGGCCAGTACGTGAATGACAAGGGCGAGACCCAGTGCCCCTACCATCGTCTCGACGGAGTCGACAGCCTCACCTGAAGACGGGCGGCGCTACCGCGCCGCCCGCTTCCCCACCCCAAAGACACCAGTCTTCTGGGGTGTTTTTGATTATTGCTATTTTTATAATTGCAGGCGACTTTTTTAGCCGCGGTAAGACCCACTCGCCAATTCATTTCGCACCCCTATTCTGTCTACCAACACCACATGTTTGTAATCAAAAAGATCGCGAGTAAGCTTGTCGTTCATCCCGACTCGATATAACAGATTTTCACTGGTCATGAGAGCAAAACGTATCTCCATACCTATCTCTGATTCGAGCGCTCTTATGGCTGTTTCGATCTTAGCTTGAGAAGGCTTCTTCATGGCAATTAGTACATCAAGCTGTTGTTCAAAATCACGCACAAACACACCAGCCACCGCTACAAAATCAAGCGTGCCCGCCTTGCGTAAATGGCCCAACAAATTTTTACCATCAATTGGAGCAGTTTCAAATAAGAATGTCTGCAATGCCTGTAATTCACCAAAATCTTTATTGAGAGTATAACCAAGTACCTTCATCTTTTTGGTCTTGCCATCTATCGCAACCGATATACTCCTACGCACTATGACACCAGCTTTTTCGAGAGAGTTGAGCTCAGTACGAGCTGTCCGGCGGGGCAAACGGGCACGTCGACTAATATCATCAAAAGTAAATTCCCGAGATGGATTAAATAGGAAAAAGCGCAAAAGCTTTACGCGCGCCGTACTTCCAAACAGAATAGACAGTGGATCAGCCATACAGGTATTTGTCCTCCAATTTTACCACCAAAACACAATCCACATGTCTTGACGGTCGCCTAGTGGTGATGCGGATAATTGATCATTTGCAGTTACCAATCGATCGTGATTTACTTGTCTAGGAAAAGGAGGCTGACATGACAGTAAGACCCGACATTCGAGACATGACAACTTTCGCGATCGAGCAAGAAATGAAAGACTTACTCGGTCGTGATCGTAGCCACGAAGAAGAGCAGCGCTTCCAACTTTTGTTGCTGGTGCGAACCAATAGGCTAGTGAATCTACCCCCACGAGTCCAACGGACTCCCTATCTGGGCGATCAGGCCATCGGTCGCACCTTCTGACCACCCATCAACACCAGACCGACATCGATCCCCGCCCTCACCGGCGGGGATTAATAATTAATATTTTCTTATATTAAACATTTTCAGCCAATGCCATTCCCCGCAATTCTAATGCCTTTTCACGTAAACCATAATTGGCAGTAACTAGATTTTCTATTCCCCTTTGGTTAACAACCATTTCAATACGAGCCTTAACAATCTCTGTATCCAAAGGCGTGCCATCACTACCTTTCATCTGTTCCCCAAAAACAGCCACTACCACATCAATTTTGTTTTTCAAATCTGATAAATCTTTTGCTTTTTCTATCAGTTCAGAAGCAAAAAGCTGACTGACTTTTTCACGCAAACCATGTGATCTCGTTATAATATCTACTCTGGCTTCAGCCTTTCTTACGCTGCCTATTTTTAATATCAAATCATCCGCTGAATAAATATAGCCGTCACTACCTTTAATAGTTTTAACCGAATCAATTACACGTTCTAATTCCTCAAAGCTATTTGCGTCAGCTATTTTTTTATTTATTTCTTCAACAGAAACTGATTTTTCGTAATCATCCCACGCTTCATTAATGCCATCTGTCATAATAGGTCCATTTTAACACAAAACAAAAAGCAGACTAATGTCCGCTTTTTGTTTTGGCTGTAAAACTTATTTCAAAGTTACTTTAGCGCCCTCACCAGTCACTAGCTAAAATAGTTCACTGAGTTCCTATTTTAGACAAGTGCTGTCGAACCTTACAGGATCAGTACACCTTGTCGCCAATTTTATTCGCTTCGCTCTAAAACTTGGCTGGCAAGGTCTTGCGAAATGGGTCCCTCCCCATTTCTCACCCGCCTCGCTGGTTCGATGCATTATGAATAGCCTCTCACATCGCTGCGGCTCTAAGTTTACTTTGAAGATTTCTTGCCATAATAAAAACCCCTATTCGGGGTTCTTATTATGGACTAAGAAATTTACTTCAAAGTAACCTTAGCGCCAGCCTCTTCGAGCTTAGCCTTGAGAGCCTCAGCATCTTCCTTCTTCATACCTTCCTTCACTACTGATGGAGCGGCATCTACCATGTCCTTAGCCTCCTTGAGACCAAGACCTAGCACTTCCTTAACTACCTTGATAACAGCAATCTTCTGTGCGCCACCATCGGTAAGCTCAACAGTAAATTCTGATTGCTCTTCAGCAGCAGCGGCAGCAGGACCAGCAGCTACAGCAACAGCCGCAGCAGAAACGCCCCACTTCTCTTCGATAGCCTTAACGAGGTCGTTAAGTTCGAGTACTGTCATTTTTTCAACAGCTTCGATGATTTGATCGTGTGTCATAAATAAAATATAACGTTTTTATAATTGAGTAACTATTTGGTTTCTGCCACCTTGCTCAAGACCACCGCAAAGCGCTGACGTGGAGAATTGATAAGTTGTGCAAACATACCACGGAGGACATCAAGACTTGGGATAGAGGCAATAGCTGTCATTTCATCCTGATCCTTGAAAGTGCCTTGGAAGACACCGCCAACGATAGCTACCTTATCCTTGAACTTGGTTGCAAACTCCTTCATGTTTTGAGCTGGAGCCATTGGGTCTGCACTGTAGGCGACCGCAATTTCACCCTCGAGAGTTGGCATTGTACCTTCGTACCCTGTGAAAACACGTTCCATCAAGGTCTTCTTGGCAACAAAGAAGCCAACACCTGCTTCACGCAAAGCCTTTCGCATTGCAGTTGTATCTGCAAGGTTGAGACCTTTAAAGTGTATAAACACTATAGCGTCTGAAGTGGTTTTGACGTCATTAAGACGTGCAACAATCTCTTCTTTTTTTGTTTTTGTAATTGCCACAATAGTATGGATTACGAATTGAATAAGTATCAGGCCACAACCGGCTTTGGCCGGTGAGGCTTTTTCGACCCCAATTCGCTCTAATGAAAATAGATGATTGGACCTCGGTTGGCGTACGGCGGCTGCCATACATTACATAGGAGTGACTCCCCTACACCAACTGTCTTAAGCCTGACGCGCCCACTATAGCAGATATTTAGGAAAAAGGAAGCCCGCGCCTACGGCGCGGGCTTCCTTTTTCTACTGCCGGGGTAGCCGGAATCGAACCGATGTCTTACCCCTTCGGGCCGCGGATGTGTCCCACACATCCGGTAAAAATATTAGTCGGGCTGCCGAGAATCGAACTCGGACCATACGCACCCCATGCGTACACACTACCACTATGCTACAGCCCGACTAATATTTTTACCCCCATGGGCATATACTACCCCTATACTATACCCCGACTAATTGGTTCACCCCCATGCGTACACACTACGACTCAGCTACAGCCCAATGATAAAGCTACAAAGGCAAAAGCCACCCCGCTACACTAGCAAATACCTGTTTCTTCCACAAACCCACCAAGGTACAAAAGATGGTCAGCGGTATAGTTATGCGGACAATCGGCCAAAGGCGTTCAGCCGGCACATCTAGAAAGTAGGCTATTAGAGCAATCAGTGAGATCCCAAAAGACACTACAAGCAACAAGCCCAAAAACGTATAGATAGTATCACTCACCATACGAGAGTAGATTAGGATTCCAAATCATCTTTGGCATTTTGCTTAGTTCCTTCTAGCTTCTGCGTTACAGTTTGTAAAAAACCCACAACCGCCGACACCGACAGAAAAGCTGCAAAGTAGTAAGCGTAAGAAGAAACCATATAGAAGAAAATGAACATAGCACCGAGCCAAGTCGCTAGAATCCATGGATTGGCAAAAAGATCGGCCAAGGCACGCCGCACACCCCGTTTTGGTTTTTCTAAGGCATACCCCTTGGCTTGTGGCTTCAAATCATAAAATTGTTCACGCAGCCATCTAGTAGTGTGGTCGTAGGCAAACAGTCGCACCAAACGCCATGTCGCTAGAGTGATAAGCGAATAGTCGATGATGGTCAGATCGCCAAAAGACAGCCTCATTTCGGTCGATAGGATAATCGAACCCATAATCACGAGCAACAAGAAAAACAACCCAAACAGCACACTCCAGAAATATTGATCAGTAATACGTATCATATCGGTAATATTATACATCAGCCCCCATCCCCACTATCAAAATAAGGATAAGCGTTCCCACCACCACCGCAACAAAACTAAATAAGAATGTATAAAATGTCTTATTGAACATTGAGACTATTATACATCATCCTGATTTCAAAAACCCGAGGAAAGGCCTCGGGTTTTTGATTGTCAATACAGTATAAATGACTGCCCTACTTCTCTCGTCAATTACTTTTAAGCTGCCTATAACCCCTAAAGATCTGTATCAGTGATCCAGCTACAAAAAACATATAGAGTACCATTACATAAAGGCGATCAAAATCAGCGTCCATGTTCATCCAGCCACCTCTGTGGTGATGCCATTGCATGTTTATCAATAAAATTATTAGCAGGATTACTGGCACAGACCACTTGGCAAAATTTAGCCATTTTGTGGTGACCACTGCCGGCATTTTGTATGTGAGGAGTGAGAAGAATAAAATAAATGGACTGAATATTAATAAATTATGTATTATCGCTAACCAATGTAAACAATTAAAGTTCAAATTACATATTTGATTTGAATCTACAGAACGAATAAATAAAAGTATAATTACCGCAAAAACAGAAGCTAAAAAAACGTAAAATTTCATATAATTAAAGTTTGCTTATTAAATTAATCAGAGCTTGTCCATCACTTTTACCAATTAAACCCTTTTTCATATATAGATTTACTTGTTGCTTCAACAGCTCAAGAGCGGCTGACTCATATTTCACAAACCTGCTATTGGTTTGCGAACGTTTGTGATAATCATAAGCCAGCTGTAGGTTGGCCAACAATAATTTCTTGTAAATTGATGCGATCTTTAGCTTCGTAAGCGCATCCTTTACCATATCATAAGTCACCTTTTCACCAGACTCATCAAACTGTGCATCCACCACACCATCGCCTTGATAATCTATTTTAAGCACAGCATCAGTCTGCAGGGATGTAAAATCGCTGAATTCAAGCTCTACTTGGGTGGATGTACCATTGGCAAGTGTTGGGTAAGAAAATTGGTCTTCTATTGTATCCCCCACTACTTTTCTAACATCTAAAGTAAAAGAACCAGACGCTTCACCATCCAACACCAATTTTTTATCGGCACTTGAATCCGGAACGGAAATATACTGAATATCACCATATCGGCGGTAAGTCGCCCCATCAATTGTGTTGGTAGAACTACTAATGACACCTGTACCGATTTCTACAAACATATCAAGCGGCGAATGTAATACATAAGACATCCTCGCTTCGTTTACTACTGGTGGTTTTTCATCTTTTAGATACTCATAAGTATGTGATTCCCCACTTGATACATCTTTAATAAAATCTGTCAGGTCTGGTACTTCAAATATGTTTTTATGGACTCTGTCTGGATTCAGAATATTATAATCAAATAGATCCAACCACATCCTCTTCACATTTCCCTCATCATCACTCATCGCGAGTGCACTAGGCACCACCACCGTTCCATCACCTTCAGTAGTCATCTCCACATCGTAGCTTAGTTTTGGACCATAGCTGCCACATGCAAACAAAGGCAAGGTCACGCTAGCGCATTTTTTGCCTGTATAGTATGAGATGCCCGTTGGTGTTTCTATACCAGTACCGGCAATCTGATATATTTTAAGATCTGCAGGTGGCTGCCAAGAATTTAGAACTGTGTCTATGGTATTGGCGTATCCAAGCAGAAATGGATCAACCACTTCAGGCTGAAGCACATCGTTTATGTTTGGCTTGGTACGCCCACTATCTTTACTAAGAAAAGCCTGCATACCCTCGGAACTATCTATATCTGCACCAAATTGCTGCTTCCATGGTGTAGTCACTTCCCCATCAGCAATTTTTATAACTGGACTATATACATTCACGCCATCACTTTCAAAATAACTACTGTTTGGCAATAAATGATGTGAAAAAGGTGCCGTATTTACAATTCTTCTAGCAGTAGATTGCGATACTACCAAACCATTTGGTCCAAGTTCTGAACCGTGCAAAATACTAACTAAAGATTCGGGTGTACCGAGCTGCGGCACAGCCACCAAAATTAAGTTATCAATCTTATCTGCCAAAGGGTCGTTTGTTTGCGTTAAACGTTCTAAAAATGCCTTAGCTAACAAGCCTCCGTTGGAATGTGCTACAATGGTGACTTTTTTAGAAAAGGAATCTTCTGCCATTTTCTCAACAGTTTTGTATAGGTAACTTTCAGTAAAAGTAGTTGACGGGTCATAAATAACTTTTCCGTTAGCTTCTTTTAACTTTAGCAAATCATCCAACCTCAATCGCCAATCGTAAGCGAACGGAGTAAAATCAGCGATTATTTCTTTACCCTCTAGATAATTCATTTCATCCATAAACGAATCATACAGCTTTTGTGTGGCTGCATTAGAAATTACTGCATTATCATTGGCTTTAGTATAAATATCGTTAATACTGACACCGTCAAATCTGGTCAAAAGGCGCAGCTGCTCGCAATCATTAGCTGAAAACCAACGCTGTTGTTCCTCGCCAAAATCATTACACTGTTGACCGATTTCATATAGATGTGAGCCCATAATCCCCGGCAAGAAAAGTACGCTTGAGGGGCCGGCTGGCTCTGGCAATTCTTCGGTAATAGTAAAAGAAATTACAAAAGTATATCTATCTGGTGTATCAGCATAAGCAGTATTTACAAAACCGTCACGGAATCTCTCCCACCAACTACGATAGACCGGCACAACCATGTATTCATGAATCACCAAAGAATACTCACCAGCCACAATATCGTTTATTTTGTTATAGTAATAATCTTCAACAGCATCATAAAAGTCCCAAAATCTATTATCAATAATTTCTCCTTCCAGATCTAGATCCGGATCTCCTTCATCATTATAAAAATAGTAAGGTGGTTCAGCTGTCAGAATGAGATCAACATAGAAATCAGCTATCGACTGATTATCAAAATAGGTAGCGGCAAATTCTCGGTAGTCCGCTTCGCTAATTTCACCATGCTGCAAATCATAATAATGATAATCGTCACCCTCCTTTTTAAATAGAGCGTAGTAATAATCTGTTAGGTATGTATTACCTTCGATCGCAAACTGATTTGTCACACCATTGGGCACAGCCACAGTCTCACCATCACCGATAGATTGCTCTGCGATAGATATAGTGTATGGATTGGCTACACCCTCTGTAGCTCCAAAAGGATTGGAGCAGTCTGTAATAGGATTGGTTTCTAGTGGACTTTCGGTGTCATACCAAAGACCATCAAATGGTGATGCAATGATATCTCCACAAGTACCCTGCCCATATACTTTTGCGGTATTTGGTAACAAAAAAGCGCTGAAAATGAGCGCGGATAAGAAAGCTATAGTAAACAAACATCTAATACACGTAAGAGCTAAATACATAAAGAATGATTAGCGGCTATAAATATATAGTAGCGTAGCCATACCAGACTTGTGTATAAATCTGTGCATAAGTCTGTGGTTAGCTCCCCTAAGATCCTTCATCGTTTTTATCCCGAGGAAAGGCCTCGGGATAAATCATTTTGATAGTTTAGCCACTCAAACAATTCTCTTTTTATGTCTGTTAGACCAGAAAAATATTCAGGAAATGCTTCTGGAGCAAGAATTTTTGATTCGTCCCTATAGTCTACTTTAAGATAATCAACAAGACTAGAGTAAGGAAACGACGCACAAAAATCGAAAGATTTTTGTGCGTCGTTTATCCCTTTTTCTTTCCAATGGGGATCAATTAACTTGGTAGGGTTGAGATGAATATAGGAATAAAGATACTTCAAATACTCATCACTATCGGCATGTTGAGCTTTAAATTTACCTTGAAAAAGAGCTCCCGTTCTCTCATATCTTTTATTAAAATATATTGAATAGCCCGTACTTACCTTATTCATAAAATCGCTTATACCATTCTCAATTTCTGTCATTAACAGGATATGAAAATGATTCGGCATCAGACAGTATGCACCGATGGAAACCAGCGGTTCGCCTCTATCAAAATCATAAACAGACTGGTGGTATTTTTTAATATCACGCAAACTGATGGGATTTTTTGTATTACAAACATACAGTAACTGCATGAATCTTTCATGATCGGTATGATCTAAATAAATATTCCGCTTTTCTGTACCACGGTTATATACATGGAAAAATTCAGACGGTGCTAAATTTATCAAACGCTGACCCATATAAATTATTATACAACCCAATAATCCCCTTGCGGGGATTTTTTGTTGCCGATGGAGTATTATAGAAGTCTATTAGTTGGAGTCTCATAAGTGGTGAGATTGTACATACACTTGACAGTCTTGCTTAATTTGTTAAAATTTAATCACATTCGGCATTCGCCGCGGCCCCGCTAGCAATAGCGGGGAATATTTTTATCAAAAATATAGATTTTTAAAGCCTACTTTTATACTTTCAAAGTCGTCCCCACTGATTTGACCAATTCTACTAGACAACCTTCTGTAATCAATTGTTCTGATCTGATGTAAACAAACATAGGTCTTCTTTTCATTAAGCGACTCAAAATACCCCGATACAAAAACCCGAGGAAAGGCCTCGGGATAGATATTTCTATCCCAAG
>JACCDR011439912.1_pt1 | contig 11084 bp, 11 predicted proteins | sample 7446431 | NCBI WGS metagenome assembly JACCDR01 (sample SAMN15323443, study PRJNA562643) | freshwater metagenome | isolation source: river surface water | place: USA:Blue River Watershed | collected 2017-08-17 | reverse complement strand
TTCTGGATTCATAAGTATCACTCCTTTGTTGCGTTTCTCTTCCCTAGCAGTCTCAACAATCTGCGTCCCTTAATCGATCGCGATGCCTTGTCCACCGCTATTTGTGCCCGTTCGGAATCGTTGGATGCAATCGACCGTACCGTTGCGCGTACGTTCTTGGGCCGGCCCTTCAGTCCTTCCAGCTTGTTTCTCACGAGAGGCGTTTTCAGATCGTCCCTCGCGCCGTCCTTTTCGTCGACAAGTATACAGTGACATGACGACGTCCAACCTTCGTGGCGCTGTTCGGGCAGTAAGCCCTCTTCACGCCATTCGGCGTGTGTCATTGTTTTGCCATGCAAAGGCAAGCACACGTCGCACGTGTCTATCAACTCTGCGATCGATGTTTGGCGCATACGATCCTGGGTCTCGTCTTCTAGGCGTTCCAGTCCCTCCGAATCCCCGCGCTCGATCAGCGATTCGACATCTTGCGGAGACGCAAGCCCGCGCTCGACTGCCATTGCAGCGTACTTGCCTTGGTTCGACGCGGCAATAGTGCTTTTGACCGCGGCGCCCTCAAGCGACTGGATAAACCGACCGAAGATCGGCCCGCCATCTTGGAGGTCAGCCATCAATCGTCGCTCGATTGCTTTAGGCGACATGCCTGACCCGATCGCTTCCTCCACAAAGGCGCGCAAGTCTAGATCCGCTTGCGTGAGCGCACGTTGCATGATTCGCGTAAATATCTTCGCATACGACGGCATCCTATTGAGACTCCTTTTTCTTGGCCGCGTCTTTGAGGAGCGACTGGATATACGCACGCATGATACCGCGAACGTCATTCATAAATCTACGGGACGAATCGAGCCAACCGACGTAGCCTTTCTCTTGCAGCCATATATGGAGCTCAGGCAGACCAAACGCTTTAGGCGTAACGCTCACGGTTTTGGAGACTTTGATCTTGTACGTGTGGGGATTCAACAATCGCTTCCTCAGATCTACAAGCGACCGCTTCTCAGGATTCTTACGGGCCGCCTTCCGCTTCAAGGTCGCGAGCGCATTCTGCTTCAACGGCGCGCCTGATCCCTGCTTCTGCTGTTCGATGTTATTGATAATGTCCGCGACTTTCAGCTCGCCGAGCCGTTGCAACAACGCCTTAGGTAGCGTGAGCGTAAGCCCGATCGGCATTTCAGATCTCGTAATGCGCGATCGGAAGCTCATCGTTGTTTCCTCTTTTTGGCGGCCATGTATCCCTGACGTACAGCCTCAGTTGTAAGAGCGTCAAGCTTGCGTGCCACTGCGCCCGTCAATATCTGCAGGCCTTCGGTCACGTGCGACAGCAAGTGTGACGCGTCACCCTTTCCGAGGCTTAGCGCCGCGCTTAGTTTCGTCGCCACCAGATTCTGGACCAAGTCCACTGCCCTCGTCTGTAGCTTCTCCGTCGCGTCTATCTCGGTCTGTAGTGTCTCTCGCATCGTCGTTCTCCTTTGTTTCTTCTTCCTTGGCCCCACTATCGATCATCGTCCCAAAGTCGAAAAGACTCTGTGGATTCATGCTCTTCATCGCGGCGAGATTCTCAGCGATTCTTGTTTTGGCTTCCTCTTGCGTGATGCCCTTCTTCTCGGCGAGGTACTCAGCCGGGCTCGTGATACCGCGCTCAAATTCAAACGTCAACTCAGCAATACGCTCTTGCGGCGATTGAGGTACCACGTTCGACGCGTATTCAACTTGTAACGTCAGCGCGTTCGCCTTTGCACTCATCCGCTTTGCCTTTTGCAGCATCGCCCTCAGGATCGGCCATTGGCGTTTTTCGTTTCGTTGCGCCTGAGGGATCGCCGATTCACGCGCTTCCAACTTAGGCAACTCGTCGATGAGCTTTGCAAACCCGGACGCGACCTGACGCCCCTCCATGTTGAGCTCGCCGCCCGCACCCGTACGCGACAACATCAGCATCATGTTTGCGTAGTCCACCAGAAACTTGAGCAGCGCGCCCCAGTCGTTTCCGGCTTGCAGGTATTGCATCGACTCTTCGATCCGCAACGTCTGCATAAAGTGCACGCCGACGGGAGTGCTCATCGCGCCGTGGACATCGGGATTGGCGACAACCTGTATCGGGAGCGCGCCTGCCTGAAAGCGAAAGATATCGTGCAACACGCTGAATTGCACATTGAGGTTGCGGTTCGCGTTCAGGATCGGCGGCTCCGCAAACGACAACAATTCACGCGCAGGCTTTTCGTGATGCCAAATCGTAAAGAGCGGCGCCTTGTACGGATTCGCAAATTGCGAAATCGTCTCACGCACTATATGCGGCTGGTCCGCGCTCGCTACGTATTCGAGTACACCTTCAGGCTTGACGAGCGTGTACGTACGGCGCATCACAAGACCCGTCGACGCACGTACACTCTGCCTGTTGTCGAGCACAAAGCCGACGTACGCGCTTTGATTCGCCGGGTTGTGCGTCGTCTCAGGAGCGATCGGGTAGATATCTTGCGGTGGCACGAAGATCGGATCGGGCAAGCCGTCCTCATCAACTTGCCAATAGAGCCCCGCTGATTTGAGCAAGCACGCAGCTTTGTGCACGTACCGTAGCGTCGAGTCGTATCCGATTTCGCTGAGCGCTTCATTGAGTCGCTCGCTCTCGTCTTCATCTGGCTCGCCTTGTTCGTCGACGAGTGTACGCTTGGGCGCCTTGTCATAGAGCGTTGCGAGCTCGGCGAGATAGTACGGTACAAGGGGCAGCGTGTAAGGCGCGATCCGCGCGCGAGGGTCCGATCGCTGGCGATTCGGATAGCGCGCCGACAACAACGCGTCAACGTCGGTGAGCATATCGCCGTCAATATAGTCAACCGCCGTGTCGTAGAGCGCCTGAAACGATTTGCGCTCGTTCATTGCGTCGCGACCGCAAGATTCTTTGACAAGGGCTTCGGTCTTATCGTCCCAGAGTGCCATTAACGTCTCCCTCCGATCGGCAATCGCGAAAGCGTTTTGAGCCGAGGGTCAATCTGTTGCAGGTCAGTTGTCAGCCATAGTAACACAGCGCAGTAGCGCGCGCAGTCGCAAGCGTGGTCGTGTAGTCCGTCCTTTACGGGTACGTCACTCATGGCCTTTCCATCTTTGACTTCCCCGTACGCGTACGCTTCAAGAGACTTGACGATCCCTCGATTGTTCGCCTCGGTCTCTTCCTTAAGGAGCGCCTCCGTCATAAACAGACGGACGGGCAAGCCGTTCTGTGGATCGCCTAGCAGAGTAGCTAGTTTATCAACTCCGTACGCAATGCCGCGGTAGATGCCCGTACACCAAATCGTATGCGGGCGTCCGTCTCGCGTTGCGATCGTGTCAAGGATTGCCGCAACGTCTAACCCGGTAGCTAACTCGGTCGAATCAGCGGCGGGGTCAACGTGTACTTCGTCGATGTATATTTCGTGCGCTTTGTTGTACTCGTTGATTCGCATCGCGACGTCACCCATGCTCATGTTGTCCGGCATCCATTGATGGATGATCGCCCATTGTAGTTTGTCTATCTCGCGAATCCAGAGCACAGCAGACCGCCGAAAGCCGGGATCGATTGCCAGTATCGTCTTCTGCCAATTCTGTGCGCGCAGGTTATTCGCCGGATGCGTCAGTGGCAGTACACGCTCCTTACGTCCTTGTTCGGACCGTACATCAAATGCTTCGTACACACTCCCTTCAAGGACCGTAAACAAACCTTCAATGACCGCTCGCTGCATTCGCTTAGAGTACGACGCGCGCAATCCGTCAATGTACTCCTCTTGCAGATTTGCCCGGTTCTCTAGCGTCGGAGCAACGATCAATTCGCGGCCCGATTTGCCTGTGTTGAATTCGTCGGACAGCCATCCGATCTTCGGTGTCGACGTAAACGCCCGTTGCGGAAACGGCGCGCTCTTTAACCGGACACGTGCGATCGCAACCGAGTACGCTTCGCGCGTCGCGTGGCGCATTTCGTCTCCGTACACCCAAGCAACGTCAAGTCCATCAAACGACGCGACATCGTGCATTGACCTCAGAAAGATGTGCGTGCCGCCTCCCCAATCGAGATAGCGCTCTTGGGTCGGATCGTGAATTCGCAACAGTGCCGCAAGTGCATCAAGCGGTAGCTGTGCGCGAGGCACACTCAAAAAGAGCTTGCGCAAAGCGCGCAACACAACCGACTTGAGCGTGGTCCAATTCGGCGCAAGCACAAGGCCCGGCAAACCCGGATTCATCGCCGCAAGCTGAACGATCTTAACCGCCCCCGCAGTCGTCTTACCGCTACCGAATCCGCCTGCGAGTAGCACGAACGGTGAAGTCGCTTGAATGTATTTCAGTTGCCCCGGATTGAATTCGCCCGGGTCAAAAACGAAGTTCACTTGCTTTCGTCTTCGCTCTTGTCGTCGGAACTCTTGAGACTGAAAGACAAATTCGCGGCGGCGACCTTTTGTAGGGCACTTCCTGATTCAGCGTTTCGGAGGGCTGCAAGTCCGGGGCGATCGTGTTTTTCAGGATCGTACGCGCGCAGCAATTGCTTGTGCAGATCTGAGCTGTACTTTCGCTTCGTGCCGATCTGCCCCTCGGCCGAAAACACAGGCTCGTCCCAACCCTCGATCGCTTTGGTGATCGCATCGTCGCGCAGCTTGAGCGCAAGCTTTGATTCGTACTCTTCAAGCGCGAGCATACAGTCGTCGGCGAAACCGCGATCGCGTTGTTGGTACGCGTAAACCGAGCGCATTGATATCCCTGCGAGTCGCGCCGCCTCGTGACGATTGCCGCATTGCGCGAGCCTCGCCACGTACGCGCCCTTTTTCTTCTCCTGGATCCGCGTTAGCTTGGCGACCTGATCACGGTCGACCTTGTCTTGTGGCTCCCACACCATCTTATTTCGACTCGAATCTCACACTACGTGCCTGGCTGCACATAGCGTGTTCTTCGTTCAGCGGGTCAAAAATCTACTAAATAGATTCTAGAGACACGCCGGCCAGTACTACCTTGGCCTTTCAAACGCTCTCTCTCTCAGGGACTTTCGGCCGCAGCCTTCATACGGGATCAGCCGCTGTTCTTCCCTATTCGTAGCTAGTCAGAGTCTTCCTCACACTCCTAGCTAATCACTTATGCCTGTCTACTAGGCACGCCGTGGGTTGGCGAGGATGATACCCCTAACCGGTTTGGCCCCGGGTTCCACGCGCGTTTGCTGTTCGTTAGGCACGATACTCAAGTATCAAATCCACACGCAGAGTCAAGTGCTATTTTTGCTCCAGCACTACGCGCGCTCTGAGGCCCCTTCCTGGCATTTTCGCGCAGGGTCCTTGTCATTGCATGGGTACACCCCACAAAACTACGCAGCGGCCAAAATCGCTCGAATAGATTTTGCGATGCTTGATTAGTTCCCAATTCATGGGCGGCAAAGCGCCTGGGGGCCCCAGGCTTGACACGGCCCCATACATGATATAGAGAGTATTTGTTGTAAAGTAAAAAATAGAGAGTATATATATTAACACCCTCTGGGGCAGCCCCGTAGGGACCACCCCTCGCAGTGACGGGGGACGTCGCGCAACAAAACACAATGGAGTCCAAAATGACTGAGTCTCAATTCCCTCCTGAAGCCCAAGTGCAAGCCGCAATCAAATTGCCCGCGCAGTACACAATTGAGCCGACACCTCCGTATCGGATTATCCGCCTGGAGCTCCAACGCAACGGTACTGTGATCCCAATCCCTGTAGCTCAACAAGGGATGGTCATCCGTGCAATCGCGCAACGCAGTGACGGTACCCAATTTGTTGAGCTCGCGATCGTCGACCTCACGCGCCCCACCGCCGTGTGGCAAGCGCACATGCTCGCGTTCGAAACGCTACAAGACGTCAAAGCGATAGGCGTACTCGCCAAGTATGGACTGATCTTTAACCGTACCGAAGCGATGCGGTACTTTGCCGAATTCTACGCGCACAACGCACCGTATTTCCCGAAGCAACCCTGTCACGATCAATTCGGTTGGGTCGGAGACGATCCTAGAAATGATGAGGGCTTTGTCCTTGGCGACACGCTGCACACTGTCACCAAACACGCGGACGGCAAGCGCAGTCTCAATGCCACGCCGACGCAATTTCTCGACACGTCGGACGGCACGCAACAACTTGCGCAAGGTTTTGAGACACGTGGCAGCATGCAAGACTGGTGGGGTGCGCTTGAAGACGATTTGCCTCACTGGCCTGCTGTTGAGATCGCGCTTATGGCTTCGTTCGCACCGCCGCTCCTTTCGATTTTCAACCTCCCGAACTTCATCGTGGACATTGCAGGACGTACGAGCGGGGGCAAAACAACGGCTCTAGCTGTCGCTGCGAGTGTCTGGGGCAATCCAGATCCGCGTGCACGCAACAGTCTGATCCAAAGTTGGAACACAACCGAGGTGGGGCTTGAGCGGGTAGCAGCTACGCTCAATTGCTTGCCACTACTCGTCGACGAAACCAAACAAGCCCGACAATCAAACGGCGTTAACCTTGCGCCAACGATTGCGTATCAACTCACTAACGGGTGCTCACGTGTGCGAGGCCAAAAAGTTGGACTACAACGCAAAGCGCAATGGCGCACGGTTGTAATATCAACAGGTGAGGATTGTATTACAGACCTCGGCAAGCAAGGCGGATTAAAGGCACGCGTTGTTCCTCTTTGGGGTTCGCCATTCGAAAACGATTTGAGCAAGATCCCTGCGATGATGAGTGTATTACAAAAAAACTACGGGCACGCGGGCGTCGCTTGGGTCCGCCAACTCGTAGGCGACGTCAGCAACTCCGCGATGCGCAACACGTGGTGGGCGGCGCATCAAGAGCTCGAAAAGAAATACACGCAAATGCTACAGCCTCTAGGGCAAGAGCTATTTCGTATTGCAGGCTACCTTGCGACCTTAAGCTTTACACGTGCTATGGTAAACAGCGCGCTCCACTTGAATCTCACGCACGAAGATCCCGTGCTTGGGCTTATCCGTAAGCTGGGCGAGCGCGAAGATACAAGCGAAGAGTTTGAAGACCGCACGCTTGAAGCTTTGCGTTGCGTGCTCGGTTATATTGACGCGAATCCAGCGCTCGTCTATCGCCGCTACGACGACACGATGGATTATTTCGACAGCCCTCCAAACGGCTGGTTCGGGTTCCAGCTTGATCCTGACGGCGCGTTGTTTCTGTTCCCACAACGCTTGCGCGACATACTCGCGAAAGAGAAATTTGCGGGTAACAGCGAGGTCCGTAACTGGAACGATCGAGGATGGATCGAGTCCAACATGGGCCGCGCGCGATACAATCAGGCGATCGCGGTAAGTACCGTGTGCACCGTCAAGATCAGGAGCGAGACGATCGCGAAGTACGCGCCAAAACATGTTGACAAGATCGCGCTTGTGAAGTAGTTTGGTTGTCCGCGTTGCCGCTCTAGCGCACGCGAATATGCACGCCGCAAAATAGACACTCAACAATTTTGGAATAGGTCGTGACGAATTGTCGTCGGCATTTGCCGCACGTCACCAACTTTGCGTCTTGTACAAGATGCTTTGCCAAAGGAGTCCTCTTGAAATTCTACGTATCATCTTCTTGGCTCAATCGCGAGAACGCCCGGGCTTTGATGCGGGCACTTGAAGCACAAGGGCATGAAGTTACACACGACTGGACGCAAGAAAGCGAGAGTCTACTTGAGACCGAAGAAGGGCGAATAACAATTGTCGAGGCTGCATTAAAGGGAATACTTGAAGCGGACCGGCTCGTATTACTACACCCTGGGCGCGAGGGTTCACACTTCGAATTCGGTTGTTTCGTCGTGGATAAAGTAGCAAGGCGAAAACAAGTCTACATATACATGATCGGCAAGCCCGAACGCGAAACTCCATTCTACGAATTAGCACTTAGACGTTTCGTTGATGTCGAAGAATTCTTGGCGTGGGTTCCCCCTACCGTGGCAGCATGATCACAAACCCCACCTCAAGGAGTCAACATGAGAGTTATCGGATTTTCTGGAAAAGCAGGGAGTGGCAAGAACGAAGCAGCAAGAGCACTCAGGCTGCCAACATTCGCCTTCGCGTGGACACTGAAAGAGACGGCTAACACTCTGTTTAACTGGCCGCCAGGCATCGAAAAGGACGTGGTAGATCCTTTTTGGGGTGTTGCCCCTAGGGACGTGTATCAATGGCTTGGAACTGCCACGCGTGAAAAATTCGTCAGCTACTTTTGGATCAAGAGGCTCTTCTACGAATTAGAGCACGTTGATTTTCCCATCGTGGCGATAACGGATGTTCGATACCCTGACGAAGTACGCGCGATCGAAGAGAAAGGAGGACAAGTCTACCGTATAGAGCGCCCAGGGCATTCGATTCTAACACCCAAGCAAGCGTTACATTCAAGCGAAACGGCGTTGGATGATTGGCCTTGGCGGGACGAGCAACTCATTCGTAACATTGGGACACTTGAAGAATTCCACGCCGAAGTCAAAAGGAAGGTGCTGCTATGAGCGTTGAAACATGGTTCGCAGAATTCTACCTTAAAGAGGCGTGCGAAACGACCGAAGAAGAGAAGGAGAATGACGCATGAACTGGGTAGACCAAATTCGTGAGTGGAACCTCTTGCGAGGCTATGCGTGCCCTACGAAGGTAACGCCAGCACCCCAACTAATACGCCCGGCCGAGTCCAAATTATATCACGAGCTCGGCTATCTCCGCGACATGCTGCGCGCGCAAGGCGAGCACGGAATGCGAGTCAGTTTGATCTTCGAAGAATTCGAAGAGTGGTATCGTGCATATCTCTCCCGAGACGACATCGACGAGTTAGACGGACTGTGTGATTTGATCTTCGTACTGATCGGTCACGCATTGCAGCGCGGTCTCCCTATCGAGTTAGGTATGCTCGCGGTTATCATGTCGAACGTAAGCAAAGGGACCACACGTGACGCCAATGGCAAATTACTAAAGGACCCTCATTACGTGCCTCCACAACTCGCGGCACTCTTTGATAAGACAAAGGAGTCAACGTGAGCGTCGAAACTTGGTTAGCCGAATTCTACCCTCAAAAAGCGTTCGAAGTATCCATCGAAGAGGCTTTAGATCACAGCCTCCAAAAATGGAGAGGGGCACTCCCTGAGAATCTTACGAAGCACCAATTGGCTGAGGTACCAATCCCATATTCCTCAGCAACGTGCGCGTTGTGTCATCATTACTACAGCGAGAGTTGCGACGACGGTACTGACTCAGAGCAGCCTGCATGTCTCGACTGTCCAATAGTAAAGAGTGGTCAACCTGATTGCAGTAACTCAGAGTCCGCATACAACCATGCAAAACCACAAACCGAGTACTACAAGATACAAAACCCTAGTGTGATGATTGTGTGCTTAGAAAAAGCAAAGGAGTCAACATGATCACAATACCATCGACTGATAGCGCGGACAAAATGCTTGCACGCATCGCAGCTAAAGCCGAAGCGATCCCATCGCTAAAGCGCGCGGTGTCAAGCGCAAAGGATGAAGCTGCCGCGATTGATATCGTCCGGCAGATCAAACTCGTTTACGCATTGTTGGAAGAAGAGAAAGAAAAAGTTATCACTCCAATCCGTAAGGCGCTCGACTATCTGTACGAGCGCCAACGCGCGATCCGCCAGCCTCTCGAAAAGCGTGAGAAGGAGCTCCTCAAGTCGCTTGCGGCATACTCCCAACGGCTGCTCGCTAAGGCTGAAGCGAAAGCGGAGAAGGAAATTGCGAAGCGTAAAGTTACGGACGCAGAGATCGTAGAAGACATCCAGGAAGCGCAGGTGCAAGCGATCGAAGCCCCGAGCGGTACACGCACACGATGGGAATACGTCCCGGTCGTAGAATCTACTGAGAAGATCCCAGCGTACTTTGACGGCGTAGAGTTGCGTCCGCTACACGAGCCGGCGCTACGAAAGTTGGTCGCATCACGCAAAGGAGACGTTACGATTCCAGGCGTACGAATCGAACGCGTCCGAAAGTTGAGTGTCCGATGATCCAAATTTCAGCCGCGAAATTTCCGTGGATGGCGAACGTTGAATTCGCATACGACGCCGCATTAGTAGCATGGCTTAAACGACATCCCGGAGCGTTGTGGGATCCTACCGCGCGCAGTTGGGATATTGCCTACGATCTTGTCGAGCCGTTTGTTCGCTTTGCGCGGGTTGAGTGTATCGACAATCGCCCGAAACCCTCGCTGAAACTCCGTGCTGTACACGGAGACAAACGATTGCGTAAGTATCAACGCGCGACTGCCCGCCGTGCGTTTACTGCCCGGAGGCAATTGCTCTGTTTGGACCCTGGGCTCGGGAAGACAGTTACGGCAGTCGAGATTGTCCGTTACCTTGGCGATAACGCGTGTCCCGTGCTTGTCGTTTGCCCGTCCATCGCACGCAACACGTGGCGTACTGAGTTGTCTAAATGGCTGACACGCAAAGAGACTTGTGTGCACATCATGAAATCCGGAAAGGACACGCCGCCTGAGAATGTCGAATGGTGCGTCACGACGCCTGACCTAGTCCGTAAACTCAAGAGCATAACATGGAACACAATCATCTTTGACGAGTCTCACTATTACAACTCTTATGACTCGCTCCGGACTAAAGTCGCAGTCGACTTGAGTCGCCAAGCGAAATGCGTCTACCTACTGACAGGTACGCCGATCACCGATCGCGCCGGAGATATTTACCAGCAAATGGAGCTGCTCGTCCCGGGGCTGCTCGCTCCTTACACACGCTTTGTGGAACGTTATCTAGACTTCCGCTGGAACAAGTACGGAGGTCTTGAGGTACATGGATTGAACATAATGCGTGTCGATGAATTGCAAAAGCGAATTGCCCCGTGGATCACGCGTATTACCGAGGATGATGTCGCGGACGAATTGCCAGGGCTTGTGACGTCAATCATTACACTAGGCGCGCCTCAGATTGGAGAGGATAAAGATCTAGACGCTACGATCGATCGAATTTTCGGCGCGACCGAAGATGAAGCCGAGATTAAATTCGAGGCACAGAACCGAAAGACTTTTGACGATCGTGTGGAAGCTGCGTGTAAATGGGTCGACTCGCTTACAAAGCAGGGGGTCACGCATATAGCGCTCGTTTGTTACCATCATGCAATCGCGC
>JACCDR011930529.1_pt1 | contig 11089 bp, 13 predicted proteins | sample 7446431 | NCBI WGS metagenome assembly JACCDR01 (sample SAMN15323443, study PRJNA562643) | freshwater metagenome | isolation source: river surface water | place: USA:Blue River Watershed | collected 2017-08-17 | reverse complement strand
AGGCAGCTTCTTTTAGTTCAGGAGCATTTCCTGTTGAGATAGAAAATGAAAGTCTTGCAGTTCCTTTTTTATCTTTCTTTTCAAATATTCCCCCAGAGTTTTGCTTCCACCCATTTTTAGTCAAAAGTTCTTTAGCTTTTTCTACTCGTATGGCAATGTCTTCAATCTCTTTGTTTGGAGTTATCTCTTTTACTGGAACCGGACTATCTATTATTTGTCCATAACCGTCTAGAACCTCATCAATTATTGCTTTTTTGTCAGCAGACATATTTAAAGCTTCACGCACTTCTTTGTATACAAAAACTCCTGCTACATTTTGGTTTAGAAATACTCCAAAGATTCTTGGAAGAGGTGAAAGCACTACTTGCTCTTCAACTAAATCTAGGTTTGGAAGCTCTTTTGGGGAAATACTATGCAAACTTTCTATATCTCCATTCTTGTACGCATTTATTATTTCTTTCTCATTTGCAAAAGATTTAATATTTATATTCGTAATAAAAGGTTTGCCTAAAGTATATTTACTAAAAGACTGCAGTCGGTATTCTTTTGGTAGGCCACTGTCGTTATAGGAAATAGATTCTATTTTGTATGGTCCTGTTCCGATAGGTTTTATATTGAACTGACTAAAAGGGAACTCTTCTATACTCGCATCTTTCCATACATGTTTTGGAAGTATTCCCAAAGTTGTGTTTTGAAGAAAGGGTGCATAAGCTTGTTTTAGCGTGAAAGAAATAGTTCGATCATCTATTTTTTCAGCTTTTACTCCCACCCAACTAGCTTCTCTCGGACTTTTTAGTTCTGGGTCTTGTGCTTTTTCAATAGTGAAAATAACATCATCAGCTGTTAGTTTTTCTCCGTCATGAAAAGTGACGTCCTCTTTTAGTGTAAAGACATAGTTCAACTCGTCGTCAGACACTGTGTAGCTTTCTGCCAGGTCTGGAGATAGTTTGCCCTGGTCATCTACTTTCATTAGTCCAGAGTATATAAGAGAAGCTAGGTCACGGTCAGTGTCGCTAGATGAAAGTAGTGGGTTGATAAACCGAGGTGACCCTACAACTCCTTCTGTTAGTGAGCCTCCATAGTCTGGAACTTCAATGAGAAAAGATTTGTTCACTTTGTAAAGCATTGAAAGACCACTAAAAATAAACACAAAAGCAAAAATAACAAACAGAGTTTTTTCTGTAAGTGAAAATGACCTAACTATGTTCATTACTTTTTCAAAAGAGCCAATATGCCACTCTTTTTGCATCAGTTCTTGAAATTTTTCTCTATTCACGATTAGTTATTAACGAATAAATTAGAGTATTTCTACGATATGGGTTTGTGCCGTTTGTTTTACAAAACGAGAAATTTGAGTGAAGTCCGCGACGGACGAGAAAATAATTTGAGGCGTACATTTAGTACGATGAGAATTATTTTTCAATGTCCAACAAAGGAATTCGCCAAATTTGGCGTTTTACTAGAAAAGAAGGCTAAATGATACGGCTACGAATAGCACCGCAACAACCATAGTAGAAACAAAGATGAACTTTTCAGCTCCTCTTTTTGTATGACGGCCAGATGAAAAACCATCTCCTCCACCCATTGCACTACCCAAACCAGCTTCTGATTGTTGTAGTAGGATTCCTCCTATAAGTAGTATAGATAGCACTATCTGGACTATCGGTATCAAATTCGGGAAACTCTGAACAATACTCATAATGAAGTAAGCATACCTTTTTTCAATATTTTTGTAAATACCCGCTAAATAAAAAATGTATTAAAAAAGCGTCGAGAATCCTCGACGCAAGATGGGGTTGCCCCATCTTGCGACAGGGTTAGGTGGTGTTTCAGGGCAGGTGCCACTTGGTGGAAATGTACTTGGCCGAGGCATTCATAAGAAAAAGCAGAACCGCGACCCCGGTGATCCAGAGAGCTGAGGAAACGATGATCATGCTAAGGTAGTTGAAACCGCCTAGCAAGTTCATGGCCTCCATGTTCAGACTCATGCTTTTTGGTTCGAAGACCAAGGATACGGCGATCGATATAAGGATCATATCGATCAGCTTTATCTTGCCTTCGAGAAGCAGGAGCAGTGCCCACAGCACGATTGTCGTGGCTGGGACGGTCAGGGATACGATGCCCCATACGAACCCCCAGTAGTCGTGGGGAGTATTACCCATCAGGTTCACGGTGACCTCCGTGTTTATTAAATTACTTATTTATGTTTTTGTCAAACGTATATTATAGTTAATTTGTGATATAATACTCTCCATTAGAACTTATAACTTTAATATTTAAAATGGAACCAACACAAGAAAAAGGATTTTTGCAGAGAAATATGAAATGGTTAGTGGTAGTGGCTGCTTTGGTATTAGTAGCTTTTTGGGCAGTAGGAGTCAGAAACAGTTTTGTTACTAGTGGTGAAGCTATCACTTCACAATGGGCACAAGTAGAAAACCAGTATCAAAGACGCTTCGACCTTATTCCTAACATTGTAAATACAGTAAAAGGTGTGGCAAAACAAGAAACTACAGTTTTCACTGCTATTGCTGATGCAAGAACAAAATACTCTGGTGCAACAACTCCAAACGAAAGAGCACAAGCAGCATCACAAGTTGAAAGTGCTTTGGGAAGACTATTAGTTATTGCAGAAGCGTATCCAACACTACAGTCTAGTCAGGCATACCGTGACCTTATAGTTTCTTTGGAAGGTACAGAAAACAGACTTGCAGTAGAGAGAATGAAATACAATGATTTGGTAAGAGGTTTCAATACAAAAGTTAAAGTATTTCCATCTTCACTTGTAGCTAGTATCTTTGGTGTAGAGGAAAAAGCGTATTTTGAAGTATCAGATGAAGCAAAAACAAACCCTACTGTAGATTTTAACAACTAAATTTACCTAGTTAAAAAAATGAATTTTTTTGAAACAATAAAAGCGAGCATTTATAACCCATCTTTTTACAATGATGTTGTAAAAGGGGAAGGACATAAACCATTTAGGTATTATTTTAAACTGTCTTTGCTTTTAGCATTGATTTTTTCTGTGCTTCTGTCTATAAATGCAGTTCCAGAATTGAAAAAGTTTTTAGATGAAACAAAAGTAAGTGTTGAACAAGGTTACCCAAAAGATCTTGAAATCAAAATAGAAAAAGGGTTAGCAACTACAAACGCACAAGAGCCCTACTTTGTTAAGTTTCCAGAAACTTCTGCAAAAATAGATGCTGGTATGCCAGATGTAGAAAATTTGTTGGTTATCGATACTAAAAGTGATTTTAGTCTTGAAAAGTTTCAAAGTTATAAAACTGTAGTCCTACTTACAAAAGATAGTGTAGTTTCTGTAGATAGTAGTAGTGAAAAGGTCACCATGACTCTACTTAAGAGCGTTCCAGATTTTACAGTGAATTATGAAAATTTAACAAAATGGTTAGAAAACACAGATCAAGTTAAAAAGATAGCGACTTTTTCACTTCCTGTACTTATTTTTCTAGGGGTATTTATGGGTTATGTTCTAAAATTAGTTTATCTTTTCTTTGGGGCATTACTTGTATACTTTGTAGCAAAATACAAGAAAATTAATCTAACTTATAAAAAGTCCTATCATGTAGCACTTTATGCTGTAACTCTTCCTACACTGCTTGGTGTTCTTGCGTTTTTCACGGGTCTAAAAATGTTTTCACTTTTACCTTCAATCATTCTTGTTATTGCTGTTTGGGTAAACTTAAAACCAGAAACAGTTTCTTCTGTCGTTTCTGAGTAAATAAGGAAAAAACAAAATGAGTTTTTCTTCTAAACTATATTTATTTCTACTTGTATTTATTTTTCCGGCATTTGTTATTGCAGTAAATGTTTCAGAAAGACCAACTGGTTTTGTACAAGACTATGCGGGTATGCTTTCAGCAATGGAGAAAAATGCGTTAGAGACTAAACTGCAAAGTTTTGAAAACACTACGACAAATGAAATAGCAGTTGTAACCATCTCTAGTTTAGATGGTGATACTATTGAAAACGTTGCACAAGAAATATTTACAAAATGGGGTATAGGTAAAAAAGATAAAAACAACGGTGTACTTGTTTTGGTTTCATTGGTAGATAGAAAGACTCGAATTCATACTGGATATGGAGTTGAGGGTGATCTGACAGATATTGCTACTTCATATATACAGAGTGACTACATAACTCCTGCTTTTAGAGAAGGTAAGTATTATGAAGGTTTGGATTCTGCTGTAGATAAAATTATAGAGGCTTTGGGTGGAGCAAACATTGTCCCAGAAAACTATTCTAATGAAAAAAATTCTCCAACAAATTGGGAATTAATCATTTTTATAATTATTTTAGGTTTTCAATGGATGCTTGCAGTTTTGTCGATGACAAAGGCTTGGTGGCACGGAGGAGTTTTGGGAGGAGTTGTCGCTGGAGGAATTGTTTGGTGGTTTGGTATCGCTATTATGGGTGGAAGTTTCATTTTTGTGGTGATGATACTGCTCGGATTATTATTTGATTATTTAGTTTCAAAGTCTTATTCAAAAGCACGAGCAACAGGAAACTATCCTTGGTTTATAGGAGGTGGTAGAGGTGGGTTTGGTGGTGGTTCGAGTGGAGGCTTTGGTGGATTTGGAGGGGGGAGTTCCGGAGGGGGAGGTTCTTCTGGAAGCTGGTGATTTGAGTTAACAACTAATTTTAAATTGTGATATGTTAATATCTATATAATGCACGAGCTATCTAACGAAGAATTGCAAAAAAAAGTAAAAGAACTAGAGGAAAAAGTTCATGAGCTTGAACATGGTATAAACCATGACAAATTAACTAGTTTAAAAACTCGGGGATATTTTGAAGAGAAGTCGAAGGCTTTTTTGGATAACACACAAAAAATAAAAGAAAATCACAGAAGAGAATGGGCGGGTTTTAAGGATATCTCTTTTCTATTTCTTGATATTGATCACTTTAAAAGTATAAATGACACTTACGGACACGATGTTGGTGATGAAGTTTTAAAAACAGTAGCAGACACATTAAAAAAAGATTTGCGAGTTGGAGACATTGTGGCTCGTTGGGGAGGTGAAGAGTTTATTGCTATTTTGCTTGGTGCAAATGAAGAACAAGCAAAAATGAAAGCAGAACAGATAAGGGCTGAAGTTGAAAAAATAGTTTTTGAAAAACCAGAAGGCTTGAAAGTCACTATTAGTATTGGAGTTTCAGAGTTTGAAGATGGAAAAACTTTTGAAGATTTGGTGAAACATGCAGACGAGGCATTGTATGCTTCCAAACAAAATGGCAGGAATAAAGTTACTACTTATTCAGAAATAAAATAAAATGAAAGAAAATAAAACACGAGAAGAATATATTAAAGAGTTTCATCAGGCTTTTGGTTCGGCTATTAATGCTGATCCGACAGTCCAAATTCTCCAACTCAGAAAAACTTTGATAGGCGAAGAAGTCAAAGAACTTTTTTCTGACATAGATGAAGCGATAGCACACTTAGAAAAAGGAGAAGAAGTTCCCCGAGAGTTGTATTTAAATATGCTCAAAGAGATGGCAGATGTTCAGGTTGTGCTTTCTGGAACATCTGTTGCTCTAAAACCATTGGCAAAGTTAGATGAAGCATTCGTGCGTGTTTGTGAATCAAATATGAGTAAACTAGGAGAGGATGGAAAACCTATTTATCGAGAAGATGGAAAAATTTTGAAAGGTCCAAAATATTTTGCTCCAGATCTCAGTGACTTAGTCGACTAGTTTTCATTTCTGTAAAATAAGTATAGTATTTGTTCTGGAAGGGAGACGGCACCATGCTGATTGACTGCGACCCGCCTACTGACCCACCTATGGTGGCGACGTTGGTCTTCCCGTGTCGTAGAGACCAGGTTATGCTCGCAACGAAAATGAGCGGGCCGGGCCTCGGTTATCTTAACGGCTGGGGTGGCAAGAAAAAGCCAGATGAGGAAGTTCTTGACTGCGCACTGCGCGAGTTCACAGAGGAAACCGGAGGAGCACGAATCTCTGACCTTTCGCTTAAGATGGATCGATTTCGAAATGTCGGAGTGGTACACATTTCCAAACTAGTGGGGAAAGATTCTATTCCCGTGATGGAAGTGTTTGTGTATGTTGTTGGAAGGCTTGATGTTGTCGGGAACATCGAGTCTACGCATGAGATGCGAAAGCCTGGTTTCCACAGTGTCCACAACATTCAGAGGCTTCACCTCTTGCCGGGCGACAAGTACTGGCTTCCTCACTTTCTCGCTCGAGACGATAAGGGAGCGTTTCGCAGGAACATGCATGCGTGGGTGGAGTACCTTCCGGGGTTAGTGGGTCTCGCCTCGGAACCTGTCGTGATCTCCAACGACGAGAACGACAGTTGGGAGGATGATCTACTACGTGATCCTTACGTGGAGTTCTAGTGGGGCGGGGGGAAATACCCGCCCCCTTCGTTATAATAAATATGTTTTGGAAACGTCGGATAGTGGTTTATTCCACCACCTTGGAAAGGTGGCATGTCGCAAGGCATCGGGAGTTCGAATCTCCCCGTTTCCGCAGGAAACCAACAAAACATGTTTTGTTGGGGATTCGAAAGACGGAGCGGTTTACAGTCTTACCAAAGACTGTCGCGAGTCCGGGTGAGAAGTGATAGGTATCACTTCGCAAGACCTTGAGTATTTTGTAATCAAAAAGCGAAAGGTGTACAGTTCCTGTAAGGAAGCAGAAAATTTTATGAGTGGCGACGAATAAAATATTCCTGACCGAATCTCCCCGTTTCCGCAAATAAATAGACAGCCTCTTAACTTTTTTGTAGACTGAAAAACGAAACCGTACAAATAAGAAAGGACAAGCATGCAGGAGTCAGCTTTGGTTCAAGGAGTTCCGGAAATGAACCTCATTGGTCTGTGGTCAGCAAAGATCCCGCAGGACTCAGTGGATCATCTTGCGCGAGTTATCTCGCGTCGTACCGGACAGGAAGTTGTTCCGTGGCGTATCGGTCGCTACATTTATGTGTATGTCGCCGGCGACCCAAGGGTCGCTTGCCTGCACTTCGACATGATCAGCCCCCCGCTCGTATAGCAAGTCTTGCCACAACCCAGCCCCGCCACATTTGTGCGCGGGGCTGTCACGTATATTTTGATATAATATTTATATGAACAATATTTCAATAATTAAACTAGACAAAGTTGAACATTTGCGTGAATTAGTTTCGGTTTTCGCACTAGCATTTGAATCTGAATACGAAGTAAGTGATGAATATTTTTCTATGATGTTAGAAAGTAGCACAACTCTGATACTTGGGGCAATACAAGAAGAAAAAATAGTTGGTGGTTTGGTGGCGATGGAATTACTTCCAATACATGGAACAAAAGAATTCTATATTTATGATATTGCAGTTCATCCAGAACACCAACAAAAAGGTATTGGCAGGAAACTCATTGAACATTTAAAAGTTGAAGCAAAAAATAGAGGGATCGAAACTATTTTTGTAGAAGCAGAGTCAGAAGACGCTGGTGCAGTTGAGTTTTGTAGGAAAATAGGAGGCGAGGAAGTAAAAGTAAATCATTTTAATTTTAATATTTAATATGCCAACAAAATCAAAAACAGCAAAAAGAGATAATGAGGAGTTGTGGGAGTATTGTAAAACAGAAGCCGTCGGGAAGATGGGAAAGTTTTCTGCACGAGCGATGCAGTATGCGGTGAAGTTGTATAAGGAACGTGGTGGTGGATATATTGGAACAAAGTCTCCTAAAAACAGTTTAGTAAAATGGACTAAGGAGGATTGGGGTTATACCGGCAAACCAAAACAAAGTCGCTACTTACCGAAGAAAGCTCGTGAGCATTTAACAGTGGGGGAGAAAATCGCAACTGATCGTGCAAAAAACAAAGGCACGAAAGCGGGTAAGCAATGGGTCAAGCAACCAAAGACTATTGCTAAAAAAACTTCTAAATACAGAATAAAATAAATATGACATACACAAACAAAACTCAGCCGACAAAAGTTACACCAAAAAGTTTTCTCGAGAAAAATTTCAAAGGTAAAACTAAGTTACACAAAGAAGCTTTAGAGCTAGTGAATTTATATGCAAAAGTAACTGGTTCAGAGTGTGTAATGTGGAATAAAATTTTTGGTTTTGGAAAGTATCACTACTATGACAGTAAAGGTGGGGAACACATTCATCTGTGTACTGGCTTTGCTGTTTCTAGTACAGGATTTACTTTGTATAACATGATGGGGTGGGACACATACAAAAAAGACATTGAGAAACTTGGCAAATACAAACTATCTGGAAAGTCCTGTCTTGCAATAAAAAGTATTGAAGACATTGACCTTAAAGTTTTAAAACTAGCAGTAAAGAAATCGCTTGTAGATATGAAAAAGAAGTACAAAACTGAGAAATAGTATAAAAGTGTTATAATACGGGTATGACACCATACAAGCACACACAAATAGGTTATCTAATGATCATTGTTTCGTTTCTAGTTTTTGTACTTTTTGCGTGGATGCAAATCACTGCTCGTGCCGAAGCTCCATCCGTTGACTCTGGTACAAACTTTCTATTTACAGCAATAATGCTGATTGTTTTAGTTATCCTTACTTCGTTTGTGACACTTACTGTTTCAATAAATGATAATTTTCTAAAGGTAAAGTTTGGTTACGGTATTTTTAGCAAACAATTTTTACTCAGTGATATTGTATCAGTAACACAAGTTAAAAATCCTTGGTACTGTGGTTGGGGAATAAGATTATGCATATCTCCGTACATGTGGATTTACAATGTTTCAGGTTTTGATGCTGTTGAGCTTAAGATGAAAAATGGAAAGACGTATCGCATAGGTACAGACGAACCTGCAAAACTAGAAAGCGCTTTGAGACAATCTATTGGTTTGAATTAATTTGTTATAATACCGACATGAATAAAAAATATATTATTTTGGGTTCACTTGTTGTTTTAGTGGGTTTGTTTTTAATTGGAAAAGATTTAAGAAAAGAATCAAATGAAGTTGTGCCAAGTCCAGTTACTATAAACCCAGTTTCCCATGCATCTGCTGTAATAAACTGGGAAGATAAAGTTATTTATACCGACCCAGTTGGTAGTGCAGATTTGTATGCATCATATCCAAAAGCAGATGTTGTTCTGATAACAGATATTCATGGGGACCACTTTAACCCAGACACTATTGCTGGAGTCTCAAATGATTCAACCCGTGTAGTGCTTCCACAAGCAGTTTTTGACGAGCTAAAATCTAAACTAAACAAAGTAACAGGAATTTTGGTCATGAACAACAATGAAAAAGTCACACTTCCAAATTTTTCCGCTGAGATAGAGGCAATACCAATGTACAACCTCCGAGAAGAGGCAAAAGCATTTCATACAAAGGGTAGAGGAAACGGATATGTAATCCAAAACAACGGATTCAGAGTTTATATTGCAGGGGACACAGAAGGTATTCCAGAAATGCGAGCACTAAAAAATATTGATATCGCATTTATCCCAATGAATCTTCCGTATACTATGACTGTAGAGGATGCAGCCGATGCTGTACTTGCTTTCAAACCAAAACAAGTCTGGCCCTATCACTACCGTGGAACAGATGGTCTTAGTGACGTAAACCTTTTCAAAACTTTAGTAAACAAAGGTGATCCAAATATCGAAGTCGTGCTAGGTAAGTGGTATTAAAATATGGCTTATAAAAGAAGATATTACAGAAGAAAAGAAGAAGCTCCTATAGATGTGCTTTTTGATATGGTGTTGGAAATTTTAATAATCTTAAGTAAATTTATTGGGGAGATTTTGTTTCAAATATTTAAATTTGTATTTGATCGTCGAAGTAAAATTAAGGGTATTTTTAAACTAAATAACACTATTGTTATCCCTGAAGGTGCACCGATTGCAGAAAGCATCCCTGTAGCAAATCAAATAAAGCAAAATTTAGAAAATTTTTCTGAGAAAAAGTATTCACTTAAGAATAGTCAGATCACTGCATCAGAGAGTAACTTCCTTGCTGTGCTTCAAGAAGTAGTGGGGAATGAATTCATAATATCCACCCAAGTCCCAATTTCTAGTATCGTGTCTGTAAACAGTAAAGACTACGTATATTTCAATAAAATTAAGGCAAAGACCATTGATTATGTTTTATTTACTAAAGATAGACGTCCATATCTCGCAATTGAGCTTGATGACAGGTCACACTTCAGGTGGGATAGAAGAAGAAGGGATGAATTCGTAAATAACTTGATGGATGAGGTTGGTTTAAGATTGCTTAGGGTAAAAGCATCATATTCTTACAATCCGGATTACATAAGAAAACAGATTTTCAGCTAGTTTTGTGCCGAATTAGATATCCACATTCTAAATAGACAGGTGAACTATCGTTCACTTATAATATAACCATATAAGATAATGCAATCACAACAGTTGTGATAAAATATATGGACTCAATTCAACAAAATAATTTATTTAATATGATACAGATGGATCAGGAAAAAAAAGATAAATTATTAACTCAAAACTCAAATCATTCAAGTCTAATTAACAACAAGAAGTCAAAATTCAGGTTTGTAGATTTGTTTTCCGGAATAGGAGGTTTTCGAGAGGCGCTTGAAAAACTAGATGGGACTAGTGTTGGTTTTTCTGAAATAGATAAGTTTGCAAAAATTACATATTCACTAAATTATAATGATCCAGTTGATCATGATCTTGGAGATGTTACTTTGATAAAAAAATTACCCAAATTAGATGTTTTGGTTGGGGGTGTGCCATGTCAGTCATGGTCAATCGCAGGCAAGAAGAAAGGATTTGATGATCCAAGAGGTAGATTGTGGTTTGATACCATTAATATGGTAAAGCTTTCTATGCCTAAGGTTTTTGTTTTTGAAAATGTTAAAGGTCTTGCTGACCCAAGAAATTCAGAAAATCTAGATTTGATAATAAACTCATTTAAAAGTCTGGGTTACATTATTAAATATGATGTTTTAAATACTTTTAATTTTGGTTTACCGCAGAACAGAAGTAGAATTTTTATTGTTGGTTTCAGAAAGGATGTTGGAAAGTTTGCAAATAAATTTAATTTTCCGATTGGAAGTGATACAGGATTAAAACTAACAGCCATTTTAGAGGGTGTTGAAAAAGTT
>JACCDR011515165.1_pt1 | contig 11089 bp, 10 predicted proteins | sample 7446431 | NCBI WGS metagenome assembly JACCDR01 (sample SAMN15323443, study PRJNA562643) | freshwater metagenome | isolation source: river surface water | place: USA:Blue River Watershed | collected 2017-08-17 | reverse complement strand
TGCTCATAAACGCTCGCTACGGGGGTTGCCCGTTGGCTCCAGCAAGTGCGGGGATAAGCACGAACGCAGACGCAAGCGATGCAATAGAAACAAAAAGTACATCTGGAACGCGAAACGCAGCGTTGTATATATCTAGTGTGAGACTTGCTCCAAACAAATGCGCAAACAATCGGTCTCGTAATAACGCAAGCACACTTGATGCTAACGAGAGCATACCGAGCATATATGCTGTCTCATGAAGACCCTTAATTTCACTATGAACCATCTGAATGATGCGGGTAATCATGGTTGCCTATTTCGGGCGAACTATAGCACGATGGCGCTTAAAATAAAGAGCTTTTTCAACCGTGACATCAAAACACCCGCGTGAGCGGGTGTTTGATATCAGTAAGCCGAATTCTGTTCTAGTAGTTATATATCTAGGATGTATGTCGCCATACACCTCAAGCGGCTCTCCCCGCATCAAGCGTACATATTTTTCTCTATCGCGCTAACCAATAGAGATAAATACGCTTGGTGCGGGGCACGGCCTTGCATGCAGGTAGGAATTTAGCCGTTGCACTCGCATGTTGCCATGCGACTTTCCTGAAGCAATATAATTACTGCAGGATGTCAGATCTCTCGATGCTGACCGTCTCTGTTCGCATCCCGTGGATTACTCCAGACAGGCGTTACCTGCTACCCATCTCCCCAGCACTAACCTTTCTACTTGAAAAGGTTAGTGCTGGGGGCATGTTCGGACTTTCCTCTCTATGCGAGGCATAGAGCAACTACCCGATACGGTCACACTAGCACCCCTGAGTGTATTTTAAAAGTTTACACTCTTTGTTGCGCCATGTACGGACACAATGGACACATCATGTTTTGCAACAGGAATTGCAGCACGCAGTGCAAAGTCGGGGACAACGGTAAGTGTACGTTTTGCTAATTCTGAATGATCGTAAAGAAATTTGTCATAGAACCCTTTACCTTTGCCCAATCGAACGCCGCTCGGTGTAACGGCAAGTGCTGGCACAATGACACAACTTGCTACAAGTAAGGTTTCTGTATGCGGAAAATGTAATGCATCGCCGCGGATTTCTGGAAAGACCCATTGCTTTCCAGGAAAGAGTTCCATGAGTTCGTCAATGAACGGAATCTCAAGTGTGGTTATCGGGTGATACGCATATACGCGCTCAGCGCTCATAAAAAAATCTTGCTTGGTGACCCAAGTGACTGCATCGGTGACGTACTGGTCTAATGCATGCCGTCTATACTCGTCCTTCAGTACTGCACGTAAGTGCAATTTTTCTATATGTATGAGTGTCTTTTGTACCCAAGCTATATCGAGACCAAGCACTGTTGCAGCATCGCCATGCACACTTACATAGTCATGCAACAAAGGGTCACTCATATGAAATCCGCCGGCAACACTTGCCTCATAAGCATGTACTGCGAGCTGCGCTCGAATCTCTGGTGGAATAAAACGAAAATATACTTTTGCAGATGAAGTATGAACCGCCTCAAATCCGGTCTCCACATCATGAATCATATGCGAAGTATGTATGGCAATGGTGGAGTTCATAAAAGATGTAATCCATTCAAATGCTTCATGCTCAGTCTGAGCTTTTTCATATATGCGCCCAGCATGAGTCACGACTGTGTCAGCTGTGATGATACACGGACTACCACTCACACGTTCCTGCAGTGCTTTATTTTTCGCTGTTGCGAGCAGCTGAGTGAGCATCTCTGGATCATGGTGGCGTATTGATTCTTCGTCAAAGTGAGCGGGAAGTACCTCAATCACATACCCCGCATCGTTCATTATTTCTTTTCTTCGTGGTGATTGTGATCCTAGAATAATTCTCATAGTAGAACTGTAGCTTATAGTATTACTAACTCAATTTTTAGACAATAGTTGCAATGCATTATTCCCCCATCAACGTCAAAAATGATTCAGGATCAACAGACGCGCCATTCACTCGAACAGTGAGGTGCAAATGAGGAGCTGATACATAGCCAGTATCGCCAGAAAAGCCTAGTAATTGCCCACGAGCTACCAGTTGACCCTCTGCTACTCGAATTCGTGAAAAATGCATATAGAACGTCATGACGCCGAGACCGTGATCTACCACCACTGTATTGCCATAGTTGCGAAAGAGCCGACTTACCCGGACAACCCCGCGATTCATTGCGTATACAGGTGTCCCGATGGGTGCTCGATAGTCAGTACCTTTATGAGTAACAGTAACTGCACTTCCTTGTCGACTATACCCAAATACATCTGTCACGATTGGTTGCGAGACAGGAGGTACAAATGGAAGTTTCCAGAGTGCTTTTTTTTGAGAAAACAAATTGGCAAGTTTTGCATTTTCACTTGCGAGTGTCGAAACAAGTGTTTTTTGCGACTGCGCTGAATTACCTCCTAAAACGGATGGGATTGGTGGCAGTGCAAAGATTGGCTTCTCTTTTTCCAAAATGGTAATAGCAACTTCGACTCGTTCTCCGTTTGAAAGCGAAACGGTAAGAGGTCGATTGCCCGTTTTGGCGGAGAGTGGTAAACCACGAAGTGCGCGCACCGATGTGCCGACCACGTATGTTTGCATTATGTTTCCATCAAAATCAATGGATCGCACATACACACCTCGCGGTATATCACTGATACGCACCTGAAAAACTTCACCTTGCCGCACAGTACTATTTGGAAGAATGTCAATTACGACCGCAGACACCCCCCAAGGAAGCATGCACAATGCGATACACACGAAGCGAATCATAAGCTCATAGTATCACAGTAGCTGACTCACTAAGAAAGGAGGCGCTTAGCGACGTGCTTTGGAACGATCGTTTTCTGTGAGCGCTTGCTTGCGAAGACGAGTGAAATGCGGCGTAACCTCTAGGTACTCATCTTCAGTCATTGTCTCGAGGCCGCGCTCAATGGTAATTTCCCATGCTGGCACTAGCGTAATGGCCTCATCAGAACCTGATGCGCGAACATTCGTGAGCTGCTTCCCCTTTAGTGGGTTCACAACCATTTCTTCACCTTTACTTGTGTTTCCAACAACCATCCCTTCATAGACTTCAGTTTGCGGCGCGATGTATAGAAGCCCTCTATCTTGCAAGTTCCAAAGCGCAAACCCAACAGCTGTTCCGGTTGCCATAGAAATCATTGAGCCTACAACACGCTTCTGTATTGTTCCTGAGAAATGTCTGAAGCCGATTACTCGTGAAGACATGATCCCTTCGCCTTTTGTATCAATCACAAACTGACCACGATATCCGAGCAAACCTCGTGTTGGTCCTTCAAACGTAATACGAGTTGTCGTGTCTTTCGTAATCATATTTGTCATCATGAACCCTCGCATACCAAGTCGTTCAATAATTGCCCCTTGATACTCCATCGGCGTATCTATGGTGACCTCTTCAAACGGCTCCACCTTCACACCATTCTCTTCTTTGGTGATTACTTTTGGTTGCGAGACTTGCATCTCATATCCTTCACGACGCATCTGCTCTAGAAGAATAGAAATATGCAACTCACCTCTTCCAGAAACTTGAAACGCTTCTGGAGATACGAAATCCACTTTCAAGCCGACGTTAACTTCAAGCTCTCGTTCAAGTCGATCCCGCAACTGACGTGAAGTGACATACTTACCATCTTTTCCTGCAAATGGTGAGTTGTTCACCAAAAAGTTGAGCGTAATGGTCGGCTCATCGATTGTAATTGCTGGAAGTGGTTCCATCCCTTCAACATCTGAAATGGTTTCACCAATAGTGATATCAGGTATCCCTGCAATCATCACAATATCACCTGCGGTTGCAGTTTCTGTTTCAACTCGCTCAAATCCCTTGAAGGCATACATCTTAGTGAGCTTACCTTTCCGCTCTTCACCAGCTGCATTTTTTATCACAACGTTTCCTGTACTCTTTAAAATACCCTGATAGACGCGAACAACTGCCATACGTCCAACATAGTTGTCATACGCGAGGTTAAACGATTGTGCCTTAAGTGGTGTGCCAGCAGGACTTGCAGAGACTGCGGGTACATGCTCAAGGATCACATCAAGAAGTGGCGTAAGATCTTTTGAGTCGTCAGCTATTTTCTTTTTTGCAATTCCTTGACGACCAATTGCATATACCACGGGGAAGCTCGCTTGTTCATCATTCGCACCAAGTTCATAGAAAAGTTCGAGTACCTGTTCTTCACACAAATCAGGATTGGCTGCTGGCTTGTCGATTTTGTTGATAACTACAATCGGTTTGAGACCAAGCTCAAGTGATTTCTTCAAAACAAATCGTGTCTGTGGCATAGGACCCTCTTGAGCATCAACAACCAAAAGCACACAATCAATGGAACGAAGCACACGCTCAACTTCAGAACCGAAATCAGCGTGACCTGGTGTGTCAACGATGTTTATCTTCGTATCTTTGTAGTACAACGCAGTATTTTTTGCGTAGATAGTAATGCCGCGCTCTTTTTCAAGCGTGTTTGAATCCATTGATGCGTTCGCATCGTCCACCATCCCCGTTTGGCGGAGCAGTGCATCAGTAAGTGTTGTCTTGCCGTGGTCAACGTGCGCGATAATCGCGATATTTCTTATGGCCAGGTGTATATTGTTTCAGCACCAAAAAGGCACGATTGCGCGAACAATACCCTGTTTTTGCTAAAAAATAAAGGGGGGCTGAGTTATACCACAGCTCTGAGACCACACTATTACTCACCAACGTACTCCTCTTCGGGTTCGTCAGCCGCAAACCATCCTTGAATGATGGTCACGAACTCCGGCATTGGTACAGATATTACAGTTGAAAGCGCATTTGAGTCATCAGTCCAAAGCGGTCCTTGTGTAGGGTTTACATCGTAAGCAATATCTGAGAATCGTGGGTCACCGAACAAAGCTTCAGTACTTGAAAGCACAACCCATGTCGAACCGCTTCCATACTCTCCCACCCCTGCGGCAGACACTTCCATAGATGCAACTCCGAGCTCACTTGCGATTCGGTGAACAACAGGGGCAAGATCCAAATACCGATTTGAAACGTGAATTGCAACAGCCCCGCCATCATGTACCTGACTCATGTATAACTCAACAGCTTCCTTTGTGAGAAGGTGCATCGGGATTGAATCATCACTGAAGGCATCGATTGCAAGCACATCGTACAGTGGCAGACCTGCTTCTGCATCTTTATGGAGAGAAATACGCGCATCACCCATTCGTACTTGCACATCTGAACAACTATTGAGATACGAAAAGAATGTATTTGCTATCATCACCATTCGCTGGTCAATTTCAAAGAAGGTAAATCTATCCCCTGTACCGCAATACGCAGCAAGAGTGCCCGTACCAAGACCAACAACGCCGACATGTACTGTTCCATGTTGTGCTTTCAGCGCTCGGATTGCACGACCAACACCACTGTCAGTTGTGTAGTATGAAGATGGCACTAGCGCCTCTGATACATCTCGCGCCTGTACTCCATGCATTGTATTACCGTGTGAAAGTGTGTACTTATCATCATATTCACGCACTTCCGCTGTACCGTAGAAGTTTCGTGACTGATGCACAACATTTGTCTCAACATCACTGAGTGTCGCGCCAAAGATGGTAATCCACACAAAACATGCAAAGAAGAGACGGTAAACAATGTGTGTGTGTCCCTTCTGAGCCGTTTGGAAAAATATTCGCGGAAGCAGGAATACAGCTATTACCGCAGCAATACCGATTGACCAATAAAACTCAGTTATTTTTGTAAGCAGCACTGGCATCATGATGCTCGCAACAATGGTACCGAGCATGCCACCAAAAGAGATGGCAGCGTAATATTGTGCTGACTGGCTGTGATGCGGTCGCAGCTCAAACAAGCGACCATGGAATGTCATGCCGACAAAACCAACAAAACCAATCGAGCCGATGATTTGAAATGCAATCGCGCTGTAACCACTATCAATTGCGTTTACAAGCATCATCGCAAAGAAAATAAGCATGAGTGGCCAAAACGCAACAATACTTACACCTGCAAATGTAACGATAAACGTAATCAAGTACAGCGCGAGTGGAAGCACCCAAAGCATCGGGATTGGCGCAATAATGGTAGTGATATGTGATGTTGCAGCAATAAGCACAAACGCAGGGAATGCTGACAGAAGTACCCATTTCACGAGCGAACGGATACTAACTCCCTCTTCTCGCTCTGCTTTATGTAACTGCTCTGTCATCATGATTTTGCGAGCAAAAAGAACATAGACGACCGCGTATGCAAAAAATAGAACAGCCCAAACATATTCTTGTACTGAAAGCGGTATGTACGGCTCTATGAGAAACGGATACATAAGCAATGCACACAGAGAACCGATGTTTGAGAGTGTATACAAAGAATACGGCTCTTTCTCGTGAGTGAATGCATACCATTGCTGGAGAAGCGAACTTGATGTTGCAAGAACAAAAAATGGAAATCCAATATACAAAAACATAATGAGCAGAGTGCTCCACACTGGCGCCGCTACATTAAAAAGTGAACTGTCGAGACCAGGAAGCAGTTGCGTACCGAGACGCACTTGGAGTAGCCAGATGATTGTTCCAACACCTACAATGAGCGCATGTATTTTCCCTTGAGTTTTTAGAGGGAATCTGCGGAGCATGTACACATACATGTAACCTACAAAAAGCACCGTTGTAAAAAAACTAAGGCAAGTAGCCCATACACCAGCACTCCCCCCAAGATATGGCAGCAAGTGTTTGCCGGTCATTGGTTCAACCGCAAAGAGTAAAAACGCACTGAGCGCTATAAGAATCCGATAATCATTAATCCGCAACGCTCGTGATGAAAACATCTGCAAAGTATACCTCGCAGTGTAGCTGCACAAAACAAGCTCTCCACAGAGTGCTAGATTATGAGATCACGACCTCCCATATATGGGCGGAGTACTTCAGGGATAGTTACCGTACCATCTGCATTTTGGTAGTTTTCAAGAATTGCAATCAAGATGCGAGATATTGCAAAAGCAGTCGCATCATTCATATGAACTAATTTCTTTTCTCCAGAAGGTGTCTTGTAGAATGTTTTGAGGCGACGAGCTTGATAGTCGGTCATGTAGTCACTGGTGTGTGTCTCTCGGTACGTGTTTTGTGATGGCACCCATGTTTCAATATCATACTGGTCATAATCCGGCTTTCCGGTATCACCGGTACACACATGTACAACACGGTGTGGTAGCCCGAGTGAGCGAACAAGATATTCCTGAACACCAACGATGAGCTTCTGTTCGTCTGCGCCTGTCTCTGCAGTAGTGAATGACTCCATCTCGAGCTTATCGAACTGATGCACACGCAAGATGCCACGCATATCCTTCCCATACGTCCCTGCTTCACGTCGAAACGCTGTTGAGTACCCAATGTATCGAATTGGAAGTTCTGCCTCTTCTATCGTCTCATCCATATGATAAGAACCCATCGTATGCTCTGCACTACCAACAAATACTTGATCGTCCTCAGGTAATATGTAGCGCTGATCTTCTGGCTCCAATCGGTCCATCTTTCGCATAACCTCGCGGCGCATGATTACTGGTGGAAGCATCGGCACGAATGGCTCTGGAGAAATTGTTAATCCTTTTTCCCTTGCTATCTCACTCAGTATTTTTTCACTACCAAGTGTTGCGAACACATGATTGATGATTGCAAACTGCAACAACACTGCATCACCCTTCAAATAGTAGAACCGACTTCCTGAAATATCTGATGATTTTTCACAATCGATAATATTAAGCATTTTTCCAATATCCACATGGTCTTTGACAGGAAAATCAAAGGTACGTGGTGTTCCCCAGGTGCGCACAACAACATTTTCAGAATCATCTTTTCCAACTGGCATATCCGGTGAGACAATGTTTGGAATCTTCTTCATGAGCATGTCCCACTCTGTAAGAATCGGCTCAAGCGCTGTATCTGCTATCTTTATTTCTTCTTTGAGTGCAGTCATTTCCTTAAGGAGCGCTTCTTTTTCTGCACCCTTAAGCACTGCCATCTGAGGTGACTTTTCATTTTGCCGTGCTTTCAGTGTATCTGCTTTTGTTTGCAGTTCTTTTCTTTGGTCATCAAGCTGCAGGAGTCTCACAACAAGCTGCGGATCTTTGTTTTTGTTTTTTGTAGAAGACACCACGAGGTCGTAGTTGTTCCTAATGAATTCAATGCTTAACATGGTGTGCTCTATTAGTGAGTAAACTTTTCGTGGGTACCCCACAAAAGGTGCTACGATGGTACTATGAAGCACCCTGTGAGACAACTCACCGAGGCTGAATTCCCTGCCCTGCTTCGGGAGATACCGGATGTGCCCCACAAGCTCTTTGTGCGCGGTGTGATGCCGCACGAGCCACTTAAATACCTGGCCGTTGTTGGTTCACGCAAAATGACCCAGTATGGAAAGCTTGCTGTTGAACACCTCATTGCCGGACTTTCCGGATACCCCATCTGCATCGTCTCAGGTCTCGCCCTTGGAGTCGACACGCGTGCGCACCAAGTTGCACTTGAGGCGAATATTCACACAATCGCCGTGCCAGGCTCAGGACTTGCTGATGCCGTCTTGTACCCAAAAAGCAACGCGCGACTCGCAGAGCGTATACTTGAATCCCGCGGAGCGTTACTCTCAGAATTCGAGCCGCATTTTTCAGCGACTGAGTGGTCATTTCCACAACGCAACCGCATCATGGCGGGAATGTCACATGCAACACTACTTATTGAGGCAGCAGAAAAATCAGGAACACTTATCACTGCACGTCTCACCGTTGATTACAATCGTGAACTGCTCGTTGTGCCTGGAAATATTTTTTCAGAACAGAGTAAGGGTGTGCATCAGTTTTTAAAGTTAGGAGCTACACCAGTTACAACGGCTACCGATATTCTGCATGCATTATCTATTGAACCATTATCAAAAGAAAAACAGAGAACTACACATGACCCAACAGCTGAACATATTCTTTCTATTCTCGTAGAACCATGTACACAAGATCAAATTGCTGCAAGCACGAACTATCCTATTGAAAAAATTGCAGCTGCGCTTGCACTCCTCGAACTTGATGGTGCTGTAGTACGCAGAGGCCTTTATATATATCGTATATAAAAAAGCGGGGAGCTGCTCGATACTCCCCGCCACCCTCACTCGTATCAAGACCTTCTATGGCTTGGCCATAGATTGCCTGCAACAAAAATGAGGAAGAAACCACCGCCGAGTACGGCGAAGGCCCAATCTGCGTTTGGCGGATCTGGCAGACCAAAGTGCTTCATGTAGCTGCTGCTTGCAACCACAAAAAGCGCACATGCCACCAGACCAAGAATCAGTGCTGCAGTCAGCCTGCGAATACCCCGAATTACCATGGGACACCTCTTTCTCAAAAGCCTCACGAGCTCGAATACACTAGTATGAAAAATAAAAAAAGAAAAGAGGCCCCACTTCAGACCATACGCCGGGCGCTCACACGCCCGGCGTACTCCGGCACGAACGTTCAGCGAATGAACGCGTGCACGAATTCCACGAGAGAGAGTGTCCCAGCAGCACCATTTGCGAGCAGATCAGCCGCACAGAGCGCGCCAAGGAAACAGAGCGTGATTATCACCGTATTCTCAACGGGATTATCACCCTTGGACGGACGAACCGTCCTCTCAACCGCATCAGTCATCAGAAAGACCCCATCAAAAGACTCCCTTCGCAGGCTCATCACGAGCACCATATGGCGGGAGTAGTACCACAGGCAGGACTACCCTACACCCGAGATATAAAAAATCAAACTAGCGATGTCTATGCTCACTCACAATTTTTCCATCATCAAGCTTTACAATCTTTTCAGAGCGCTTTGCATACTCATCTTCATGTGTAACCATAATAATGGTCTGTCCACGCTTGTGTAGCTCATCAAAAATATCCATGACGCGCAATGATGACTCGTTATCAAGGTTTGCTGTCGGCTCATCTGCAAACAAAATCCTTGGACGGTGTGCAATCGCACGTGCAATCGAGACACGCTGCTGTTGACCACCCGAGAGCATACTCGGAAGATTTGGGAGTCTATTTTCAAGCCCTACAGCTGTCAGTGCTTCGGTGGCTTGCTCATATGCCTCCTTTCTACTCTTTCCTTGCATCAGTAGTGGTATCGCAACATTTTCAAGTGCGGTAAGTTCTGGCAAAAGCGCATAGTCTTGAAACACATAGCCAAGCATTCTCAAACGAAAATCAGTTTTTTCATGGTTTGTCATGTCATGGGCACGATGGCCATCAATGACTATTTCACCTGATGTTGGCTCATCAAGCAGCGACATCTGGTAGAGGAACGTAGATTTACCAGCGCCTGAGCGTCCAATCATTGCGATGTATTCTCCATCTTCGACAGATAGACTGACACCCTTTAGGACTGTAATTTCACGTTCGCCTTCGCCGAACTTTTTTACGAGATTTTTTATTGAGATGAGTTCTTTTCGTGTCATGTTATCTTCCTAGAATTGCATTAAGAGTATTGCGACGCACAATCATCCACGCAGGTACGTATCCAGCGACAAACGTAATGAATGTAAGAATTCCGACACGAATCATCGTACCCAGTGGTTCAGCAACGAGAATACCGTCACTGAATGGAAAATCGATTGGGTTTTCAGCGAAGTACGGGACAATAAATCCAAAAACAATGATAAGTCCAATCGTTGACCCGACAACCGCATAAAACAGCGACTGAAAGACATACGAAAACTCAATTGCCTTACCCGATATGCCAATACCCTTCATGATTCCAATAAACTTGCGACGGGTGAGTGCGTTGATGAAAATAACAATAAACACAGTGATCGCAGCTACGATAAGCCCAATAACTGAAAACATGTTACCGAGCATGTTGAATGTATCCCTGATGTCAATGACTGCTTTAGGAAGACCTTGTTCAAAAGTAAGCACCTCAGAATAGCGACCAGCACCTTGTACAATAAGCTCGTCACGAACTCGTTCTGCTTGCGCGCCTGGCTTTAGCTCAATCGAAACAATAGACACATCATCAATCCCCGTCAAATCTTTGAACTGCCGTGCGGTGATGATGATTGAGCGGTCGAGCTCATCCACTTTTCTACGCACGATG
>JACCDR010860798.1_pt1 | contig 11089 bp, 9 predicted proteins | sample 7446431 | NCBI WGS metagenome assembly JACCDR01 (sample SAMN15323443, study PRJNA562643) | freshwater metagenome | isolation source: river surface water | place: USA:Blue River Watershed | collected 2017-08-17 | reverse complement strand
CTTGGCAGTGCTGGATTAAACTCTTGAGATGCGGCGGCATCCAATTGACGGATGTACTCGATTTCCTCGGGCGTTCCACCCATGTCAGCCAGCCATTGCATCGCCCCGGTGTTTTGCCCTGGAATCTGCTGAGAGAATCGGGCGGCTCCTCCAATGAGTTCCATGGCAGGCTGAGAAACCATGTGACTGATACCGCGACTGACCGCTCCAAGCGTACGAGCTACACCGCCGCCGCGATCTTCACCGAGCTGTTGCGCAATTCCCGGTGCTGCTTTCAGTGCTTCTGCCTTTTGCTCGGGAGTCATTTTCCTGAGCACTTCGAGAACATTTCCGCGACTACCGAGATTCGACAACATTTCCTTTGTTGTGGCGACAACTTCTGGTGGTGCTTGTTCGGCAACGGCTCGTTGATTTCGGCGAGCTTCTATCTCCATTTTTGCCAAACCTCTTCCAGCCTTTTGTAAAAAGCTGACTGGCGTTTTGCTGGCGTGCTTATCGACAATTGCCTGTTCACGTTCGTCAATTGGCTCAAACGAACCTGAATCAGTTGTTGTCGTAGCGCTTTGTCTTCCAAGTCGCCGAATTCTGTCGGTCAGTGTTTCCATGGTTATGCTGATCCAATGATGTTAGTGTTAGCGTTTTGCTCGTGGCGAACTTGAAGAATTTGGAGATGACAGCTTCGGAGGCTTTGAACCTCGCGGAGAATTTGGACGGGTCATTGGCTTGGCAAACGACTCAGGATCAATTCCATTGGCTCGTAAATAGCTTAGAGCCATTGCCGCATCTTCGTCTTTTGCATTAGGATCAAGAAGAACGTTAATTGCAGACTGAACCTCGGGCGTTTGTCCTTGGTAAAGTTGCTGCATATTGCTAATGAACGGCCTGTCCGTTTCTGCTGCACTGGAAGCTAACGAGCCAAAATCTGGAGCGGTGGTTTTCTTGGAGTATCGCGGAGTTGTGTCGCGTTTTTCTGTTAGCGCTGGAGCAACATCGTTCGGCACCACGCCTGTCTGTGTAGTCGCGGGCGATTGTGGAGTCGTTGGTGGGCTCACGATGTCCTGCCATTCTGTTCCGGTTCGCTGTGGAACGCTGTACGGTCTGCGTCCAGTTCCGCCTTGGGCGGCATTCTGTGCGTCGTAGGCCTGCTGTGCTGGAGTCAACTGTTGTGTAGGAGCTACTGGGGGTGCTGTCGGTGATGTGTACTCACTCGGAAGCGGGTTTTCCATTTGCGACATATCGGGCTGATCGACCATTTCATTGATTGACTGAATCCCAGGTTTTCCAGTTTGTGGTTGGGTTGCTGCGTCTGGCATGGGTGGTGCTAAAGTCGGCTCACCGTATTGAGCTTTTCCAAGTGCCTTCTGTCGGAAATCGTGGTTCTTCTGCATCTGTTCCCAAGCAGCTTCCTGAGTAGGTGCCTCCTTGCGAGTCCCAGCATCGTACTCTGCCTGCATACCTTTCATCGTTGCGTCCAAGTCCTTTTGGAACTTGTCTTCGTTCTGACTGTAGTAATCCTGTGCCGACATTGGACGCATTTTCTGAGCCTCTTGCTCTTGCTGCTGTATCATTTTCTCTTGCTCTTGCCGTGCCTTGGATGGCTCAAGAGGTGTCCACTTGCCTTTGGAGTCCTGGATGTAATCGACTCCATTTCGGTTGACTATGTTTTGGTCAAATTGCTCTTGAGGCGTTGGCGCTGGTGGCTTTTCCATCCGGTTGGCAGCCAACAATGCACGTCGAGCCCGAATCTTCTGCAGTGCCTCCGCTCTCTGCGTCGCGTCGTACTGAGGGTTGCCCAATGCCTCAGCCTCTAGCGCCAACGTTTGCTGCAGTTCCCTGGCTGTATTCGTGTCGTACAATCCATTCTGGATGTCGTTCATGATCATCCCGCTTTCCATCTTCCGAGCTTCTTCCATGAATTGCTGTTGACGCGCGGCCTCCATCTGTTGCTGCTGCAACTTGTTTTGATCACGATCCCGGTTCAAGACGAAATCACGCTGTTGCCAGTCGCGTTGCTGTTGGGCTACGTTCTGACTTTCCATCTTGTAGGCATCGAACATGCGATCTTGCTGAGCTTGCTGAGTCGCGTACTTTTGTTGCTGCTGCTGCAAGACAAGTTGTTGCCCGTACTTTCTTCCAGAAGCATTAACTGAAGGAAGCGCTACAGCGGCAGCATCGTGTCTGAATGTGATTCCCATGGTTGTTTCCTTCTGAGGCTCTTGGGCTTACCTGTGCAATTCTAACTGATAATTCTGATTATTTCGCTTCGCCGGTCCAATAGATCGCGTAAGCCTCTTCGAGTGCTATCGTAGGCTTTTTGCTGTGGTGCGTACTCACATCATTATGTCTTTCCCAGGACCATTCAAAAAATGCCTTGGGACTGGTGAAGTCCGGAGGAAATTTCTTGGTTAATTCGATCCAATTCTTTTGGCACGAACATCCATAGTTTGGAACTTTCTTCAGCCACTCCCGGTAATACCATCGTTTGGCTGCTTTTGGATCCCAGTCCGACTGATGTTCTACCGCATAGCTGTGCAGCAGTCGCCACGTCTCCGCAGTATTGTCCCGAGCTCTCAACACCACAGGATCTTGCGTTTGCTCTTTGCGCTGTCCCGGTCCAGTGCCTTCATCCCAAGCCTGAACGAACCTTGCGTTTGTTCTACACAGCGTCCACCAGCCAAGCGGCTTCTTGACGTTGTGGCGATCGCACTGACCTGGACTAGGGCAAGTACACGAAGTTCTGCAAGGAACATTAGGTGTCGTAGCTTGATCCATCGGGAGTTATCCAAATATAGAAAAGCGATTCATCTGGCGCACAAGGTGAATCGCCACAGCATGTCGTCGGAAAGCATCCTGAGACATTACCAAAGCTAAACGGACCGAACCTAAGCGACAGAGGATTGCAAGTTGACACACTTGCATCTGGAATTGTTACATAGCCACCAATCACCGAACCTTCTTCGAAAGTTATTACAAATCCTCCGAGACCTCGCGACCCGTTGCACACCAATTCTATGCGAATGTCGTCAACACCACCGGGATTTGCCGGGCACGTTTGAGCAGTGTGATTCCACCCGGTACCGAACTTCGTAGGGCTAGTGTTTTCTAAATGCAACTCCCATCCATCCAACCCTGAGCAGTAGCCGGCGTCTTGAAATGTCGCAAGCAGTTTATCGGGGACGCACCATCCATCGCAGTCACAATCGCAAGCTGGACACGTTAATTGATCAGATCGATGTAACAATACCTCGAAGTCATCGAACGTAGCGCCAACACTTGTATCAGCCGCTAGTCCACAATAGTTGCCGTCCTTTGGAGGCATGCAGCGAGTAATGCGACTCGAATTGTCTTGCATGCAAAAATGGTTTTTCCCGGTAACCGTAAATTCGCAAATTGTGCCTTCAGGTGGTGGAGAATCTGGTCCGAGCGATTCCAGCTCGCCGGTGCTGTCGCCAATTGCAAAGTACATCGTTGACGAATTGACATACCACCACTCGGCATAGTAGTAGTCCGTTCCATCTTCGCTCATTTGTGCAAGGAGGCGGTAACGGGTATCGTCTTGGTAGTTCTGGATCTTAGCGCGAACGACCTGATTCGCCGGATCAACGGGATTAATCGAGATCTTGCGAATAACACCGACCTCACTGATCGTGAGCATTCCGCCTGAGATTTCCCAATCTCCAACATGCTCCTCCCACTTCGGACCAACATCGGTTGAGTCAGCGCGATTGAAATCGTCTTCGCCGTATTGGCAAGCACAGCAACAGCGTCGAGTAGCCATTAGATACAGCACCTATCATCAGCGGTCCAGTGACATGGAGTTAGTTCGCCTGGGGCGGCTCCTTCCTCTTGGCTTTCTGCTACGCCTTCGGATGCCCACACCCAAACGCCGTCTAAGTCTTCAAATGCTAGATCGAAAATACAACCCGACCAGTCCACCACATCAACGTCGGTATCAATCAAATCGCCTTCGTTGCATGGTGCTACTTTGATCGTTATCGTTGCGACCTGCTTGCCGGTGTATGGTCCAGTTCCAGCATTTAGGTCAATAAGGATTCCTTGAATCTTTCGCGTTCCTCCACCGCTCGAAGCTGGTGGCATACCGTAGTAGCGACCTGCAATGCTGTTCCAGCGAATTTCAATTGGATCGCCCGTCGATGCTGCTGGAATGTTGAGTTCGTTGTAGACAGTCAATGGATCTTCGGTAGGAATCCTACCGTCGAATCCAATTACATTTTCTACCTGAAACGTCGCTGGCGTGTCAGAGAATCCAGCATAGACTTCTCCCCGACCTCTTCGGCAAACGTGAGTAATTTGGAGAATGTCGAACTGACCTGTTCTATAGTTGAGTTGACATACGCCATTGTCTTTGGTTGCTCCAGCCCCCTTTGCGTTACTCGCTTCGTCGAATCGATCACGCAATGTAATCAGCGTCCAATTCGTATCCCCTCCATGGTGCGTAGGGTCTGGAAACAACAACACAGCATCGGTACTAGTCTGGTCGAGTCCGTTGGGCCAGTCGTCTGTCAGTTCAAAATAGAACCGCCGAGTCTTCAATGGATATACGTCAATCAACACCCATTGATCGGTAGAAGAACTGTAGGCAGCTAACCCAATGTCTCCAGTCAGCCCAATCAAATTGAATGCGTTCAGCACAAAAGGATCTACCGGGCTAACTCCTGCGAGTGTTTCAAAATCACTGAACGTGAACAGTAGTTGCTCAGCGATACTAAACGTTCCCGCTGTGCTGTGAGTCGGGCTATCGAAAGTGAACGTTGCCAGTGGCTCTCCGCCTCCATTGCTGTCGATTAGCAGCCAGTTGATCACCTTTCCGTTGTTATCGTAAAGAATCTCAATTGTGTCGCTTAATCCCTCTGGCTGACCTCCTTCGGCACCTCCACCACTGACAACTCCTGGGTTCTGTCCTGTTCTCCAGTTAACGTCGGCCGGTGACGGAGGAAAGTACGTCACGGTTCGGAAGTCCGTGAAATTGGCATTGCCCTGCGTCGGCAAGAATGCAGGGTAAATCTCGCCGACTTGGTATGTTCCTGGGCTGCGCTTTCCAAAAGGCTTGGCTACGGAAATGTTTTCCATGAACCGAAGTATTCTTGGATCAAACCCGCGACAAACGACGTAGTTTTCAAACGTGTCCGCCTCCGCCACTTGCATCAACGCGCAGAATGGCGATGTACCATCCTGACGAAGATTCGCGTTCTCTCCCTGAATGGGATTAAATGGATTCGGAATCTTGAAGTGTGGTGTTGGTCTACGCCGCTTTCGGAACATCTCAACTCCTAGCGGACGTCAGCCAGCAATTTTGCACTTGTGATTCCGGCGATAACCGCTGTCGCGCTCGCTCCATCGTTCACTGCTGCGGTCAGTCGAACGTCCAGGATGTCTCCTGGCGATAGCGTGGTGGGAGTGATCACAAAATCCAAGTCGGCAAACGTAAGGCTATTCATGCTTTGCGCGGCAGTGCTGACCAAATCGGAACCAATCGCGTCGTCTGGATCGTCCTGTAGTTTATAGGCTTCGCAATCCAGCGTGGCTGATGTACCAGCTACGGTAGTTATCATCCCAGCTTTGAATCGCAGGCTGATGCTTTCACCGGCTACGTATTCCCAAGGAATTTGAACTAGGAAACGGGCTCGCTTGTTGGTTGCACCAGCAGCTTTAAGATCCTCAGAGCGAACCGAAGGTGTTGCGGTACCGAACGTACCTCCGACTAAGCCAAGATCGTCCGACGATGGAGTTCCTGGAAGCAATGTTTGCATCGCATCCCACACTCTGAAATCGGTCAATGGAATTGGGAACGACTGCAGTTCAGCCAAATTCAAAATATCCGACTTGTTTTTTTTCGGCGATATTATTCCATTAACACGGAGATCTCCAGCAACTACTAGATCGCCAGGAATTTGAGTTGGGTTACCAGCCATAATAAAACGTCCTTTGAAGTAAATTGAAAATCAGGTTAGTACGCGATTCTAAGGTTGAATCCAACCTCCACCGCTGTCAGACAAGCCAGCTATCATCGACGACATATCTTTCCATTCTGGAGAAATGTCCTCGCGTCTTTCGACGAAACTGTAGAGTCCAATTAGCAACTTGTTTCGTTCGTCGAGTTGGTACGCCATCAACTGACGATTCTCTGCGGCGACGGACTTCCATCCATCGAGCCGTTGTACTGCCGTGTTCATCCTCTCGACAATTGCTCTGTGCTTATGCTCGGAAAGCGTATTGGCAAGCTGGGTCAACAAAGTAGAGAATCGCTCCTTGCCTCCAAGGAATCCGGTCAGCGAAGCCTGTAGTTGTTGAAGCAGCGTAGAGTTAACTTCGATTCCGAGTCTTGCGATCGAGTCTCGCGCGGCGAGTATGGCTTGCTTTCCAGCAAGAATGCGATTGCGAGTTTCTTGAAGAAGTGAGTAGACTCCGCTGATTAGCGAAGCCTGATACTTTAGGACGTCTTGTCGTGTTGCGTGCAACTGGACATTAGCGTCCATTTGCCGTGCTCGCATAGCAAATTGCTGTTGATAAAGCTGATGCTGATTGGCGAGCTTTTCACGCATAAGACGATCATTGAGCGCCTGAATCTGTTCGTCTCGATCGCGATGATTTCGTTCGGTGATGTCTGTAATGAGCGTTGCGGTCGACAATCCACGACTAACTAGGTTTTGCAACTGAACCGAAAGCCGCGATGCGAACTCTTCGTTGATTCTCGCACGTTCTGTCGATCCAAGATCTTCCAGGAACGATCGTGCTAAAACTGAGTGCGAAAGATAGTCGCCCTCAAGTGCATCCAATATCGCTTGGTAGTTTCCAGCAAACTCAGTTACCAATGTTCCAGCACTTGTCTTAATTGCTTCAAGATCAGCCTCGATCGATGCGTAGTCTGTATCTAGCAGTGCAAGTATCGCCGCCACTTCTGAAACGTAGGTATCAACGTTTGTATTTAGTCCGCTGAGCAGGTCGTTGATTTCGACCGCCGTTTCAGCCGCATTTTCTTCCAGTTCGCTGAGTCTCGAATCCATGACGATCAAGGCTGTCTTAGCCTCGGCGGCATCCAATGCGAACTGCGATTGGTTTTCCGTGATGAGTGCTTCAATAGCAGTCATGTAGTCGTCTAGGTCAGTCAGAAACACACCAGCCTGAGCGTTCTGTTCTTCGGTCTGCGCATTGAACTGGTCATGCGAAGTGTTGATCATCGCCGTCCAATTGGTGACGATCTCGTTGTATCTCAGTTCATTGGCGTCCCTCGCCTCGTTGGCTGCGGTGGTGTAACTGTTGCACAGACGGAGCAGCACTTGAACCGGCTGCATACCCTCTTTCGTCAGGGCGAAGTAGTTAGTCGGAGGAACGGTTGAATTGTCTTGAGTGATTCCGGTAACTTGATACCCAGCGGCAATTAGCCAACCCATGACGTTTTCAGGAACGTCACCGACAGTCTGAGTTGTCCACCAAAGTCCCAAGTACGGATTAACGACGCGTGGCAGATCAATTACGCTCTGACCTGGGTTCTGTTCTGGTATTTCAGGAATCGACATCTTATCTCCATCCTCCACTTGGTTCTGTAACGCATACCGCACCTTCCCATGCCCATGTTCCGGCAGAGGACAGCAGCAGGATCATGAACATCCCCCTGGCGCGAGGGTACTCCCGGTGGTTGATTCCAGCCGTAAGTGTTCCACTGCTATGAATGTTCGAAGGAGAACCAGCCGCTACCAACGTCTCGATAGCCGTCTTAGCATTGGCACTAACCTCTTCGGCAGTGTCTCCTACCAAAATACGCCATGTCACGTTTGCACTACTAGCCGCTGTTATTGCATGGAGTCTCGTCAGTCGACCGTAGGTATCTCCGTTGTTGAGACGAAGCGGACCAATCGCCACATGGGAACCAGCGTAACCAACCTTAAACGGCCAGAATGCTTGCCGATCAGTTTCGAACACCCAGTTAACCGCTGCCGTTGGAATGTAGATCCGAACACTCAGCGTTGCATGGTCATATTCAAGAACAGTGTTTACGTCCGAAACGCCTGTTAGCTCTTGAGGAATCACATCTTCGGAAAGTGCTTGCAGTCCATCGCCACTTGCCGAAACGGTGTAGAGCCCATGGGATGAAAGGAAGTAATAGCGATCGAGATGGTCCCGACACCATGCTCTTGCGCCAATCATTCCCACATCTCTGGAAATGTTCTGTAGCTGTCCATCTGCAGTTGGATCGCCACGAACTACCCACAGCGAACCGCTTGTAGCCGCAAGCATGTACGCATCTTTGTGCGGAACGAGTGCGGTGATGTTTCCTCCCAGCTCGCCAGCTTCGGAAAGCTGAATCACGAATGGTCGCCCAACATCGCTAAGATCTGATGCCATGGACCAGTCTGTGTACGTTCCTTGCCGACTGGCATAGATCGCTTGGCTAACCGGACGAATGTACCGATCTCGATAAATGCAGTCTGCAGCGTGGCTAGTTCCTGGAGCACTAGCGCCGGGAGACGCGACGACGGATCCAGAACTATGAATGACGCCAACTTGTGTGGCAGCAGCCGTAGGAGTCCACGAGCCGCCGCGTAGGCGACCCGCGAAGTCCTGAGTGCGGACGTTCAGCGACCAGGGACAGGTGTACTGTTCCCGTTTTCCAACTTCCTGCCGAAAGGAAAGCCCTCGGCCGACTCCATTGGGAAAAACGATTTCCTTGGTCGACACGGCATCTCCGATTAGGACAGAGCAACCGATCCAGTGTTGACCAAGATCTCCCAACGGAATCCCGTTGTATGAGATACGGAAATCAACTCAAGCAAGTCGCCAACATCGGCAAACACAGCAGTTGTGTTTCCAGCGACGTTGAAACCGTTCGATGCTGTGACTGTGCAATCACCACCATCGGTTTTCATTCGCAGTGTGAGACGATTCCCAGCCTTGGTTGGATTGTCTAACGTTCGCGATTCCGCTGCGACGGTAACCAACTCGCAGATTTGCAAGTCTTCGTACGTCTGAATTCGCTTGCCTGCACCTGGGTCCGTCAACACATGGTCGGCGTCCTTGATTGTGTTCAAAATTCTGTGTGCGCTGCCGCCTGGCATAACTATGTTCCTTTTTCAAAAACCAATGAGATTTCCCAAGCAAATAACCCGCTTGGTAGGCTAATCGAAAGATTGTCTTAACTTCTCCAAACGTCCATTTCTGACGCACCTACCGCAGATATTGTTTTCAACCTCGCAGTTGTTGCGCCGACAAGCGAATTGGTAAACGTATGTCGAAGCGTCCAAGTCGAACCACCATCCGTAGATGATTCGATTACTAAATTATCATTTACGGACTTATCCCATCGCAATCGAGCCCATGAAGGATTAGTGTTTAGCGCTGCTGTGGCAGAGTTGTTTGCTGCTGTTCCGTACAGACTCCCATTGAACGGATAAAAACCGCCGAAGTAAGAATCAGAACCGGCTCCCCAATTGACCTCATTTATGTCCGAATCCATTGCCAAAATATGCCCTTGGCCCTCTGCCCTTGCGGAGCAAGCAACGTACCCTGCTGTAGTCAGGTCGATCACTTCACTAGCTGAGCTATGCTGATTGCCGACTGTAGCATAGTTGGTATTTGCGTCTTCTCTAGCGGACCATGTTAGCCCTTTGCCTGCCAGCAACAGATCTGCCAAAGTCGAATCAACATACCTAGCAGAGAGTCGTTTCATGCCACGATATGACCAGTGATTAGCATCTCGCATGTCAAGCGCAACAGGCAGCTCAGATTCAATGACTCGAAGAGATGCGGAGTCCGCCGCAACAATTTCTCGTATTGCTGTAGTGTATGCAGCATAGCTTCCACTGGTCGTCGGAAGCGTATTTATGTAGATCTTGCAGCCTGGAAGCTCAGCTTTGATTCTGCTAATTATTTCAATGAACGAGCTTTTGTAGGTGGCGACCACAGTTCCAGCAATTGCGTCATTAATTCCGAGAGAAACCCACACAGCCACATCGTACCCGCTTGCTAAGGCCGATTTTGCCGCTGCTGTACGAGCCAGAAACTTTGTCCAGTACGCGCCGCCCACGTTCCACTGTGAAACAGTTGATGCACCTTGACCCGTCTGGCAGTAGTAGACAGTTCGATCGGAGAAGTAACCTTGCCGAACTCTATTGGCTAATCCAAGCTCCCATCCGTGAGTTGTAGAGTTTAGCCCCGCGTGGTCCAAGTTGTTGTTCGTCCCTATGTCTAAATTTTCAAAAAGCAATGAACTGACATTTAGCATTTGCAGTTCTGCTCGACTTGCTATTTCCCAAGACTCAGCATCGGAGTTGAGAGCATAGCCACCAGTATTTGACTCTCCGAACGGAACAATCAGCAGTTTTGTATTTGCTGCACTGCCACCTGACAAAGCAACAGAACCATTGTTAGCCACTATCTCCCAGCGATATCCATTGGTATGCGACACAGAAATTAACTCAAGAAGATCGCCAGAATCTGCAAAAACAGCTTGTGTGTTGCCATCGGCGTCTAGTCCGCTGACTGCTGTGACCGTGCAATCACCACCGTCTGTCTTTAGTCGCAGCGTGAAGCGAATCCCAGCTTGTGTTGGATCTGCCAGTGTCCTCGATTCAGCACCAGTCGTAACCATCTCGCAAATTTGCAAGTCACCAAACGGCTCGATGCGTCCTCCAGGACCCGGATCATTCAATGCGTGATCGGCATCACGAATTGCGTTTAGGATTCTGCGAGCGTTTACTGACATGACTATTTTCTCTGGAAGGGATGCAAGTCGAATTAGTACGGTGGATTGTTAATCAAGATCACCTCGATCGAACCAGTCTTTGTATCGCCTCCGTTAGCGATTACAACTTGGATTCGCTCGTCCTTGATCGGAATGAATTCACTAGCATTTGTGGCGGCTGCTCCATCGGCTACCGCATTGATTAGCGCACGCGGATACCAGAACACTACACTGGTGCCAGCATTTGTTATCGTCAGGATCGGAATTCCGCTATCCTCGCCGGTAATCGTCAAGTCAGCTCCAGTATCGATCGTCCCTGGAGTGTACTTGATGCAGACCAGAAACCCATTGAGCTTACGGTTTTGTCCATGCGATAGATGAACAGTCGCG
>JACCDR010719758.1_pt1 | contig 11090 bp, 7 predicted proteins | sample 7446431 | NCBI WGS metagenome assembly JACCDR01 (sample SAMN15323443, study PRJNA562643) | freshwater metagenome | isolation source: river surface water | place: USA:Blue River Watershed | collected 2017-08-17 | reverse complement strand
GCTGATGGCGCGCGAGGTCTGGGACCGCGACACGCTGGAAGATCTGGCGCAGGTCATGGGCGATGCGTCGATCTGCGGGCTGGGGCAGGCGGCGCCGAACCCGATCCGCTGCGTGCTGGAGTATTTCCCGCTTGAAGTCGGAGTGAGCACATGAGAATCCAAGTTCCCTGTGGGAGCGCGCCCCTGCGCGCGAAGTCGGCTTCAACCCAGGCGCACCGCTCATTCGGCCGCGGGGGCGGCCTCCTACAGGGGAGGGCAGCATGAACACCGTCGAATTCACCCTCAATGGCCAGCAGGTGAAGGCTGCAACCGGTCGAAGCATTTTCAACATCGCCAAAGACCTCGGCATCCAGATTCCCCACCTGTGCCACAAGGACGGGCTCACCCCGGACGGCAACTGCCGCGCCTGTGTGGTTGAAATCGAAGGTGAGCGCACGCTGGCCCCCAGCTGCTGCCGCAGCCCCACACCGGGCATGAAGGTGCAGACGAACAGCGAACGCGCTCTCAAGAGCCAGAAGATGGTGCTGGAGATGCTGCTGGCCGACCTGCCCGAGCAGGGCTACAAGTGGCTCGATGACCGCGCTGAGGCCCCGCATGGCGAGCTGAGCCAGTGGGCCGAGCACCACGGCGTGCAGGTGCGGCCCGCGCTGGCCGAACTGCGCCGCGAGGCGGTGCCGGCCGACCTGTCGCACCCGGCCATGGCCGTGAACCTGGACGCCTGCATCCAGTGCAACCGTTGCGAGCGTGCCTGCCGCGATCTGCAGGTCAACGATGTGATCGGCCTGGCCCACCGCGGCGCGCACACCCAGGTGGTGTTCGACCTGGCCGACCCGATGGGTGAGAGCAGTTGCGTGGCCTGCGGCGAATGCGTGCAGGCCTGCCCCACGGGCGCGCTCATGCCCAAAGGCCACCTCGGTCCGCAATCGGTGGACCGCGAGGTCAATTCGGTCTGCCCCTTCTGCGGCGTGGGCTGCCTCGCCACCTTCAAGGTCAAGGACGAAAAAATTGTCAGCGTGGAAGGACGTGCAGGTCCCGCCAACGAAGGCCGCCTGTGCGTCAAGGGCCGTTTCGGCATGGACTATGTGCACAGCCCGGACCGCCTGACCCAACCGTTGATCCGCAAACCCGGCGTGGCCAAGGACGTGTCCCTGCTTGACGGCCACACCGACTGGCGCGAGGTCTTCCGCGAAGCGAGCTGGGAAGAGGCGCTGGATGCCGCCGTCCAGCCGCTGCGCGCACTCAAACAACAATTCGGCCTCAAGGCCCTGGCCGGTTTCGGCTCGGCCAAGGGCAGCAACGAAGAGGCCTACCTGTTCCAGAAGCTGGTGCGTACCGGCTTTGGCAGCAACAATGTGGACCACTGCACCCGCCTGTGCCATGCCTCCAGCGTGGCGGCCCTGCTCCAGGGCGTGGGTTCGGGCGCCGTGTCCAACCAGGTGAACGACGTGGAGCACTCGGGCCTGATCATGCTGATCGGCTCCAATCCCACGGCCAACCACCCCGTGGCGGCCACCTGGTTCAAGAACGCGGCCAAGAAGGGCACCAAGATCGTGCTGGCTGATCCGCGGATCACCGACATCGGCAAACACGCCTGGCGCACCCTGCAGTTCAAGCCGGACACCGACGTGGCCATGCTCAACGCCATGATCTACACGGTGATCGAGGAGGGCCTGACGGACAAGGAATTCCTCAAGAACCGCGCGAGCAACTTCGAGGAACTCAAGAAGAACGTCAAGGGCTACAGCCCCGAGGCCATGGAGCCCATTTGCGGCATTCCGGCGCAGCAATTGCGCGAGGTGGCCCGCGAGTTCGCCAAATCCAAGGGGTCGATGATTCTCTGGGGCATGGGCGTGAGCCAGCACGTGCATGGCACCGATAACGCACGCTGCCTGATCGCGCTGTGCGCGGTGACCGGCCAGATCGGCAAGCCCGGTTCCGGCCTGCACCCGCTGCGCGGCCAGAACAACGTGCAGGGCGCCAGCGACGCCGGCCTGATCCCGATGATGTTCCCGAACTACCAGCGCGTGGACAACAAGGAAGTGCACCAGTGGTTCGAGAAGTTCTGGGGCGCCAAGCTCGATGACAAGCCCGGCTACACCGTGGTCGAGATCATGCACAAGGCCCTGGTCGACGACAGCGATCCGCACAAGATCCACGGCATGTACGTCGAGGGCGAGAACCCGGCCATGAGCGATCCGGACCTGAACCACGCCCGCCACGCCCTGGCCGAGCTCAAGCACCTGGTCGTGCAGGACATCTTCATGACCGAGACCGCCTGGCTGGCCGACGTGATCCTGCCCGCCACCGCCTGGCCCGAGAAGACCGGTACGGTGAGCAACACCGACCGCATGGTGCAGCTGGGCCAGCAGGCCGTCACGCCCCCGGGCGACGCCAAGCCTGACCTCTGGATCATCCAGCAGATCGCCAAGCGCATGGGCCTGAACTGGAACTACCGTGGCGAACATGCCGGCGTGGCCGAGGTCTACGAGGAAATGCGCCAGGCCATGCACACGGCCATTTCGGGCATCACCTGGGACCGCCTGCAGAAGGAATCCAGCGTGACCTATCCCTGCCTGAGCGCGGACGACCCGGGCCAGCCCATCGTGTTCATCGACAACTTCCCCACGCCCACGGGCAAGGTCAAGCTGGTGCCGGCCGACATCATCCCGGCCAACGAGCGCCCGGACGCCGACTTCCCCTTTGTGCTCATCACCGGCCGCCAGCTGGAACACTGGCACACGGGCAGCATGACGCGTCGCTCCGGCGTGCTCGACGCCATCGAGCCCATTGCCACCGCCTCCATGTGCGGTGCCGACATGGCCGAACTGGGCCTGAATCCGGGTGATGTGGTGACGGTGGCTTCCCGCCGCGGCCAGGTGGCTATCCATCTGCGTCGTGACGACGGCACGCCGCGTGGCGCGGTCTTCATCCCCTTCGCCTATTACGAGGCGGCCGCCAACCTGATCACCAACGCGGCGTTTGATCCGGTCGCCAAGATCCCGGAGTTCAAGTACTGCGCGGTGTCCATCCGTCGTGGCGGCACGCCGGCCAAGACGCAGGGCTTTGGGGCGGCCGAGGCCATGCTGGGCTGAGACCGTCTCCCCAGACCCGGCACTCCAGGGGCCTTGCGCGGTGGCGCAAGGCCCTTTTTCCTTGGGCGGCCCGCCCTCGCTTGCGACAATTTGTCGCAGCAGAGCGCGTATGCAGGTCTTTTCCTATCCGCTACAGTGACGTCCTGCGAAAGCAAGACTATGAGCAGCAAGAACCCTTCCCTCCAGGTCGCCGTCCTCATGCGCAAGGTGCGCATCACGGGCCCCATGAGCCAGTGGCAGCCCTGGCGCTGGGAACTGGCCGACGTGGTGATGCACGAGCCGGCCTTTGGCGACGCGCCGCGCCGCCTGCGCCAGGACGACGACGGCGAGACCTGGCTGCACCCTGCTTACACGGTCGAGCTCTTCCGCGACGATGCCGAAGGTTATTACCTCAACGCCACCACGCCCGCGCCCTGCTGGTTCGTGCTCTGGCGCATGGAGGAAGAGGCCACGGTGGCCGATGAGCCCATGGCGCGGCCCTTGGCCGTGTCGGTCAGCTATCACGACGCCGGCCGCTGGCTCGACGCGCAGGAGACGGTGGAGCAGGTGCGGGCGCCGTCCGAGGTGGTGGACTGGTTCCGGGCCTTTGCCGACGAGCATTACGTGGTCGAACCCAAGCGGCGCAAGCGGCCCGACAGCTTCAGGCCGCTGACCGACCGCTTCGGCAACCCGGCCTCGGTGAGCACCGAAAAGAAATACGGCGGGGGCGACCATGGCTGAAGGTTTCCTGGGGCGCTGGTCCCAGCGCAAGCAGGCCTTGCGCGAGGGCCGGCCGCTGGAGGAGCCGCCGGTACCGGCCCCGGCGGCGGAACCGGTCGCCGAACGGCGCGCCGGGCCTGCGCCTGTGACCGAAGCACCGGCCGCGGCAGCGGCCGAGCCTGAGGCGCCGCCGCCGACCTTGCAGGACGTGCAGGCCCTGACGCCGCAGTCCGACTTCCAGCGTTTTGTCGCCGCCGACGTGGATCCCGAGGTCAGGCACGCGGCCATGCGCAAGCTGTTCTCCGACCCCCACTTCAACGTGATGGACGGCCTGGACATTTACATCGACGACTACAACACCCCCGATCCCATGCCGGCGTCCATGCTGCGCAAGATGGCCAGCGCGCATTTCCTGGGGCTGGTCGAGGAAGAAAAAAAGCCGCAGCCCGCGACCGCCGGACCGGGGCCCACCCCGGAGACGACGCCTGTCCTGGCCACCCCCGCGCCCGACGCGACCGAGCCCCCGACCGAGCTGGCCTCGGCCACAGAAACTGACGAGACGACACACCATGACGACCCTGATCTGCGACTGCAACAAGACCATGCCGCTGGACCCCAAGGGGCTGGGCGCGGCGCTGGATGAAACGCTGACGCTCCACAGCACCCTGTGCCGGCGCGAGGCCGGCGCCTTCCAGCAGGCGCTGGGTCAGGGCGACGAGGTGGTGGTGGCCTGCACGCAGGAGGCCCGCCTCTTCGGCGAGATCGCCAGCCAGACCGAGGGCGCGCAGGCCGTGCCCATCCGCTTCGTCAACATCCGCGAGACCGGCGGCTGGAGCAAGGATGCCGGCAAGGCCATGCCCAAGATGGCCGCCCTGCTGGCCGCCGCCCGCCTGCCCGACCCGGAGCCCGTGCCCACGGTCACCTACAAGAGTGCGGGCCGTGTGCTCATCATCGGCGCGCTGGATGCGGCCGAACGCGCGGCGGATCTGCTGGCCGACACCCTGGATGTGAGCCTGTTCAGCACCGGCCCTGGCACCGACGGCGGCATGCAGGAACGCCGTTACCCGGTGATGACCGGCCGCATCGAGGCGCTCACCGGCTGGCTGGGCGCCTTCGAATTGAAGTGGCAGACCACCAATGCCATCGACCTGGACCTGTGCACGCGCTGCAACGCCTGCATCGCGGCCTGTCCCGAAAACGCCATCGGCTTCGACTATCAAATTGATAGCGCTGCCTGCAAATCCCACCGCGCCTGCGTCAAGGCCTGCGGTGTGGCCGGGGCGATCGACTTCACGCGCGAGCCCCAGTCCGCCAGCGAGAGCTTCGACCTGGTGCTGGACCTGCGCAGCGCGCCGGCCTTCACCCAGCATGCCAAACCCCAGGGCTACTTCCAGTGGGACGGCCAGAACCAGCGCACCCTGATCGAGCTGCGTGGCCTGGTCGGCGAGTTCGAGAAGCCCAGGTTCTTCAACTACAAGCAGAAGCTCTGCGCGCACAGCCGCAACGAAAAGACCGGCTGCAATGCCTGCATCGAGGTCTGTTCGGCCTCGGCCATCAGCTCGGAAAAGGAGCGCCAGCAGATCAAGGTCAACCCGAACCTGTGTGTCGGCTGCGGGGCCTGCACCACGGTCTGCCCCAGCGGGGCCTTGAGCTTTGCCTACCCGCGTGCGGGCGAGCAGGGCGTGAAGTTCAAGACCCTGCTCTCGGCCTACCAGCGAGCCGGCGGGCGCGAGCCGGCGCTGCTGCTGCACAGCCAGCAGGGCGGCACGCAGATGGTCGCCCAACTCGGCCGGGCCGCGCGCGTCGATCCCGACATGCTGGGCGTGCCCGCCCGCGTGATCCCGGTGCCTGTCTGGCACACCGCCTCGCTGGGCCTGGACGTCTGGTTGTCCGCGGTGGCCTATGGCGCCCGCAACGTCTGGGTGCTGATGACCGGCGAGGAAGCCCCGCAGTACCGCGAGGCCGTGCGCGCGCAGATGGACGTGGCCCAGGCCATCCTCAACGGCCTCGGTTATGCCGGCGAGCACTTCCGCCTGCTGCATGCGCGTGATGCGCGCGACCTCGCCGAGCTCGACGCCTCCCTGCAGGCTGCACCGGCGCAAGGCGTGGGCAAGACGGCCAGCTTCGCCGTCCAGGCGGACAAGCGCGCCACCCTGGAGCTGGCCCTGGACCACCTGATCGCCCAGGCGCCGCAGATGGTCGAGCGCATTCCCTTGCCGGCCCAGGGCTCGCCCCTGGGGGCGCTGGCCATCAACAAGGACGCCTGCACGATGTGCCTGAGCTGCGTGAACGCCTGCCCGGCCAGCGCACTGCAGGACAACCCGAACGCACCGCAGCTCAAGTTCATCGAAAAGAACTGCGTGCAGTGCGGCCTGTGCGTCAAGACCTGCCCGGAGCAGGCGCTGGGCCGGGTGCCGCAGCTGCTGCTCACACCCCAGCGCAAGGAGGCCGTGGTGCTCAACGAGATGCAGCCCTATGCCTGCATCCGCTGCGGCAAGCCCTTCGGCACGCTCAAGGCCATCGAGGCCATGCTGGGCAAGCTTGCGGGCCACGCCATGTTCCAGGGTGAGGCCCTGGAGCGCCTGAAGATGTGCGGTGACTGCCGTGTGATCGACATCTACAGCAATCCCAACGAAACCAAGATCACCGACCTGTGAAGAGGCTGCCGCGATGAGCACACCCACCGATTCCAACCAAGCCCAGCTCGTCCAGAGCAGCCTGGACGAGGAGACCGCGCGCGCCGAGGTCTATGGCCTGCTGGCCGCCCTGTATTACGCGCCGCCTGGCGCCGAGCTGCTGGAGCAGCTGCGTGTGGCGGCCACCGAGGCCCCGGCCGAAGGCGGTTTCCTGGAGGAGCCCTGGCGTGGCCTGGTGAGTGCGGCGCGCGAGCTGGACCTGGCGGCCGTCACCGGCGAATACCACGCGCTCTTCGGCGGTGTGGGCAAACCCGAGATCTACCTTTTCGGCTCCCACTACCTCAGCGGTTTCCTGAACGAGAAACCCCTGGCCCAGCTGCGTGACGACCTGGCGGCCCTGGGCCTGGCGCGCGACGAGAGCCTGCCCGAAACCGAGGACCACATCGCCTACCTGTGCGAGGTCATGCGTTACCTGATTGCGGGCGACGACGTGGCCGTGGCCAACCTCACGAAGCAGCGCGAGTTTTTCGTCGACCACCTGCAGCCCTGGGTGAACGCGCTGTGTGACGCGCTCGAAGGTCATCCCCGGGCGCGTTTTTATGCCGCGCTGGCGGGCTTCACGCGTGCCTTCATCTCGGTCGAGATGCAGGGCTTCGACATGCTGACTTAAGCGCGTCGCGCTTCCATGGGGCCGCTCGGTCCCTCCTGTGGCGCCAGCGGCTCGCTGAGCAGCCAGACCCGAAAGGCAGCGCCCGCCACGTCCTCGCCCAGTTCGCGGCGGTTCAGCCCCTCGATGCTGCCACCGTAACGTTCCACCAGGCCCACGCTGATCCACAGGCCCAGGCCGTTGCCATCGTTTTTGGTGGTGAAGAAGGGACGGAACAGGCGCTCCCTGACCCGTTCCGTCAGGCCCGGGCCGCTGTCGCTGATCTCCAGCAGTACGCCGGCGCGTCCGTCCTCGCGGTCGCGTGTGCGCAGGCGCAGCGTGCCGCCCTCGGGCATGGCCTGCAGGGCGTTGATGAGCAGGTTGATCACCACCTGCTGCAGCTCCTGCCGGTTGATGCCGACACGCGCGGTGGCCTGCAGTTCGCGAACGACCTCGATGCGCGTGCGCGCGAGCAGGTGTCCCACCAGCACCAGGGAGTTGTCCAGCACCCGGTTCACGTCCACGGCCTCCACATACCCTGCGTACTCGGTCGGCCGTGCGTACTGCAGCAGCTGCGTGACGATGAGGCGCATGCGCTCGACCTGCTGGTCCAGCAGCTGCAGTTCGGCCTGCACGGGCGCGGCCTGGGGGCCCAGGGTCTCGCGCATCAGGTCCAGGTTGCCCTGGATCACCGCGATCGGGTTGTTGATCTCGTGCGCCACGCTGGCCGTGAGCTGGCCGATGGCGGCCAGCTTCTCGGACTTGACCAGCTGGGCCTGGGCCTGCTGCAGCGAGGCGTTGCTCTGCGCCAGCTCCTGTGTGCGCTCGATGACCTTGGCGTCGAGCTCCTCGGCCCAGCGCTGCAGGGCACGGGTCTTGTCGTCGATCACGTCCAGCAGTTCGTCCAGGTGGCCGGCCAGTGCGCCGATCTCGTCGCGTGCGGCGACCGTCCCGACGCGTGCGCCGGTGTCGCCGTCCTCCACGCGCTGCATGGTCTGGTTCATCTGCTCGACCGGGCGGAAGATGCTGCGCGCCCAGCGCAGCGAGAACAGCGCTGCCAGGATCATTACCAGCACGAAGATGCCCACGATGAGCGCCAGCATGCCGTACTTGAGGTAACGGAAGGGTTCCTCCAGGTAGCCGACGTAGAGCATGCCCACGCGCTCGCCCGTGGCGTCGAGCAGGGGTTCGTAGGCCGAGACATACCAGTCGTTGACCACGAAGGCTCGGTCCAGCCAGGTGCGGCCGTGCGTGAGCACGTCCTCGCGCACGGCCCGCGAGACGCGGGTGCCGATGGCGCGTTCGTCCTGGAACAGGCGCACGTTGGTGGTGATGCGCACATCGTCCATGAAGAGCGTGGCCGTGCCGTGGCTGCCGAAGGGCAGGGAGCCTTCGGGGTAGACGATGCGGTTGATGTGGTCGATGAAGGGCAGGTTCTGGTTCAGCAGCACACCGCCGCGCAGCAGGGCCACGATGCTGCCGTCGGCGCCGCGCACGGGGGTGGTGGACAGCATCACCAGGGCACGGTCCTCCACGCTGCGTGTCGTCGGCACCGCGCTGCGCGTGGGAATGAGCGGGATGTGGATGCGTGGCGCCAGATGCGGCGCCAGCGCCAGCAGCTCGCCCGGCTCGAGCCGCGCCAGGCTGGCGTGGTCGGTGCTGACACGGGCGTGGATGGCCGCCGCGCCCTGTGGCGGGGCGCGCAGTTCGCGCGAGGGCACGGCCGAAGGCAGCCAGTCGGCCGTGATGAGTCGGCCGTCCACGTGGTAGAGGTTGATGAAGTCGAAACCCAGGCGCTGGCTTTCGCGGGCCAGCAGGGCCTGCAGGGCCGGCAGGGCGCGTCGCTGCAGCGGCAGCTGCAGCGCGTAGGAGCCCGCCACGGCATGGGTGCCGTAGCCTACCTCCGCCAGCACCTGCTCGAAATAACCGCGCGCCACGGCCAGGTCGCTGCGGACCTTGGTGATCAGCAGCCGGTCGTAGGCGGCATTGCCCCAGAGCAGCAGGGCGCCGACCAGCAGGGGCAGCACCACCAGCAGGGGCAGCAAGGCCATGGCCAGCAGCTTGTTGCGGATGGAATGCGTGAGCCAGCGCGGGGCCGGCAGGCTCAGCCGGCTCACGACAGCGCCCATTCCGCGCAGCGTCGCTCCAGCGTGCGGCGCGAGATGCCCAGCAGCTGGGCGGCCTGCGTCTTGTCGCCCTGCACCGACTCGAGCACGGCCAGGATGTGCTGCTTTTCCAGCGCCTGCAGATCGGTGGGCAGGGCCGCGGGTGAGGCGACGCGGCGGCGCTTGTCCATGGCGTACAGCGCCGAGACGTTGAGTGCGCCCAGGATGAGGGAACGCTCGACCAGGTTGCGCAGCTCGCGCACATTGCCCGGCCAGTCGTACTGCATCAGGTAGTCCATCTCGGCGGCCGAGATGTCCAGCGGCGTGGCCCCGAGCACCGGGGCGAGCTGCTGGATGAAATGCCGCACCAGGTCGGGGATGTCTTCCTTGTGCTCGCGCAGCGGCGGCAGCTTGAGCTCGACCACCTGCAGGCGGTAGTAGAGATCCTTGCGGAAGCGCCCCTCGGCCACCTCCTGCTGCAGGTCGCGGTTGGTGGCGGCGATGATGCGCACGTTCATGGGCAGCAGCTGCTGGCTGCCCACGGGCCGGATCTGCAGGTCCTCCAGTGCGCGCAGCAGCGTGGCCTGCAGCGGCAGCGGCAGCTCGGCCACCTCGTCTAGGAAGAGCGTGCCGCCCTGGGCGTAATAAAAGAGCCCGTCGCGCGCCCGTGTCGCGCCGGCAAAGGCGCCCTTGGCGTGGCCGAAGAGCTCGCTTTCCATCTGTTCGGGCGAGACGGAGGCGCAGTTGACCGGGACAAAGGGCCCGTGCGCGCGCGGACTCAGGGCGTGCAGCGCGCGTGCGACCAGCTCCTTGCCGGTGCCGGACTCGCCCTGCAGCAGCACTGTGCTGTTGACGGGGGCGACGCGGCGCACCGAGCCGGAGAGTTCGCTGATCTGCGCCGAGCGGCCCACCAGGCCGTTGTCGGCGAACTGGCTGCGCGCCAGGGTATGGCGCAGCACGAAGTTCTCGCGCGCCAGCCGCGCGCTCTCGTAGCAGCGGCGCACGGCGTTGAGGATCTGCGGCACACGAAAGGGCTTGAGGATGAAGTCCGAGGCGCCAGCGCGCAGGGCCTCGATGGCTGTGTCCAGATCCGCAAAGGCCGTGATCAGGATGACCTGACCTGTGTAGCCGTGTTCACGCAGGTCCTTGAGCCACTCCACGCCGTTGCGCCCGGGCAGCGCGATGTCCAGGATGATGAGATCGACGTGGCTGCCTTGCAGCAGGTTCGCCCCCTCTTCGGCGCTGCCCGCTTCCAGGACGCTCTGGCAGCGCGGAGCCAGCGTCTTGACCAGGAAATTGCGCATGCCGGGCTCGTCGTCGACGACCAGGATGGACCAGTAGGGCCAGCCTTCGGCCATCTTGCTGCTGTCGGTGGAATGGGGGGTGGAGCTCACGGAGGCCGATCGAAATGAAGGAAATTCTATCGATCACGGCTGAGTGATTTTCTCGGGAATACGGTTTTTGTTCCTCGCACAACAGCCGGATCGTTTCTGTGTTGGGAGTCATTCTTATCTGTGCCGCTCGCGTTTGCGACAGTTTGTCGCAAACCACGCGTCAGGCTGTCTGCAAGGCGAGGGTTGTTGCGATGCAGCAAGCCCGCAAACCCATGATTTGCCTTGCATAGGTCGTGGCGTGTGTCGGTGCCGTCATGCACGTCATATATCAGTTGATTGTGAAGTATCGGTTTTCCGTCTTTTCGCCCCTGTGGGCCGTGTGGCCCGGACAGAGGAAGACACGCTTGCCCAAACAGGTGCGCGTTGATAAATTCCACGGGGTTTGTTATGTATTTCTGTTCCTAAGTGGAACCCTTCTGGAGACACAGCATGAGTCAACCCCAAGGAAAACTGGCGCGGCGTAACCTGTTCGCAGGTGCGGGCACTGTCGGTGCCGTGGCCACGGTGGCCAGCCTGCT
>JACCDR012664928.1_pt1 | contig 11091 bp, 21 predicted proteins | sample 7446431 | NCBI WGS metagenome assembly JACCDR01 (sample SAMN15323443, study PRJNA562643) | freshwater metagenome | isolation source: river surface water | place: USA:Blue River Watershed | collected 2017-08-17 | reverse complement strand
CGGTTATGATTGAAGGTGCTTTACTTCATTGGGAAATTGGAGTGATGCTTGTAATTTTACCATTATTGATGTATAAATTTTTTCGCTAAATAATGGCTCTTTGGTATGTCTGGGATTACAGCAAGCCGTTAACTTGCAATAGCTCAGTTCGATTCTGAGAAGAGCCTCTTTTATTTAAATTTTTGATTTGACATTGCATACTTTATGAATAGAATCTCCTACGTGGTCGGAAACCCGTTTCTATTTTGAATAAGGTGTTTTATGCCAATTTCTGTTGCAATGCACGAACAATATCTAAAAGAACAAGGATCGTTTGATTATCTATTAAAAGAGATTGACGAAGCTCTTTTGAAGCATGGATATTATATTAGATCTTTTACTCAAGAAGAGATTGGTGATTTTGATAAAATGAAAAACATCATTTCTATCTATAAACCACTTGGTTGGAATTGTATTAAGAAAAGAGAGTAGCATCCTTTTACAGTTAGATATAATCTGATTATTTCAAAGCCACGTTGAGTTGATGTAATAGACCCTAAAATGTTAATACGACATTAGGGTTTTATGGACATTTAAGGTCACTGCAACATAAGTTCTGGTCTGGTAATAGCCAGCCTAATGTGTGTTATCCAGAGTTTACGGAACTCATTATGGGTTCGAGTCCCATACTCAACACTTTATTTCTACAAAGGAAAATGCTATGCCGCTTTCCGTAAGAGAATACCTGGATAGAGAAAGAGATTTTGCTGATACGTGCAAAAAAATTGATAAACACCTTTTAGAATACGGCTCTTATTCTGGCGAGATTTTAGTTAAAGGTCTTGCTGAAAGTCTTTTAAAGGTATATTCTAATTTGGGATGGGAATGTAATATTATACAAAGCTCTAGATATAATCATTATGGTTATGTCAGAACAGTTTTGATCATTAAATTACCAGGATGTTAAAATGGCCTACTATCGTTTAAATGAAAATCATCCTATGCAACAGGCGTTGGATGAATTATTCAGCAAAATGGAAGAGCTCGATTTAAGAATTGATATTGGCGCATACGGTCGCGTAAGTATAACACACAAAAACGAAACTGTGGATATGCTAGATATTGAAGCTCCTATAGAGAGTGACCGATATCCAATAGAAACATTTCCTCCACTTATGGAATATAAATTAGTATATAAAAAGGAATCAGAGTGTCATACAGATCAACAATAAATTTTGCTGTTAGTAAAATTAAGAAAGTTCTAAACATCCCAGAGGATGATAAAACTCACGACGCCGATTTAGAAGAGATTGTAAGAAGCGTTTGGGCTCAAGCTGTAAATTATGATCCAATGTGGGATTCTGATTAAAGGAATTGTATGATTGAATTAATTGTTTTACTAGCACTAGCTTTTCTAGCGGTTTTTTTCTTATCCATGTCTATTGTTTATGTAACAGATAAAATGTGCGATATCTATTATAGATATTGCCAAAATTCATATAATGAGTGTGATACTAATGATGATTCTTTTGTATGTGGAGATACCGTTGTATTTAATCCATCAAATTTAAACCAGACATTTTGGGAATCATTATCTGAAGAAGATAGGATAAAATATTACGGCGATTTGGGTTATGGTAAAGAAAAGCCGGTTTACTTTACTTTTTTAGGTGAACATAAGCCACAAACTGGCCACTGTGTATTAGTAAATATGGATACTGGTAAATTAGAAATTATGCGACATACGTCAGATTTCTCATTAGTGGATGATGAAGAATGTTAGAAAAATACATTGTTGGTTTAGTATTATCAACATCTTGTTTTTTTGGAACTATTGTTGCTGATTGTCTTATTGGTATCACAGAAGTAAGCTATTTCAAGCTGTGGTTTATGCAGACGTTTGTACTTTTATACTACATTTTTATTTGGTCAAAAGATTGAATTGTAAATTTAGCGTGCGGGTATGGTGGAATTGGCAGACACGCGATACTTAAGATATCGTTCCAATTGGAGTACAGGTTCAAGTCCTGTTATCCGTACTAATGGCTAGGTAGTCCAAAGGCAGGAGACACAACACTTAGGATGTTGACAGTGTGAGTTCAAATCTCACCCTAGCTACTTTATACAAAGGAGAATATGGTGGTTTATGAAAAATCAGAATATCTTGTTGATATGGTTGAAAGAAATAGACATTATCTAGACGAGTGTGTTAAAAGTATTGATTATAATTTAAGGCGGTTTGGTAAATCCAAAACTGAACATGATTGTCAATACGCTGATTCTGTATATAAATTAAAAGCTATGTATATAGAAGCTGGTTGGGATGTTATGTATAAAACTAATCAAGACTTAGATTGTCGCGGCCAAATTGAAAGAACTTATATCGAATTGTATATTTATTAAGGTAATAACATGATTGAAGTTTGCTTTATTGTTTCGATAGGATTATTCATCGGAATATTACTATCTCTCCCTTCTCTAATAGAGAATATTTTTTGCTTTTTCTTTAAAAAAGATTGGTATGATAAAGAAATGTTCAAAATGAATATTTCTTTTATAAGTATTTGTATTATCTTAATTATTTTTCTATCATATCCATTCTTTCTATGTAATGCCGTAAGAACCGTTACATATTCAGAGCCTGCTAAAATATTAATAGAAAATAGAAGTTGTTTTTGTAATGGTGTACTACTTAATAAAGTATTTCTCTCTCAAATAAAAGAGACTGATACTTTTAAAGTAGAAATGCATGAAGTTAATTTTGATTATAGTTACTTCGAATTTACAAATAAGTACTATATTCTATTAGACGAATCTGGTAAAGAAATAGAACGTCGGCTACAATAGTAGCTTATCGCAGATATAATTTTAACGGCTAAAATGTCAGCCTTCCAAGCTGAACTTGAGAGTTCGAATCTCTCTATCTGCACTAAATTTTTGAGTTGATTTTAGAAACTTTATGAGTACAATCTGGTTCGTGGGGCAGGGGTTTTTGTATTAAGGAAAGATTATGTTAGTTGTAAGAGCTGCTAAGTTTGCAGAAGTAATGCATCGTGAACAGATTAGAAAGTATTCAAAAGAACCATATATTACGCATCCATATAGAGTTGCGGGACATTTAATGTCTCATTGTGATTTTGTTACAGAAGAAATGATAGCGGCGGCTTATCTTCATGATGTAATTGAAGATTGTTACCATATCAACTTCCGTGATGAGCCAGAGCTTAGTAGAGAATATCTTAACTATGCTATTGAAGATATTAACGAGTTTGGACCAATAGTTCTACAATATGTAGTAGGTCTTACTCATGAAGAATGTTTTAATGCAGAGCTTGCTACTAAAAATAGAAAAGTTAGAAAACAAGCTAATTTAGATCGGCTTGTTGCTATGCCTAAAGAAGTACAGGCTATTAAGTTGTGTGATATTTACGATAACGTGTTAAGCTCGCCAAGCGGCGATGATTTTATTAAGAGGGTTTGGTTGCCTGAATCTCTAGCATTAGCAGATGCTATTGGTCCTGCACTTCCTTCTGTAAAACAATTAATTGATAATTTTCGTTGACCGGCGTATGGTATTACGACCACTGGCTTTGAACTAGTGTTACAGAGTTCGATTCTCTGACGGTCTATTTTAGACTATGTACAGCAACAATATTTATCTAATAAATCTTGTTATGGTGTAAAAATCCAATCTATCTAGGAAATAGCTTTGGGAAAATTTCGTGCAAATCGAAAAAACATAGTCTTTTTGACCTACTATGGTGTCAATGGCTAACATAGCAGACTCTTAATCTGTTTGATGAAAGTTCGAATCTTTCTAGTAGGACTCTTTTAGGAGAATAAAATGGAAATTTTTATTGGTGTGGGTGTATTTAATCTCGTATTCTTTTATATTGCATCACTTATGATGCTTTATGAAGACTATGAACAAATTAGAGTAAAAGATTTGTTTTTTCCTATTAGAGGAAATTTTGGGATAAATAATCTATTCGAAGCTATTATTGTAATTTTTATAATTTATATTTTTTCACCATTCATTACTGTCTATATTTCTATGAAATGGTTTCTAGATTCTAATTTTGGAAACAAAGTAGTATTTGAAAGAAAAGTAAAGGATAGAGATGATTGAAGTCTTAACTTTATTCAGTTTATCCATCGCATTTTTATGCGTTTCGGTTTTGATTGAAAAACTTACTTAAAAAAGTTCGTGACATACTATAATGTCACATCTATAGTGTATGTGGTGTAATAGGAACACATGATCTTTGGGAGATCAGGTCGCGGTGCAAATCCGACATACGCTACTGTTAATGTAGGGGTAGGGAGGTAAGGTATCTTGTAACCCTCATAAGGTTATAGAAATATGTTCGATTCATATTGCCCCCACTTTTGACAACTTCCAGCAAATAATACTCTGTCAAAGTAAAAAAGTTGTCTTTTATCGGTTCTCTACGCTAATATTAAAGCGGCAGTCTATTAGCGACTGTGTTTCTAGGTGTAAGTCCTAGGAGGACCACTTCTATTTTTTGTTGTATATACGGGGTTAATGCCAGGTGGTAATGCTAGACTGTCGATCTAGTAGAGGGGGATCGTTACCCCCTAATCCCGCTTTTGTTTTTAGGGCTTTATTTTAAAGGATTTCTTATGCACATTTTCAAAAGTATTGGTATTGCGTTTCTATTGATGGCTCTTTTGACTGGTGATTTACTAGCTCAAAGGTCCGGTGGTTATAGATCATCATTTTCATCACGATCTTATAGTTCACCATCAAGATCATCAACACCAAGTGTGCCGAGAACAAATAGTAGTGGATTTAGAAGTGGAACTACCTCTAGTAGGCCGAGTGTTTCTGCTACTCCAGCTAGATCATCTGTAGAACAAGCACGTTATAATCGTGCCGCTGCTGCTGGAACTGCATATACAAGTCGAACTGCTGCTGTAGATGCTTTTAAATCAAAGTATTCTACAACATATACTTCACGTTATACTAGTGAGCCTACAACACGACCAGATCATATTCCTGCTAAAACAAATGTTGGTGGACAAACTTATAATGTTGTTTATAATCAACAAGCCGGTGGGTATGGTTACACTAATGCTTTAGGTACATTTATTATGTATGATGCATTAAGTGATATGGTTATGCTCTCAGCATTAATGGATAAGCATGATTATGTTGCTTCTAGTCCTACAACTACATCAGCAGCACCTAGTAATGAAGAAAGTTCTGGCTGGTGGTTATTACTATTATTACTAATTCCTGTTGGTATTATTGTTTTTCTTGGAATTGCAGTAGCCTGTGAATAAAAATGATGTAATCATCTTAAAAGATGAAGAAACCATAGTGTCGTTACTAAATCTTGGTTGGGATAACTACGAAAAAGGACTGGTTTTAAAGTGCTATGACAAAGAAATTTTTGTTACTGATAACCTTAGCGTCAGTTTTTGTTATCTTGATGGTCCCGTTCCTAATGGTTATCCTCAAATCACTTTCTCAACTGTTAGTTTGGATAATTCTATTTCTAGTAATAACAGCGCTAGTAAGCAGGAAAACATTCTAAATAGAATTCTGTTTATTCCATATCCAGATTTAGTATGTGTAAAATCATCAAATCACAAAGAGTTGTTTGGCGAAGAGATTGTAGTTAACGATAATGTCTACAAACTTAAACATACTTTATATGGCTATATTCAAAGAGCTGAAAAAGTCTTCACTACTTTATATGAGTATGTGAATCCAGACTTAGTTGTTGATGGTACTGTTTTGATACTTGAGTGTGGAATGGAGTCTGAAACTTTCACTCTATTCATGGGTAATAATTTACTAGATAATGACTTTGAAACAATAAGAGGATAAAATGAAAAAGGTTTCTTTATGGCGTATGATTTCTAATTTTTTCAGAAGTAAGAAGGATAAAGCTGCTGAAGCTCTAAAAGATCCTGTAAGAGATGCTACATATGATGTAGAAGATGCTACAGAACAAGTTAGGAAGTTTGAAGCTGATATTCAGCAATTGATGTCGGTTAATCTTACTAATCAAAAACGCCGTGATGCTGCTTTAGAAGAAGTTGAAAAGTGGGAAAACATTGCTAAGATTGCAGGTAAGAAAGGTAATCGTGAAGATGTTCTTGCTGCTGTTACTTCGCAAGAAAATGCTAAGAGATCAGCTCAATTACTAGCGGCTGAAATTGAAACAAATGAAAAGGTTATCACTAAGCTGCGAGACCAGCTCAACCTAGCAAAGAATAAGATTCAAAAGGCAAAGAATGATATTGTTGTTCTTGGTGCCCGTTTGAAATCAGCTAAGGTTCGTGAAGAACTAAGTTCAGGTGTTGTTGGATTAGGTGAAGGTCCGTTATCTCGCCTAGATGATTTAAATGAAACCGTTATGATTGCTGAAAGTAGTGCAGAAGCATTTGAACAGCTTAATGGCGGTTCGCTAGAAAGTCTTGAAAGCAAGTATCTAGCATCTGACGTTGATATTGATGCTAAGGTTGATAGCTATTTGAAGCAAGAAGATTAATTTAAATGAGCAAAAGTGATTTTTGGACAGTTTTAATTAAAGCTGTAGATTTTTGTGTTAAACCACTAATTTTCCTAACTATCATTTTATTGCTCGTTGAAATTGAATTAAGCTATAAATATGGATGGACTTCTTCTAAAGATGCCCCTCCTATCTTTCTAATAGCTGAAAGATTTATAGCCGGTGTTTTTACACTAGAAATTCTAATTAGAACGGTTCGTGCTAATCCACTTTATCACAATTCACAAAACTCACTTTATCCATTTAATATTTGGGGATTGATTGATATACTAGCCGTCTTGCCGTTCTGGTTAGGGTTTATTTGTCCAGTACAGTATTTAGGACTTGTAAGAAGTTGCAGAATTTTAAGAGCCTTAAAGCTATTTAGATATAGTAGAGGCTTACAACTAACCGCGTTGAAGTTTTATCGTGCCTATCATAATATGAAAGGTATAGTATTTTCAACCGGCCTTATTTGGTTATTCTTTGCTTTGATATGCTTTGAGCTTGAGAGAAATGCTCAGCCGGAAAAGTTCAATTCTTTACTTGATGCCGCTTGGTTTACAGTTGTAACTGGAACAACGGTTGGTTATGGTGATATTTCTCCTGTAACATTTGCTGGAAAAGTATTCGTTGGTCTTATGCTAATTCCGATAATTGGAACTATCGGTATGGTTATCGCCGCTTTTACATCAGCTTGTGATGTAGTACAGAAGATGGAAGATGATCCAAACATAGATCCAATTGAAGAATGGCACAAAGAAAAGCAAAAAATGAAAGAAATTCGTAATCTTAATAAGGACTATCAGCGAAACATTCTTAATAAATAGGTAAAAAATGACAGTTCATTCTGCTTTAGTGTCGGCTTCTAAACTTGGTGTTAGAATCTTTTTTGAGCCGCATAAGAATAGTGAAAATTTAATAGTCAAAGCTCAAAGTAAAGACTATAGAGTAATTAGAAGTAGCATTATTTCTAATAATGATGAGCAGTTACTTTCGGATACGATTGTTGATTTGACTAAACAAATTAAGAATACGAGATAATTTTATGAATACTTTTAAAGTTGGTGACATAGTTTTAATTAAAAATACTGTTGATGAAAGAGAATATCAAAAAGATAATCGCATTGGATGGAATCCATCTATGTATCTATGCATTGGCAAAAAAGGTATTATTAAAATCGTAAAAGATTTTTGTATTAGTGTTGAAATAGAATTAGATAGAAAATACACATTTTCCTGGCAATATAAAGATATAACTCTTTTAAGTGAAGAAAATTTAAACTGGACAAAAAAAACACCAACTACTGCTGGTTTTTATTTGTTATCTATTGAAGGATTTAAAATAAATCAAGTAGAATTAAGAAAAGTTGAATATATTAATAAAACAGAAATTGAAATTTTAGATCCTAAAAGAGGATGGGTTGATGTTAAAGATGGTTTGTTGTCTGGTATAGACATATTATGGTATGGTCCAATTCCAGAATGTCCTCATGGTCAAAATAAAGGTGAATAAAATGGATGTGTTTTTAATTTGTTTGGGACTTGTTTCATTTTTAGTGATGTTAGTTGCATTTTTTGATAGTTCTTTAGAATTGCCATGGTGTATTCCGTTTCTTTTTTTACAAGCTAGCTTCGCTGGTGTTGTTTATATGTCTCTTTATAGACCTGCTTTGTATGAAGATCATGAAAAAATCGTACACATCATAGATGGTGTTGCCTGTGTTTCCATAGAAGATAAAGTACTTAATCTTAATGAAATGACTTGTCGTAATTTTAAAGAGGGTGATAAAGTGAAAGTATCTTGTAGAATTCTTGATATTACAAGATGCACTGAAAATGCTATCAAAGTTGAAGTAATTAAATGAAAGCATTAATAGCGATAAGTTTAATGCTTGGATTTATTTTATGGCTTGGTTTAGTCTTAAGTAAAGGATTAGAATTTACAGCTATTACACTTACGCCGTGGATAGGTATTATTATAATTTTTATGTTGTCTTATGAAGACAATATTGATATTAAAGGTGGTTAAAAATGAAAACTTATAGAATAGTAGGGTATTTTGATACTGATGAAAATATTACAGATGTAATTTCTGAGATACAATCACTATTAGAAAATTCCAATATCAGTTTGTGTATAACTGACTACGATGATATTAGCGAGGACGACGAAGAATGAGATTTGTAATTTTGCGAAGTTTTTAGATCTTCTAAAAGATGAAAAAGTTACTAAAATTAGTGTATAATGAATTTGCCAGTAAGATATAAAGAGCTAAGCTCATCAGAAAAACGAAAAGTAAGAGAGCTTTATATTTCTTTACAAAATGGAAAATGTTGTTATTGTAAATGTGATTTGAATTCTGAACCACCAAAAAATATTACAAATAAACCTGTAGATAAAAAATTATTTCCTGTAAACTTTTTTGATTATCCTATTCATTTGCATCATAATCATAATACTGGCCTTACAATAGGGGCTATTCATTGTTATTGTAATGCTGTATCATGGATATATGATAAAATATAAATGGACTCCGAGCTAGTATGGTTATAGCGACCGTCTGAAGAACGGTAGAAGTAGGTTCGATTCCTACGGTTTCCACTTTACCTTATTTACTAAACAAAGGATCATAAAATGGATCAAAAGTATATCTTTTTCTTTGGTGCCAATAATGAGTATGGCTTTCTTTCAAATTGGTATGAAAGTTCATTTCAACCTAGCATATTAGATCGGCGTGTATCTTGTGCTGAGCAAGGTATGATGTTGATTAAAGCGGCTGTATTCGATGATGGGGAAGCTTTTGATAAAATTGCAAATGCTACTAAGCCCGCTGAATGCAAAGCAATTGGTAGAACTATTAAAAATTTTAATCCGGTAGTTTGGAATGAATTATCAACAGGGTTAGTATATTCAATTCTTATTAATAAATTTTTATCTAGTCAGGATTTATTTAATTCTTTAATTTCTACTGGTGATAAAATTTTAGTAGAAGCATCTCCATATGATAGAATTTGGGGTATTGGTTACGATAAAAATACAGCTTTAGACAACATTGATAACTGGGGCGAGAATCGCCTTGGTAAATGTTTAATGTATGTTAGAGAATCTATAAAACCAAAACAATGATAGAATATTCTACAAGAGAAAGTATGTATGATTGCATACCAAAAAATACTATCGGGGCTGAGATTGGAGTATGTAGAGGTGCTAATGCACTATCTTTATACGAGATAATTAAGCCGCAGAAACTTTATCTTGTAGATATATGGGAATATAATGAATTGACTTATAAATTTCATCCACCCGAATTGTACTATAATAATTGGGAAGATGACGTTAAAAGTCTATTCTTAGATAAAGAAGGTGTAGTAATAGAGAAGAGATCTTCAAGTGATTTCTTTACTAACCTTGAAGAAGAATTAGATTGGGTTTATATCGACGCCGATCATAGAAAAGCCGGAGAAGATTTACATCTATCTCTTAAGTCAGTTAAAGTTGGCGGTTTTATTATGATGCATGATTTTGTAGTACATCCAGTAGCATGGGATACACTTACTATCATTCCGGTTTTAGAAGCTATTTATAGTAATAAAGTAAAACCGGTCGGTATTTCCAATGAGCAATTCCCGACTATTCTTCTTTGTAAAAATTAATGGAAGAGAGACAAATATTGGTTTGTTGTGGCGTATTGCTAATGCGTTCCGCCTAAAAACGGTGCTAGTTCGATTCTAGTCTCTTCCGCTTACATCATCTACGCTAATAGAGAATGGGTATTAAACAAAAGTCCTATACCCGAAAGCGGCCTCCATCTAAGGGGGGTGTATCTAGGTTCAAATCCCAGGGTGATGACCATGGTTAATGGCTGGTTGAGATCAGAGATCGTTTCATAAGCGATTTTAAGTGAGTTTGATCCTCACATTAACTACCAATGTCCTATCTATCTGGTGATAGGCTGATCCTGATAAGATCAGAGGCAAAGTTCAATTCTTTGTAGGACAACTTTGAGTGATATAGAATAGACTAAGATTGTGTTAATTAGTTTTTTACTTTTTTGGAGATTTTGGTGGTGAGTCGGTGATCCACTAATGATAATAAGCCGACAGACTATATCACTCTTTTTTATTTAGGAATAAATATGTTATCAGAAAAAGAAAGAGCTACAAATTATGATACGTTTAGACACATCGAAAGAGTTCGTAATCTTCTAAATGTATGTGTTAAAGATTTGTTAAATCGCGGCGAAAAACATGATCAAAGTAAATTAGTTAGTCCAGAAGTTGAAGTTTTTGCGGAATATACAGATCAGTTATCTGGTATGACGTATAACTCACATGAATACTTAGAATGTAAAAAGAAAATGAGTTCTGCATTAGAGCATCATTATGCAAATAATAGACATCATCCAGAACATTTTAAAAATGGCATTACTGATATGAATCTACTAGATATAGTAGAAATGTTGTGCGACTGGAAGGCGTCTAGCGAAAGACATAATGACGGAAATATACGCAAGTCTATTGAGATTAATGCTGCTAGATTTGGTTTATCTCCACAATTAACAAAAATATTAGAGAATACTGCCGAT
>JACCDR010807119.1_pt1 | contig 11091 bp, 9 predicted proteins | sample 7446431 | NCBI WGS metagenome assembly JACCDR01 (sample SAMN15323443, study PRJNA562643) | freshwater metagenome | isolation source: river surface water | place: USA:Blue River Watershed | collected 2017-08-17 | reverse complement strand
GAGATCAACGGGCGCTGGTACTTGCCCGCGTCTTTCAAGGAGTATCGCTAATGCTCATCTCAAAAGCCACAATGAAAGCCATACACGACTACCAGGCGTCCCTCAAGGCTGGCCCAGAGGGACTGACGGCGGAGGAGCTTCGAGAGGAAATCGGCCTCTCGGAGCGGCATCTGAGGCAGCTAATCAAGGGCGGAGTCATCCGCTTCAAGGGATTCCGGCAGGCGATCAACGCCTGCAATCGAAAGTGCAATGTTCCGGTGTACGATCTGAGATAGGATGAGACATAGATAATGAAGAGTCCTGATGAAATGTCGGAGGCCGAGGTGCTAGACGAGCTTCGGATATTCCGTCGCAAAATACTCAAAAGCCGCGCTAGTCTCCAGCCAAAGGATAGACCGAAGTTGAATTGGCTTCCGCCCGACGAGTTCTATAGGCTTGCCGCCCTAATGGATCAGCTTGAATACTGGCGCGGAGGTATGCCAGTCGCGGTGGACGGAGTATTCTTTGGCGGGGTGCATTTTTTTCCATTGGAGGTCAAATGAAAACAGTCTTCGGCAAACTAGCAGGAAACGTAGGCGGGCTGTACCGCGCGCCAGAACCGGAATGGATGTGCTATACTGTGTGGGGTTGCACCGATTGCGGGGAGGGGATCGTGGAAGGCGAAAAGTGTCTGGCCTGCATCGTGTACGATAACGACATCCAATTAGTCTGCGAGCGTCTGGATGAAATGCTTTTGGAGATGCAAGATGGCAAAAAGAACGGTCGTCGGAGAGCTGTACGGGGCGCTATCCAAGCGCGGGCTAAGTACAAGCGAGGTCGCAAAGGTCGTGCGGGCGTGCAACGGAAACCTAGATAGCCCAGTGGTTCTGGGGGCTATCTTGCAGCAGAGCCATCTGGACGCCGTTCTGCGCCAGTGTTTTAAGGCACAGTACGCCATCTACTCGGCACGCCACGGCTGTACTGGGGATGAATACATTCGCCAAGCGCAGTTAATGATCGAGGAGGCAGAAGCCGAGTGTCTAAAGAACCCAAACTACTCTACGACGAAACGCTCGAAGAAGCCGTTGTTGGTGCCTGCCTCGTCAGCCCAGAAGCCACAGAACTCGCCCTTTCTGTTCTGAAGCCCACAGACTTCTTCCTTCCCGCGTACAGGCTGGCGTTTGAGAATATCAAGCGCCTTTTTCATGGAGGAGAAACAGTCGATGAAATCACAGTCGGATCAGGATGCAAAGCAACCAAGCCGGATTACGATGTACAGGTACTTGGACGGGCGATTGTTCGCGTACCCAGTGCCGCAGGGGTTGGAGATTACTGTGAGGGAGTGCGAAAGTGCGCCCTCGGACGCGCACTGCGAGACTTGTCCCTCAGAATCCAAGGAGAACTAGAGCGTGGCAAAGACGCGGAAGAAATCCTCGGCTGGATCACGAAGGAAAACGACAGGATCAACTCGCGCCTCGCGGGGCGGGAGCAGGAGCCGGAAAGCCTTGGCGACATCGCTCGATGCGTCGAAGCTGGCCTCCCTAGAGTTCCTGTTCGATTGTCTGGAATGGCATCAGGCTTCGCTGATGGAGAGCTGGACACTCTGGTCGATGGCTGGACACCCGGCAGTCTCGTCGTGCTATCCGCGCGCACTTCCGTCGGGAAGTCTACGGCAGCATTTGGACTCGTTCGAGGGCTTTGCCAAACAAATCCACACGCAGGCCGGAGTCTCATATTCACTACCGAAGATTCCACAAGATCAAAGGCACTGGCTGCGATGGGTACGGAACTCGGCCTTAGCACTCGCGATGTTAAAAGGGGAAATCTTGCCAACAGCCAGCGGCAAAAGCTGAAGTCCCTAGTCGAGTCTGATGCTTTCAACGGAGTAGATGTAGTCTCGGCCTCCGGCTGGTCAGTAGATCAGGTCAAAGCCTGCGCCAAGCGTCACCAGCGTAAGTATGGCCTCTGCTGCATACTCGTGGACATGGGCGCGCATCTGCGCTCTGGGCTAGAGGGGAATGGCAGGGTAGAGCATCTGGAGGCCATCAGCAAGGGCCTGTTCAACTTGGCCAAAGAGCTAAACGTCTTGGTCATAAACACCCACCAGATCAACCGCGCCTCCACAGAGAACGATGGGATGAAGCCGGAGCTGCACAATCTGAAGGGGTCTGGGGCCATTGAGGAGGATGCCGATCTGGTACTCATGCTGCACAGGCCAGGATACTTTGGCGGGGCTGATCCACGGACGGAGATCATCGTAAAAAAGGATCGCTTGTCGGGTGGGGCTGGACAAAGCTGTTTTGTGGTGTATGATAAGGGTACGGGCCGATTCAAGGCGGCGATACCGGAGGCGGGAAGATGAAATACGACTGGATGTGCGCAGCATACGCATCAGCCCCTACGCTATCCAAGCAGGGCCGCGCCCACCGCGCCAAGTATATCCGGCACTGGAGCAAGAAGGCCAAGCCCGTCTGCCAGATTGACATCGACCACGAGATGGCGCTTGCCTATGATCGGCGTAGGGACGAGATTAAGCGCAGGCTGGAGCAGCGGAAGCTGGAGAGGGCGTATTCGGAGGCGGATAGGCGCAAGCTGAAGGGCGATGATTGGGAGGTCGGGGATTGGGTGATATGCACCAGCAAAAGCGAATGCAATAACGTGCTAGAGGTTGGGGCTGCATATCAAATTGCCAACCTCAATAAAACCATAGTAGGGACCGCTGGGGTCAATGTTATTCTTGACCTTAACACTGATTACGACGAAAGCGCAGGATGGCCAAGGGGCCTGTTCCAAAGGGTTAAAGGAAAAACTCGCAAAGAGGCGCTTCAAAACGCCTTTACTGGAGGTTTAGCATGAAACACCACGAAGCCCGAAAGCTCGGCAAGCAAGTCCAGACCACGGCGCTGATCGTAAAGCTCGTGTTCATAGCAATAGGCTGTGCCGCCCTATTTGGGGCGTACAGCCTTGCTCAGGTTATCTGGGGTGAAAAGCATATGATAGAGCGGGTGATTGAGAAGCGGGATTAGTCGGTGTATTCCTCGTCATTCGCAACCATCGAGGTAGCCGCTAGGTTCAGCTTCTTCCACCGAGTGCGCTCCTCGGTCATCCACCGCTTGATATAGTTGATCTGCTGCTCCGTAGGCTTGGCTGGGTCCCAGTTGGTGTTCTCGATCTTCTTGAGCACCGCAGCCCCAGTCTCCGCCAAAAACTTATCGTACTGCGCCTCGGTCATATAGCGCACTTCATCCTTAACCTTGTAATCAGGTCGCGGGATGGATGGATACCACTCTTTGCCGTCCTTAGCCGTGTTATTGTAATTGACTATAATGCGGTCGGCCTTGTTATACTTGATTTCCTTAGGGAGCATCGGGATGACAATGCGCAGGGCTGAGTCTGTGAGCGGGCGACCTGTAGGCTGCGTCTTCTTAACCACGTTACCCCACGCATCGCGCTTAGGGAAGTATTCTGGAGACATCCACGGCACTTCGAACGCCTGCCCAAGACGCTTGAGCGCCATATCCTTGTAGTCCTGACCTTTACCCCACGCCCGCAGCTCATCCTTCTGCTCGCGCATATTCTTGCGGGGGTTCTTCATAATGTTCGGAGTAGTCCATCCAGTTGCCCAGTTGGTTGCAAAGCGCCGGATAGACTCGGCTCCAGCGCCTTCTTCTGGAGAGCGCAGGGCTTCGGCAATACCGACCAAGTCGGCTATCGTCTTCATAAACGTCTTTTCTTCGGCTGAGTAGGCGATGTTCTTGATGGATGCAACCACGCCCTCCTCGCCCTTCAGCCTGGCCTTGATGATGTCTGCCGCAAGCGATACGCCCGTGGCCATTGGTTCAAAGTTGGCGTAATTCCACTGCTGCCCAAGCGCCTTGAACGCATTAGGTTCTTTGCCTAGATTGCGGTTGAACTGCCCCTCGGCATTAGGGCCAAATCCAGCCGTGCCAGTGAGCGCATCCTCGTCTTCCTTGAGCGCGCCCATCAGGTATGCGTACATGGCCCCGACGATAATCTGCTGCGCAACGTGTTTCGGCGTGCCTTTGAGAATAGGATCGCCATTGGCCTGATTATTCGCCATCTGGTAGGCAATGCGCGCCCAGCCCAGCGGGGTAGCCTGTAGCAAGCCTTCCTTGTAGATGTTCACGGGGGTCTTAACGAACGGCATCATCGTAAACATCAGGAAGCTACCAGCCTCCGGCATTGTATTGTCACGGAAGTTAACGATGGCGTCAGAGAGCTTATTCTTGCCCTTAAACGTGGCAATAGCGGCCTCTTCCAGCGCCTTGACCCATGCCTCAGACTTTGGATCGTTCATAAGCTCGCTGACGCGGGCGCTCATCTTTTCGCCCTTTAGCCCATCGTTGCGAGCGATTCTATGCGCCTGCGCAGCGGCCTCCATGCGGGAGAACAATGACGTGGCAAACTCGTCACCCCAGCGATTCAGGCGGTCGGCCATGCGGATTATGCGCCCAGCCTTGCCTGGAATGGCAACGCCGCGCCCTTCGGCAACCTTGTCCAACTGCTCGGCGGTCTGCCCCTCGACCACTTCGGCGTATCTGCGGTCAAAGGCAGATTGCTCCGTTTTGAACGCCATAACAGAGTCGGCCCACGCCGCTTGGACGTTAGGCCAGAAGCCACGGAACACGTCGGCCACCTCGCCTAGCGTAGCCGCGTCCACCTTATAGCCGCCCTTGGAAATCTTGTTAAACGCGCGCATGGCAGGGCCAACCAGCAACCCCTCCACCGCCCTATCCAGCACGACGCGCTTCGTGCCGTGCAGGAGATTGGAAGAGATGTTGCGGGTGACGGAGATCGGGGCTGATAGGTAGTTGTTGCGGGCTACTTCTCGCAGCATGGCCACCCAAGACGACTTTCCGGCAGACACCACACGCTCGGCCTTGGCCTGATCTATAGGGGAAAGCTCGGCATCCAAGTCAATGCCAGCGTCGCCAAGGGAGTTCTTGATTTCCCCGATGCGCTTGGCCCACTTTGCAATAGCCGCCTGCTTCGCCTCTTCGGTCTTGGCGTTCTTAATCATCCGCTCGTGCTTGAGGTCTGGGGCCGTGAGCATGTGGATTAGGCGCTGCTTGGGGGTCATCACAAGGTCTTTGCGAGCTGCGAACGCACGACCCTGCTCCGTGCCACCCTCGCGCCAGCCACGCTGGGCCAGAACCGCGTCTGTCCACGCCTCGACGGTATTCTCCTTGCGAGCCTTCTCATGGATGTCCTTCTCGGCCAACCAAATGATGTTAAGCTCTTTCTCGCTGTTGGATACCCAGTTTCCAGCTAGGAGCTTCTTCTGGTAGACCTCTGGGTTTTTGGCGTATTCCTCTTCGGCCTGCTTGCGAGCGACCTCGCGGTTGCGCACCTCGTTGGGCGCGGCCTTACCCGCTTCGTCCACGTCATCCACAAAGTCCCGTTTATCAGGCTCTAGGGCTTGATTGGCGAGATCTGGACGGCCATATGGCTCTTTGCTGGGCTTTTGCGCTTCCGGCTCAACAGGCGGCTTGCTAGGGGGCTTAGGAGGGCCTTTCTCGGACTCTGGCTTGGGGGCAATACGGGCTACGGACGGAGCGCCCTGCTTCTGCTCGCCATAAACGCGCTTGAAGACCTCGTCCCCCTTGCCCTTGACGCTACCATCCCAGTTCTCGCGGGCCTTGGCAATGTCCTCCTCGACAAGATCGGGGCTTTTGCTGACCTTGGAATACTGCTCGATTAGAGCGTTTTTGTCGGCTTGGTCAATATCGTCCCAAAGGGCATGGAGAGACTCGTGGGCCAAGTCTTTCTCTGTGGCATCTTTGGTAAGGCTTAAATGACCATTTGCCTTATGATACGCGCCTTTTGCGAACAGTTTGCCAGTGTTCTTAAACTCGTTGAACTTTTCCTTCGTAAGTTTGTAGCCCTTGGCTGCAAACTCGCGCTTGGCTTGGGCGTAGGAAATCTTAACGTCGTCGTCAAACGTGATCTTGAACGACTTGCCCTTAGGCAGGGTAACGGTGTACCCGTCGTCCGATTCGTCCACCTTTGAGTTCTGGAAGACGCGACTTACGGCATCTTTGGCGATGGGCTTCGGCGCTTTATTGGCTTGCGCATTCCGCCCTTCCCGTCCGATATCCCCACCACTGTCAGCTTTTCCCCCTCTGGCACTGCCGCCAGAAGTTCCTGAATCGTTTTGTACGACGTATTTGGGGAGTGCATTCTTATCCTCCTTGAACCTGCGCTCCCAGTTGGAGCGAAGTTCGCGTTTGCCAAGGCGCTCTTGCTCGGCCTTGTTGTCAGAAAGTTCCTGCTCCGCCTGCTGAATCGTCGGCGCGATCCCGTAGCCAAGGCGAATGCCGTCTAGGGTGTAAGTCTTGCCGTCCGTTCCCTTGAATACTACCTTACGTTTTAGGAGTTCGCTTTCTAAATTCTGCATAGATTGCGAGAAAGACGACGCATCACGCCCTCTAGCGACAAATTCATCGCCGGAAAAGTGGAATACGTCCAGATCGCGCTGGCTGCGTAGAACGTCGCCAACGGCCTCGATAAGCGCGTCTCCGGCCTCGTGCCCAAAGCGGTCGTTAATCTGCTTGAGGCCATTCACGTCAATACTGGCCTTATGCGGAGTCGCGGCCTTGCGCTCGGCAGACACATAAGCCTTCTTGTTGCGCAGTCCGGTGATTTCGGAGCGACCGACAAGCCACTTGGCCTCATCTCCCGTCAGGTCTTCTAGGCTTTTTTCGCGAATCTGGTTGATGTCAAACCTGTCGCGATCTGCATCGTAATCAATCTGAGTCGCAGCTTCGGATCGCGGCTTGAGCGGCTTGAGGCCCATCTTCTTGCGCTTGGCATTTTCACTAACCAACTCCGCTTCTTGCGCAGGTCGCCCAACGCCAACGTCCTCAAGCGCCCTGTCAATAGCCTCGCTCTGAAGCTCGCGAGCCGCCTCATCCGGCGCAACACGCTCAATACCACGCGCGGCCATGAGGTCTTCCTCTGACTTGCGAATGGCCTTAGAGATGGTGGTTGATCCGGCCTGCTCACGGGCCTTTTGAATTGCGGCCTGTTGCGAATAGCCCTTAGCCCGCAACGCGGCAATATCCTCGTCGCTAGGCATTTCCAATGCGGGGTTTTCCGCTGGCTCAGGCGCTTTAGGCGGAACCACGGTTTCAACTTGAGACTGGCTTGGCTCACTCTTGACGGGTCCAACGGCGGCATCGGCTAGGCGCTGGGCCTCCTGCTCGGATACGTTGCCCTCGCGCATAATCGCTTGCTGGATAACGCGCTTACGCTCTTGCGTATCCATATCGGCAGTCTGATCCTGCGGCCCCAGCTCAAACGGCTGATCGTCCACGGGCGTAGGTAGATTGCGACGGGCGACGGAATCGCCCTCTTGGATCGCCTTGTCAAAGTCGGCGGGGTCCATGCCACGGGTTTCGGACTGCGGGATAGGCGCTACGGCCTCGGCCCCTACGCGCTGAGCGGGGTCGGCGTTCTCGATGCCCTGCTCCTGAACGACTTGCTTCAGGTCCTCAAGCATTTCCGCGCGCTGGGCGGCAGAATAGAACTCTTTGAACCCAAGGCGCTGCGCATCTCGGCGCGAAAGCTCGTCCTTGCTAGATAGCTGCTCCAGAATCTCGCGGGGAGCACGCTTCAGGTACTCCTTGAAGCCGCCGGGACTAGCCCCGATCTCGCCAGCCTTAACAGCGGCCTTGCCCATGCCCATAGCGGCAAGCGTCTGGGTGGTCGTTTCTTCCACTGCATCCAGCACGTCTTGGCGGGTCTTAAAGCCACCCAAATCATCGCGCCCAGACATGAGTTCAGTCAGGCGAGCCTGTACACCCTGCGCCAGTGTTGTAACGTTTTCTTCGGTTAGTTCAGCGGCCACTTCCATGCCAAAGTTGGCAATGCCCTTCTTCGCCGCGCCTGCCACAAGGCTTTCCAAGCCGCCTAGACCAAAGCGTTTGAACTGCGAGGCAATACCGCCTTCCAGCAATCCACTTCCAATGGCGTTCGCCGCAGCGGTCTTTGTATCGACGCCACGGGACTTGTTTTCGTTGTAGGTCGTAAGGGCCGATGCTACGCCTCCGGCCAATTCTGCCCCGTACTTGCCTGGAGATCGGTTTAGGAACGCCTCGGCAGCCATGCCAGCGCCCTTGCCGAGCACGTTGGATACCTTGGAGAAACCACCGCGCTCTTTAGCTACTTCGTCAGCAGCCTGCCCAGTCATGGAGCTACGTCGGGCTAGTTCCTCCACCGCAGCAGAGCCGCGATTCAGGCCGAGGGCGCTTGTAACACGCAGCGGAACCGAGGCAAGTCCAGTTCCAAGACGCTCGCCCGTGGAGGCTAATTGCGTCAGGAACGGCCCCATATCGCGAGCCGTTTCAAGGTTCGCTTGGCGCTCCATGTTTTCGGTCTGGTTTAGCAGGTCAGATACGCGCTTGCGGTCTTGTAGATCGCTCCAAACCTTGTCGTAGATAGCGGCGTAGGCTGGATTGATGCCCTCATACGTCCTAGTCTGCGCATTGTACGGCCTAGAAGCGCCTGATTCGAAGTCTTTGACGGCAAGGGCGACAACATCCTCTGGAGCGCGCAATTCCTCGTTATAGACCCTCTCTGCCCCTTCCATGTCGCGGAATAGCAAGTCTTCACCAGTGCGCTTCAGCAGCTCTTGATCCGAAAGACCCTGATTGGACGGGACGCCACGGCTAACGGCCATGCGACTACGCAGCAGCTCTGGGTCAAGACGGGCCTGCTCTTGGCGCGAGAATGCAGATAGGTCGAGCGGGGATCGCTGCGGAGCTACGGGGTCTAGCGGCTGATACTGTGGTAGATCGGGCGGGCCGAATTGCTCAGGCTCAGGCGGGAGATTTGCGGGTACGGGAGGGCCAAATGGCTCCACCGCATCGTATGGCGCATCATATACATCTGAAGGCGGCTGGAAGTCATCGGATAATCCGCCTGCCTGCGCAGCGGGAATGACAACCTCGTCATCGGCCCACGGAACATTGGACTTAACCTTCTTCGCCGGAATGACAATTTCATCGGCGTCCCAAGGATTAGACATGTTCTATTTCTTCCTTTTAATGTTGCCTTCGGGGTCTTTGTAGAATCCGCCTGACGGTACGGCTTGGTAGTCCAGCACACTTCCGATCTTGATCGGGTTATCTGGCGACTGGCCCATGCCCGTAGCGCGGATATTGGCCTGCTTGACGGCGACGTAATCCTTGGCAAGCTCGGCCTCGACCTGTTCGTTGGACGGCTTGACTCCGGTGGCCCGCTCCATCTGCTGCATCTTTGATCGGAACTCACTTTCGGAGAATGGCATCTGCGTGGCCGCTGGCTTCTCGAACTCCTGATCCACGCCTTTGAGAGCGCGGCGTTCCTCGATCTTTCTCCGAAGCTCCTGCTCCGGCGTAAGCTGGGGCTGAATTGTGCGCTGTGGGCGGATGCGGTTTAGGCGGTTATGGATCATATCCAAAAACTTCGCTTGCTCCTCAACGTTCGTGGTATCGCCCTTGGCCTTGGAGATGGCGTTAGGCAGCTCGCGCACGAACTTGGCATCCTCGGCAGATAGCTGGTATCCCTCACGCTGATCGGCATCCAGTGCGCTGATGGCCACGTCAATAGAGTCCTCTAGCGCACCTACAGCGGCAGCAGCGCCCCTAGACTTGGCCTGATCCACGTAGGCTTGGCGGGCTGCGATTCCTTCGGCCTGACGCTTGGCTCGGCCAGACTCCTTTTGCAGCTCCAGCTCCACGCGGTTCTTAGAGCGCAGCCCTTCCATATCAGCCGAAAGCTCATTGCGTAGGCGCTGTTCTTTCTCAAACTTAACAAACTCTTCATCAGCCTTCTTCTTGGCCTGCTTATCGGCAAGTTCCTCTTGGGATAGGAACGCATCGCCACTAATCTGTAGATTGTTGTAGCCCTTGCGACCGAGGACGGCCTCTAGCTTGCGCAAGTCCTCGTAGTTGCGCGGGTCGATGGTCTTTTCTGGGTCATACATGACCTTCTCGGCGCTACCCAGCGCACCAAATCCACCCGTGCCAATGGGGTCTTTGCCGAGATTGCGGTAGACGACCTTGCCCGTTCGGACGCCGTTCTTCTCGTCTTGCCAGATCGTGACAGGCTCCTGAATGTCGAAGCCCGCCTCCGTGTCCTTGAAATAATCAGCACCGTACTTCTCACGCTGCTTCTGACCAAGGCGCTCGCGATCTGCACGCAGTCTGGCGCTGATGCGCGCACCCTCGCGATCATCCAGAACATACGGATTGACTACCTCCTCGTCCTCCTCTGGTCGGTAGTTCCGGCGCTGGCTCATAGCTTGAGAGTAGCCGCCACCTCGCGGTGCGTATTCTACGTTGATCGCCATCGTTTTATCCTTTTAGAATCGACTGTATCCGCCCGGACGACCACCCATACCAGAGGGTCGGTAGCCGCCTGTATTGGTCTGCTGCGCCTGTTGCTGCTTGCGCCAGAAGTCGGATTGTACGCTATTGTCTTGGTTGGGATTCCAGCCTCGCGTCTCGCGGCTCCAGTCCCAGTTGTCGGGGTCCGGCGCGGATGGGGCTGGGGGCGCTGGCGGAGCGGGTGTATTGGGATTATCTGGAGCGGGCTGTTGCCCCTGCTGTTGCTGCTGTTTACGCCAAAAATCTGACTGGACACTATTGTCCTGCCCTGGATTCCACCCGCGCTTTTCCTTGCTCCAATCCCACCCATCGGGATCAGGCTTAGGCGGGGCCGGGGCGCGCGGAGGAGGGGGAGGAACTGGTTGCTGGGCGCGCTGCTGGGCCTGCTGCTGCCTTTTCGCTGCTGCCGCTGCGAAGCCCTTGTTGTGGGCGTACCCGCGCAAATGGCTCATATTGCCAATCGTGCCGAGGCCACCTTTGCCAAGTGCCTGACCACCAGCGAATCCGCCCTGAAACAATGGAAGCATTAGTCTCCTTACGAGCTATACTGGCGCTGATTCAGAAGGCGCGGGGGCTTGCGCATCGGGGTGTTCTTAAACGCTTCCATATAGGCCGGATCATTCAGGGCCGCTGGGGTAATGTAGTCCAGATTCACGCCTGTAGGCTGATCCCCGCCAAGCTGCTTGCCAAAGATTGCACTGGCTGGCGCGTCATTCCACTT
>JACCDR012424689.1_pt1 | contig 11092 bp, 11 predicted proteins | sample 7446431 | NCBI WGS metagenome assembly JACCDR01 (sample SAMN15323443, study PRJNA562643) | freshwater metagenome | isolation source: river surface water | place: USA:Blue River Watershed | collected 2017-08-17 | reverse complement strand
CGGTGATACAACGGTTGATCCAAAATCAGTTGAATCTTTGGTTTTTGTTTCTGGAAAACTTTATTATGAGCTCGTTGAAGAGCGCGAAAAAAACAAGAACAGCAAGGTGGCTCTAGCAAGACTTGAGCAAATTGCGCCATTCCCGGAAGCGCACCTGATTGCAGAGATTAAAAAATATCCAAATTTAAAGCGAGTCATCTGGAGTCAAGAAGAGCCGAAGAACATGGGAGCATACCAGTTTGTGTTTTTCAGATTCCACGAAATGTTTGCAAAAGAAAAAATGAGAATGGCCCTGGAGTACATCGGAAGACCAGAACGTTCATCGCCAGCGACGGGTTCGATCTATCGCCATAAAGTGGAACAGGCTGCCATCGTTGCTGAGTGTTTTAAATAAAGATTTAAGGGAGAATTAAAATGATCATTGATGTAAAAGTTCCCGCAGTCGGTGAATCAATCACCGAAGCCATCATCGGAAGTTGGAGCAAAAAAAACGGCGAGTTCGTTAAGCGAAACGACGTGTTGATGTTGCTTGAAACGGACAAAGCTTCGGTGGAAGTGGTCGCTGAAAATGATGGTGTTTTGCAGATTATGTCTGAAGCCGGTCAAACTGTACTCATCGGCGCCACGGTTGGAAAAATTGATACAACAAAAACAGCAGGGACGACAGTTTCTGCAACAAATGCTCCGGCTCCTGCAGGCGCAGCTCCGGTTGTTTCTGCTCCGGGAGCGGCGGCCAGCCAAGCAGCAAGTTTATCGCCGGCTGTTCAGAGAATTGTTGGGGAAAATAAAATTGATCCTCAGCAAATTTCAGGGACTGGGAAAGATGGCCGCATTACTAAAGGTGATGCTCTCCAGTTTGTGAGCACTGGCGGAGCTGTGACTGTTCCAGTGCAGCAGACAAAATCTGAAGCACCAAAAGCTCCGGCAGCACCAGCGATGATCTTTCCGACGTCATCACGGCAGGGCGATAAAAAAGTTGTCCCGATGACAAATATTCGCAAGAAAATTGCTGAGCGTCTTGTTGAAGCCCAGCACACGACTGCGCATCTCACCACGTTCAACGAAATCGATATGACTCGGCTCAATGAGCTTCGCGCAAAATATAAAGATAAGTTCAAAGAAAAGTATGGCTTGAGTTTGGGTTTTATGGGCCTCTTCACGAAGGCTGCGGTAGAAGCATTGAAGGCTTTTCCTGCAGTGAATGCTTACATCGTGAATGGAGATTCCATTGAGTATCATAATTATTTCAACATCGGGATTGCTGTCAGTACTGAAAAGGGATTGATGGTTCCAGTTGTGAAAGATTGTGATGTTCTTTCGGTTCCCCAAATTGAAATGCGAATTCGTGAGTATGCATTAAAGGCCCGTGATGGGAAAATTACCGTTGATGATCTGAACAATGGAACTTTCTCGATCACCAATGGCGGAGTATTTGGTTCTTTGCTTTCGACTCCGATTTTGAATCCTCCGCAAAGTGCGATTCTTGGAATGCATAAGGTGGAAGACCGAGCCGTTGTGATCAATGGCAAAGTCGAAGTTCGCCCGATGATGTATGTGGCTCTTTCATATGACCATCGAATCATTGATGGAAAAGAAGCGGTCTCATTCCTTGTGAAAATCAAAGAGGGTGTTGAAGATCCTGAAAGATTGTTGTTGGAAATCTAAACTGATTCTTGCTGGCTGTCTTGCTTTGTTGAGGCGGCCTTTGTTCAAACTGGTGAATGTCAAAAACTGAAGGTGTAAAATGTCGAACGTCTATGATTTGATTATCATTGGATCTGGTCCTGCTGGTTATGTTGGAGCTGTTCGTGCAGCTCAAGTCGGTTTAAAAACTGCGGTTGTTGAAAAGGATAAAACTTACGGCGGAACTTGTCTTAATGTTGGCTGCATTCCTTCTAAGGCCCTGCTTGAGTCATCAGAGCATTTTCAGTTTGCGCAACATGAGTTTGCAAAACATGGAATCAAAACGGGCGGCGTTGAATTGGATTTGCCATCAATGCTTGCTCGAAAAGATAAAGTGGTGAAGGAATTAACTAACGGCGTGGCTTTTCTTTTTAAGAAAAACAAAGTTGATCCCTACAGTGGATATGGAAAAATTCTATCGCCCGAAGGCGGTCTCAATCGTGTTGAAGTGAAAAAGACTGATGGATCAACCGAGGTGTTAAGCACCAAAAACATTATGATTTGTTCTGGCAGCGTCCCGGTTGAATTGCCGTTTTTGAAATTTGATGAAAAGAAAATTGTTTCCTCAACAGGGGCTTTGGTTTTACCTCAGGTTCCACAGCATTTGATTGTTGTTGGAGGTGGAGTGATTGGTTTGGAGATGACTTCGGTTTGGTCGCGATTGGGCGCCAAGGTCACGGTCATTGAATTTGCAGATCAAATCTGCTCGATGATGGATCAAGAGACGATTAAAGTTCTTGTGCGTTCCATGACCAAGGAGGGAGTGGTTTTTAAAACTTCCTGCAAGGTGACTGAGTCAAAAATAATTGGAGATAAGGTTCAACTGACTTATGAAAACATGGCGGCAAAACAATCCGAAGTGATTGAGGGTGATGTTGTTCTTGTTGCCACTGGACGCAAGCCCTTCACTGAAGGATTAGGACTTGAAAGTGTGAACATTCAAAAGGATCAGCGTGGTTACATTTTAATTGATGATCACATGAGAACTTCAGCTCCTGGAATTTTTGCCGTGGGTGATGTTGTCCGCGGTCCGATGCTAGCTCATAAGGCCGAAGAAGAAGGTGTTGCTGTTGCTGAATTCATTGCAACGGGACATGGTCACGTGAACTACAACACGGTTCCAAGTGTGATTTATACTCATCCCGAAGTTGCTTCAGTTGGAATCACTGAAGAGCAAGCAAAGGCACAGGGACTTGCCGTGAATATTGGAAAGTTTCCATTTTTGGCCAATGGCAGAGCCAAGGCGAAAGGCTTCACCGATGGTTTTGTGAAGATCATCGCAGATCAAAAAACGGATCGCATTTTAGGTGGACATATCGTAGGACCAAGTGCTTCAGAACTTTTGGGCGAAATCGTCGTGACCATGGAGTTTGGCGGCAGCAGTGAAGATTTGGCACGTAGTTTCCATTCCCATCCGACATTGAGTGAAGTTGTGCGAGAAGCAGCTCTTGCTGTTGAAAAGCGCGCAAGACAGGCCTAATGAAGTTTTTCTGTTGTTTGATCGGATCTATTTTCATTTTTACGCCAGTCTCTTTTTCTAGCGAGAGTCTTTCTGTACGAGAGAATTTGATCTATGTTGGTCGAGGAGAAGCTTTCGATTGGAATGGATGGACAAGTGATTGTCGTTTGTCCCTGCGGTTTGATGAGACCAATACGCACGTGAATATAGAGTCACTTGATTTCCAGTGTGGTGCCTTAAGTAAACAGGGGCGCGCAGCTCGTTTGAACAAAGTCGGAAATACTCTTGTCAATGATCAGGGAATTGCTGTTGGCACATGGGGTGATTCATGGATGATGTTTGACCTTGCAACGCCGTCATTGAAACTTAAAGAACGAATTAAAATCCAAAGGCATATTGGTTATATTGAATACCATGAAGACTGGCTAAGTGAAGCTGGGGATGAGTGGTATCTCACTTTGAAGGGGGAGATGTCTCCTCGGTTTTGATCAGCTGACAGCCTAGCTGTGGCTGCTCGGTGCGAAATCTGGCTTTTGCCTTCACGAAAGTTTGAGTCATGGCGTCGTCGCCACCCTCATTTGCTAAGAAATATCCAAGAAGACTTAACGAAACTGAGATTGTTTTTTTCTCTGTGTCATTATCAATTCGGAGCGTTCTGAGAGCCGTTGATGGAATGTTGGCTCGTGCTTGGCAAATATTTAGAGGAACTTGCGCGATGTAAACACAGCTGCAAAGTTCTTTGGCTGCAAGTGTTTGAAGGATGCCAGTTTGGAGAAGATGCCGGACATCAGAAATCTGGGAAGAGATCTTAGACTCTTTTGCTGGAGCCTGGGCTGGAAAGATGCTCAGAGCGAGAAGAATTGAAAAAATGAATCTGAGTCTTGGCGAAATTGCAGATTTGTTTAATTGAGACATTGTTCAACCCCTGAAAAGAACTCGTTCAATTTGGACCAGTATTCGCTATCATGACCAAACCTGACGATCACAGTTTTTTGTGACGGAATCACAACGATGAGCTGTCCATAGTGGCCAGCGGCCATATATAAATCATCGCTGGCATTTGGGAATGGTTTTTCAGCTCCTCGAAGTGCCTTGTTTAACCAGACGCCGCCGCCGTAAACATCTTCATCTGAAATGACTCGTGCGACTTCTTCAGCAGAAGCCCCAGGTGCGGGGTAATTTGGGTTGAGCATACCCGGTGCAATGGTGTTCATCACTTGAATCCAGTTTGTTGGAAGAATGCGCGTTGTCTTTCCGTTTTGATTTCGAACGACACCGCGATCGTAAAAGAGTAAGCCGATTTTGAGTAGATCTCTTGTTGTCATATGAAAATGGCTGGAGCCAACAAACGTTCCGCTCATATCCATTTCAACAACTGCCTTTTCAATGTTCAGCGGATTAAAGAGAAGACGCCATGGCATATTCACATAGTTTGCTCCGTAAATCTTTTTGAGAATCATCTGAAGTATATTTGAGTTTCCGCTGCTGTAGGTATAATAGTTGCCCGGTCCTGCTGAAACAAAGTGAGAAGACAGGGCATAATTCACAACATTGTATTTTCCATCTCCATAAATCATATTGAGTACAGAAGATTCTTGCACGGCTGCTTCGTATCGTTCTTTCCAGTCGAATCCAGAGCTCATGTACAGGACATCGCTGACTGTCATGGTTCGATAGCGATTGATGTCCTCGGCATTGCGATCGCTTCCAAATTCGCTAAGAGATATGAACTTGGAAATTTTGTCGTTGAGCTGAAGTTTGCCCTGTTGAATGGCCGCTCCAATGAGAGTTGCGGTGATTGTTTTAGATGCAGACCACAAGGCATGGGCTGATTTTTCGTTGTATGTCCCATCATAGAACTCGAGTAAGATCTTTCCATCTTTCCAAATAATTAATGTATCTGTGTTGAATGATTTTTCTGTCCCGCCTTGATCTTCTGGCAGATCTTGTTTTTGAGTACTGATTTGAATGAGGTTTTGGCAAACAGCTGTCGCAGGCCACGAAGGGTGAGTCCAAAGGGTAGCCTGTTGGGCCTGTGCGGAAAAGCAGAAAACGATTGGGAAGAAGGATAATTTAGTCCACTTGTAAAAATGCTGGGTCACCATTTGCTCCTCCATTGATCCTCTGTTGAGACATCAACCACAGATCATTGAGTCCTGCTTTTGCAAAATGTCGACCGTCCGGTTGTTGATGGCTGAAGAAGGAATAGTTCTGAGCGATTCAAAACGAGACGTTGAATTTTCGGTGACAATTATTGATGGTCAGGAAATATTAGGAAAGCGATGAAAAAAACTATTTTTCGTAAAATTGGTCTTTTGATGACTTGTGAAGGTGCTATGAAAAAGCAAGGGCGCCATATTCAAGAGAAAGACCTCTCGATTGTTCAGAATCAATCGATGGTCGTCGGAGATGGAACGGTTTTATGGATCGGGCCAGATCAAAAGCTCCCTCGTCAATTAAAGTCAGCCAAAGAAATTGATTGCCGCGACCGGCAGATCTATCCAGGGTTGGTGGAATGCCACACTCATTTGGGTTTTGGTGGAAGTCGTGCGGATGAATTTGAACAACGGCTTTGCGGCGTCAGTTATCAGGAAATCAATCGCCGTGGTGGTGGAATTCAGTCAACCATGCAGAAAACTCGAAAGATGAAACAAGCAGATCTTTTGATGAAATCCCAGAAAAGGGTTGAAAAGTTTGTTCAGCAGGGAGTGACGACTCTTGAGGCAAAATCTGGTTATGGGTTGGATCTTAAAACTGAAATTAAAATTTTAGAGGTCTATTCGAAACTCAAAGGGCCTCGAATAATCAAAACATATTTAGGACCCCATTCGTTGCCACCTGAGTTTTCAACCCATGATGAATATATCGATTTTATTTGTCAGAAGGTTTTGCCTCAAATTGCAAAAAAGAAATTGGCTGAAAGAGTTGATATTTTTGTAGAGAAAGGATTCTTTACTCCAGCTCAGGCTAAGCGATACTTCACTCAGGCTGAAAAGTTGGGTTTTGAAGCGGTCATTCACGCCGATCAGCTGAGCTTGTCAGGTGGCTCTTTACTTGCCGTTGAACATGGCGCGCAGTCGGCAGATCATGTGATTGAAATTGGCGAACCTGAAATTAAAAGTTTAGCAAAATCAGAGGTGACCTGTGTGCTCTTGCCGCTTGCTGACTTTTATATGAGATGTTCCTATCCAAAAGCTCGGCAGCTCATTGGTGAAGGTGCGCGGGTGGCGGTTGCAACGGATTTTAATCCTGGCAGCTCGCCATCACAGAACGTGAGTTTGACCGGGTTGCTAGCTCGCCTTGAAATGAAAATGACCTTGCCAGAAGTCATTGCGGCTTACACGGTTGGCGCTTCTTTCGCGTTGAATAAAAATAGTTTAGTTGGTTCTTTAGAGGTTGGAAAGTCGGCAGATTTTGTGATGACAAGTCTTGACTGGTCCGAGTTATTTTATTCTGCAGATTCGTTTGGGTTTGATCAGGTTTATGTAAGGGGTCGACAAATATATTCTGCAGCGCACTATGAAATTTAAGATTCTTAAATTTCATTTGAAAGAATGAAAAAAACTCTCGTAGTCTGTAGATGCGAGGAGACCAAGGATGAGGTCAAGCTACACACCGCTCATGCAGACGAAGTACTTTAGTCCAGCTTTTAACTCAGCAATATTTGATGGTCCCATGCGAATCTACTTTGCGCAGTTGCATGAATCTTTTGCGCTCAAGGTCTATTTTTTAGTTCAACAAAAAATGATGAGCACCGGAACCCAGAATCAAGAGGTTGCCACGGAGTTTAAGAACAGACTTGTTAGTTCAAGAACCAATGTCCTCATCATGGTCTATGCGTCTGAGGAAAGCTTTGGTTATTCATTTGCTCAAAAATCATCAAATGCTGTTTGGAGTTATGAAGAACTCCAGGGTGATCTTGTCGTCGGTCTTGAAAGGCCGCTTGAAGACCATGAGCTTCCAGAGTTTATTGAAGATCTCAAATTTCAAATTCAATCACATTTGGCGCGGCTAAAGCCGGCGTTGGAGCCATCCCGCGAATCAGTTCTATGAAAAAAAATCAAGGTCAAGTCGTCCTTGAGTATGTCCTCCTCCTTGTTATTTCTGTCAGTTTTGCAGCTCTTGTCGTGCGCATGTTCGCAAGTCGTGATGTTGAAAATCCAGGTTTTCTTGTTCAAAAGTGGGATCAGCTGCGAAAAGCCATTGGTGATGACTTACCTGAAAAGTGTGGCGTGAACGGCGGCGAAGTGAATTGTTCAAAGAAAAATTAGCGATTACGTTTTTTGATTTCTTTGTACAAAACTTCCTGCATTTCTTCTTGGATTTCGTTGGCTAGGTCATGTACCAGGCCGCGATCATGAATGCGTTCTGCATCGTATGGTAAATCTCGAGGCGCTAAAAATTTAATTTTCCATTTCACAGGCAGCGGAAGAATATTCAGTGGCAATGGAAGGATGAGTCCCCGAAAAAATTTTGATAATTTAAGTTGGCTGAGGTTGATGCTTGCTTCTTCGGCCCCAATCACCAGAGTTGGTATGATCACCGCCTTGGTTTCCATAGCCATTCGAACAAAACCACGTTTGAACTCTTGAAGCTCATACATTTTGGAAGAAGGTTTGAAGTTTCCGTGCTCACCTTCGGGAAATAGAATGATCAGATTGTTTTTTTTAAGATAGCTTTTGCCATTGTCGTAAGTGGCCTCGATAAATCCCATTTTATTCGCCGGCAGCGCAGTTGTTTGCGTTAAAAACCAAAATTGGTGGGTTAAAACTCGGGGAATGCGCTGAGTGTGCTTTTGAATTGTGTGAGCAAGGACGATAGCATCAAAGCCTGAGAATCCGGAGTGGTTCGGAGCGATGATGACAGGACCTTGCCGGGGAATATTTTCAAGGCCTTCGATTTCAACCTTAAAATAACGAGTAATGATTTCAGCTAGCATGGAGGGAAGATGTCGATAGAGAAATTTTTCTTGAGAAAGTTTAGAATGACTTGCGATTTGTTGGATATTTTCAATCATTTTTGATCGAAACTTCAAAAAACTCATGATTCAATGTTAAAGGCACCGGTGCAAATAAGCTATTCATAAAATACAAAAGGGAGGCTTCGTGGAAAAATTCATTCTTGTTGTCGATCAAGGAACAACGAGCACACGCGCAGTCCTGGTCAATCGCCAAGGGCAGATTGTTGCACAAAACAGCCAGCCTTTCGAACAGCACTTTCCAAAGCCAGCTTGGGTGGAACATGATCCAGAGGAAATTTGGAAAACCGTGAGTCAGACAATCCGCAGTGCGATGAAACTCTCCGGGATTGAGGGAAAGCAGATTCAGGCCATTGGGATCACAAATCAGCGAGAAACCGTTGTGGCGTGGAACCGAAAAACAGCTCACCCTCTCTACCATGCAATTGTATGGCAATGTCGAAGGACCGAGCCACTTTGTCAAAAAATCCGGGGCAAAGCAAACGGGAAGCTTGCAAAAAAAATCTATCAAAAAACAGGTTTGATGGTTGATCCGTATTTTTCTGCAACGAAGATCAATTGGATGTTAAAGAATGTGCGATCTGTGCAAGAAGCGCGTCGGGAAAACAATCTTTGTTTTGGAACAATCGATTCTTATCTTTTGTTTCGCCTGACCAGCGGACGATCCTATGGAACTGACGTGAGCAATGCCTCACGAACAATGTTGATGGATCTGAGCGAAACAGCCTGGGATCATGATTTATGCAAAGAATTTGGAGTGCGAGTCCACGAGCTTCCAGAAATTAAATCGTCAGATGCATTGTTTGGGACGACCCAGGGACTTGATTTCTTACCTGACGGAATTCCTCTCCATGGAATTCTGGGTGATCAGCAATCAGCCCTTTTTGGTCAGTTGTGTTTTAAGCCAGCTGATGTCAAATGCACTTTTGGGACTGGAAGTTTCATTCTTTTTAATACTGGTACTAAACAAGTTCGCTCCAAATCAAGACTTCTGACTACTGTGGCGTGGCGAATGGAAAAGCAAAAGACGATTTATGCTTTAGAAGGCGGTGCTTTTGTTTGCGGGGCCGCCGTGCAATGGCTGCGTGATCAGCTTGGAATGATCAGTTCAAGCAGCGAAATTGAAAGTTTAGCTAATCAAGTTTCAAGCAGTGATGGTGTCGAATTTGTTCCAGCATTGACGGGACTCGGCGCGCCCTATTGGAATGCCAATGCCCGAGGTTTGATCTGTGGACTGACCCGCGGAACAACAAAATCCCACATTGCCTATGCAACTCTTGAAGCGATGGCTCTGCAAAATGTTGAGATCATTCAGGCCATGGAAAAAGACATGGGTAAAAAAATTAAAACTCTGAAAGTCGATGGCGGAGCCACGGCCAATCAGCTTTTGCTTCAACTGCAATCTGATTATCTAGGAGCACAAGTGATTCGTCCAAAGGAACTGGAAACGACGGCGCTCGGTGCTGCTTACATGGCGGGGTTAGGGGCTTCATTTTGGACAAGCCGTGATGAGATCGAAAAACTTTGGATCAAGCAAAGAGATTTTCTTCCGCAAATGTCAGCTAAGCAGCGCCAAGAAAGAATCAATCGATGGAAAAGTGCCGTTCAGCGGGCGCTTTGAAAGTTTTGTCATATCAAAGTTCACTTGCTACCATGCAATACATCGTCAAGTGAGCAATGTTGCCTGCGAACTATTTGATTGAAAGAGTCTCCGATTCGATTTCTTTAATGCGATCATTTAAAAGTTGAAAGCGACAGATAAATGTTCGAAGCATGCTGGAAGCCCAGTGCGGAAGTTCAGAAATCAATTTTTCAAAACCTATCTCTGATATTCGAATGAGTATGACATCTGTGAGGGCTTCGACGGAGGCCGTTCGAGGTTGATTCCCAAGCATTGCAAATTCGCCAAAGGATTCCCCTTCGCCGACTTGGCAAATGTTAATTCGTTTTCCATCAAGACTTTTGGTAAAAATTTGGATTTGACCCTTCTCTACGATGTAGAAATGCGCATCGATGGAACCTTCGAGTAATATCACCTCACCCTGTCTAAATCTTACGCGGTAAACATGTTGGTTGAAGACATTTTGACTCGTTTGGCTCGGCTCCATCTTTTTAACTCCATTCAGCAATATCATTTTCAGTCGTGGGATGGTTTAACTCAATTGTAGCTGAATAAATATTAATTTGTCTTGTTCGAATTGTGGAAAAATAAATAAATCATAGTTATTCAACGATTGCGAAAAAGTGTGTGTAACAATAAAAAATGTTTAATTTAATATGTTGTTGAATTTGCTTTACGTTAAATGAACATGATTCGTCTTTACAAAACTCATGGAAAAATACGAAACACGACCGTTTGTAAAGTAGTCATGTTTACCTAGATCAAGGTCTGGATTGCTAAAGAAGCGATGTCACTGGGAAAATTTGAATCGAGGAGAGCCCGTTTGCCGAATCGTCGATGATGCAGTAGGGACTCGTGGTTAAGGCGCCGCTGCCCTGAAAGGCGCCGATATGAGGAGCATAGGTGCATTTTTCATTTGATTCGCACAGTCCGTTGTCATTTCCTCCTGAGCCGGTGGAAAGTTCAACTGCATTGATGAGAAAGCTTCCGCCGGTTGGCTTCACGGCGAAGTTTGAAGAGGTTGATGTGATGAGAGCTTCGTGGGTGCAAGCTTGTCCAGCAACTGAGGGGGCAAAGGCAGAATTTTGAGAAGCCAATGTTCCAGTTGCGCTTGTGTTGTAGATATTCGATGATATGTTCGGCCTGAAATCCCAAATGCGACAGATTCCGCTGTTGCACATTCCAAAATCATAGATGGATGTCGCTATGGATTCATGAAGATCTTGCCCCCAGGCTCGGTAGGGAGAGGCGAAATCTTGCCAGTTCTTAAAGAGACCATCCCAGGTGGAGAGATTGTTTTTGATGTTGGTGTAGGAAATGCTGCCGGCAGCATCACGTGGGTTTTGAGGAT
>JACCDR010778988.1_pt1 | contig 11092 bp, 8 predicted proteins | sample 7446431 | NCBI WGS metagenome assembly JACCDR01 (sample SAMN15323443, study PRJNA562643) | freshwater metagenome | isolation source: river surface water | place: USA:Blue River Watershed | collected 2017-08-17 | reverse complement strand
GCGGGGATGATCCGATCGAGGATCAGTTCATGGAGGCGCTTGTTTTCCGCCTCCATGCGGTCCGCCCGGTCGCGTTCCCTTTGATGGGCGCCCTTCGCGAACCAGATCAGGATTGCCGCGATGATGCCCAGCACCCCGTACTGGGCGAAGATCGCCACATCGACGGTGCCGCTGGGGTCGACGGCGGCTTCCAGGGCAGGCCAATACACCACAGGGAGAAACCCCCCTTTCGGTAGAAGCAAGCCGGGGGGGTTACACGATGCTGATCAGGTCCGGGGAGGTGACGGGGCCGATGTCCTCGACCCACACCCCGGTGGGCAGCGAGGAGCTGCCGCCGCTGACCGACACGGATGCGGTCGCCTGGACAGTCACGACGTACGACTTCGAGGACGAACTGGAGGTCGTAAATTCGTTCTTGAAGAACCAGTCGACGGCGCCGCCGAACCCACGGATCAGCTGGGTGTAGAACGCCACGATGGTTCCGGAGATGTTGGTTTCCCGGATCCGCAGGTAGATCGTCGTGTCGTTGGCGGACGCGGTGAGGCGGACCGATCCGTGGATCCGGAACCGGCGGTTGGCCTCCAACGTCATCGACCCGGAACTCATCCCGGACAACGCCTCGGAGGTGATCCCGGACGCCAGCGTGCCGCCGGACTGGTAGCGGCGGCCGCCGACCATGCCTCGGGCAACACCCCACGGAGCCCGTCGCCACGCCCCGGACACCGAGTCGAACTCGTAGCCGGTGTCGTGGTGCCGCAGCCGCGGGTAGTCCGCCGCAGGCGGCTGCAACCCGCTCGTGGACGACGTGACGACCGTTTCGCCGTGGCTGTACCAGGCAATGTTCGTGACGTCACTGGAGGAGATGGTCGACGCACCGTTGACAACGGTGACCTGCGCGAGGGGGATCTCCCATACACCGGTGCCGCCGCCGCGGGCGTTGCGGGTCAACGCGGGAACGCCGGCGCCTGGGGTGCCGGCGACGACCTCAGCCGTGACCGCGAGGGTGGACCGGGTCAGCCTGAGCACGATCAGGTCGATCCGGGTCGACCCGGAGCTGTTCGCGCCGATCGTCTTGACGACGTCGGATGTTCCGGACGAGTAGCCGTGACCGACCAGGTGGGCAATCTTCCCGGAGCGGATCTTGACCTGCCGGCCGGACGCGTCGCCGAACACGACGGTGGTGTCTGTGGGCAGGCCGACCACGCCGTCGACGGCGAAGCCCATCGCGAGCAACTCCCACTGGTCGTCGCTGACGACGCGGGAGCCGGCGACGGTAGGCCACGACGATTCGGCCACGGTGGACCTCCTGTTCCTGCCGGAGGCCCGGCTCGATCAGTGCGATGGTGGGAAAGGAAGGCGGGGAAGGTCAGGCGCCGGACGGGACGACGTTGCGTTCGAGCAGGCCGAGCCGCTCTTCGATGTCCTGCACCCGCTGCACCCAGTACGGGGCGGTCTGTGCCGCCTGCGACCCGATGGTTGCGGAGACGATTTCCCCCGCGGTGGCGAACGCCTGGAGGTGCACGGTCTTCACCGCGTCGACAACCTGCGCGCCGGGCTGGTGTTCGATGGCCACGAGCGACCCCAGGTCGTAGTGCACGCCGTACATCTGCGTCGGGGTGTCCACCACGCTGGCGGCGATCCGGACCGTGCTCGCCCCTTCGGCAAGCGCCCGGTCGCCTTCGTCCTGAAGGTCGGCGAGCGGGTCGGTGCCCGGCCGGCTGACCAGCTTTTCGTAGCGGCCCCACGCCGCGACGTCAGTCGCGTTGATCCGCTCGGTGACGAACCGGTCGGCGCCGGTTTCGCCCTGCCCGCCGACGATCGCGGCGGTCACCGTTGGCGCGGTCCGCTCATATGCGACGTACTTCAAATTGCCGTAGTTGAACCCGAACCGGACCTCTCCAGACAGGTCCGGAGGCTGGACAACCTCGAACAGGATCTGCGACCCGACCAGCCGGGTGCGGAACATCAGCCCGCCACCGTTGACGGCGATGCGGCGGGCAACCTCGCCGAGCGGCGCCATCCGACCGGCGGTGATGGTGATGGACGACCCGACGCTGGCAAGCGACCCGAGGGCGAGGCCGGGGACGCGGCGGGCGGTCAACGCGCCCGGGCCGGCGTTCTTGTTGACCAGCTCGCGCAGCGCCAGTTCGGCGTTGCCGGTGTACGTCCACGTGTCAACGTTCTGGGCGTCGGGGGCCAGGGCCGGGTTCGGGTATGTCTGCCGTGCGACGACCTGAGCCATGTCGTCGGTGAACCGCACGGTGAGCTTGCCGACGCCCGCGTTTTCCCCGTCGTCGGACCGCTCATCGAGGAACTGCTCGATCGGGCCCGTGACGAGTACCTTGCCGGTGAGCGAGGCCGGGTCGGGGGAGGTGTGCCGGATGATGACGATCCGACGCCCGTCGGAGATCAGCTCCCGCACCCACGGGTACCCGGGGATGGTGAAGATGCCCGATGCCGGCTCGTTGAGCCGCATCGTGACGTCGATGCTGGTCCAGTCGACAATCGGATCGCCGACGATATCGAGCGCCTGGTCGGCGACCAGGATTGTGTAGTCGGTGGCCATGTCACGCCCCCTCGTATCGGGGGTAGAACAAAAACTCGATCGACGTGCCGGCGCCGGCCCCGCCGACGGAGAACTCGACGTCGTTCAGCCCGGGCATGAGCCCCCACAGGTAGGCGTCCGGCCAGTTGAGGGAGCCGACCAGGTTTGTGTCGCCGGGCCCGCGGACCGACGGACGCTGTGTGGTGATGAGAACCTGCTGGCCACTGGTCAGCGACTCGGTCAGGGTGAACGAGAAGCCGGTGGTCAGGTTCGCTGCGGTCAGTCCGGTCATCGGGCCGGTGATCGTCCAGAGCGGCCAGGCCATCGTGTCGCCTGGGTTGTCCAGCGTGGATGTGCCGAGAACCTGCCCGGACGAGATCGTCGGGAACGGGTTCAGGAACGACGACCCGGGGGCGTACTCGCGGGTCAGGGACAGCGGGACGGAGTCGCGCCAGTACCCGTCGGGGCACAGGAGCGTGATGACCGGCGTGGCGAACATCCAGTTCTGGTTCGGCTCGCCCCGAAACCCCTCTTCGTAGAACGCGTCGATCTCCCGGGCGGTGCCGTCCGGGCGGGCCACCCGCAGCGTGCCGGCGACGCCGCGGTGCGCGGTCATCATGATGGCGCGGCGGATGGCCCGGTACCGGGCGACGAATTCGGTGTGGCTGTCGCCGTAGATGTACAGCGGCCAGGTCAGGCGTGCCGCATCCGACCGGATGAAGCGCACCTCCTGGCCGCCGCGCGGCAACGGGTCGAGGGTGTACTCGAACGGAACTGCTCCCCAGCCGCCGATCTCCCGGGTGGTGAACCATCCACGGTCCGGGCCGATGTCCGACAGCGGCCACTCTTCCCCGGTCGGGTCGATCCAGGTGGCGAACATCCGGTCGATATTCGTGAGTGGATCGGTCACGGCACCCCCTCAGTCGTTGGTGCCGTCACCGGGCTCGGCCGGTCCGCGCGTATGCGGCATCGGCGTCTTGAATGGCCCTCAACTTCGACGGGGTCAGCGTCGTTTCGCGGAACTCGAAGTTGTACGTGTTCCCGGCCAGGCCGTCGTCCTGCGATCGGCGGGCCAGCTGCACGAGTGCTGTCGACTGCTGCGGGGTCAGAACTGCTTCCGGTTTCCCGAGGCCGTTGTAAATGGGTGGATTAAGGCCCGGAAGAAGCCATCCACCGTTATCCATGGCCACGTGAATGTGATTCTTATGCTCGTTCATCAACTGATTGTTGAAACTGCCACGGTCACGACCTCGCGTTACCGCATAGTCGCGCGTGTTGGTGCGGTGAATGAATTCCAACAATCGGCCACGCATGGAGAAAAAGAAGTTCGCCAATGCATCCTGGTTGTAGCCCATCCAGTCCACGGCGCGTCCCGCGCCGTGCCACAGTGGGTCACCAGGCCGGTATCCGTTGCCAAAACTGCCGCTCAGGGGCCCTGTCGACCGGATTAGGGCAACGATGGAACGCCAGACTCCGGAGTCCCCGGAAGGCCCACCGGCACCGGGATGGGCGCTTGGCCACGGCGGAAAACCGGGGCCCGGACCGAAATCCCCACCGGCCGCATAAGCAGCCTGTGCCGCCTCGTACTTGCGCCACAGATCCTCAATGTTCGGTTACGGGTTCAGTGTTGGCGGGACCGAAATCGGCCACCTGGTGATCTGCCCACCGGCCGCGTATCCGCGCAATGCCTGCCGCGGAATTCGCCGCTGCCGCATCGCTTCCATGACGCCGACGCCGTAGTAGTCGACGGTGGAGACCGGCTGCATGAATTCGCCGGCCGTTGCCCAGATCGGGATGTTGTCGGATGTCGGGGTCGGCGAGAACCCCTCGATCTCGCCACCCTCGGCCTTGAACGCCCCGGACGAGTTCTTCTGCCCGGCCATGATCGCCCGGAGTTGCCGGGCGTGCGACGCGATCGTCTCCTTGGACCACGGTGGGGACTGCGCCAGCCCGAGCTGGATGGCGTGGGCGTCGATCAGGTCGGCCAGCGCCTTGTCCAGTCCGGGCGTGGTGACCTGGGTGGTCTTCACGTCCGGCACCTGGCCGTACGCCTTGGTCAGGTCCTGGACAGACTTGGAGTTCTGGTCGACCTTCGGGATCGTGTCGATGATGGCCTGGCGGTTGTTGTAGAAGTCCGTTGTGGCCTGCTGGATCGACTTTCCGTTGGCGATGTCCTGGATGTACTTCTCTTGTAGTGCCTTGAGTACCTCGCGGAGCTTGTCGATGTTGTCGCGGACCGCGCCGGTGTTACCGATGGCCGCCTTGGAGTTCAGGTCGAACCCGGCCGTGTTCGACCGCATCTGGTCTTCCAGCTCGCGCTGCGAGAACTGCAAGTCCAGGTCGGCATCCACCTGCTGTTGTGTCGCGCCGTACAGCTGGTCGAGGGTGCGGCGGAGCAGATCGACCTTGTCCTTGGTGTCGATCGAGCTTCGACCGACGACGCCGAACGTCTCGGCCAGGGCCTCGAACGTCCGGTCACCAATCTGGGCGGCTGCCCCGAGTTGGTCGAGAACCTCCTCGAACAGCTCGGTCTTGTCGGCCGCGGTCAGGTTGGCCTCCGACACCCGTCCGGCCATCAAGGCCAGAACCGACGCCTTGTCGGCAGCCGTTGCGGACATCTCGGCCAGGCCGGACAGGGCATCCTCGTAGGCGCCGGCGGTCAGGTCGGCTTCTTCCAGTGCCAGCCGGACCGTCGCGAAGGAGTTCCCCGTGTCGATGTTCGCCTTGCGGACGATCTCCTCCGCCTGGGCCCGCTCGACAGCTGCGGCCGTCGACGCGGCGATCGCCTTGCGTTCGTTCTCCAACCCGGCGATCTTGCGATCGAGTTCTGCGTTGTCCTTGACGCCGGCCTTGCGGTACGCCTCCCGCTCGTTGGCCCCGTACAGGGCTTCCTGACGAAGTGCCTTGAGTCGGTCGATCTCCCGGTCGTAGGTGCTGAGCACCTTGTTCCGGGCTTCGTCCTCGCCCTCGACGGCGGAGATGACGTCGGAGACGGCCAGGCCGTACTGCTTGCTGTGGACGATCAGGTTCCGCAGGGCACTGTTCTGCGCGATCATCGCGTTGATTGCCTGCTCGGACGACCCGTCGGTGCTGCGGTATGCATCGACCAGGTCCAGCAAGGAGTCGCGCAGCGCCACGTTCTTGGCGCGCTGCTCAGCAGACTTGATCGAGAAGTACGTCAGGCCGATCGTTGCTGCGGTGAGAGCCAGACCCCACGGCCCGCCCAGGGCGCCCATCAGGCCGCCCAGAGCGCGGGTGGTTCCGGCGATCGCCGTGGTGGCCGTGGTCCCGACGGCCCGGACGAACCCGGTCATTCCCGTGACCGCGGTGGTCACCACGGGTCGGACCCCGCCGAGCGCCCGGTTGAACAGCGCTGTTGCCCGCTGCGCGGCCCCGGCCGCGGTCGAGGTCACCCCTAGCTGGGTAGCCCACCTGGTCAGCGTGGACATTCCGGACGCCATGGCGGTGCGGGTGTTGACGACCGCCGTGGTCAGGCCGCGCTGGATGGTGGCCACACCTGTCCCGATGAACCCCATCGAGCGGATCGCCGTGGCGTACCTGCCGACCTGGGTAGCAGCGTTCCCGGCGACGGTCCGGGCGTTGCCCCACAGGGTGTTCAGCGCCACCTGAGCACGGCCGGCCGTTGCGGCGGCCGTGCTCTGGAACGCCCCGTACAGCCGCTGAACAGCCGAAAGGGCAGGGGCGACGACCGGGGCTATCCGGCCGATAGCCGTCCGGTACGCGTTCAGCGCGCCGACACCGGCCATCAGCGCGGCCACCCGGGTAGCTGTGGGCAGGCCGCCGAAGAAGCTGGCCACGGGTCGGGCCGCGGCCGCTGCCCCGGTGCCGACCCGCACGACCGCGTTGTGCAGGCTGGCCATGGCGCGGTTCATGGCGGTGGCCGGCGGGATGGTGCCGGCCATGGCACTGCCCAAGGCGCGGTTCATGGCACGGGCCGACGTGGTGGTGCCGGTGAACAGCGTCCTGATGTTGCGGAACGACCCGACGACGACCCCGGCGCCGGCGGCGATCGTGGACGTGACCGCACGGAAGATGACGCCGACGCCCTTGAACACGAGCATCGCCGCAGAGATGCCGGCGATGAGATACAGCAGGAACGACAGCGCCGGCAACGGAATCGCATTGATTCCCTTGACGATCGCGGTAAGAACCTTCAGCATCGTGTCGCCGACCGGCGCCCACGCAATGATCAGCCTCTTAGCCAGCTCGAACAGCTGACCGAGGAAGTGCACAACGTCCGGGCCGGCTTCCTTGACATATGCGAGGAACCGCTGGAATCCCCTGGACTCATCGAGCTTCTCAGCCCATTCGGCGAACCCTTCGGCCCACTCGATCAGGCCGCGGCCCATCGATCCGTTGAACGCGGACAGGCTGACGATCAGCGATGCGATCCCGCGCGAGAACGCCTCGGTGAAACGCATCAGGCCGCGCCAGGCCGGGATCGCCGTCTGCGAGATGTGCCGGAAGAACCGCTGCCACTCCGGGTTCTGCATCTGCTCGACGGCCCACGCGAAGCTGTCACCGACCTCGCGACCCATCCGGGACACGAAGTTGGTGATGGCCGGCAGGTACCGTAGGAGCCCCCGGATGCCGGCCTCCAGGCCCGGCAGCAACGACTCCTGTGCTGCATAGCGGAGAGTCCGGAATTCGTCCTTCAGCCCGAAGATGAATTGGGCGAACCGCTGGCCGGCTGGCGACAGGGCATCCATCGCCTCGCGTAGATTGTCGAGAGCCGCACCACCGGCGACGCCGGCGTTGACGGTGGCCTGCTGCAACGACCGCTGAGCCTGGACCAGCGACTGGGTCGCCGTCTCCAGCTGGTGCTGACCTTGGCGGTGGGTTTCCTGCTGAGACTCGATCGCCTCGGCCACGCGCTCCTGGGCATCGGCGACCTTGTCGGTTGCGGCACGCAGCCGCTCCTGAGCGGACTTGACCTGGTCGGACCCGTTGACGCCCTCGCGGTTCCACTTCGCCTGCTCTTCGGCGAGGTCCTTCTGCTGCGCCTGCAATTCTTCGAGCTGCAACACCCGCTGCTCGTAGGTGATGCGGGCCTGCTCCCGCTCGGCCTCGCTGGCGCGCGGGTTGGCGAGAACCTTGTCCAACTCCTGCTTCGCCTCGGCGATGTCCAGGTTGGCCTGGCGAATATCGAGCGCGTTCCCGCGAATCGAACGGCGTCGATCCTCATCGGCGCGCTGCGCCGCCTTGATCGCCTCAACAAGATCTTCTTCCGCGCGCTGCCGGTCCCGGACCGCGTCCGTGACCGACTCCTGAGCGTCGGCGACCGCCCGGGCCGCGCGCCGGTTCGCTGCCTCCACTGAGGCGCGGGTGTTGGCCAGCGACCGCTCTGCCGATCGCACACTGTCGGCGGCGTTGGCAATCTGGGTCTGCGACGACGCCAGCGACTTGGCGCTCTTGTCCGCGTCCTTCTGGTACTTGTCCAGCGCCTTGACCGCGTTGAACACACCGAACAGGCCGAGGGCGAGCACGCCAATACCGGCCACCGCGCCCAAGGCGGCGGTGGCAATGCCCCCGATCGCGACCGCAGCTGCCGCCGCGGCCGGGACCAGGATCGGACCGATCGACGCGCCGAGGGCCACGAGGACGCCGAGACGGTGGATCGGGATGTCCATCGACGCGCCGAGCTGCCGCAGCCCGGCAATGCCGCGGTCCGTGTCGACGTGGATGTCCGGGTCGATGTTGTCGGCCCGCTGCGCCAGCTGAATGATCGCCATCAGCTCGGCAGCGGCCCGGGCAGCGTTCGTGCGGACGGTGATGTCCGGCTCGTTCAGCGACAGCCAGGCCAGCTGCGACTGGATCAGCCGCAGCCGGGCCACCGCGACGTCGGAGTTCAGGTTGACGTCGATGTTCTCGTTGTCCAACGCGGCCAGTTGGGCGCGCAGAGCCTGAAGCCGAGCCTGGGCCCGGTTCATGTTGACGTTCGGCTCGATGTCGGGCAGGTTCCGCAGCGCCCGTGTCAGGCCGCGGTTGTATGCCTCGGCGAACGCGCCGGACGCCCGCTCACCGCTGCGGTCGGCGTCCCGTGTGGCCTGATTGAGGAACCGGCGGATGACGTCGCGGGCCTGCTCGGCGTCGGCGCGCAGCTGCACCGTCGGCGAGGACCGGCCAATCTCGTCCAACTCCCGCTCGGCCGCTTCGAGCCGCCGCCGGAACGTCGCGTCGTCCAGGTCCAACCCGATGCGCTGGCTGGCCAGCGACGCCAACTCCCGCCGGGCCTGCGCCAAGCGCCGGTCCAGCGGGGTCGAGTCCGCGTCGAGGGTGACCTCAGGCAGGTTCTGCAACGCCCGCCGAACGGTCCGCTCCGCTTCCTGCGCATACGCGCCGCCGGCGAGCGCACCGCGCCGCCGGGCGTCGCGAACCAGATCCGACAACGCGTCGACCTCGGCGCGGGCCTGGCGGATGTTGAACAGGTCCCGCCGGTCGGTGGCGTCGGCCTCCATCCGGCGCAGCTCGGCCCGGATCCGGCGGATGTCCCGGATCGCTTCCCGCTCATCGAAGTCCGGGGTGATGTCCGTCTCCGCGAGTACCTTCAGGTACTCGCGGATGTGGTCCATGTCCCGGTCGATCTGCCGGGTGTTGACGTTCGGCTCCAACTCCGGGAACGACCGGTACGCGTTCTCCAGCCGCCGCCGCCACTGGTTGGCGAACGACCCGCCGAAGTGGCGGCCGGTTTCGTCACCGGCGTCCTGCGCCGCGCGGCGGGCACGCCGGCCGCCGTCGCGGACAGCGCCGGGAACGGAGTCGCCGACGGCCCGGTCGATCCGCCGGCCGATCTGCTCGGCGACCTCGCCCAACACCCGCTGGATGCTGCGGAAGGAAGGAACCACGGTCAAAAACGCTGTTCCCGCGCTGTATGCCACCGCCGCCCACCTCCCTCAACACGTCAGGTGGGCTGCGGCGCAGAGCTAGTGACGCCAGCCGGATCGGCGCAACAGGTCCCGGCCGCTGGCCGGCTGCACCTGCGAGGGCCGGTGCGGGGTGGAGACAGGCTGTCGATCCGGTACCGGCTCGACAGGTTCAGGCTTGGCCGCCTTGTGCGGCAACATCTTCGACACCAGCCGCCGATGGGTGGTTTGCCGACGCTTCTTCCGGAGACGGTCCATGGCGGTAACCGGGCGCGGCGCGGGAGGGATCTTCCGCGGGCGGATTCCCTTGGCCGCAGCCGTCACCCCGATCAACTCGCTGATCCGGTCAACCAGCAGGGACAAGGTCTCCACGACCGGGCTGTACTCCGACATACGCCGCTGCGGTTCCACCCGCTCGCGATCGGGGTCGTTCAGCCCCCGCTCGGCGATCATCTCGTCATCGCAGATCGCCTCGATGTACGCCGAATTCCGCGGCAGGTGATCGATGATGTTGATGAGTTTCCGCCAGCGGCGTTGCCGCCACAGCGTGGCCAGATCCTCATGCCTCAGCCACAGGTCGTACTCGATGGCCTTGCCGTAGCGGGAGATCAGCGCGGCAAGGCGGCGGATTCCCCCAGGCTCGGCAGGCCGTGGTACTCGATGTACTTGTCGATGAGCCGGTTCAGCTTCCAGGACGGCATCTTGGCGGTGAAGAACGTGTCGTGGTCTTCCTCGGGCAGGGTCACCTTGAAGAAGACGTACGGGTTGGTCAGAGCCGAGATCAGGTCCTGCCAGTCGACCTCTTTCGGGTCGAGCAGGGTGTACCGGCGGCCGTGGTGCTCGAACGAGAACGGGTCCGGAACCCCACCCTCCCGTTCGAGGGTGTCCAGGTTGATGGTGGCCGGCGGCAACGGCTCGGCCGGCACGTCGGGCTGCGCACCGTTCTGGCTTGCGGTGATGGTGTCGGTCATGGCTGGGTGGGCCCTTCTGATTGGTGGGACACGAACGGCCCCGACACCGCGGTGTCGGGGCCGTTCCTGGGTCGGGACGTGCTGAGCGCTACTTGCGCGCGGTTGCCTTGGCCGGCGTTGCCGCCTCGCCGTCTGCGGCCGCCGACTGCTTCGGTGGCGGTGCCGCCTTCGGGGTCGGCTTGAGCGCATCGGCGACGCGGGTCCAGCCGTCGTACTCCATCTGCACTGCTTCGGCCGGCGAGTACGCGACACGTCGCGCGTTCCCGGCGCGCGTGAACACGCCGTACTGCTTCGGGGCCATCCGGCCGCCTCCGATCTGGTAACGGTGGGTGAGCAACGTGTGGAGTGTGAAAGAGATGAGGTCGGGGCGGCGTGCCCACCCAGAACGCCGCCCCGACCAGTCGGTGCGGCGGTCAGGAGGCGATCGGGATTCCCATCTCCGCAAGGAGTGCCTGCCAGCCGGGCCCGCCAAACAGCCAGCGATGGCTGTAGCCCTCGACGGACGACTCGAAGCCCGTGAAGGTCATGTTGTACGAGATCGGATCGTCACCGTCCGTGAACTGCTGCTCGCCCCACTCGGTGATCCGCGCACGAGGCATGTAGCGCCCTAGCCAGATGGGCAGACCCGAGTCGTCGCGGTCCTCGAACAGGCCGAGCACCCGGTAGAAGCGGAAGCCGGGGACGTTCGGCTT
>JACCDR010456739.1_pt1 | contig 11092 bp, 10 predicted proteins | sample 7446431 | NCBI WGS metagenome assembly JACCDR01 (sample SAMN15323443, study PRJNA562643) | freshwater metagenome | isolation source: river surface water | place: USA:Blue River Watershed | collected 2017-08-17 | reverse complement strand
GTTCCATGAGAGTATCTGCTCTATGTATGTAAGGTCGTTGTTGGTCATGAAGAACTTGGTCTCCACACTCACCTTGGTGGCTCCATTGAAGTAGTGCTCCTGGACAACACCATCCCTATCGCAGCTACTGCCAGTGCATGGATGTGATGTGAGATGCATGGATACAGAGTTGCCCTCGAATATATCCATCTCAGAACATGCATACCCTTGACCCTGAGCATCGCAGTATCCATACCCCACAGAATCGGATTGCTTCATCTCAGAGAAGTAAACTGCGAAGTTGTAATCGCACGGGACTGCCGATATATCAACATCGAAGACCATCTTCTTGCCGTTGAGGTTGAACATCTGGTATTTGGATCCATCATTGTTGAGCATGTATATACGTGGACTGTGCTGCATGCTCAGAGATATACCTGCTCCAGTTATGGCAACGCCTCTTGTCTCAACTGCCACACCGCCGTCCACTATGAACTTGTCTGTGATGATATTGGGTCCTCCATCCGGATTATTTATTGGAGCAGGTACAGTTGCTGCCGGTTGTGTAGTTCTTATATGGCACTTCTGTATTGGAGCCGCAGTTATGGGTTCTGCCACTGTTATGGTAGGAGTTGTTGCGTACGTGGTAGTTGGAGTTTCGTATCCAGATGCTGCCATCGTTGATGGAGATGTCTGTGCATTACTGATGGTTGCACAGTGTTTGAATAACTGCCAGAATGGCTCATGCATGGCCATCCAGTAGAATGCCAGAGTACAGGTACCACTCTTGCATACAGAGTAGTCTACTGGTAGCTTGGCTGGGTATGTAGTATAGTGGGCTGCACAGTTCATGTCTGAGAAGACCCGTGTGTTGTCTATCCATATCTCGCATGGACCACTATGCGTTCTCACAAGTCCTTCGTGAGCTTGGTCATAGAACAACTCCATCGCACTTGCGTCGAATGTTCCAATAACTACTGATAGGTCGTTCATGGGGCATCCGTATATTCTCTGGTCCATGAACTCCTTCAATGGCTGGGCGATACCACCGTTGTTGACCAACTTATGATACTCGGCCGCGTTATCATCTGGACCCCAGTCCCATCTATATCCTGGGAACATGGCCTTGGCATCTACTCTTGTTATGTAGTTGGTTCTCCCAGACACATCGAAGTATGATGCTGGAGGGAAGCTCATGAACCCGGTAGCAGATGCAGTTGCCGCCATCAGGGAATACGCTGAGAGAGACTTCATTATAATTCTATATTACGGCAGGCTAAATTGATACTTGCGGAAATATATATACAAAGCAATACCAATGAGTACAGACACATGTCCCATATGCGTAGAGAGGTACGACTATGCCACTCGGTCCAAGATTACGTGCACGGCCTGCATGTTCGAGTGTTGCAAGACATGCTTCAAGAGATATATAACCGATATGGACTCCGCCCATCTGCTTCGATGCATGAACTGCGGGGTTGAGTTCAGCAGGACCAGTCTATATGAGGCCATGGGCCCTACATTCATGTCTACCACATACAGGGATATCCGACAGAACATCCTATTTGAGATTGAGAAGGGCTTCTTCACGGCGACTCAGGATTCCATTCAGAGGGTTCTCAAAATAAATAAACTTAGGGATGAGATACCAAAGGTAGATATCCAGATACAGCGCGAGAAGGCAAAGCATATGAAAAACATACTGCAGTTCAGAATGATGGAAGACAAGCTGTCCATCAAGGAAACACTGGATACATATGGCATCATGCTCAACAAACTGGACTACTTCGATGAACTCCGGTCAGAGGAAATCAGCAAGCTGAAGAAGGAAATCAATAGACTCAACACCACGGATGGCAGCACCATCACCAGCACATATGTAATTACGTGTCCACACAAAGACTGCTCTGGCATGCTCTCTCTCGAGAACACTACCAGGAATGGCCACTATCAATGTCTGGTATGTAGCTCAGTTGTGTGCAGCCAGTGCAAGATAGAGATACCAAATCCCAGGACACATGAGTGCGACCCTAATGTACTGGAGTCTCTCAAGTTCATAGAGAACACCACCAAACCATGTCCATCCTGTAAAGCTCCCATCCATAAGATAATAGGATGCAACCAGATGTTCTGTACGTTCTGCAAGACATCCTTCGACTGGCGTACTCTGAGAATCAACAATGGAGCAGTACATAATCCCCATCATGCCCAATGGCTGAGAGATAATCATGGTAGGTCAAGGGAACCTACAGACCAGCAATGTGGTCGAGAGCTGGACATCGAGAACGTGGCTTTGAAGTGCTCGTCTCACATGATGATTGAGTTGAGTATGGCTGGCATCAAGGATAAGACAGCCATATCTGACTATGTATTCGAAGCCATCCGGATGGCCGTGCACCACCAATACATAACCATTACAGACCTATCCAGAGAGAGATATACCCACAGCACCAATGAAGACCTGCGAATGAGGCTGCTCACTAATGAGATAACTGAGAAGGTATTCAAGCGGAACATCCAGCGCATTGACAAGGCCAATGCACGCAGGGCTGAGATGCTTGATATCGTCATTACATATAGAGATGCCCTGACCGATATCGTGTGGGACTACTATATCAACGCAGAGACCAAGAAGGCAGATGATTGGATGGAGATGTATAAACAAATCAAGACACTGGTCAACTACATCAACCAGTGCTTTCAGAAGGTGGCCAACGTGTATGGCTCACGTACCTACAATAATATTCTGGAATCTGTCAAGTGAATTTAAAATTGACAACGACCCATTAATCTGTATAACCATGGACTGGTTTGATGTCAGCATGAAAGACCGGCTGACAGAGGTATTCATGAGAGAGCATGCCCACGAGCTATACTGGAATATCCTCAGCAGAACTCAGGAGATGAGCATAGGGTTCATGCGAGAGTACCAATCCATGCTGGTCATGTGCGACAACATGCGTCGCAACATCAGAGTGGCCCATGCGAAGATGGTACTCATGGATGTCATAGACCAGGATGTTCTTCATCTGATACTGGAGTATGTATGATTTTTATATAGATGCAGATATCAGATGACCTCAACTGGGACTATATCAGCAGGGTGCATGTCCTGTCTGCCAGGTTCATCCGTAAGTTCAAGGACAAGCTCAACTGGAGGTATGTCAGTAGATACCAGCTCCTGGGCGAGCCATTGATGCAGGAGATGAGAGACCTGATATACTGGGAGTATGCCAGCATGTACCAGCCCATGAGTGAGGCGTTCATGGAGGAGATGTCAGAGTTCATAGATTGGCATTGGATATGTGCCAGGCATGTGCTGTCGGAGAGGATGATAGTCAAGTTCAAGGATAGGATAGACTGGAACCAGATTAGCTACAAGGATGTGTTCTCAGATGCCACCATCATGGAGCATGCTGATAGAATCAACTGGATGCTGCTGGCTCACAACAACAGGCTATCCGAGTTCATACTCAGGGAGTTCCATGACCGCATAGGATGGAGGACCATCTCCCAGAGACAAACCCTGAGCGAAGCCTTCATGAGAGATTTCAAAAATAAATTATACTGGGATGATGCATCCAGGTACCAGACCATGAGCGAGGCGTTCATGGAGGAGATGGAGCAGCTGGTGGATTGGCAACAGATATCGATACACCAGACTCTGAGCGAGGCATTCATAGAGAGGCATGCAGACAAGATAGACTGGTACTGTATAAGCAACTATGGAGACCTATCAGAGGCATTCATGGAGAGACATACCAACCAATTGGATTGGGGACTCATCAGCCAGATGCAGACAATGAGCATGGAGTTCATGTGGAGGAACAGAGACCGCATAACCGTATGCGATAACGTGCGGAGATGCGTCTGGATATCCCGTGTGGCAAGGGCCTTTACAGGTCTCCCAGATGATGTTATCTGGCATATATGCCAGTTTGTGCAAAATTGAAGCCTGTAATATAAAAAAATAAGAACACCGTAAATCAACAATGCCCGCCCTCAACGACCTCGATGACTGGATCTACGTCATTGCCGCTGACCCGTTTATTGTTGATTGGAGTCATATATGTCGACGATACATTCTGACTGAGGACAACATACGGGCATTCAAGGACCATATGAAGTGGGACATCATCTCTGCATACCAGCCTCTTACTGAGACTTGTATCAGAGAAAATAAAGATAACCTGATTTGGTACCAGGTGTGCAAGTATCAGACACTGAGCGAGAGGTTCATAGTTGATATGGAGAAGTATATCAACTGGAAGGTAGTGAGCGCCTCTCAGGATTTGAGTGAGAAGTTCATCGAGGCCTGTACTGACAAGGTTGATTGGACATGCATTAGTAGATTTCAAATACTAAGCGAGCCATTCATACGTAGAAATGCTGATAAATTAGATTGGCACTTTGTATATAAGTACCAGCAGTTATCGGATGAGTTTGTAGCTGAGTTCTATGAATACATAGAACCCAACATTGTAGATAATGCCAAGGATTCAATCAATCACTATACGCTGTATCTCAGTGGTAAGTGGGATGTCCTGTTGTAGATAATCATCTGAGATTATTTTTTTATACCATCCATTCATCGGCATTGTCCTCTGCATCAAGCTCGCGCTCACTTCCATGCATCCGCTTGAACTGTGTACTCAATGCTCGGTTCACCTGTTCTCGAGATATACCCTGGGCATCAACCACCTGGTTCTTGTTGTTGGGGTCCAACTCAAGCAGCACGTACTTCTTGTCCTGAATCATCTTGTCTATGTCCTTGCCCTCCATGTTCTTGGCATGCTTGTCTGCGCCCTGTTGCAATTGAGCAAGTAGAGAGGATGGTGCTGGAGCTGCTTCTTCCTGTTTGGGCTTAATCATCATATCGATATCAACACCCTCCATACGCTTCTTTCGTTCGGCAGCAACTGCTGCTATGCTTCCAAGAAACCCTGGGCGAGGAGCTTGGACCTTAGCAACCTCCGCCTTGGCTACTACCTTGGTCTTCTCCACCATCTCCTTCTCTTGCGGGTCTTGCATTGGGGGTATCAACTTGGATGCATCTACTATACCGAAGTCAGCGCCAAGAGCCTTCTCAGTAGCAACCTCTGGTGATTCCTTCTTGATATTTGCCAGGATAGCTGGAGCATCCTCGGCAGCATCTTGGTGAGTTCGCATAACTGCCTTGACAACAGTCTCCTCGGCAACCTTCCCAATTATTTCTTTCTGCTTGTCATTGTATTGAGAGCAGTTGTACATGGACTGGAGAGTCTTGGTCAGGGACGTTATGATGTCTGGTATGACCTGCCGAGTCATAGTCTTCTTGTAGTTCAGCGCCAGTAGATAGAACATGGCAGTAGGGATGACCCACAGCACGCAGATGATGGTACTGTATATGATGTACTGCATGTTGGTGGATGGCTTGAGCATGACCAGAATGATTATAGTGAGTACAGCGGCAATCAAGGCCACGACAACTATGCCGTTTCTGCGATGGAGGATGGACATCTTATATATATCCGGATTTAATAATGACTATACTCAAATCTATTTATGTAGCTCGTCGCGCACATGGCTCTTGGCAATAGCCTCCAACATGGTCTCCTTGTCTGCGGGAAGCTTCAGTGCTGCTGTCATATCATCACTCTCAGTCTGTTTGTTCTCCTTAGCAGTAGTATCCACAGCCGTGCGTACAATGGCTGCCAGTATCTCAGCTTGCTGTTCCTTGCTGTATGTACTGCCATCCATCATGCGTTGCATGGCGGTAGCTGCTGACATGGCCACCTTTGGAACCACCTCGGTACGGATGGCCTTCTTGTAGTTGTATATGAGCGCATAGTAGAGACTTGATGGGATGAGCCAGAACACACACACCAGAGCCGTGTATATGGTGCGCTGCTTGGGCGTCTCGGCGGGCATCACATACATGAGCACTACCGTTATGATAACAGCAATAACCACCAGCGCGGCGATGCCATTGTATCGGTGATGCAGAAACCCAGTCATATCTATATATGAGCCATATAATATACAAATGACTCAGATAAATATGATAGCCTGTGTGGATATGCTCAATGGCATAGGGCGCGGGGGAAAGATACCATGGAGCCTCAAACCAGACATGGAGTTCTTCAAGTACATGACATGCGGGAATGTGGTCATCATGGGGCGTGGAACATGGGCATCCATCAATAGTAAGCCACTGCCAAACAGAACCAACGTGGTCATAACATCGACGCCTATCCGCGACAGAGACATACCTACATTCTCTAACCTGTACGACGCCATAGACAGGTACAGAGGTCAAACCATATTTATCATAGGTGGAGCTCAGCTATACAGAGAGGCTATGCGATACGTGGATACAATCTACATAACCAGGATAGATATGGATGCAAGATGTGATACCTTCTTCCCATTCGAGCTGCTCTCAGAGCATGTATCCACATGTAGCTCATGGGTCAGCCACAAGAACACAAGATTCAGATTCGAGCAGTACTACAAATAAATAGCTGGCTATATATATTGGCACATGTGCGACATAGATACGCTCGAACTCATATTCCTCGGACTGCTGGTCTTCATCCTGCTATGCGTGCTATGGCAGCACAGGGAGACTATCATCCGATGGTTCTGCGGGGCTCATCATAAATGCGGCGGAACCGATTCGGAAAATGGATTGGACCCAAAGTTAGCAGACACGCCCTTATCATACAATGATAAGGTGATGACCATGGGCGAATATTGGGAGATTGTATCAAGAGACTCAAATGCAATCAGCCAAGCCAGTACGCTTCAGTGGGCTAATGATGTGCTAAGCCAACATAAGGATATGGAGGATGGGTTATCCATCTACATGGCAGTAATGAATCTATACTACAGATTCATAGACATGACTCCTAATAGCAAGATAAAGAAGGACTTGGAGCTGAACCTCAACGCTATTGCTGATAGCTACTCAGAATATTCAGATACTATAGCCAATATGGTAGGCACCGAATTGATATTCAATCTTGCTGATGTCGTGAATGATATACCGAGTGAGGATGATAGATACTCTAAGATTCTTGATATCATCAATAATCAAGATGTGGTCAAAACAATACCACAGGCTATAGAAGATGTCAATCAATACATGGCGGAAGAAGCTGTTGATATAACAGAAGCTGATGAAGCCGAGCTTCTCAAAGATATCCTTGTTGAGAAGAAGGTCAAGAAACCACAGGCAGAACCTCATTCATGGTTCAGCAAGAAGTCCAAGATAGTCGCCGGTACCAGGGTATACATAGACAATGCAGTTCCTCAGATTGGAGATAACCATCCGCGTCTTGGAGAATTTCTTGATGGACACCTCCCGATAAAGATATACTTCCCAAGACAGATATATCCGGGATGGCTGTCCACATTTGGTTTGTATTCCAATACGAGACGCAATGCCGAGAAACAGAGAGAAGATGCATTTTGGTTTATCATGGAAGGTACCAAGATAGTTCAGGTAGGCAATCATATACCATTCATTGACTTCATTAAAAACTGGAAGTTCATAACAACTATCAATGCCGTGAATGTGTATCAGTGGGCATTGGATGCGTCTAAGCAAGTCATAGAGAAATCCAAAACAATGCCACCAGAGTTTATCTACAGCGCCTATACCATCATCACGCGTTATTACCGAGCGTTCATTCGGATTACCGAAAACAAGATAACCAAGATTTCAAAGATAAACGCACATACCGATGGTATCGAACATGTACGGGAGTACAACAAGCACATATGTATCATGCTGGAGAACCTTCTTGTCGGATACCGATTGATAGATGAGATGTTTGGGAAGGATATGAAGAAGTTCTCAACGGAGTATATCAACTCGATGGTTCGTGTGTTCGAGGATTCGGCCAAGAAGACCTTTCCCACATTGGTCAACCCAAGCACAGATAAGATAAAGAGTAGGTTGATGGACAAGCTTAGAGATAGGGCATATGAAACTGGCAAACAATCGGTACTTCTAAAGAAACTCACTGGCAAACATAAGAAGATAACGGTAATGAAACCAGAGTCAGATATGAGTAGTGAGACAAGAACATATATTGAAGATAGTGGTCTCGATGGAATAGACGATACAAATATCGAGTCTGGTATTAGCTACAAGCAACGCAGACGTGAGAGAGCTCAACACATGAATAACTCCAATGTCATACATCCAATCTAATCTAATATACTGGATTTTTTTGTATCTTGTACAATATAACAACGATGCTGTGGTGTGCCCTTATATTAGTGTGTCTGCTCCTGCTCATAGCCATCATATGGATGGACATACAGTCCATCAAGGAGCCATTTACGTGTAGTACTCCGCCAACATCAGCTCCTCCAGAAACCACAACTACTGTAAGTATGGTTTCTGGTACTGTAGATGCAACTCCGCCATCGATGTTCATGTTGCCATCCGATAGTACTACTACATACACCACCCTGGTTGGCAACAAGTTCACGTTTAGGTTCCAGACAGATGGCAATCTGGTCATCTCCGACAATACACTCAACACACCCACGTTCTCCAGCCAGACGTTCAACAATCAAAACTCCAAGCTATCCATGCAGGCTGATGGCAATCTTGTCATATACAACAAGGATAACCAGGCCATATGGAACGCAGACAAGCATACTCCTGGTACCCACATGACGTTCGATGGTAATACTGGACAAGTGGATTATGTGGATAGCTCCAAGATATCCGAATTCATGCTGCCAACCAATGTCATTGTCAATCCATTTACATATGTTGGGAAAAATCACACTCTGAAGTTCCAGCCAGATGGAAATCTTGTGGTATACAACAACGCATCCAATGCGGCCACATGGTATTCCGGCACAGATGGTCATCCCGGCTCCAAACTGTTTATGCAGGCCGATGGTAATCTTGTCATATACGACAAGGATAACAAGGCCTTATGGGCATCCAATACCCATATATCCGGCACTCACCTCAAGTTCGATGGATTGTCTGGTATGCTGTATATGGTATCTGGTGCTTCTGGCGGTGTCATCACTACCATGCTCAACAACACGATTGTCTCCATACCATCATTCAGTACTCCCAATAACTTGGGTTCTACCATCATGGGTGGCGGTCCAGGGCAATTCAAACTCGCGTTCACGCAGGGTGCACTTACTATATCTGACCAAGATGGAAGGGATGTATGGCATACACCAACCAAGAATGTCGGCTCATCTCTGGTCATGAAGGACAATGGAGATATCATCATCTATGGCAACAAACCAGACACTTCTAATATTGCATGGTCCAATATCAGCCCATCTGGTTCTCGTCAAGACAAGGTATCATATAACTTTGCAGTAGCAACTGGAACGCTGTCCATCACAACAGCTGCTGTACCAACCACGTTGGTGGATGCATATCCACGAACACTGAATAACTGCCTGGCTTATGGAGATGCCCACAATGGCAACTATCCATTGTTCGGCATGAAGCTTTCGCCAACCCAGGACATCACCATATCTCGCAATGGCTCGACGCTCCAATACAAGAATGGTGCCATCAACATCCTTGACAAAAATGGAGATGCTGTGTTCACTACTGGTACCACCAATGGCAGTAATTACTGGGAGGTTGCTGTGCAGGATGACCGAAACCTGGTTATATATGTGAAGGGAGGAGCTGTGTGGAGCAGCAAGACCGATGGAACGTGGGCAATCCCATACTTCAACAGCATCAAGGCATCCATAGATTTCGTGGAGAATAATGTCGTTGTTAAGCGACTTGGCGGCTACACAACGCCAACTGGCGACTACGTTAAGATAGATGCCACCGATGCCCCACTGAATGACATCACTCAAGTAGCCGGAAGTCCAACCGCGGACACACTGAAGGGTAAGTGCAATGACCTCATCAATTGCCTGGGATTCAATCTTGGAGGATACCTTAAATCTGATGTGTCCAAGTTGCAGGACTCAGCAGCCAACACTACATACGTGAAGGCTTTGCGAACCAGATATCCGTACAAGCTATACAAGGACAAGAACTCCCCAGGCAATGATATCAAACATGTGGAAGGAGCAACGCCGGAACAGACTCGTGCCATGTGTGATATGGAACCAGGATGTAAGGGATACAATCCAGATGGCTGGATTAAGAGTGCTATTGGACCTCTTCAGGATGCTCCAGGCATTGATATCTATGTCAAGGATGTCAGCGCGCCAACATACACCATGTATGTAGATAAGGATAACGCTGGTAATGATATCCGACAGGTCAAGACATCTGATGTCCAGGAGATGGTAGCCCAGTGCGAAGCTGACCCAGCATGCAAGGGGTTCAATACGGGTGGATACCTTAAGAGTGTTGTTAATGCAGCAGCTCTTACTGAAAATAAAGGATACACTATGTATATCAAGGATCCGCGACCAGCTACAGAACTTGGACTCAAGAACTACAGCTACACATTCTCTAATTAGAGCGGTCAATAAAAATATTTAGAACCATATAGCCAATCATGGAGGTAGTGCATCAGCCCAATACACTGTTCGAGCGAGTCAAGTTTAATGCCATTCGCTTCAACCGATACATAGGCAAGCATCTCATAGTGGCTGTGCTCATCGTCATCGTCATCTTCATTCTCATCAATAGCTTCCTCATGTACCATGTAGATACCATCGGGGCCTTCAACAATAAGAAGGGCACCAAGATGGATGCCTTCGTGGATGGCATCTACTTCACATCAACCACCATGTCTACTGTGGGCTATGGGGATATCACACCACAGACCAAGAGCGCCAAGATATTCACTACGTGCATGCAGGTGGTGGTTCTGTTCCTCAGTATGCGGCTGTTCGATACGGCCAGCCAGATGCGGGTGGGCCCCAAACTCATGTAGATGCAAAATTGACAGCGATATATTAAAAAAATATACAATGCAGACCAATCTTCAGTTCCAACATAGCGCCTACCTCAAGGCAGATAACAGACATGATGTTGATGAGATGATATTTCCATCATATGAACAGATGAGAGCAAAGGCCATAGAGACTGACTGGGCTTCTGATGTATTGAAGGATATCCATATCAACCCCAACTGCATTGAACTGCTCAGAGAGTACT
>JACCDR011240750.1_pt1 | contig 11093 bp, 7 predicted proteins | sample 7446431 | NCBI WGS metagenome assembly JACCDR01 (sample SAMN15323443, study PRJNA562643) | freshwater metagenome | isolation source: river surface water | place: USA:Blue River Watershed | collected 2017-08-17 | reverse complement strand
GTAGCTGTTAAAACCAAAGACCTGGCTGATCACATCAACTCCCTGATCTGCGATCGTTTCGAACTCCTTATCAAGCTGGGCGTCACCAGCGACATCACCATCGAGTTCACTCGCACTGAGCTGCGTGAGCGGGTCACTAAGACCGACCGCATCAAAGATGTCAGCATCTCTGGCATGATCAAGAAACTTCGCCATCTGGGCTATCATGTCCGTGGTGAAGAAGATGGTGAGACTTTCCAGGTCACCTTCCGCGTGCTCGAGTATCTCACTCGTTCGGCTACGCTGAAAGAAATGGAAGAAACCAACGACTACCTCGAAGACATCGCCATGCGCCCGACGGTGGTGCGTGCGGCGAGTGCTGACGAATGATGGACAATAGTGCTCCAGAGGCACCAGAACTCTCTCTGGAAGTGATGTTGGCGGACATCCAAGATCTCACTGCGGGTAGTTTAACTATCCTCATCAATGAGTTCAAGGACGGTGGCGGTACTATCGAGGACGCTGTCGAACATCTGCAAACCGTTGCTGGGCTCTCCGATGACGTGGTACTTGCCATGCTCGAGGTGGATCGCATCGTTCAGATCACCTGTCTGGGTGTGACGGATGAAGATGAAGTAACAGTCTGGTCTCACACGTTTGAAGACGCTGTGCGCCAAACTTACTTCGCACTCCACATGGCACTCGGAAAAGAAGGGGCATAATTAGGGCGAGTGAGAGAGCTTCGGCTCTCTCACTCTCGAGTCCGCGTTAGACTCTTTTTTTTTGCTTGTTTTCGACTTTATGCAGCCATTGGTTCTTGCGAATCCCACCAGACGTTTGCATTGCCACCTTCAGACGCCGGTCTACCGCCCACTTTCTTAAGGGTGCGGTCTACTTTACCGTAGTCGTCAGGGATGTTACCAATCTTCTCGAACTTCAGAACGCAGTACAGATCTTTCTCTGGAGTGATCGTGACCTTACGGTGTTTACCGCGTTGGATAGTGAGGTAGCTCTCGCCGTTGAATTTCTCGATGTGAATCGTGATCTCCATGTCAACCTCTTGGTCGACTGTGCGGCAGGAGTCGTAGTAGCCTTTGTTGGCAATCTCTTGAACGAAGTTCTCGATCTGTTGCCGTACCAACTCTTTGGCTTGCGTAGAGAGCTGGTGAGGGGTAATGAAGGTAATGCCACGGGGTGCAGTGAAGTTGCGCACACGACGCACGAGGTCGCGTGTCTCGAAGCCGTGAGGACCTTGTTGGCAGCCCTTCTTCGAGATCATGTTCAGGTAGTCGAACACGCAGCAGTGAACTTCGTAGCCATCGGACTCGTACTTGGTGATCAAGTCAAACAGGTCACGGTAGCTGAACATCGATGGGTCAACCCGCAGCATGCGGATGTGGTACCCGTTGCCCATCAGGCGGCTCTTAACGTACGCAGCAGCTTCTTTCTCATCTACCCCACGGATAGATACTGCTTCGCCGGTTTCGTTCTCCTTAATGGAGACGTAGAGCTGCATGACGTTGTCGATGAGGTTGTTCTCTGCCGAGATGTGCAGGAGTAATGGTTTCTTCGACGGGTCACGCATGTACGGTCGATTGTACAGTGCGAACTGTTTAAACAGGTTCAGGGTAAAGCCTGTTTTAAAGTTGTGTTGCAGTGCGCCCACCAGAACGAATTCACCACGACGGAAGCCGTCTTGGTCACCACACATCCGGTTCACACCCTGCCAGCCCGTACGAAGCACACCGTTGCTCGAAAGCTCTTCCTGCGCCTGGTTCATCAGGGCCATCACAGCTTCGTCGTCATCGAGGTCTACAGAGCCTACAATCGCAGGGTTCTGTTCCACCGTCTGCATCTGAGCCAGTGGTTCCAACTGACCCATGATGTCATGGACGAAGTTCTTCCAATCCACGCTGTGTGGGTTGAAGGTTGAAGCCGAATATGCTTGCTTCAAGATGTCCGTGATCTGAGCACGGTTCATATACGAGTTCAGTTCAGCCCGATACTCAAGGATCGCTTTCTTGAGCCAGATCTCGTTCTCGATCGGATGTGTTGCAGCTTCGAAGGCTTGATACAGCTCGTCCTCGTCGCCTACGTTTACACGTATCTTTTGAAGCAGGATAGTCCTGTCATAATCCTGGCTCGGAGGATTAGAGATCATCCACAATGCGGTGTTTCTCAGAGCCTTGAGCGATTCACGTCCGCGGTCGGCCTCCATTGCCGTTTCTGGGATACGGACAGTGGCCACAACTGAGTTAGCCAACTCGCTCGAGTTAGAGTTACGAGTCTCCAGTTGGCTTTCTCGATACAGAAGTGTAATCACCTGTATCAATAGCAGTTTTTCATCCATCACGGTTTTCCTAACGCGGAGTCTGTATAAATGAGAGTAGTCTTGGTACCCCTGTGGCTTAAGAAAGCCCTGGAATACGCTAAAGTCGATTTAGCAACGGTGAACGACTTCCACCAGTTGACGGCTATACTATCCCCTGAGGATGTAGCCAAATATGTGCTGCTCAACGAGAAGCGTGAAGCACTGTTCTCCCGCGCCTTCGCGGAGACCTTCCCGTCGACCTGCACCTTACTTCTGTGTGACCCACCGAAGGGTTCAGAAGATAGGTATCGTAAGATCAGTCAGATCGTTGACTACATGCGCGCCAAGAGCGTTTCCAGCTTCAATGCTGACGAAGCCTGGCTGGGTCGCGACGATGCTTCCAATGACGAGTACACTCTCACTGTACAGTCCGTGGAATCCGATACGTTAATTGTTACACCTATCTTAGGACAGATGGGCGAATCTCCCTATGTCAACGGAGAGACCTTCCTGGACGAGCTGATGACCCGCTGGGTTATCGCTAGTGGATTGGTGAACGTCGCTCGTTCCGACTTCTTCCGTGAGTGGCTTGCTTCTCTCGGTAAACCTTGAAGTACGTAAATACGTATTTTATGTTTCAATGACTCTGCAACTCGGTTTGCTGTAAATGTTTAATTATATAGCAGCTATAACCGATACCGTTGTTTAGTCGCAACTGGTAAGGCAGCGTGCCGATTCCACCCCACTTGTACTTTCGTGAAAGTAAAAAGGACACAGATATGTCATTCCTGAAATTCAAAGGCTCTGCTGGTTCGCCTCTGAACAACGTCGTCTCGGCCCTGCGCCAAACCATCGCTGCTCAAGGCACCGACGTTGCTTCGCGTGAAATCACCGGTCAACTGGTCTCCATGGAATCCCTGGACGAAGGTCAGTTCGCTGAACTGGATCGTCGTGCCAAGGACATGAGTCGTGAGATCAAAGACGCTTTCGCTCAGCTCCGTCCTTCGATGGAAGACGGCGAGACTGGCGAAGACGGCGAAGAAGATCTGACCGAAACCCAACTGCAAGCCGGTGCGATCGCCGCCATGGCTGCTGGTAACCCGGCCGAATACGCCGAAGTCGCCATGCGCTCCCAGGCTGCCGGTGACAACGTCGTCGACATCGGTTCGAGCGGTGCTGCTGGTGTCGTTGACACCCGTGACACTCCGTCCCTGGAAAGCTTCGACGAGCGTGAACTGGCCAAGTTCCTGCCGTACTCCATCGTGTTCAACGTCAAGGCCGCTGTCCAGGACAGCTTCTCCGAGATGTGGTACCCGACCACCGTCGTACCGCCGGAGCAAGGCGGCCTGGACATCACCGTCCGTCGTACCCTGGTACACAACGCCATCCAGCACAGCAACACCGGTAAGGTGACTGACTGGAACCGTAAGAACCTGGTCGACGCTGCCATGGACCACAAAATCCTGGCCGACGAATCCACCAGCCTGATCCCGGTCGTTCTGGCCAACGGCGGTAACGCCGACAAGTTCATCGACGCCGCCCTGGTCGCTCCGACCGTTCGCCGCATCTCGAACATCGACGTTCCGACCGCTCCTCTGGCGATCAACGTTGAGCTGAACCTGCTGGGTCTGTCGCAGCACCCAGGTCTGATCGGCGCTGGCATCATCGACCACACCGACGCGATCGACAACTCGATCGGTCTGGAGAACATCTACATCCAGCTCGCCGACGGCGAAGCTGTGAAGTTCTCCACTGCACGTCTGGCTCGCAGCCACTTCGTGAAGTCGGTTGAAGGCGCCAACCGTGAGATGAACCTGAACTTCAAGACCGCTGACCTGGTCCTGGACAAAGACACTCTCACCACCGCTGGTGTTGCTCCGACCCTGCTGGCTGCTATCACCGCTGCGAAAGTGACCGTGCGCCTGGCTGTCAACCTGAACGGCGACTTCGACACTCAGCTCGGTAACGGCCGCGTGTACTCCTCGCCTGTCACCGTTGACTCGATCATCAACGAAGACGGTACCGAAATCAGCCTGGTCTCCGGCGCTGGTGCTCCGATCGTCGCTTCGCTGAAAGACGCCAAGGTCGTGGCTTACGATCTGAAGGCTGCTCGTACCAACAGCAACCGTCGTACCCGTGGTCTGCTGCTGGACACCAACGACCGTACCTTCCGTTTCCACATCCCGCTGGGTGCTCCGATCTCCGCGCCTTCCCCGGCCGGTTCGAACCGCGACGCTCGCGACCTGGAAATGCTGATCAACGCCGTGCGCGTGCGTAACACCAACAACGCGGTCACCCGCCTGTTGAACTACGCCGAAACCCTGAAGTCCTACGCCAAGGCCGTGAAACGCCAGGACACCATCCCTGAAGTGGAAGGTGTTGGTCGCTTCCTGATCAAGCCTTTCTTCGAAGAGAAGGAAATCGATCTGGAGCAAGAGATCAACTCCATCCGTGACATGGACCGTGCCCAGGACATCAACGCCATCCTGGTCAACGCCATTCGTGACGTGTCCTACCGCATGTACCGCGACACCGGCTACCAGCCTGCGCTGAACGCTGCCGTAACTGGCTCGCAACAGCCGAAGCTGCTGATCGGTACCGACGTGGTTCTGCAACGTCACCTGATGGTCGTGGGCGACAGCCGTACCTTCGGTATCGCGTTCCCCGAGTACCAGATCGAGTCCTCCTTCGACTTCCGTATGAAGGACCTGATCATCATCGGTCTGACCCGCATGGGCCAATCCGAAGGCATCGACCCGCTCACCTTCGGTGTGCACGCGTGGATTCCTGAGCTGGCCTCCAGCATGATGGTTCAGCGCGACGGCGGTACCTACCCAGAAGCGATGGTACAACCGCGTAACCTCCACATCAACCACCTGCCAGCCATGGCTGTGATCAAAGTGAAGGGGTTGGACAAAGTTCTCACCAACAAAATCGTTGTGGCTACTCAAGAGCAGCCGTAAGCGACCGTTGGTTGAACTGGTCACAACCACTAGACTTCCTGGTCTACGGTTGGTTGCACCTCTCTAGGAGCTTCGGCTCCTGGGGAGTGTCCTTTAAGTGGGGACTCAAAGGAACCCTCCTGAGCTTTCGGGCTCAGGAGGAATTCCTTCTTTTATGCCGCCTTTAAGCAAACCTATTTCAAGTGTATATTATCAAAGTGTACAACCACAGAGGAATCGCACGTTCTACCAAAAGACAATCGAATAGCTATCCCTATTGTCAGTGTGAACCTATGAGCCAATATATCCACAACAACCAACTGATAAACCGAGAAGCATCCCTGACCGAAGTGCCTGGCGCACTTGAATTAGGTCCCGGTGCACAACTTTCCATAGAGAAGGAGTTTTATAACGGGTTTAGAGTTCCCGTTACATTAGTTGACCGTTCTGGTATGCCCCTGACTATTCAGCCCATGAATATCAAGGCTCTTAACAAATTCATCGTGCGATACACGATCAAGTATCGACACGGTGTAAAGATTGACGTAGACCGCCTATCAAATGCTACCTCTGATGGAATGCGCGCTTTGCGTGATGCAGTCCTCCAGGGAAGTGTGCGACAGCGAATGGGGCAGTGTTTTGCCCAAGTGGACTACGGAATAGATGAAGCCGATGTGGCTGCATCTGGAGGATCATTATACCTCGTAAACCTTGACGTCGTGGTTTCCACGATGCAAGGGGGTTATGTCCCGCATCATCCTTTCAGTATGGAAGGAATTCGCAACCGCCTAGTAGCAGAGAACGAAACGATCAACACCGTGGGAGCGGTGGGGTACTTCCTACAGATTGTCGATAACGAAGACATCTTCGGACCTCGTTTCATTAACATCAACAAAGAGATCTATCTTGTGCAGCCTACGAAAGATCCCGGACGCAAGTCTGGTGTCTATCGGGCATCCACCGCGCCTGTTTCCGAACAAGGGGGAGTCGGTGCACCAAGGTCAGATTACTTCGCCTTCCCGGAAGCTGAGGAATTCCTGGGAATGTTTAAGTCCTACGAGGAAGCAATGGTGTTGGGAGACATTGCTGCTGAGAGGAAACGTGAACTGGATCAGTATGCTCACGAGTTGAAGGAGACGGAACATCGCCTTCGTCTGGAGCGGCTACAACGCGATCAAGAACACGAAGAGTGGAAACGCAACATCGAAGAAAGGCGCGTCGCGGAGGAAAGTGACCGTAAAACGCAGGAGCACAGGTGGAGACTGGAAGAAGCTCGTATCAACGAAGCCGCAGCCAGACTCAAAGAGGAACAAACTCGAGTAGAGCACTTAAGAGCGATTTCGTCTCTTGAGCGCAAAGATCACTACGAAGAACGCAGTTATGCGAGGAAAGATTCTTCGGAGTTTCTCAAGTGGATTCCCGCCATTGCTACTGGACTAGCGGCTATCTTTCTAGCATTCAAGTAGTTTGATAGATAGACAGGGGCGTAACAACCAATGGATAACCTCCTATTTGGCCGGATTCATGAAAAGGCCATACCCCGTATGAATGAAAAGGTCATGAGAGGCCTGGCCGTAGAGCAAATGCGGGTAGTTGAGCGTCATGTGGATGGGTTGTTCAGAAGTATCTCTAAAAGCTTCCCCCCAGGGTTGCGCTATGAAGGCTGCACTCGCTGCACCCCTCAGGAAGAGTACAACGTGGTCACGCCAAAGCGGAGTGGGAAGCCGGTGTTCGACATCGCGCGGAACAATCTGTTCTTGATGAAGTATCGGTTCACGTACAACGGGGAACCTATGTACGAACCGCATATGTACTTGCCATATATGACCCAGGCAGGTTTGATCACGATTCGTGGCAGTACGTTCTCGATCAGTCCAGTACTGGCCGACCGTGCTATCAGCTACGGTGTTAACACGATCTTTATCCCACTCCAGGTAACGAAACTTACCTTCGAGCGGTTGGATCACACGTTCCGTATTTATGATCTCGACGATGGCAACCTCGAGACCAGTTGGAACGAAACGGCGAACGTCGCATGGGCGACGGTCTATAATCGAAACCCTGCGCAGGGAACAGGAAACAGAAATCGCATCACAGCGAAACACACGATGGCGCACTACCTCTTTAGAAAGTATGGGGTTAGCCAGGCGTTTAAAATGATGTCAAACACGGACGTGTTCGTCGGGTATCCCGACGAGATCAATTACGACATCTACCCGAAGGAAGAGTGGCTGATCTGCGGCTCCAAGCAAATCTGTCCACGCAGCCTTCGGGGTGTAAGACGTAGCGGGTACATTCCAACGAATATCCGCTTAGCAATTCGCCGTACGGCTTGGACTACCCAGAACATCGGTTTGGTGGCCGGGTTCTTCTACATTACGGATCATTTCCCGCAACGTGTAGAACCCGAGTTCATTGAGAGTACCCGATTCTGGCGTATTCTGCTGGGGCACCTGATCTTCGGCCCAGGGCAAAGTGAAGGTAAACTGGCAGACGAGATTGACAACCACATCGAGTCCTTGGATGAATCCTTGGACGAACGGTCGCGGTTGGACCTTCTCAGTGAGAATATCCACGCAAATGACATATACCAACTGTTCGCGTTCATCATTGGAGCGCTCTCAGAGATGGTCATCCAGTCGGACAACGTCGAGTCCACGATGTACGACAAGGAGTTGATGGTATTGCGTTACGCTTTGTTCGATATCAACAAGGCTATCTCTCACTTCAAATTCGCCTTGCAGAAGGCGGTACGGAAACCAAAAGTTAAAGAGGAAATCAACAATGCACTACGGCGGAACCTGACTGTAGATGCGATCATGAAAATCAACCGGCAGCACGGCGAAGTGGCAGGTGTTTCAAGTCCCGGCGATAACCTGTACTTTAAAATCACGTCGAACCTGGTCCCTCAGACCAGCGCTACTGGTAACGGTCGCAACAGCGGGAAGTCTTCTGCTGGAGATGCGTCCAAATTGTTGCACTCGTCGATTGTTGAGGTGGGTAGTTACAATAACCTGCCTAAGGCGAGCCCGAGTGGGCGTACGCGAATTTCGCCTTACGTTCAATACGATGATTCTTATCGTGTTGTCAGGAACGAGAAGTTCCGAGCATTGATTGACAACGTACAACGACGAATCCAATTTACGAAATACGCTTAGGTGGAGTTAACCCAGCATGTCGTTCTTCAACCAATCCAACAACATGGGTAATCGGCAGTACTCTGCTAACGAGCCAAACCCCCAGTTCTACGTACAGGGCGCACCGTATCAGATTCCTTTCCAGAATCAGTTCCCTGCGATCGTGAACGGGTACGTGATCAAACTTCTGCAAGACAACGCGCAGAAAAACCCTCTGCGTTGCTACATGTTCAACATGGCGTCGGACAACGCCTGGCAGAATGACACGTTCTACACGCTGCTCAACGGCACCACGCAACTGGCCGAAGCTATGGCAAAACTGCCCGCTAGCCAAGGCCAGTCGCAAGAACAAATCGTGGCCAATGCTGCGAATGAGATCGTCACTTGCTACACGGCGACTATCGCGCAGCAAAACCCGATGGTGAAGAACATGATGGGTGTCGGCATTGAAGCCGAGATCCAGCGTCTGTTGCAGCGTCAAGATCAACTGGCTCAAGCAGTTGCACAGGTCAACCAACAAACTCAGCAATTCCCGCAGAGTTCGTGGCCGAATACCAACCAACAACCCAACAACGCCTGGCCTGGAAACCAGCAGCAGTCCTCGTTCCAAGCGGCGCGCCAGGGTACTGGCTGGCCGTACAACGGCGGCGGTGCACCAGCAGGTAACCCCAACATCAACTGGGGTCGCTTCGCTGGTACGCAAAGCACCATCGCACAAGCCAACGCAGTCTACGATAACCCTAACTCGGGGTATAAAGGACGGACGGCCCTGCGCCCTCAGGGAGCTTTACCAGCTCCTGAACAGGTGCAACAGGAAACCCCGGCTTCTACCTCCAACGCTTTTGTGGCATCTCGTGGGCGCAGTTCTCAAGGGCCAGTGCAACCTACGAATCAACCCAACGGTGTCGTGGAGGAAATGTTCAATGACTTCGGGACTACCAACGTGCAACAACCACCCGTGAATAAGCAGCAACAAGAATTCGCTGCGCGCATAGAAAAACAACGGGCTCAAGCGGCTCTTACTCCCGAACCTTTGGTGGAGCCTGTTCAGGCACCTACCGCTGGGGATGCAGCACTACACAGTAAAGTGGATATGAACTCGATCAACGAGGATCGTCCATACGACTACGTACGCCTGCAAAACGGTAGCGAGATTCGTCCGGCTCACTCCAGCGGCTGGGATCGTACTTGGACCATGGATAACCCATGGCCTGAGGCATTCAACCCACTCACCCACATGAAGTTCCACGTTCGCACCCCACAGGCAGACGGCACCTTCGTTGTGAAAGAAGTCGTGAAGGAAATCAGTGAGGCCGAAATGGAACAGATGGAATACCTGCAACACGAAATCCGTCAGCGTAAGCCGTACCAACTGGATGAAACCAAGGTGGTGCTGCCGACCAACTGGCGCGAAGTAGCTGATCTGGACAAACCGCAAGTGGTTGTCGATCCTGAGGACCACAGCGAAACACCTGTGGAGAATCCTGAGGTGAAGATCATTCCGACAGAGATCGAGGCCCACTCCTTCCAGGAAGCCGAGATCAAGTGCCTCAACGAAGTCCTGAAACTGGGCTCGGAAAACTTCGAAGGGAAAGTACGCGAGTACTACTTCCGTGAGATGAAGCCGATCTCCGTGGACGGCGCCATGATTGGCGTGATGTTGGAATTGGCCAAGAAGCAGACCCTCGTGGGCGCAGCACGCTTCCTGGCTGACCATATGGAGCGTGAGCAGATCACTGCTCGTCTGTACAACGTTCTGAACGAAGCGCTCACCGAGCGTGTGAACGAAGCGCTGGCTATCAACCTGGGTTACGGTAACGCCCTCGAAATTGAAAACTTCGTGGCCGACATCGAATCCCTGGGCGAAGCACTGCTCGAAGATCAAATGGGTCTGCTGTGGACCCTGCTGAACCAAGAGCGTGCTGAAGACATCATCAAGGCTGTGTCCAACATCCTCAAGGGTGACGAGTACTGGGATTACCTGAGCAAGTTGGGTGATCAGATGACTCGTGAGAACAAAGCCAAGGTGAACTCGGTGCTGGCTCGCTTCGAGAAGTTCTCGGTGACTCACGTACCGTGGCCTGTCGAGATCTATGGCGATCAGGCACAATCGGTGAAAGCTTCGACCCAACCTGAACTGCACTCGGCCTGTGCGGCTCTGCTGGAGCGTTGCAAGCAACAGTCCGTCAAGTTTAGCCGTCACTACATCGTAGACGTCTACGGTCGCGTGACGGAAGTGCTGCCGGGCTACCTCGGCATGAAAGCTGTACTGGTACGCAGCGTTAAGCTGTAAGCAACGGTGGGGACCTTCGGGTCCCCACTATGCCCTAACTATGACCTAAGAAGGTTTATTATGGCGTTGACCATTCTGCTGTTCAAGAACTCCCCATGGGAAAACTGGGATCACGAGAAAGATCTCAACGACCTAGTTACCCACATCGATGTATTGGACGGACTCAACCTTCGGGGTGAAGTCATCCACGGTAACTTCGAAATTCAACGCATCAGTACGGGTGAGAAACAGGCCGAGGAACAGTTCGGCTACATCGTCACCTTGAACGACCACCACTTTCACACCAAAGATGTCTACATGGTGTTGTACGGGGTGGGTGAGCCGAGTAATCCGGTGGTTGCCGAAACCGCTAAAGCTGTACGCAACACTATCTGCGTGGATGTGGTCGACGGTTACATGATCAAAGACAACTGTGTCCTGCGGTTCGACGG
>JACCDR010520085.1_pt1 | contig 11093 bp, 14 predicted proteins | sample 7446431 | NCBI WGS metagenome assembly JACCDR01 (sample SAMN15323443, study PRJNA562643) | freshwater metagenome | isolation source: river surface water | place: USA:Blue River Watershed | collected 2017-08-17 | reverse complement strand
CCACGTCTGGAGTGTTCCCCGATTCCAAAGCTCTCTCAGCCAAGAACACAGTTGAGGGCTTTCTCATGCGACTAGCGGCTCAACGTCAGATCCGATTCCCGTCTATGTGGGACAACTTGGAGAAGGAAAAGAAGTTCGAGAAGTTCCGAGGCGCGTATGTGATGGAGGTTCAGCCCGGGATTAAGCGTAACGTTCACGTCTGCGACTTCTCTGGGATGTACCCAGCCAATATCCAATCTTGGAACATGAGTCCAGAGACCCTGAGACCAGAACTCTCAGGGAAACCAGGAGAGAAGCTCAAGGATGTGATTGCTCGTCTTCCTCCAGGACACTGTGTTGCTCCCACAACACTAGCAGTGTTCACCAATGAACCTGTTGGGATCCTCTCTGTAGCCGTCGATGAACTGAAAAAGACGCGCAAGCGCTACAACAAGATGCGGGACGAGGCTAAGCCTGGTTCTCCTGAGTGGGAGGATGCCGACCGTCTCTCGCAGGGGTGCAAGATAACGGTGAACTCCTGTTTTGGGGTCGTCTCTTCTCCGTTCTCACGTCTGTTCGTTCGAGAGGTTGGAGAGTCCATCACACTTGCTGGGCAGTGGCTCATCCGGGAGACGATGAAGCTAGGTGAAGAACGAGGGATCAAACCTATCGCTGGGGACACAGACTCTACCTTCGCAGTTGGTGTTGGAGCAGAGGCCTTCCGCGAGTTCGTGCAGACCTGCAACAAGGAACTCTATCCTAGGATCCTCAAGGAGCTTGGGTGTGTTCGGAACGAGGTAGTTCTCGACTACGAGAAGGAACTAGACCTCATGGTCTCTGTAGCCAAAAAACGCTATGCTGGCCGTTACCGAACATACAAGGGGAAGCCGGCAAAGTTCGACATGAAGCCAGTGATTAAGGGCTTCGAGTACAAGAGGGGAGACTCGCTTCGCATCACTCGCCACTTCCAAGAGGAGGTGATTCGAAAACTTCTGCTCATCGGTCAACCACTCCCTGAGGAATACCCTGTGAAGCCTCAGGACTTCCACGAGCTGATTGAACAGTACAGGAAGCTAGTCCTGGAAGGTGAACTCACCCTCCGTGATCTGACAGTCTCTAAGTCTCTGTCCAAGGATGCAGACGACTATGAGGTAAAGAAGAAGAAGGACGGGACGGATTGTGCTCAGCCGATCCATATCCAGATCGCCAAGCTCTTGGAGTCGCGTGGGGGGAGTGTGTTTGAGGGAACGCGGATTGAGTACGTGATCACTAGTGGAGAGCCGCTCCAAGCTGTACCACTCTCTGACTACACCCCGGGGTGTGAGGACCGTGAGCATTACTGGCTTAAGCTTGTGTTCCCTCCAGTCGAACGCGTGCTCCAGGCATGTTGGCCAGAATACATCTGGTCTCGGTATCGGGAGGTCCCTGGGAAGGGTGGGGGGAAGGGGCGTTCTAAGTACGGTCCAGGGCAGACTCACATGGACTTCTTCTGGGAAGCTTCTGTGAAGGGGAAGCGATAGGAAATCGATTTCCTATCCAGCATCATCTCTCCCTATGAGACGACGGTTAGGCGATAACCCTATTCCTCCCCCAGAAACGAAACCTATCTTTTCAAAGGATTTGGAGGAGTTCAAACAGGAAGTTTTGAAAGAGAAGTTGGAGCTGGAGTCTCGAACAACAGAACCAGCTCCTCCCCCTTCTACTCGTTCCGATGAAGGCTCTCATCTCTCCCGAGGGTTTGAGAGGATCGTAAAATCGATCTTCGATGATGGACCGGAGATTGATGAACAGTTCGCAGAGCTCCGAGAGAAGCTAGCCTTCGACGAACGAGCGTCTTCCAAGTCCTCCGGACAGATTCAGGATGCTCTGGATCGTGCGTCTGAGTACTCCCAGCAAGCTGCAGAGCTTCTTGCTCGCGCCAAGATCAACCTGGAGCGGTTCGAAGCCTACGCTTCGGTTACAGAGTCCGCTATTCGCGAGCGTGCTCATAACGAGCTCACTCAACAGAAGGAAGACGGAACCTATAAGGGTCGCTTCTCCAAGGATGATGTTGAGTCTGTGATGACTCAGATTGCAGCCGACGAATACTCAGCTCTCAATGTGAAACGTGCTGAGGTGAAGCGAACGATCGATGTTCTCGAAGCCCTAGCAGCGAATTGGGTGGATCGAACCCGCAATCTCCGCGCTATGCTAGCGATGGGACGAGGCGTATAGCTCACGTCCTGAAACAGTATCTGCAACAGTTTGAAAAGGTGAAGAAGAATGACTGAGCAACAGTATGGATCTGCGAACCGTGAAATGGATATGGAGGAGTTCGCGGGGCATGATGGTGGAGGAGGAGAACGTCGTGGTTCTAGCTTCCTGTCCTGGAAGAAGGACGATAAGGGAACGGTAGATGTCTGGTTGACTCAAGCCCCTTGTGCGGTTTGGCGACACTCCTGGCATCGGATCACGAAGTTCAAGGAGGAAGGCGAGGAGAAGGAAAAGGTTGGGATGTTCGTTTGGAACACCCTCGAGACTGAAGATCGAATCAAGGATCTCCGTCGCCAGGGTTACTACTACAACACCGATCCCGACGATCTGAACTCCCGCAAGGAACCACTCGTAGATCCGTTCCTCAAGTTCTGTGAGTGGCTCTTTCGCTCAATCGTTCAAGGGGCGATCGATTGGACCGATCCGATCTTTAATTTCGAGGCTGAAGACTCAGACAAGAACCTGGTGATTCACGCTGGCGGGTTCCTTCGCATGTACCCACGCAACTGGGAGGAAGCGAAGAAGTTCCTGGACGAGAAGGAGATCAAAGCGGAGCAGAAGAAGTTCAAGGACCAAAACATCATCCTCAAGGACTCGTTCAAAGAGAACGGGACGATCCAGCTCAAGTACATGTTCGTCGTTGTCGACCACGCGAACCTGGACAAGGGGCCACAGGTAGCGATGGAGGCAGAGGCGCTAGGAACGAAGGTCAAAGGCCTGTACTCCCATCGCAAAGAGAAGATCGAAGCTCAGAACAAGAAGCTCTCCAAGCAAGAGATCGCAGCCAAGGCGAACCCGATTCGTCAGGTTTGCATGCGCTGGAAGTTCGACAACTCCAAGAACTTCTCAGAGAAGTACGATGTGATCGAGCTGGACGGAATTGAGCTCACAGAGGAGATCACAGACTCTTTCGACATGGAAGGACCTGACGTTGCCGCCCTCACAGGTCCCGGTAACGTTGCTCTTCTCAAACAGAACTTCGAATCCCACTGGTGTCACGAGGAGGTTACTCCTCCCTGGGACGAGATCTTTGCAGAGGGATTCAAGGCTGCATCTGCAATCGAGAAGGCTCGCAATCTCAAGCCCGGCTCACTCACTGAGCTGAACACCGAATTCAACCACGGAGCGAACAGCAAGGATGAGTCTGATGTTCCGATGGTGGATTGCGAGGCTTGCAAGAAGCCGATGCCTGACGATGCTCTAGAGTGCCCCCATTGCAAAGCGGAGTACGTAGCTCTTGAGGCAGGAATCATCTGCCTCAAGAAGCAGACGTGTACGACTTGCAAGGAGACCTGGAACGCAGACGAGGGTAAGTGCAAGAACTGTGGAGCTGAGTATGAGCTCTCAGACGATGAGGAGAATCCTGGGTTCACCCAAACGAAGGCTGGTGTGATCCCAGAGAAGAAAAGCGAAGAGAAGAAGGCTACGGACGCGCCCCGTCAGTCCCGCCGTCGTCTCTCCACCTGAGTTTTTTCCCGTCGATAAGTACGAGCCCTGGTCCATCACAGCTAAGCCTGACTGGACCAGGGCAATATTCGGAGATGATGATCTCCCATGGTGAGGTGAGTGAACGTGCCTAGAAAGCCAGTGTCTGAGGATAGGAAATCGATTTCTCATCTCGCCTCTGAGAACCGCGATCGTATCGCGGCGATGACTGCAGTCCTGGGAAAGATCGAAGGAATCAAACCCGCTTCTGAGCTCATCCGTGAGGTGGAAGCAGTTCCGACGATCTTCCCCATCTTGGATCATCGTGTCGGGGTTGGAGGCTGGCCACTTTCACGTATCGTGACCGTTCAGGGGCCATCCAATCACGGGAAGAGCACCCTCCTTATTGGAGCGATGAAGTCCTTTCTCCTTCGCTACCACTACGCACTTTACCTCGACATCGAGCGCACGACTCCCCGCACATACGCCAAGACTCTGATGGGGGATCAGTTCGACTCCCCACTATTCAGCTGTCCTGAGAAGCTGGGGAATTACTCAGACGTAAAGGGGTTGGTGCGCCGTTGGGCAGAGGGGATTGGAAACGCTCGTTCCAAGGGTCAGATCCCAGACGACGCTACGGGGATCGTTGTAGTCGACTCTCTCGCCAACCTTTTCCCAGACGATATCTTCGAACAACTGGCGAAGGATGCACGCTCTTCGGCCTCCGATGATGAAGCTCCAAAGAAGAAGGGACGTTTCAACAAGGACTCTGGCGGAGGAGCCGACGGTAAGAAGGGACGAGGTGGTCAGATCCAAGCCATGTGGAACGCTGCTTGGTTCAAGGAGCTCACCTCTGTCCTAGCCGATACCCGCACCACGTTAGCCGCGATTGTTCGTGAGCGTGAGGAGGAGGGAGAGGGAATGTTTTCTCAATCCACGTTCGAACCCGTCGGAGGGAAAGAGGTAAAGTTCGCTTCCTCTCTCCGACTTCGGGTCACTGCAAACCAACTCACGGAGGGTGAAGGCTCAAACAAGGTTTATCTTGGAGAGCGCCACACAGTGGAGATCCTCAAGACTAAGGTGGGAGGGAAAGAGGAGAAGGTTCCAGAGGCGATGTTCCACACTTCCAACGGGAGGAACTGTCCCGAGGGATTCGACACTGCACGAGATGTGTTCGAGCTCGCTCTAGAGCTTGGAGTGGTGAAGCAAAGCGGATCGTATTACAGCTACCGAGGACAAACCCTCGGCCAGGGTAAGAATTCAATCTTGGAGTACATGCAAAAATCTCCAGATAACTGGTCTCAAATGGAGCGTGATTGCAGGGAATGGAAGGGGGCGTGAATGAGATACGTAGTCTGCTCAGACCTGCACATCGACGCTAAGACCGCTGGTTACGACCGTTACGACGATTGCCACGATGCACTAGATCAAGTCGTTGAGTATACGAGAGAGATCCGAGCGGATCGATTCGTCTTCACAGGAGACCTTTGCGATCCAGATGCACCGAACCTGATTCGTTGTATCACTGCAGCGTTGAATGCTGCAGCAGATCTCTCCCTTTCAGGGATCCCTTCCTTCTGGGTACCAGGGAATCATGATGTTCTTGAGGATGGCCACGGAACGACAACTCTAGATCCTTTAGAGTTCGTGAAGAACTCCTATTTGATAAAGACTCCAGAGATCTTCACGAGGTACACGACTAAGAAGGATATGGAGAACCCCATGGGGTTTCTCCCGTACGCTGCTAGCTCTCAAAACTACGATCCTGATTTGGTAGTGAGAACCTGGAAGAAGCAGGGCAAGTCTACCAAGGTCATCTTCTCCCACTTGATGGTGGAGGGGATTGAACCAGGCTCTGAGACCTCAGACTTTCCACGGGGACGAGATCTGTTTCTCCCGACTCGTGCGATCAAAGAATGCTTCCCAGAGGCATTAGTAGTGCAAGGTCACTACCACAGACCCAGAGTCGAAGTGATAGACGGAGTTCAGATCCACATCGTTGGATCGATGGTCCGTCTCACTCGTTCTGAGGTACACAACTCTCCTCGCTTTCTCACACTGGATATCTGATGACTGAACAGTCGATCGAAGTAGCCGACCCGACAGGAATGTTTTTCACAGAACCACTCTTGGCGAAGAAGATCGCGGACTGGGCAGCCGTGGGAGGATTGAAGGTGTGTGAACCATCGGCGGGGGACGGTTCAATCGTTGCAGGTCTCCTAGGACAGAAGACTCCTCCAAGCTCAGTCACCGCGATTGAGATCAACACTGGTTATTGGAAGCGTATTCGAAACGCCAGAACCAAGATCCCTTACCTTGCTCTGAACGAGGATTTTCTCGAACACAACGGTAGGTACGATGTCTGCGTTGGGAATCCCCCTTATGAGGGAGGACGAGACGGTACCCACGTAGAACACATGTTGGACATCTCCAATCGTGTAGTGGTGTTAGTCCGCTCCAACTTCACATTCGGAAAAAAGCGGTTTGAGCTAGTATTCTCCAGAGCACGGATCACTAGACGTGTAGTACTGAAGACTCGGCCAACGTTTCACGGTCCCGGTGACAAGGGTCACACAGCACGCCACGAGTATGAGGTTTTGGAACTAATAAACCATCCCGGTGGAATGACAGTCCCTCACCACGTGGAAACCGAGTTTTGGTTCGGAAATGCCTCGTAGGATCGTCCAGGTAGGAAATCGATTTCCTATCGTTCGCGAAACTAAGGTCCAGACCCGTTCCCTGTTCGTTTGGAACCTGTACGAGGGGGGAGGTTACGCGCTCGCGACGGAGGTGGATCGAGGCGAGGACTTCGAGGTCAAGGGGGCGATCGTCTGGCTACAGACGGAGGAGGGGGTAACCCAGGAGGAGATTCGTCACTGGGAGAACAAGTTCAAGGGCGAGGGAGCAGTGAGGGTGAAGGTTCTCCCTCCCAAGGTGAGAACCACTCCCCTACCAGAAGCCGCTAGGATGGCTCCTGTGAAGCCTCACAGCTCGATTAGGGGCGTAGTCGAGGAGCTCACCAAAGAGCTGCCTAAAGACGTTCTAGACGGCGCTAGAGGCATCATCGATATGTGTCTTCTAAAAGCGCAGATCTGAGACCCGAGATTGTCCGTTACGCAGATCTGAGACCCGAGATTGTCCGTTACATGGAAGGACTAGAGATAGTCCGTAACACTGTTATCTTGAGCATGTTTGGTGAAGGTGAATCCTCTTTCAGAGTGGTTCGTTCCCTCACATCTCGAGAGATTGGAGAACTTGAACGCCTTGGGTGGAAGGTTAGCCAAGGTGGGAGAATCCTAACCTTTAGGCAGTGGTAAACTAGGCATCATCAAGGGATGTCTACTGAAGGCAAGTCTGTAGAGCTCCCTAAACCCGAAGAATGGTACACTGTTAGGTTCTTTTTCAACGAAGATTCTGAAGATTGGACGGCACAGTGCATCGAAATCCCAGGCTGTATAACTCAGGGAAAGGGCATTTCAGAGACAACTACTCGAATGCGAGAAGCAATTCAGTCTTGGTTTGATCTTGAACAGCCTTATGCAGGTGTTCTTCTGATGAAGGTGTGAAATGGATCACCTCTGCCACGCTGAGGGCTGCAACACCAAAGTCCACCCTTCCAAGTTCGTGTGCCGTAAGCATTGGGCACGTCTCCCACAGGTGTTCCGAGACGCTATCTGGAGGGAGTACCAACGAGGACAGGAAGTCTCCAAGACTCCAACTTCCAGGTACATAGCGGTACAGCTCGGAGCAGTATCAGTGCTTGCGAGGATTGATGGACTCCCTACCGCAGAAGAGAAGCGCGGACACTGCGATCTCTGGCGTACCTACTGCAGAGACGGGCAGGGAGGAGATCCGTTTACAAAACCTATGGAGCTGGAGCTCTATGGGCAACTCACAGGGATGCTGAAATGAGTGATCAAGATGAGGTTTTGATTCAAGAGTCGAAGGATAGGGCAGAACTCTGGTCTGGTGTCACCATAGGAGTGACTCTCATTGTTCTGTTCTCGTTACTTTGCGGGACGTGTGCTTACAACAGGAAGCAGGAGAACGAGTCTGAGAGAAAGTGTTTGGAAACTGGGGGGCAAGTGGAGAATCCGGTGTTCTCCAACAACTACATAAAGTGCCGCAAAGCTTGTAAGTGAATGCACATCGTAGGAATCAGGCTCCGAAATTGGATGCGGTTTCGAGGGGAATTTGAGCTCGCACTAACTCAAGGCGTTTACGCGATAACCGCTCAGGACTCAGAGGATCCTGAGCGGAGTAACTATCTAGGGAAGTCCTCTATTCCTGCAGCGATCCGTTGGTGTCTTGAGGGCAAGCAACCACGTGAAGAGTATCGAAACCTAGACCAGCTCATCTCCAACAGTCAGGACGAGATGCAGGTGGACGTTGAGTTCTCAGACGGAACTTGGATCTCTCGATACAAGAAGCGGGGAAAGTCTGCAGATCTTGTGGTGAACGATTCCAGAGGGGAGAAGGCTCAACTCTTGATCGACCCACTGTTTGGGATCTCAGTTGAGGACCGACTCACCACGTGCTGGGCAGAGCAACGCGAACTCTCCTCTCTTGTTCGTCTCAAGTCCACAGCTCTCACAGAGATGGTCGAGTCCTGGCTCGGAACTGAGAAGCTAGTGGAAGCAGAGGCACATGCCCTCGACCTACTTCGGAAGGTTCAGACTGACTGTGAAGCTCTCCAAGTAGAAGTGATCCGACTCACAGAGGAGGGATGCACTGATGAGGAGTGGAGCCTGCTCAGTCAGGAGCATGGTAGACTCTCTGAAGAGATCTCAGCACTAGAAGGGAAGTCCAAGCTCATCCGGTTGGAGCAAGAGAGTTGGGAGGAGCGTAGGAAGTACACCGATCTCCTAGAGCGCCGTGAGCTACTCAGAAGAGAGATCGAGAACGATAGGAAATCGATTTCCACTCCACTGGAGGATCCCAAGCTCCTCCAGCTCCACACTGCAGCGAATGAGAAGCGGGGAGAGAAATTAGCCAAATCTCGGTCCCTCCGATTGGTTCACGAAACAGGCTTTGATGGATCGTGCCCTATCTCCTCTCTTACCTGTCCCGCCAAGGCTCAGATCAATGCAGATCGTGAAACCCTGAGGAAGAAGAGCGTAGAGGCGAAAGCCGAGTTTCTGAGAGCAGATAAGGACTTCACAGAGCTGGACTCAAAGGTCCAAGCCCTCAACGCTCAGAAGGAGTCCGCGCGCTACTACGAGAAGAGAATCAAGGAGAAGACCTCTCAACTGGAGCAGATGGACAAGGAGCTAGACGCGTTCGAAGCAGATGAAGTGGACGCTCTAGACGAGGACGAGAAACCACCGACCGCAATCGAGATCGATCGAACGGAGCTGAACGAACTACGCACGAAGATGGAGCGGAAGCACAGGGCTCGCCAGGCGCTCCCTGAAGCTGAGAAGACACTCACCCAGCTCAAACAGTCCCTCAAGGAGCATCTAGCAGCCTGCTCAGTTCTTGGACCTGAGGGAGCACGCCGCAAGGTCGTAGAGAGAACCGTAGAATCGATTTGGTCCGATGCAACCAACCGTCTCCAATCCTCTGGGATCGATCTCACTCTCACTCCCTCCTGGACCAGGGAGACGGGAATGATAGCGAATCAGTGTGAGTGTGGTTGGGTGTTCGGTTCCTCAAAGATCTGTAACCAGTGCGGGAAGGCTCGTGGTCGAAAGACCAGACACGAATTCTCTACGCTTCTCTCCAACAGATCAGGAGCCGCTGAGGACCTAGCAGGGTTTGCTCTCCGCGTAGCAGCGTTCCAGTGGCTCAAGGTCCAACGAGATGTGAACTGGTCAATAGCTCTTCTGGACGAGCCAACTGCTCAGATGGATCGCTTTCATCGTAGAGCCCTGGGAGTGAACATTCTCAAGCTCCTGGGGCACACGTTCGAGCAAGCTTTCGTGACATCCCACACAGGCGGTATCCTAGAGTCTGTACACCAGAAGATCCTCATCACAGGAGACGGTCCATGGAGCAGAGTGGAAGTGAAGTCCTAAAAGCGTTCTGTCTCTGTGGAAGTGAGATCAGAATCACAACATTCTCAAAGTCAGAGGAAGTTCTAAATGACCGTGTCTATGGGTGGGATCACACTAAGATTGTAGGTCTAACGACTGGAACCAAGACTGTTGTGAAGAACGTAGCAGGTATCTGTCTCAAGTGTGGGGATGTGGAAATCAAGGTCACTACTACAACTAGGGAACGTCGTTAGGTGGGTCACTGGAAGGGCGGAGCTGGAGAGCTGGAGGTAGCCAAGCTCCTTGGCGCCTGGTGGTCCCAGGTTGAGCCAGGAACTCTCTTTACACGTTCCCCAGGCTCGGGGGGTTGGGCAAAGAAGCGGGTAGTCCCTCCAGGCTTCAAGGGCCACGGGGACTTACTAACAGACCCGAACGTGACCAAGCTCCTACCCTGGTCCATCGAGGTGAAGTGGCGGAAGGATATCAGGGAGGGATCGATCGTAAACTTTTGCAAGGGGAAGGACTCCCCCGTCTGGGGCTACTGGGATCAGTGCGTGAGGGACGCCGTCTTGAATGATCTGGCCCCAATGCTCTGGTTCCGGGGGGCGAATATTCCAGGAGGCAGGGGAAGAAACGGGCAGAGAGCGCCCTGGAGAGTTGTTTACGCGCCTAGGAAATCGATTTCCTACGAGACGATCCACATCAAGATCTATACGGATTTCCTGAAGTTAGACCCGAAATCGTTTCTCTGAGGCATCACAGGGGGGAAGAACTGCGCTAGGGCTAGCGTAGGAGGTCACATGCCTAGGAAGAAACAAGCGGCTTACCGCAACTTTACACGCTCGTACGAGCCTCAAAAGTACGTTTGGAAGGAAGAAACCAAGGGGATCTGGACGATTCGTTCAGAAAAACTAGGATGGATCTCAGTCCATCCTTTTCATGATCCAGGATTCTTGTACGTTACCTGTCACTGTCTCCAGTTAAAAGAGAAGCTCAAAACGACCGAGATCGAAGCTGCCAAGGTGGAAGCTCTGGAAGTTGTTCGAGAACATATCGCAGATCTCGCCTGTGAAGCGGTCCTCCTCATCAGCAAAACATCAGGATCCTGACTTTCCTACTTAAATGTTCTAGGTCCCTAGAGTAAGGTTCTCGAACCATGACGACGCTCGAAGACGTTTTTGGACCCACTGGTCTCCTTGCCAGGAAGTTTCCTGGGTACTCTCCACGAGAGGGACAGATGAAGCTCACACACGCCTGTGAGCACACCTTCAAGAACGGTGGAGTCCTCCTAGGGGACGCTGGAACGGGCACAGGGAAGAGTTTCGCGTACCTCGTTCCCGCGATTTTGGACGTGATCAAGAACGGCGGGAAGGTCGTGGTAGTCACGTCAAACATCGCTCTCCAAGAGCAGATCATCAAGAAGGACCTCCCGTTCCTCCGTGAGCTCCTTCCCGAGCCGTT
>JACCDR011873635.1_pt1 | contig 11094 bp, 25 predicted proteins | sample 7446431 | NCBI WGS metagenome assembly JACCDR01 (sample SAMN15323443, study PRJNA562643) | freshwater metagenome | isolation source: river surface water | place: USA:Blue River Watershed | collected 2017-08-17 | reverse complement strand
ATTTTCGACAGAGTCTCCAAGAAATGCGCGAGGGCAAGACGATCAGACTGTAGTTGACAGTCTCGACTCTGACTGCTAAGATATAGAGGAAGCAAAGCCAGCCACACGGTTGTGAAAGCTTCTTAATGGCCTGTAGCACAATGGCAGTGCAGTGGACTGTTAATCCACCGGTTGAAGGTTCGAGTCCTTTCAGGTCAGCTCAGTGATATAATGTCTAATATGTGGGATATAAAAAATAAATTAAAAGATCCAAAATTCATGAGACATTTTCACGCAACATTAACAATATTGTGGTTTATTTTAGTCATACCAACTGTATTGTTCTGGGCTAACAGCGTGTTATGGGTCGCGCTAATTTCATGCTATGCCAATGCAGTTGGTCATTTTGCAAGCTATCAAGCAACTAGAGCAGAAGAATCCTAAGGAGACAAATGCAGGAGCATGGTACAGGCACTTTTGGTGTGCTAGTCACATGGAGGAACGGACGTCAGACCAAGCTTTGGTCACCGACCGAAGCCGAACGTGAGGCGGATTTCCATCTTCATGGAAGAATGCCAGAAGTGAAGTCTGTCACGCGGGTGAAGCGCTGATGGCCGTGAGAAATAGTGGTGCTGGTAATTTTGGTACAGCAGCGACCATGAAGAATGGTGACATCGTTAATTATTGGTGTCACACAGCGGAAAGCAGAGACAAAGAGTTCAGAAAGTTCCAAGGTTTCTGTAGAAGTAAAAAATCTGATTTTGAATTTATTTCAAAAATTGAGCGATAAATGAGCTAGACTCCAGAGCCATCCCTGTAGCGAAAGCCGATCACATGACTGGAGTTAAGTCCCCATAGTAGAGTGGCCAGCACGTTGCGTTCTCAGCGCAAAGACCGGGGTTCAATTCCCCGTGGGGGTACTGCACAGGAAGGCTAGTAATGGCTAAAACACATAAAATCAAAACAGTTAGAATGGTAAAGGGCAATCGTAAAGAAGAAAACTTCAAATGTGATGCCAATGAACTAGACAATATTATTGCAAGAGAGTCAAATAATCCCAATACACTTTCTGTCTGGGTTGATGGAAATCGTGTCTATCCGTAAGGAGTAGCCATGCACAAGTCAAAGCGTAAGTGGATCTGTGTTGATTGTCCTCGAAACACAAAGCACGAGCATTATTTCGTAAACAACAGCGTGTGGTGTGAAGAGGCGAAGATGCCAGAAACAGGTATGCTTTGTGTGCAATGTCTTGAGGGTCGCATTGGTCGGCGTTTGGAACCTTCTGATTTTACTGATGCCTTCATTAACGACCCTCGCAAAAACCCAACAATGTCTGATCTATTGCGTTCACGCATTACAGGAGTCAATAATGACAACTTTCAATTGGCATGAGCTTGACAATGATGGATTTCTAAGTTGGATGGTTGTTCATCTGTTGGCAACCGGAAAAGCTTCAGAGATGTTTGAAGAATTTTCAGATCTTACCGAAAAATTTCATAAGGTAGAAATGAAGATTCACATCAATGGAATTGAAGTTGATGTAGAACATTTTGTTGAATCTGTTCAAGTAGTTATGAAGCTGGAAACACAAAAAGCTGCTGAAGAGCTTGCTGAAGGCCTACTAGAAGGTCCACGAGAAAAAATGAATCAAATTGAAGATCTTCTAGAAGAAGTTGGTCATGATCTAAGAGAAAGAGTGTTTGCAGCACTGAACGGCGTGTGATAGACTAGCGCCAGGCCGAAAGGCCACAAGGCCCGTTAGAACAGCGGTAGTTTCACCTGACTTTCAATCAGGAGGTCACGGGTTCGAATCCCGTACGGGCTACTTAAGCAAGGAGAACAAATGGCACGAAAAATGTATCAAGGTTTGGATAAAACTGGCGAGGTAATTCGTTGGACCGGAGATACAGATTCATCTTATGTCATGTCTACTTGGACAAAAGACAGAAGAGTGGTTCTCATTACCGAAAATGGTTCAGATATTTGGAGGCGTAAATGACAAATAAATGGCATGTGACTTCTTACAATGTTCAGGATAAAAAAGTAGATGATGAAACTTTTAATACTGAACTAGCTGCAAAGACTTTTGCTGAAGTTTGTATGCGTGGCCAAAAAATCAAGCAAGTAAGAATTAATGGCAAGGTGTTCAAAAAAGCACGCTGAACTTGGCTATTGCTACAACTTAACAGTATAGGCTGGTAGGAGTGTAATTTCCTTGGCGACGGCTAAGGTTCGGAGTCAGCCCAATAGCAACGGGACACCCTGCAAGGTGATAACCAGATCGGATAATAGCCCGTAATAAGGCCGATCACAGCGTCCAAGGCAAGTTTGCAGACTTGTTGCTGTTTTATGGTGATGACACAGGACTAATCGTCACCGCTATCCGCCCGTTTCCTCGTGATTCGGGTTTAAGGCCCCGTAGTGTAGTGGTTAGCACGACACCCTGTCAAGGTGTTAGGGCGGGTTCAAATCCCGTCGGGGTCGCTTTTGTATTTAAGGAGAAGAATGCCTACTAAAATTTTCTATCTTACAGTAGAATTCAAAGCGCCTGGAGTCAGAAACCAAGATTGGGAATTTGATTCCAAAGCCAAAAGAGACAGTGCTATCAAAGCAATTAAATCTGCCAATAAAGATGGCATCAAGAAAATGCATACAAAAGAAGGATGGAAAAATGACTAAACGAGTTGATCGTTTTGGCAATCCGATTGATGTAGGAACTGTGATTGCTTATAGCGGAACTAACGTAGGTCTAATTGTAGGTGTTGTTGTAAAACTCAATCCAAGATCTTACAAGGTCAAAGGTGCAGATGAAAAAAATTGGCGTGGGGAAACTGTAGAAAAATACTACACAGTGTTGTTCGATGCCTCGCCTGTTATTCTGACTGCCAAGGGAATGAACGACTTCGACCCCAATTCGGTTCTCAATGAAGTAGAGAAGCGACGGCTAGGATTAGCTTAAAATAAATAAGCATTATGGTATAATGCTTTCATGACAGCAGAATTTGAAGATAAATACGAGAGGTTTTTCCGTCAATTTAATATTGACATTAAAGCCATTGAAGAAGCTGCCTTTTCAGGTGGCGGGGGTAGTCTAGATCCTGATTTGCAACAAATTGCCGATCTGACTCCAACCAATGATTCAGTTATTCAGAGAAAAGCCGGTGCATGGACTTACAGGTCTCCTGCACAATTAAAAGTCGACTTAGACATAACTGGAGAATCAAGTGGTTATGCTTTAGATGGAAAAATCTTTTGTCCTGAGGATTATGGATCACCCGTAGGTGATGGCATTGCCGATGATTATGCTGCTGTCAAGGCTGCTTGGGATGCTGCTTGGGAATGGCTATTAGATGAGCCGACAGGAGAAGTAGGAGACAAAACTCCACACAGTGATGCAAACTTCTACATTCCACCAGGCAAATATTACAGAATAGATACTTCAAATGTAAACCGTCTGCTAGAAACTGATGATGCATATGCAGTTCTTCCTATTCCAATGGTTTCTCGTACTGTTGTGGGTAAAAAGACTTTGCGCATTATCGGCGGGGGCGATCATTATAAGTTGAGACCTGCTGAACTAGCAGGAACACCACATCAAATTGATCCTCCTTGTATGCTCTTCTTTGACTCTGGAAATACAACACACACATGGTCAGCCACTAAAGGTTTGCCATCAGCAATTGGTGCAACCGATGCTGATATGACAGACAATGAAGGAAATACGTTCTCAAATGTACACATTTCATTAAATAATATTACATTAAGGCAAAACGATAATCCTTCATTATGTCTTGCAAATCTAGAGCAATGTTCTACTGCCAGCGCATATAATTTGCGCATTGACGTTGAATCAGTGCTTGACGAAGCACCAGTATGTACAAACAAAACTGGTGCCGCAATTCTTATGCCTCGTAGCAACAATAATGTTGCTATTGCAATGGATAGAGTTGTTATTGAGGGGCATTATACAGGCGTTCCCCTTACAGAACATGGCTCATATGGCGATATGATTGTAGTTCGTTGTACAGTTGGTATTGCCAATCGTAGACCAAATTCACATCACAGTTATGTGAAAATGTTAAAGATTGAGCAGTGTCCATATGGATTGGCTGGGTATTATCCAGACGATGAAGGTGTAGGAACTGCGCCGGGGTGGACAGGAGAGATTACTTTCCTTGACTTTGAGGATTATGATTATCTAGGCGAATTTGATAATCTGCCTTCAACATATCCTCATGCTCACTTCTGGGATGAAAACAACACTGTAACTGCTCTCATAAAAATGAATAGAATTAATTCATCAAACAGTTCGCCAAATGGTCAGCCGCCTTATGGTGATTCAGCAACCGCTTATGTCAGAGGAACAGCAAATAAAATGGCCCTCTGGGATAGGAAGATGGAAACTGAAGTTACAAGACTCGACAACAGTCCAACACCACCTGGTGAAGATGTGTCACTATTTGGAGTGACAGCAGGACCAAATAGCGACTTTGATAATGGTGGAAACCCAATCTGTTTGGCTATGGAATTCCGCATTACTTCAGCAGGACAATTGAGAGGCTTGCGTTATTGGCGAGGAACAGAAGTTATGCCAAATAACGCAACTGGTAGAGTTTACAAAGTAACTGGCCAAAGTGCCGTAGCGGGTACTGACGTAACATTTGCGGCAGGAACCAGTACTGGTTGGATTGAAGCCCAATTTGGTGCCCCCGTAGACATTGTTGTTGGAGATAGGTATGTAGTGGTAATCAGAATGCCGAATGGTAGATATGCCGCAACAAATTCATACTGGGATTCAGGAGCAGGTGCAACTGGTAAAACAAGTGGCATCTTGCGTGCAGAAAATACAAATGATGTTGAGATAATCAGTCAGGGTTCATTCGTTGAGGGTGCTATGGCATTCCCTACCGGAAACGGTAATGGATCGAATTACTGGGTAGATGTTATTGCAAGACCAAGTGCTTGACAGTAGCGCAACTAGCCACTAGACTAGTTGCAAGGAGAGTTGCCCGAGTCAGGCTTAAAGGGTCCGCCTGCTAAGCGGATGATCCTTGAAAAAGGGTCCAGGGGTTCGAATCCCCTACTCTCCACAATTGCATTTGTTGCAAGTGAAGACGTTTGCGTTCAAGAGTCAAGACATTATCTTGATGGTCGGAGTAGCAATAAATGTGATTAGATTTATAAACGTCCGTGGTGAACAAGCTAAGGTGGGGCGACGGAAATACACAAATAGGCAATCCTGTTCACTCGCCTATTTGTTAGACTGCGTTCAGTTTACATATTAGACTCCGGTAGTAGGAAATATGTCGTTAGTCCAGCGATGCGTTAGTTCGTATATCGAGTGGCTACGTAAGGAGGATAGCGCTCAAGTGAGTGAACACGCCTTGAAAGCGTGGCCAGGCCTAAAAACCTGAGGGGGCGGTACCTTTATCCTCTGCTTATCAGAAAGGCAAAACCATGAGAGAAATGGTTTACAGGGTCATGACCGTAAATGGTGACTATCCATTTAGGGCTCATGGCCTTTTGTATAGGGAAATCTTTCAAGACAAGGAATATGCAAAACGCTGCTTAAGGGCGATTAAGCGTTTTAATTCCGTAGAGATGATCATTGAGGAGGCAGAGTTACAATGGAAACCGTCTGGGTCCTAGAGTTTGATAATGATCCAGATCCGCAGGTGTTTGCAGACTTCGATTTAGCCTTTGCTAATTATCGAGAGCATATTGAAGAACGAACATCTGGTATGGATTGGGATGATGAAAACTTTGAATGGAATGATAAAGAAGAAGGTCTTAAAAGATTTTCTTGTTATTGTTATGGTGAATTTGTAGCCAGACTGCATGAATTAAAGGTGCAAAGCTAATGTACGTATGGACCGTAACAGTAAATGCAAAAGACAAAGAAATTCAGGCCTTCAATCCAGTTGAAGTCAGCGAGCCGTATGTATCTGCTGAGTACGCAATGACTGATTGGTTCTGGAGACATCTAAAATGGGAACATATCAAAATAACAAAGTTTACTGGTGCTGTTCTTGAGCACTGGGAAGCTGAAGATGAAAAGTATGAATATCTATTAGAGTCTCAACACGTGAATGGAACTGATTAATGGATATCTGGAGAGTAATTCATAAGAGAGCAGAAGATCCAGATACGGAATGGAAGCCTCTAAGTAATAAAATTTATACCGAGCGTAGATTTGCTACATCATCAATGAAAAATGGCCGGGGCAAGATGGAGTATGATTTCGGCTCTGATCTATGGGTTTCTGTTTATGGAACAAATGTCTATAGAGTAGTCAAAGCTACAGTTGAAGATAAGGATTGGGTAAATGTCCCCCCAAAAAACTAAGTCAGGACCTGTGACAGAATTCTTTACTGCCTCTGATTTGAAGCAGCAAAAGAAACAAGAAGCAATGCGCCAGGCGAAAAAATTTAAAGAAGACTCAATCAAGGCTGCAAATGAAAACATGGGTCTATGCGGAATCATTGCCATCGCGCTGATTCTAACAGCCATTGCTTTTCCCGCTGTAGGCGTGATAGTCTTGTTTGCATGAAAGATTATAACTTACAAGATGGTGGATCAAGAGAAAGTTTTGAATCAGGAGCGGTTAGGGAGCCTGAAGATGGCAAGCTCCGTTATGATTTGATTCCACCAGAGCCCCTACGGCGTCTAGCGCTTAATATGACAAAGGGGGCAGAGAAGTACGGACCGCACAATTGGAATAAGGGTATGCCCTCATCTAGGATGCTTTCGGCTGCCATGAGACATCTTGAGCAAGCACGCGCGGGTGACACAAGTGAAGATCACTGGGCAGCACTGGTTTTCAATATCTTTGGCATTATGCACTTTGAGGGAACTGAATGGGACGATCTACACAAGTGGAGTGAATAATGACTTTTCAGGAAGCAATGACCTTTCTGGGTATGAAGTTTTTTCAGATCCTTTTGTCTGTTATTGGACTAATTACAGGGGTAGGAACATTTTTTCTCATGGTGTTTATTCTGTTCGTCATGAGTTGGCTTTATTTTATTTATTGCAATGTAAGGACGCGACATGTTGATTAAGGGAAAAGGCTCTATTTTTGATAGCGATGCTGAAGCTATTGTCAACGCAGTAAATTGTGTTGGTGTAATGGGCGCGGGTCTAGCAAAAGCATTTAAAGACAAATATCCCCATATGAATGAACAATATGTGGTGAAATGTAGAAATGGAATGCTTAAGCCAGGAAAGCTTGACATCTATGTTGTAGATTCAAGTCCCAAATACATTATTAATTTTCCAACCAAGGATCACTGGAAATTTCCCAGCAAACTAGATTATATCTACACAGGAATAACAGAGTTGTTGATTGCTGTTCATGATTGGAAGATTAAATCTGTAGCAATTCCAGCATTGGGTTGTGGATTGGGCGGACTTGATTGGGCAGAAGTAAGGCCTATTCTAGAAAAGTTAAATATTTTTTGGCCGGATATCAATTGGATCATTTACGATCCTCAATAAGGAGTTAAATTGAGTAAAGATTTTACAGTTCTTATGCTTGTTGTTGACCAGAGTGGCAGCATGAGTTCAATTAAACAAGAAGCTCAGCAATCTATGGATGCGCTGATTGCTGAACAAAAAGCTGCACCAGGCAGACTTGCTATTAAGCTGGTTACATTCGACAATACTGTCAAAAATTCAAAGTTGGTCGATGCGGCAGATTTTGCCGGGATCAAACTAGAACCAGGTGGCATGACTGCTCTGTATGACGCAATTGGTATTGGTGTTTCCTCTCTAAATAAAGAAATCAAGAAGCTTGATGAAGAACCTACCAATGTAGTGGCTCTTATTGTTACTGATGGATTTGAGAACGCCTCACAAGAGTATGACTCTGATAAGATTAAGAAACTAATCGAAAAGCATCGTGATAAGAAGCAGTGGGAATTTGTATTCCTTGGTGCAAATCAGGATGCTATCCTTACTGCACATGAGTTGGGGTTGCGTGGAACCAGCGCGCTGACCTATACTCCATCTAGCAAAGGTGTCAATGAGTCTGTTGCAGCGGCATCACGTTACATCACCGCAACGCGCACAGGTCTCGAAGCATCGTTTACTGACGAAGACCGCACAAAATCTGTTTGACAGACGTCCAGCACTCTGCTAGACTTCTACCACAACGAAAAACCCCGGTTCGATTCCGGGCCAACCTCTAAAAGGGGCAGGTAGTAAGTAATTGGAAAACACATTCGTTGTGTTAATGCCACAATAGCTTCAATTGGCAGAGCACTCGCCTTGTAAGCGAGCGGTTGAGAGTTCGAATCTCTCTTGTGGCTCTTTCCGCCCTATTAGCTTAATGGGAAAAGCGCTTGTCTAGTAAACAAGGGTACTCGGTTCGAATCCGGGATGGGGCTCTTTTTATTGTCAAAATTAGGCGGTAAGATGGGACAACAAGGAAAATATGGCCTTAGAATAAAATTTAAAGATGGCAAAAAAGATTTTCAGTGGTATATTGAAGAGTCTTTAAGAGATGTCGAATATAATAGGTACAGGAGAAGTTGGGCTGTGCAGTCTGTTAGAAAAACATCTCGATGAAAAGACTGATCAGTGGCTCAGGAAAATTTGGACTTTCGTTTGAGTATAAAAAGTCAAGCGAAGGCTGGGTCCAAGAAAAAATCTTTTTCAGTTCAAAAGAAGATAGGGATGATGCAATCAAGAAAATCAAAAGGCATCCTTATAACTGGAGAGTAAAAGCCATCTAACTATGTTATAATTTCCTTTCGGGGGAAATAACATAGGAGATGACATGAAGAAAAAACTTTTAGCTGGAATTGCTGCTGGTATTCTTGCCGCAGGAGGATTGACTTATGCTGTTGCTTCACAAAGTGAAACTGCGGCATTGAATTTAGTTTGTCCTGTTGTAGCATCGCCAGTTGCCGGTCAAACAGTAACTTGTACATATCAGAATGCTGGTAGTACCCCAACGGTCACTAGCTCAAGCACAACAGTCACCACAACTACGGTAAATTCAACAACAACCACAACAGCCATTCCACCCTCAGAAGTATTATTTGGATGGCAGCTAAATGAAAACAACGTTGGCTTAAAGCCATTTAATTTAGAATGTAATTCACTGCCAGAGTATAATGGACCAGTGGATAGAGAATCTTTTAAGCCACTCAAAGGTGAAGTTATATCTGGCAAGAAGATTTCAAGATCACTTGATCTCACTAACGGAAACATTACAATCGAAAGATCTTGTATCATACCGAAAAATACTGGATATCACAATTTCTTTCTAGTCACAAGCACAACATGTAGCGGTAATGATTGTAAAGCGGCAGAAAATGGTGAAGTAGTAATCAAGGACTCTGAAATCAGCGGGGCTGCAATGAGCGCTCAGGCTATTTCAAAGTCTTGTGCTTTCCATGGTGTTGGTACGCTACAGCGTAATTATATGCATGACATGGGCTCTGGTATTTGTTTCCTGGAAACAGGCACAAAATACAGCGCTCTGGCAGAACAAAACTATGTTACTAAGCTGAGAGCATATGGTAATCCTACAACATCAGGATCTCACAATGAGGCTGCTACCATTAGAGATTTTGTAAGATCTGGTGATAGAACAGTTAAATTCATCAATAACAAACTGGATTCCAGCGGGGCGAAGTCAAATGAGACTGGCGCAATGTTTATCCAACCTTGGTTAGGATCTATCTATAATGGTGTACTCCAAGGAAACCATTTTGTTGGTGGTGGATACAACTTGTATATTGAGAATCACAGTGGTAATACTTATGGAGATATGCAGGCTGTAAATAACAGATTTACATCAACTGGCTATGGTCCAAGTGCGGTAGCCTCTGGCCCCGGCTGGAAAGTGTTCCAAGATAATTATCGTTATGATGCCACAAAACCAGATGGTAAAGGCACACAAGTCAAATAGGAGCCATAATGGCAGAAGCAACAATTTCAACCAAAACAGTCGAAAGAATTATTCGTGTACCTGAAGATGAAGTGACGCTGACACTTAGCAAAGAAGAAGCCAAATATGTGGTTGCTTTGCTGGGTAAAGTTGGTGGAGATGGCGATGGAGTACGAAAGATTGGAACTAATATTCGTACCGCTCTGATTTCTGCGGTTGGAAAGTGGTATTTCCGCAGAAATGCTATTAAGTCACCTAGTGCTCTCAGGTTTAATGAAGGATTTCATGCGGACAATTCTTTTACAACTGACGTATTCGAAGCGTGATTAGATTGTTCCTTCTTGTGGTATTATAGTAGTGCCACAAGAAGGAGGGTTGTAATTGACAGACTCAAGCAGCTCTCTGCGTTTGGCTATTAGTGATCTCAAAGATACCATGGTGTATAAATTTGAATTGCTAAAAGACGAATTGCAGGAGGTGAAAAATCAAATGGCAGATCTAAATCAAAGCGTTGAAGATCTCAAGACAGCAGTAACAGGAGTGGCAGAAAGAGTAGCAGCCCTAACAGGCCCTCTACAGGAGGAAATTGCTAATCTACAGGCAACACTTCAGGCTGAAAGAGACGCAGCAGCAGCACTAGCGGCGGCTGAAGACGCGGAAGACGTTGGACAGAACCAGGCCCTAGCAGATGCTCAGGCAGCCACAGATGCAGCATTGGCAAATGCACAGCAGGCTGCTGATGGTATTAATGCAGAAGTGCAGAAGCTAAACCAGGTTGCTTCAGCTCCAACTGAGTGATAGTATTTTGGGCGGGTGCCGAAACAGTAATGTTAGGCTCGAAGTTGAATCACACTAGACCGAGTTGACCACCCCATCCCAACAAAGTGCTTGACACACCGACTCTGACCTGATAGAGTTATCACCAACAGAGAACGTGACATGGCATATCAAAGCCAATAAAAATGTCACAAATAAAGGCAAGGTGTTTTGCCGGGACCAAGCGGGTGTGTGCAACGTCGAAGAGTCCAAAGATCTTTAAATCCAGTATTGACTACACACGCGTTGAGCTGGTAAGATCATACACACGATGAACGTGGCGGTAAATCGTCGCTTTCATCATCGGGAGTATAGTTCAATGGTAGAACGGGTGCCTGTAAAGCGTCTAATCGGGGTTCGAGTCCCTGTGCTCCCACGTGCATGTTAATAACAAAGGTCGT
>JACCDR010636321.1_pt1 | contig 11095 bp, 9 predicted proteins | sample 7446431 | NCBI WGS metagenome assembly JACCDR01 (sample SAMN15323443, study PRJNA562643) | freshwater metagenome | isolation source: river surface water | place: USA:Blue River Watershed | collected 2017-08-17 | reverse complement strand
ATGGAAGATACAGCCACATTTGAATTTATGGACCGAAAATTCGCAAAATTAGGGTTCAGCGTGCCCAGCATTTACGCCGCCGATCATTCGCATGGATTGGTATTATTGGAAGATTTTGGAGATGATACTTTTTTCGCCCTGATCAACGAGCAACATCGGGATCCAAAACCTCTACTGGAACTGGCCGTGGATGCGTTGGTCCAAAAATATAAGGCCGATCCTATCATTGCTCTCGACGGGTCTGCTGCTTATTCCGATGATTATTGGCTATTCCGCGTTGAGCAATTCTTGGACCATTATCTGCCTCATACGACCCAAAAACACGTAAATGATGATGTAAGGGCCAACTATAAGCGCCTATTTAAAACAGCGTTAGATCGTGCGCACCAATTCCCCGATGTATTATTGCATGGTGATTATGTAGTGCAAAACTTGATCCACTTACCAGATCGTTTAGGCGTGCGCGCGTTGGGGATCTTGGACTTCCAAGACATGACCGACGCGCGTGGAAATATGTGTGGATCACCGGCATTCGATTTGGCATTTTTGGTCCATGATGTACGGGCCGATTATCCAGCGGATATGCGTGCAGTATTAAAGGATCGTTTTATTTCTGGGGCCGGAATTACCGACACCGTTCAATTTGAATACGAATACGCAACAATTGTCGCGGCTCAGGCTGCGAAATGTTTGGGGTTATTTGCACGATTTGGATACGCCAATGGCCGAACCGAATATTTAGATTTTATCCCCTATTGCTGGCGCAACCTACACGATGCATTCACGCACCCGGGATTGACCGAGCTAAGAAATTGGTTTCAAACACATGGCGGGATGGAGTAAATCATACGATGACAACTGTGGCCGTACCATCCGAAACACCATCCGATCGATTTCAACAATTTTTTGACGCTTCCCCCATCGGTATGGCGATTTTATCGGCATCCTTTTCAATACGAACGTGTAACGCCGCATTTGCGGAACTTTTGGGCTTATCCCCCACCCAAGCATCAGGTAAGCCCTTTGACACGTTCATTGATGATGAGACGCCTGAAAAAATTTTAAACCTAGTTCTAGATGCAAAATCACAAAATTTAACTACCTCCCTCGCTCCGTTTGAAATGCGAATCAAAGGAACGCGCGACCCCATATCGGTTCAAGTACACGTGCAACGCATGGCTGATTCGTCGGACACACTGTTACACTTTCTTGATCTTTCACGTCAAAAAGCATTCGAAGCCCAATTCATCCAATCACAGAAGGGATCGCGGATGCAGGCGATCGGGCAACTGGCTGGCGGGGTTGCTCATGATTTCAACAATTTATTGACCGCGATGATTGGGTTTTGTGATTTATTACTCCTGCGCCATAAACCCGGCGATCCGTCCTTCCCCGATATCAATCAGATTAAACAAAATGCGAACCGTGCCGCAAATTTGGTGCGGCAATTGTTAGCCTTTTCCCGGCAACAAACGCTGAGACCCAAGGTGCATGATATCGCCGATATATTGATCGAAGTCTCGCACCTGATCCGCCGGTTGATTGGATCGAATATCGAATTAACCTTGGTGCACGGCAATGATTTGGGGTTTGTGAAGGTGGATGAAGGCCAGATGGAACAAGTGCTCATCAACCTCGCCGTGAATGCGCGCGACGCGATGCCTGATGGCGGTAAATTGACGATCGAAACGGGACGTATTACCACCACACATTCCATGCAACGTGGCGCCGAGACCATGCCGCCGGGTGATTATGTGACAATTACAGTGACCGATACGGGTACCGGTATGCCCCCCGATGTGATGGCCCATATTTTTGAACCATTCTTTACCACAAAACCAGTGGGCCAGGGCACGGGATTGGGTCTATCGACTGTGTACGGCATTATGCGCCAAACCGGCGGGTTTGTTCATGTCGAAAGTGCGTTGTTTAAAGGTACAACATTTACCCTCTACCTGCCGCGTATTTTGGAACGCGAAGCCGATGCCCCCGGCACGGCTACGACCATTTCGCCCGCCGACCCGAAACCCGTTGATTTGACCGGCACCGCGCGCATTTTATTAGTCGAAGACGAAGACGCTGTACGCAGTTTTTCAACCCGCGCCCTGACGAATAAAGGATACAAAGTATTAGTCGCCGCCAATGGTGATGATGCGATTACAACCTTCACCAATACACCCGCCGACCAACCGATTGATTTACTGATTACCGATGTCGTGATGCCCGGGATGGACGGCCCGACGGTTGCCCGCACGATCCGCGAAAAAAATGACGCGATCAAAATTATTTTTATATCGGGGTACACCGAAGACCGCCTGAAGGATTATATGGGTCCCGGGATTTTCTTTTTGCCCAAACCGTTCACATTGAAACAACTGGCCGAAAAGGTTAAAGAAGTCTTGGGGGCATGAGGGAGAGGATTAGAGGATTAGAGGATTAGAGGATTAGAGGATTAGAGGATTAGATTACATCATGAAATTTGAGGGAATCCCCTCCCCCTATTAGGGGGAGGGAAAGGGTGGGGGTTCCCCGATAGATCTAGCGTTGCAATTTATAAAATGAAATAAACTGATAAATAATGCTAAAAAACATGTATGAAATTGATATATCAGTTCACGCGAGTCACCCCCACCCTAACCCTCCCCCTAATAGGGGGAGGGGATTCTCTCAACCCTCTTGTCTCGGTTTTGTGGCAACACGAGAATTGAGTATCGTATAATCTATGATGACGCTCTCCACTCTCCTCACCGAACTTATCGCCATCTTGCAAGCGGCAAGCCATGGAAATGCGGTGCGCGACCCTAAATACACGGCGCGCGTGATCATTGCTGATCTATGCAGCATTGACCGCGCGGCACAACTGGCCCACCCAGATCAACACATCGCCGAAACCCACGCCGCACGCGCGCGCAACGCCGCGACGCGCCATGCGGCGGGCGAGCCCCTGTCCCGCATTCGCGGCACAGGACGTTTCTATGATCTGGATTTCAATCTCTCGCCCGACACACTCGACCCCCGCCCCGAAACCGAAATTATTGTGCGGACGGTCCTTCAGCTTGTCCTCCCCCTGAAGGGGGGAGGTGTCGCCCCCGAGGGCGACGGAGGGGGTGACAACAGTGTCACAAGAAATTACTCCACAAGCAGTTTTATCACCCCCACCCTAACCCTCCCCCCTTCAGGGGGAGGGAATTCCACTGGTCTTTTTGATGGAAATCTCCCAACAAAAAATCTCTCCCTCCTCGACCTCGGGACCGGAACCGGATGTATTCCAATTGCCATTTTGAAACACGCGCCGCATATTCACGCCACGGCGGTTGATATTTCGGACGGCGCGTTACATACCGCGCATCAAAACGCGGTGAAACACGAGGTCGATAACCGCCTGACCTTGATTCGGTCCAATTGGTATGAAAATTTAAATCACCCCCCCCTACCCCCCCCTTCCAGGGGGGGAGATTTTGGATTCGACATCATCACCTCGAACCCGCCCTATATCCCCAGCGGCGACATTCCGAGCCTCGATCCAAATGTGCGAATCTATGATCCGATTCGTGCCCTTGATGGTGGGATGACGGGTTTGGACCCGTATGAAATTCTGATCGCAGGGCTTGACACGCACCTTTCCTACAATGGAATCGCCCTGTTTGAAATCGGGGTGGGTCAGGCCCCCGACATCATGCGACTCGGTGAAAAATATGGACTTGACGTGCATCCGCCAATTGTGGATGATGCCCACATCCCACGGGTGATTTGTGTCACCCGTCCCTTGAAAAAATAAAGTTGATTCGGGGGCTTGATCCAAAACGATTCTGGGATATAGGATCATACAATCATCAACAACGCATACATCTGGTTCTCACTTGTGTATAACTGCAGCGGCAGGTTGACGATGATTTGGATAACTTGCTGATTCTGTTATGTGAATCGAACTAGCGGCGCGCCCGATTTTGCGTTAGGCTTGTTGTATAAGTTTGTTGATAACCCTGTTAAAAAAGGTAGACTCCCTCATGAGACACGCTATGGCAAATCGCCGTCGGAACAACAATCGCCCGAATAATAATGGTGGCGGCAATCGTCCCCAACACAACAAAGCGTCCGTATTCGACAGCAACGGGCCCGATGTCCGCATTCGCGGCACGGCCTTCCAAATCGTTGAAAAATATATGATTTTGGCAAAAGATGCCTCCGCCTCTGGCGACCGGGTTTTGGCCGAAAATTACCTACAACACGCCGAACATTACCAACGATTGATCAATTCATGGGCAGACGAAGCCCCCGCCCCGCAACGGTCATATTACAACAATCAACGCGGCGACCAAAACGCGGGATCCTATGCATCAACCGAATCTGATTCGGGCGACGATGATACATCGGCCCCTGACCGCGCCGAACCCGCGCCCCAGGATGTGGTCGTGACCCGTCCGGCCCGGACCGCGCGTCCGGTGGATCAGGATGATGATTTGGGTTTACCGGCCAGCATCTTGGGCGCAACCGGAAACGCTGGCCCTGCCCCCCGTGGCAACGGTAACAGCCTTGAAACATCGGAAGATCGCCCTGCCCCAGCCCCCCGCACCCGCCGCGTCGCGATTACCGCGGGTTAAGGCCCTTCAATCAAAACGAAGCCATAATTTCAGCCCGCACCCGCGGGCTAAAATTTGGCCGTAAAGAGTAATAAAATTACATTATGTGGATAAATATAAGAATTATGTTTCTGAACCCCTTCCTCTTGTGACATAATCTTCAAACTACAACAGGAGAAACCCTATGACCCCAGATCAAATCGCCGCTGAAATGTCCCGCTCATTTAAAGGTGCTTCACAATTTTGGACAGGGTGGACAACCGCTTGGTTTGACGGATTGGCTCGTACCGGCAACGTCTTCGCCTCAATGTTCATGCCCCGATATTGATTTTCGTCATTCCCCCCTTGGCATCGACGCGGTAACATCCCATATCAGAAAAAACATCTGATTTGCGCGAAAGGGAATAACCATGCTCGATTTTGAAAAATTCACCGAAAAAACCCGTTCAATCATGCAACGCGCGCAGACCCTGGCGTCGCGGCGCAATCATCAAAGTTTGGAACCAGAACATCTGCTCCGCGTGATGATGGATGATGAATCGGGCGCCACACCCCGCTTGCTGATCGCCGCCGGGGCGGATGTGAACCGCCTGTCATCTGACCTTGACCGCGCCATCACAAAATTCCCCGCCGTGACCGGATCGGGGGCATCGGCCGGCATGCGCATTGGCACCGATACAGCAAAAATTTTGGACAACGCACTCCAAATGGCGGAAAAATCGGGTGATAAATTCGTCACGACCGAACGGATTTTACAATCAATGGTCATGGCCAAAAATGCGCCCGTCACAGAAATTTTTGCGAATGCCAAATGCGATCCGCAAAAATTAAATCAAACAATTAATGATATGCGCAAGGGCCGCACCGCCGATACGGCGAATGCCGAAGACACGTTCGAGGCCCTGTCAAAATATGCGCGTGACCTCACCGAAGTCGCACGTGCCGGAAAATTGGATCCCGTCATTGGCCGTGACGAAGAAATCCGCCGCACTATACAGGTGTTATCGCGCCGCACGAAAAATAACCCGGTCCTGATTGGTGAACCAGGAGTTGGTAAAACGGCGATCATCGAAGGTCTTGCCCAACGCATTGTGAACAAAGACGTGCCCGAAAGCTTGGTGGGGAAACGATTGATGTCGCTGGACCTCGGGGCACTTGTGGCTGGCGCGAAATTCCGCGGCGATTTTGAAGAACGATTAAAGGCGGTTTTGGATGAAATTCAGGCCAATGCCGGAGAAATTATTTTGTTCCTGGATGAACTGCACACGCTTGTGGGCGCCGGCAAAGCCGACGGCGCGATGGACGCATCGAACATGTTGAAACCCGCGCTGGCCCGCGGTGAACTTCATATGGTTGGGGCCACCACACTCGATGAATACCGGAAACACATTGAAAAAGATGCGGCACTCGCCCGGCGTTTCCAACCCGTTTTTGTGGATGAACCCACGGTCGAGGATACCATTTCAATCCTGCGCGGGTTAAAGGAAAAATATGAACTGCATCACGGGGTGCGGATTTTGGATTCCGCGATCGTTACCGCCGCGCAACTCTCGAATCGTTATATCACCGACCGTTTTTTACCCGACAAGGCGATTGATTTAATTGACGAAGCGTCAAGCCGCCTTCGGATGCAGGTCGACAGCAAGCCTGAAATCATTGATGAGCTGGACCGCAAAATCATTCAATTAAAAATCGAACGCGAAGCGTTGAAAAAAGAAACGGACATCGCCTCGCGCGACCGGTTATCCAAAATTGAATCTGATTTGAAAACATTGGAACAACAGGCCATCAACCTGAACGCCACATGGCGCACGGAGAAAGAAAAAATAAACGCCGGGCAAAAGTTGGTCGAAGAACTGGATACAGCCCGAAACGAACTGGAACGTGCGGAACGATCGGGCGATTGGGCGCGTGCGGGTGAATTAAAATATGGCCGCATTCCAGAACTGGAGCAAAAACTGGCGACCACGACCACGATCAAAAATATCGGCATGGTGAACGAAGAAGTCACCGAAAACGATATCGCGGGCGTAGTGTCCAAATGGACCGGAATCCCGATTGACAAAATGTTATCGGGCGAACGCGAAAAATTACTTCAGATGGAGAAAAAACTATCCGCCTGCGTGGTGGGCCAAGATGCCGCCGTCGCGGCTGTATCTGCCGCGGTACGCCGCGCACGCGCGGGTCTTCAAGATCCGCATCGCCCGATTGGGTCATTCCTGTTCCTCGGGCCCACGGGTGTTGGTAAAACAGAACTGACCAAGGCCCTCGCTGAATTTTTATTTAATGACGACAGTGCTATGATCCGCATTGATATGTCGGAATATATGGAAAAACATTCGGTCGCGCGTCTGATCGGGGCACCCCCGGGCTATGTCGGATATGATGAAGGCGGGGCGTTAACCGAAGCCGTGCGCCGCCGCCCATATCAAGTTGTGCTATTCGACGAAGTTGAAAAAGCGCACCCCGATGTGTTCAACGTGTTACTGCAAGTGTTGGATGATGGACGTTTAACCGACGGCCAGGGCCGTACGGTTGACTTTACCAACACGGTCTTGATCATGACATCGAATTTGGGGGCCGATCATTTGGCCGCGCTAAAAGACGGCGCCGATGTGGAAACCGCGCGGAGTGACGTGATGAATGCGGTGCGCGCTGCGTTCCGCCCTGAATTTTTAAATCGATTGGACGAGATTTTATTATTCCGCCGCCTTGATCGTGCGCATATGACTGGCATTGTGGATATTCAACTGGAACGGTTGCGCGCATTACTCGTCGATCGCAAGATCACGATTGAATTAAATGATGCGGCAAAAAAAATGCTCGCAGATCTGGGGTACGACCCCGTGTATGGCGCGCGCCCGTTAAAGCGCGTGATTCAGCGCGAAGTGCAAAATGTCTTGGCCGAAAAAATATTAAATGGCGATGTTGTGGACGGATCAACGGTGATAATCGGCGCAGGGAAGGAGGCATTGACCTTTGATATCAAAACACCGAATAAGAAACCTGATACCCATAAAGTTGCGTAAATATTATAGGGTACCCCTACTATGACGTACGAGATAAAAAAAATTGTTATTATCGGTATCAGTGGTACGGGTAAGTCTGCTCTTGGATACAGACTTACAGAAAAAATAAAAGCACCATTATATCACATGGATTCTATTATTTGGGGGCCTAACTGGACTGAGCAGACAGAACGCCAAATATCTTTTGTACTTTCTAAAATTTCTTTAACCGAAAGTTGGATCATAGAAGGTTGGATCGATGATTATTCGGTTCCAATTTTAAATCAATCTGATGTTGTTTTATATCTTGATTACCCTGGATGGCTCGCGGCATGGGGTGGATTACAGAGATGGTGGAAATATCGAGGAAAAAAACGACCCGAAATGCCAAAAGATTGTATAGAAAGGTTTAATGTTGCATTTCTTTACAAAATACTCCTCAGAAAAGAACGTGTTCATATAGAGAATATATTATCAAAGGTGCCAGGTATTAGAGTTATTCGAATCAAATCTCGGCCTGAAATGAAAAACTACCTATAAAAATAAATAAACGCCATTTTGAAAAATCCAAAAACTGGACTACAATCATACTTAATTATTTTTACGAGTCGATCCCATCCCTTCGTCTGGTACACCTTTATGACCCGCTTTAAGTCCCTATATACACTGTCCCTGGTCTTACCCACAGTTGTCGCCTTGTCATCCTGCGCGTCCATGACCGATACGCCCAACCAACAGATTCAGGTTTTAACACCAGGAGCAGAAGGGGCCAAATGCACGATTTCAACAGATTACGCAAAATACACCACCAACCCTCCCGAAACTTTTTTCATCCGTCGGATGCAAGAACCGTTGAAAATTCATTGCGTTGCCCCAGGAAACCGTGAACGAACGACATTTGCCTATCCCAAAAGAAATGGAGCAGCATTTGGTAATATTATTACAGGCGGGGTATCAGCATTCTATGATCATTTCTCGGGTGCCTTGTATGAATACCCCTCTCCAATTACCGTCGATTTCCGCCACACCATTGCAACAAAACGCCCCCTACCCGCTTATTATTCACCTGATACAATTTCCCCACTTGACCAAAAGCCAGCTGGTACATTAGGTGTGCCCACCCATCCCACCTTTGGTAATGATCCAGCCGCGTTAATTGAAAAAGAGACAGACAAGCTGGATGAAAAAGAAGCGACCGGCTCAGATCCCGCACTAAAAGATTCTGAAAAATCTTCTGAAACCCCATTATCGTCCAATTCATCCCAAAAATAGCCCCCTTCTTTTTGAAACCTACTTGCGTTTTTTATCTCATAATTCTATATTATCCTGCATGATTTGCTAAGCCAAGCCTACCCGGCCTTGTCGCCGTTTCAAAGCTGATGCTGCCTGCAAATTTGTTTAACTTTGCAAAAGTGGAGAAATCGATATGGCGACCGGTACCGTAAAATGGTTTAATGATACAAAAGGATTTGGCTTTATTACCCCTGATGGCGAAAACAAAGATATTTTTGTGCACAAAAGTGTCGTCTTAAAATCAGGACTACGCACCTTAACTGAAGGTATGCGCGTTCGTTTTGACATTACTGAACAACGTGGAAAATCAGCTGCAGATAATATCCAAGAAGAATCCGCATCATAATCGTCTTTATTTTTTCTTAAAAAATCACGCGAAACCGGGCCATGAGCCCGGTTTTTTTCTGAACGAATAATTACGGATTATTCATCAACACCAATAACGTCTTTGGATCCAACGACACATTGCGCCGTACCTGCCCCACATCACCCAAGGTTTGTAACACTTTATCACCCACCCGAATATGAATAGCCGCAGCGTTATTCACCGTCATGGTATAAGCGCGTTTCGATGCGTCGACGGGATTATCCAACCGGAATGTCTCTCCCTTTTTATACAAACGAGCATCCACCACCCGCCCATCAAAGGACCGTAATTCGATCCACGAATCATCTTTTAAAGATATAACAACAGATGTTGATGGAATATCGGCGAATGATGCCACAGAATCAGTCGACATAGCAGTAGTTGATTGATCAAGAGCAATAAACTTGCCATCATCTTTTCCCTCAACTTGTGTAACAACCGTTTTAATCGTTTGCGATACCGATTGAGCAACCGTTGCGGCAACCGCCATCCGTTTTTGATCCAGATCAGAAGGACTCCCCGATACGCGTGTTAAATTTTCTAATGTGGATAAATCACGCACATCATCGGGCACAGCGGGCAACGTATAGACCGACCCAATATACGCATTTTGATACGCAACCCATATCACCAAGACAAACAAAAATGACGCAACCGATGCAGCAACGATTGACACGCTGGGTAACCGCGAATCCGTTGGCAAAATATGTGCGTTTAACGATTGTGGTGTTCCTAATCCACGTGTCTGGCGTTTCAGCACATGAATAACGCGCGTGCCGTCTAACCCCAAAAACTCGGCATAGGTTCGAATGAATCCCACCACATACACCTGACCCGGCAAGGCATCAAAATCGCTGCGTTCCAAGGCCATTAAATGTTGAGCCCGGATATGCAAGTGCGTTTCAGCATCGGCGATGGAAATGCCGTGCTGCATCCGCGCACGTCGTAGAATTTCACCGACCGGAATGTCGGTATAGAATTCATCCGCAGAAAGGGTGACGGGTGGAGACATTAATCAAAACCCAAAGAAACAAATGATGCTCTCTCTGCTTACGCTGATTCTTGGGGAATTCGCTATATCCGGCACGATTCTATCCACGGGAAGTATTTTATGAATACACAGACTCTCAACAGACTCTCTAAAGAGGTTTGTGGCCTACCCCCAAATATCATTGACATATCCTTTAAAAGGACGTTCCCCATGGATTCTGATATTTATTTTCTCCTCCTTGCCGGTTTACCATCTGTAACAACGCCGCTATCCTGTTACGCGTATTGGGATGCGTTGCAAACAAATGATCCACTCTATGGGCATGCAAAGGATTAATAATAAACATATGTGCCGTCGCGGGATTTTCTTCGGCTATTTTGTTATCAATTTTTCCGGCTGATATTTCAAGTTTTTCAAGCGCGCTGGCTAATGCTTGTGGATCCCCACAAATTTCTGCACCGATCCGATCAGCATTATATTCACGTGTCCGCGAAATCGCCATTTGCACCAGCATCGCGGCCAAGGGCGCCAAAATCATAATGGCCAGGGCCAGTATCGGATGACCTCCTTGCCTCCCGCCATTTTGATTATTTCCACCCATAAACATTCCAAAATTTGCAAGCATTGAAATCGCACCCGCAATCGTCGCCGTAACAGTCATAATCAAGGTATCTCGATTCTTAATATGCGCTAATTCATGAGCAATAACACCGGCAAGCTCTCGCTCGGTTAAAATATCCATCAATCCTGAATGAACGGCAACGGCGGCATTTTCAGGATTACGACCTGTCGCGAATGCATTCGGTTGATGATTGTCAATAATATAAACACGTGGCATCGGCATATCGGCCCGCCT